>Ga0180438_10000875_pt1 | contig 55179 bp, 31 predicted proteins | sample SS_ome_12_FD_132455 | JGI IMG/M metagenome (GOLD analysis project Ga0180438, IMG submission 132455) | Hypersaline lake sediment archaeal communities from the Salton Sea, California, USA - SS_3_D_2 metaG | ecosystem: Environmental > Aquatic > Non-marine Saline and Alkaline > Hypersaline >... | reverse complement strand
TTCGTTTGTTTTGGTCATTTAAATTTTGATCATTGGAATTTGTTCTCGTGCTACGTAGCGAGCTACTTCGCAGAGTAGCATCGAATTTCGGATTTCGAATTTCGGATTTTAACAAAACCTCTGTACCACTGTCGGCCAGCATGTATTTTACTCTTTCCTCTGGGCAGTCGGGCTCAATAGGCAAATAGGCGGCACCTGCCTTTAATGTGCCCATTATTCCAACAATCATTTCAATGGATCGATCCACCATTAAACCAACGATGGTGCCAGGTTCAACGCCTTTTTCCCGTAATAAATGGGCCAATTGATTGGATTTTTTATTTAGTTCTTTATAGGTCATATATGTCCTATAGGTCCTATAAGTCAAATGTTGTCCTTCAATACCAACCACAGCAATATGGTTCGGTGTTCTCCCCACCTGTTCCTCGAATAATTCATGGAGGGTCATTTGCTCTGGATAGGGAATTCTGGTATTATTAAAATCATATAACACCTGTTTCTTTTCAGCTTCCCCTGTGATTTCCAATTCCAATAATCGTTTTCCCGGGTCTTCAATGGTTGAGGATATGAGTCTCTTAAAATACCCTGCAAACCGTTCAATGGTCTCTTCTTTAAAGAGTTTTTCACGGTATTCAAAAGTAAAACGTATACGGTTTTCCTCTTCAACAGCCATCAGGGTGAGGTCAAACTTTGAAATTTTACTCCTATATTTCACCGGCCTCAATTTTAAGCCGAGGATATCCTCTGCCGGGCTCCCCAAATCCTGGAGGGCAAACATCACATCAAATATCGGATTCCTGCCGGCATCCCGGGCGACGGCTGTGTTCTCCACCAGGGTTTCAAAGGGATATTCCTGGTTTTCTAGCGCTGCCAATGTCATGGCTTTTACATCTTCAAGAAAATCTTGAAACGATTTCTCTGCTACAGCATCATTCCTGAGGGCCAGGGTATTTACGAACATTCCCATTACAGGCTCCAGGTCTGCATGCCTGCGTCCTGCCACCGGCGAGCCAATAACGATATCTTCCTGGCCGCTCATTTTCGATAACAATACATGAAATAAAGCAAGTACCACCATATAGAGGGTGGTCCCTTCTTTTATCGCCAACTCTTTTACTGCCTGTGTCTCTTTCTCTTCTAACAGGAAATCCTTCACGTAACCTTCAAAATCCATGATCGCCGGCCTTACATAATCAATGGGCAGGTTCAATACGGGTATCTCACCGGGAAAAACACTGAGCCAAAAGGCTTCCTGTTTTTTCAGGATTCCGTCGTCCCGCTGCTGTTTCTGCCACTGTGAAAAATCTCTGTACTGGATTCTTAGTGTGGGTAATTTTTCTCCGCCATACAAGGCGGTTAATTCCTTTATAAATATTCCAGTGGACACACCGTCGGAGATGATGTGATGCATATCCACCATCAGGACATGGGTGTTTTCCCCTGTTCTTATTAATCCGATCCGCAGCAGGGGATCCCTGGATAAATCGAAAAGATGAATAAAGCGCTCGATGATGCCTGTTGCGAGCTTCGAGTGACGGTCTCCGTGCTGCTCTTTTGGACTCGTTAAGGGTGACGCGCTGCGTCTCTTCACCTCATCCTGGGTTCTTCTAAAATCATAAAGGTCTATTTTAAATTCCACATCCTTATGTATCCTTTGTACGGGTCGGGCATCGATCATTTGAAATGAGGTCCTCAAGCTTTCATGCCGCTTTATCAACTGCTGCAGTGCCTGCTCCAATTTTTCTTTTTCAAGATTCCCTTCCACTTCTACCACTGTTGGCATATTGTAGGAAATTCCCCCAGATTCCATCTGCTGAAGGACATATAACCGCATCTGGGCTGAAGAGAGGGGATAGTATTCCCTTTCTTCTACCCTTTCGAGTGAGGCATAGGGACCGATATCGGCTCCTTTGAGATGGATTGATAATTGCCGGATGGAGGGAGATGTAAAAATTTCCGTCAACGGTATTCTTACGTTTAAGGCCTTTTGGATTTCCGATACCATCCCTGTCGCCTTTAATGAATGCCCTCCCAATTCAAAAAAATTATCATCAATACCGATGCGTTCCCTATCTATTCCCAGGAGTTCAGACCATATTTGAGCCAGTATCTCTTCTTGCCTGTTTGTTGGGGGAGCATAAGCTGCACCAGGAACCGCAGCTCCAGGCTCAGGTAATGCCTTTTTATCGATTTTACCGTTGGGGGTTAAGGGAATCCTCTCGATCCATACAAAATAGGAGGGTATCATGTAATCGGGCAGCGACCGGGATAGATATTTTTTTAATTCATTGGTCGAGTAAGGGGAGTCTATCCGGTGAGGAACGATGTAAGCGCAGAGGTATTTGTCCCCGGTTCCATCTTCCTTTGCCACAACGACTGTTTCTTTTATCTCCTCACGTTTCAACAATTGGGTTTCAATTTCACCCAGTTCTATCCTGAATCCCCTGATCTTCACCTGTTGGTCTACTCTTCCCAGGTATTCCATTTCACCATTGGCAAATATTCGGGCCAGATCCCCGGATCGATAGAGTCGTTCATCGGGCTTGCAGGGATTTTCTACAAATTTTTCAGCGGTTAAGGAGGGCCGATTGAGATACCCCCGGCCTACACCTTCGCCCCCAACACACAATTCCCCGGCCACGCCAATGGGCTGTAAATTCAAATGCTTATCCATCACATAGGTGGTGAGGGTAGGAATGGGTTGGCCGATATTGCTTATACTCGATTTTATTTCCTGCTCCCCAATGGCCTTGTAAGTCACATGTACAGTGGTTTCGGTGATACCGTACATATTTACAAGAGTGGTGCGAGGGTATCTTTCCTTCCACTGCTTTAATTTTCCCGGATTTAATGCCTCACCTCCGAAGATCACATACCTGAGACTCAACTTTTTTCCCGATCGGATGAGTTCTGCATTGACCAGCCGATGGAAAGCCGAAGGGGTTTGATTCAATACGGTCACTTTATCTTGAATTAAGAGGTCCAGGAACTGTTCCGTATCCTGTGCTATCATTCGAGGAATGACCACCAATTTTCCACCGTAGAGGAGTGCACCGTACATCTCCCACACGGAAAAATCAAAACAATAGGAATGAAACAGGGTCCACACGTCCCGTTGGCCAAAATCAAAGGAGAATTTCTCATTGGTCATTAATCGCACCACATTCCGGTGCTGTATCAGGGTTCCTTTGGGCTGACCCGTGGTACCAGAGGTGTAGATAACGTAGGCGATATTTTCAGAACTCGTTGCGAGTTGTGGGTTACGATAGTTCGTTACGGGGTGATCTGCAAAAGGCAAATACAGGGGGGCAAGCCCCCCTGTCCCCACTGGAATGTTATCTTTACAGTCTGTCAACAAAAACTTTGCATTGCTATCGGCAATCATGTAACGGATACGCTCTTCAGGGTATTCGGGATCGATGGGCAAATAAGCACCTCCGGCTTTTAATATACCCAATATCCCAACAATTATTTCAATGAATCGATTCGCCATAATACCGACAATGCCGCCGGGTTTTAGACCCTTTTCTGTCAGTTCATGAGCCAGTTGATTCGATTTTTTATTTAATTCTTTATAGGTCATATAGGTCCTATAAGTCATATAGGCCAAATGTTGTCCGGCAGCACCAACCACAGCAATATAATTCGGCGTTCTCTTCACCTGTTCTTCAAATAACAGATGGATAGTCTTGTCCTGGGGAAAGGCAGCATCGGTATTATTAAACCCATACAACAGCGCCTCTTTCTCCTCTTGGGAGAAGAGTTCGATGTCTCTAATCTTTTTGAGGGAATTTTCCTTCACCGAAGATACGATCTTTTTAAAATAACGGATAAACCGTTCAACGGTCTCTTTTTTAAAGAGTTTTGTGCAGTATTCCAGGGTGAATGAGATCGTATCCCCTACTTCCACTGCCTGTAAGGTCATATCAAACTTTGCGATCTTGCTTTCAAAACCATAGGGTCTCAGCTTTAAACCTGGTATCTCCACCTCTGATATGTCCATATTTTGAAGGACAAACACCACATCGAACAAGGGATTCCTGGAGGCATCCCGCCTTATCGCTACGTTTTCCACCAGTTCCTCAAAGGGATACTCTTGATTTTCAAAGGCAGGTAATGTTCGCTCCCTGACTTCCCTTAGAAAATTAATAAACGGCTGATCTGCCTTGGGGAAATTCCTCAATGCCATGGTATTGACAAACATACCGATGATGGGTTCAAGGTCGGCATGCCTGCGACCGGCAACAGGCGATCCCACCACTATATCTTCCTGACCGGTTAATTTTAATAGTAAAACATTGTATATGGCCAGCAGCACCATAAAAAGGGAGGCTTCCTCCCTCAATGCCAACTCCCCCACCACAGAGGTCTCTTCTTCCCCTATGACAAAACCAATGGTGACTCCTTCAAAACTCTGCACCCGGGGTCTGGGATAATCGGTGGGTAGACTCAATACCGGTACTTCCTGGGAAAACGCATGGAGCCAGTAGGCTTTCTGTCTCTCAACACTTTCTTTTCCCTGCTTACTTTCCCTTATTTTCTTTTGCCACCAGGAGAAATCTTTGTATTGAATTCTTAAACCTGGTAATTCCTTACCGCCGTACAAGGCCATAAATTCCTTCACAAATAGACCGATTGAGATTCCATCAGATATGATGTGGTGCATATCTATCATCAAAATATGGATATTTTCACTTCTTCTTATAAGTCCTACCCTCAGCAGCGGAGCCTTTGACAGATCAAAGGGACGAATGAATGTTTCGATTATTTGTGTTACGGCGGATGGGTGAACAAACAGGGAGGCAAGCCCCCCTGTTCCCCCTGGAATATAATCTTTAATCTTGAAATTTACCTCTTTATGTATTTTCTGTATTGGATTTCCATCAATCATGTGAAACGAGGTTCTCAGACTTTCATGCCTCATAACCAGACGTTTCAGGGTATGTTCCAATTTCTCGATTTCCAATTCTCCTTCCAGTTGTACCACCCCGGGCATATTGTAACCGGCACCGATACCCTCAAGCCGGTCTAAGAAAAAGAGCCGCTGTTGGGCAGAGGACTGGGGATAATAATCCATCCCCGCAGGTGCGGGTTCGATACTCTCATATATATTCTTAGAGGCATTTAAAATAAAATCGGCCAGCTCTTTTATGGTGGGGGTCCGAAACACCTCTGCCAGGGGTAGCTTTACCTCTAATTTTTTATGCAGCTTCGATACCAGCAAAGTTGCCTTTAGCGAATGGCCGCCCAATTCAAAAAAATTGGAGTCGATACCGATTTTTCTTTTATCGATTCCCAGTACCTCTGACCATATTTCCGCCAACTGTGCCTGCGTTTCATTTTCCGGCACGGCCAGTACTTCCATTTTATCACCCAGGATATCGGGTGCTGGCAAAGCCTTTTTGTCCACTTTCCCATTTGGATTCAACGGCAGCTCCTCCAGTATCACAAAAAAGGAAGGAATCATATACCCGGGGAGTTCCCCGGATAAATAGTCTTTCAACCCGGAGATGTCCACACCGGAGGAAGAGTGTCCATGCGGTACAATGTAAGCGCATAAGTATCTATCCCTGTTTTCACAACCGGCCTCATTCTCCCCTGACACCTCCCTTACCACCACCACTGCTTCTTTTATCTCATCATTTTTCAACAATTGATTCTCAATCTCTCCCAGCTCGATCCGGAATCCCCTGATCTTTACCTGGTGATCGATTCTCCCCTGGAACTCAATGTTCCCATCCGGGAGCCATCTGGCCAGGTCGCCAGTGCGATATATGGGAGAGTGGGTGAATGGGTGAGTGGGCGATTTTGTAATTTGGAATTTAGAATTTGGGATTTGTCTCGTGCTACGTAGCGGAGCTACTTCGCAGAGTAGCATGGAATTTGGAATTTGGAATTTGGAATTTGATAAATCCGGGTTGTTCAAATATCCTCGGGCTACACCTTCTCCACCAATGGCTATCTCCCCTATAACCCCCATGGGTACGGGCTTTAAGAATTGATCCAGTATGTATACGAAGGTATTGGAAATGGGTTGACCAATGGGAATGGTCTCCATCCGGGCATCGACCCGATCGATATGGTAATAGGTTGCATATACAGTGGTCTCTGTGGGACCATACACATGGATAATCCGCTGCTTTCCAAGATATTCCAGGGCACGAACTGCATGTGCAGTCGAGACTCTCTCCCCTCCGAAAAGTACTTTCCGGGTCCCTGCCAGACTCTGTATATCGATATCCACCAATGCATTAAATAATGCCGTGGTAACGAAAAATAGAGTGATTCCCTGGGCAGCGATAATTTCCGATAACCGGTTCACAGCCGGTACATCCTCTTCTCTAATCATCACAAGAGTAGAGCCATTCAAAAGCGCTCCGTATATATCGAACACCGACCCGTCAAACGCATAATTGGATAACTGCAGCACCCGATCATTTTCTGTTAAATCGATATAATTGGTGTCTTTAACCACCCGGACCACATTGGCATGAGTGGTTAATGTCCCTTTGGGTGTGCCGGTGGAACCAGAGGTATAAATGATATAAGCCAGGTTAGAGGAGGAAACGTCCGATGCCACGGTACCTGTACCATATTTCCCCAACGTGCTTCGATCATGCTGATACTTTTGCTTTGTACTGGCGGTATCTATTGGTTCCCGTGTTTTATCCACCTGGATAAGGGTATCATAGCGGTATTCTGTCAATTCATTTTTTATGGTATAAATTTTCCTAGAAAACTCCACTTTCTCTATTCGCGGGTCTTCTATGGCCAGGTCTTCAAAAAATCCCCTGGAAACAAAAAGTTCTTCAGACCAGTCGGTTTTTGTTTTGGTTTTGTGTTCTTTATCCTGGTGGGACTGCTTGAATTTCACCAGGTCCTGGATGAGGTCTCTCTTCAACTCCTGGTCCATAATATCGCCGATAAACAGATGCCCTCTATCTCCCAATAAATCAACGGCTTTCCAGAGGACGCGCCGGAGGTAATTGTGCCCATGGAAACACTGGATCACACTGTTTATAATCACGAGATCGAAATCCCTCTCATCGATGGTATCGATCTCATGAGCTGGCATACAGGCCAGTTTGATATTTCGATGCCCTTGCTTTTTTGCCCGTTCTTCATTCTTTTTAATAATGGCACCAGATAGGTCTGTACCGTAATAGAGGGCCACGTGGGGTGCAATCCGATACATGGTGATACCGCTGGCGCAGCCAATTTCCAGGACTCGCATCTCTTTGTGAAGCAGCGGCGTTAATTTTTTTAGAATATTATCTCCGTATTCATCCATCTCCTCTTTGGGAATGGGGTCGCCGGTATAACTGCTGAGCCAACCGCCGCCAGTGATTTCATCTACGGCGGTTTCACCTACATATTCCCAGAGCTTCCTTCCCATCAATTCACTTTTCTCCACCTCTTCCTCCGAATAAATATCCCAGGTGTCCATACAAATAAAGGTATGAAGTGATTGGCATTCCCACTGCAGCCGATTTAAGGTTTTGATAAATCGTTTTTGCGAAATCATCACACCAATATTGGCGTCATTAATGATGGTTTTGATTCGCTCATGGGGAAGGTCTAACGCCAAAGGCACATAGGCGCCGCCGGCGTTTAAAATACCTAAAATCGCAGCAATGAGTTCAATGGATCGATCCATCAACAATCCCACGGGTTCATCGGGTCGGATATTCCTTCCAAAATAGAGATAATTGGCAATCCGGTTGGCTTTTTTTTCCAATTCCCCATAGGTAACGGACATGACATGATTGTCGGACACCTCATACGTCGGATGAACACCTACACTTGACCTGTTCCTTAATGCATGGGAGTGTGACTCCCCGTTGTACCCAATGCCCATAACGGCAATATGGTCCGGTGCTGCGGCTGCCTGCTGCTCGAACAATTGATGAATGGTCTTGTCCCTGGGATACGAAGTGGCAGTATTGTTAAAACCGTCCAACAACTGCTGCTTCTCTTCCACTGAAAGAATATCGATATCGGATAGGGCAGCAAAAGGATTTTTTAAAACCTGCTGGATAATGGTTATAAAATGGTCTGCCATCTGCTGAATGGTCTTCTGGGCGAATAAACCGATACAGTATTCCAACAGGAACTCGATCTCACCGTCGTTCTCCTTCTCAAAGGCATAGAGACTCAAATCGAATTTGGAGGTTTTATTCTCAATTTCAAAAGGGGAAAATGCGACCTCCCGTGTCTCAAGCTCCGGGACGTCGAAATTTTGAACCACAAAGACGACATCAAAGAGTGGATTACGGGAAGGGTCCCTGGGGAGTCTCAATTTATCCACCAGGTCCTCGAATTGAAGGTCCTGGTTTTCAAAGGCGCGTGTACTGGCCTCTTTCACTTCTTTGAGAAATTCTGTATATGTTTTATCCCCCCTGGGATCATTTCGTATTGCCAGCATATTGACAAAGAGCCCGATAAGTTCTTGCAGGTCCACATGGCGCCGACCAGCAATACCACTGCCCACAATAATATCATCCTGAGCCGTATACCGGTATAAAAGCACATTAAAGGCCGTCAACAGGTTCATGTAAAGAGTGGCATTATTGGCCTTTGCCATCTCCCGAAACCGTAATGTCTCTTCCCTACCCAGCTTAAATCCATACCTGTCTCCCCTAAAATTAAAGATGCCAGGGCGCGGATAATCGGTAGGAAGATTCAACAGGGGAATCTCCCCTGAATAAAGGTCCAGCCAGTACTTTTCCTGCACCTCGATCCGACCCGATTCAAATAAATGGTTCTGCCATTGGGAAAAATCTTTGTATTGAATCTTTAACGGGGACAATTCCTCCCGATTATAGAGCCCTGTAAACTCCCTGACCAGGTTGCCCATGGAGGTTCCATCTGAAATAATATGATGGGTGCACAACAACAGTACATGCTCTTCTTCAGAAATTTTCACCAGCCCCACCCGCAGCAAGGGGGGATGGGAAAGATTGAACGGACGGGTAAAGGCTGCGATAGTAGGCAGTAGGCAGTAGGCAGTAGGCAAATCTGATCGACTCTGCTTTTGTTTTGAAAATTGAATTTTTATCGGATTTAACCCTGCTTCGCGGTCTTCGCGTGTGTTCGCGGCTAAATCATAATACTCAATTTCAAATCCCACCTCCGGGTGTATTCTCTGCACAGGCGTCTCCTCTATCATGTGAAACGATGTTCTCAGGGTTTCATGCCTCTGGATCAACTGATGGAAAACATTTTGGAGACGGTCTGTTTCCAGTTTTCCCTCTATCTTTTGGGCATACGGCATATTGTAGCTGGTGCCAATACTCTCAAATTGGTCCAGGAAAAAGAGTCGTTTTTGGGCTGAGGATTGAGGATAATAGTCTCTTTTTTCAACCGGCCGGATATCTTTATAGTCATAAAACCCCATCCCTTTAATGAGAGCAGCCATCTCCCTGATGGTGGAACCGTTCAGAATGTTGGTCAGAGGAAACTCAATATGAAAGGCTTTACTGATTTTAGACGCTGCCATTACAGCGGTTAATGAATCCCCCCCCAACTGGAAAAAATCGTTCTCCAGGCGAATATTCTCCAGTCCCAGGACCTCCCGCAAAATCTCGATGGTCCTTTCTTCCACGGGATCACCGACACTGGTATACGATTCATAAAACGTTTCACCAGCAGATACGGCATCTCTTTTTTCAGCCCACTGTTGAGGGAGTGGTTCCACTGGTTTCGACTGGACCTTTAAACGGTCAGATATATCCACATTGAAGTAAAAACGATCAAAGGGATAAAGGGGCAGTGGTACCCGGCACCTTTTCTCTTCCGAATAAAAGGCCTGCCAATCGATGGTAACACCCAGGAGCCACAAACGACCGATCTTATCCAACAGGAAGGAGACATCCGATATTTCTTCCTTCCGATGTCGAAGAAGATTCAAAGTCCGGTGTTGAGAACCCCTGCCCGGGTGGCGGCTGACAAAAAGGCTTAACCCCCGACCACTCCCTACTTCCACAAAAACAGCATGAGGCTCTTTGAACAACTCCTCCAGGCCGTCGGAAAATCGAACGGTTTCCTGCATATGCCTGACCCAGTAATCAGTGTCTGCAGCTTCCTCCACCGTTATCCAGGTACCGGATAGTCCTGAAATATAGGGAATTTGAGGCTCATTAAAGGTGATAGGAGCCAACTCCTTTTTAAATTCCTCTAAAATGGGCGTCACCATCTGCGAATGATAGGCCCGCGGTACCCGGAGACGCATGCATTCACAGCCCTTTTCAATTAACTGATTTTCCAACATATCGATGGCATGAGGCGGTCCTGAAACAATGCAGAGGGAGGGCTCATTTACGGCAGCCAACGACAGTTCATTATTGAGATAAGGCTGGAGCTCTGCTTCGGAAAGAGGGACATTCATCATAGCCCCCTCCTCCATTTGCTGCATCAACCGTCCGCGAGCAGCCACCAGTTTTAAGGCATCCTCAAGGGATAAAATCCCGGATAAACAGGCAGCCACATATTCCCCAAAGCTGTGACCGATCATGGCATGCGGCTGAACCCCCCATCTCATCAATAACCGTGCCAGCGAATAGTCAAATATAAATTTTATAGGCAATGTATAGGTCAACTGGTGTATCTTTTCTGTGCTCGTTACTGGCTCCTGGTCACTGCCTGATGATTCATCAAGCCCCTCCGACGGATTGGGTTGAGTGTCAGGGTAGAGAATCCCTTTCATATTGGAACCGGTAATGGATTCCAGCATATTGAAACAATGATTAATCTCCTGGGCAAAGGCAGGTTCTTCCCTGTACAAATCCAATCCCATATTCACATACTGGGTTCCCTGACCGGAGAACATAAATATAAGAGGTGGATTACCTTCACTTACGAAAGCTGAAGCGAGTTTCTCGGAACCGGGTGATGATAATATAGGAATGGCCTCATTAACTTCGGAAACCACCACCATGCACCGGTATTCAAACGCTTTCCTTCCCACCTGCAATGTATAAACAGCATCTGTCAGGTTTATGTGGGGATGGGTTTTGAAATAGTTCGCTAAATTTTCCGTTGCTCTTTCAAGAGCCGAGGGTGTTTTTGCAGAGAGTAAAACAAGTTTCTGTTCCCTGGAGGACGACGAGACCTCGCCCATTCCTATGTCCGGTTTCTCCTCCAGGATCACATGGGCATTGGTCCCACCCAATCCGAAGGAACTCACCCCAGCCCTTAATGGGTACCCGTCACTCTTCCACTCTTTTGACTTTGTATTGACATAAAAGGAGGTATTTTGAAAATCGATGCCGGGATTGGGCGTTTTAAAGTAAAGGCTGGGAGGAATCAAGCGATGTGATAAGGCCAGCACGGTTTTTATAAATCCCGCCACTCCTGCCACTGCATCCAGGTGTCCCACATTGGTTTTAACAGAACCAATGCCGCAAAAATGTTGGTTATTCGATCCAAAAGCTCTTTTTAAGGCCTCCACCTCTATCGGGTCACCCAGTGCAGTGCCTGTGCCGTGGGCCTCCACATAGGTGATACTTTCAGGTGCTGCTTCCGCCATCTGGAGAGCCGCTCGAATGACCTCTACCTGCCCTTCCACACTGGGAGCGGTATAACCCACTTTCCGCCTTCCATCATTATTGGTGGCAGAACCCTTTACTACTGCATAGATATTGTCTCCGTCTTCAAGGGCATCTTCCAGCCGTTTCAGTACCACCAATGCCACCCCGTCTCCCCCATTGGTACCCTGGGCCTCTGCATCAAAGGCTCGGCAGTGACCATCCGGGGAACGAACCATTCCCTTTTCATAGAGATACCCCCCTTTCTTGGGGAGCCAGATGGATACACCACCGGCCAGGACCATATCACTCTCCCCGCTTAATAACCCCTGGCAAGCCATACAAATGGCCACCAATGAAGTGGAACAGGCGGTTTGAACATTCACTGCTGGCCCTCTTAAATTCAGTTTGTAAGCCACACGGGTACTCAAAAAATCCCTGTCATTTAAACTCCCAATAATCGTTTGTTCGGATTGATTGGATATCTGGCTCAATAACCCACTGACCCATTGGTAATTGGAGAGGCACCCTACATACAGCCCAATAGCACCGGTATAAACATGGGGATCATAACCCGCATCTTCCAATGCATGCCACGCACATTCATGAAGGATGCGAAACTGGGGGTCCATGATCTCGGCCTCTTTGGGAGAGTAATTAAAAAATGAATGATCAAAATATTCCATATCCTCCAGCACCCCTTTGGCTCTGACATAAAGGGGATCAATAAGAAGCGTCTCATCTATGCCAGCTTCTTTCAACTCTTCATCTGAAAAAAAAGAGATGGATTCTACTCCATTCTTTAAATTTTCCCAGAATTCATCGATGGTTTTAGCACCGGGAAACCGACCGGCCATTCCAATGACGGCTATCTCCAGCCCGGTTCCTGGATTATTTGCTTCGACCTCTAATTTATTCATTATTTTCACCTTTTCCAAATAATATGGAGGTTATCCTCTACTGGATAAGGGATTGATGAGACAAACGTCGGCTGCCCCGACTCCTGGCTCGCTTCTTTAACCTGTCCTTGCCCTTTTCCCGTTCTTCATAACGGGAATTTATCGATTCAACACCAGGGGAATAACTCGCCTGTTTTACCAGGCTTCCTGCAAGAGATTGAATGGTAGGGTATGTAAATATCGTCACTACCGGGACATCGCGTTTTACCACCTCTTTCAATTTACTGCTCACCTGGATAATATTGAGGGAATTACCCCCCAGATCAAAGAAATTATCATTGATTCCTACCTTATCCAGTTTTAACACTCCTTTCCAGATTTCGGCAATGGCTTTTTCAATACCGGTTTTTGGCTCCACATAGGTAGCACCCTGCCTGGAACGTTCTTTTCTTGGCTCTGGCAAAGACTTTTTATCGACTTTCCCGGTGGGTGTTAGAGGAATCTTTTCCAATTGCTCAAAATAGGCAGGGGTCATATAATCGGGTAAACGCTTCGATAAGAAATCTCTTAACTGGGATGTGGAAACCGTTTTATTTTTATCCGACACAAAATAAGCACATAAATATTTATCGCTGATTTCGATCGAGATATCTTTCTTCAAAGACCCGATTCTTTTTAAAAAATTCTCATACCCTTTGCGCGTCACCTTGCAGGTTAAATCTTCTCTCACATTCTCCAGTGTGAGATGGCCGAGGCGTTTCTCCCAACTGGTGGCACTTCCATAAAAATGAAATCCCCGATCCAGGAGGTGAGCATAATCACCGATTTGTTTGATGGGGCAATTGGTGGAATAAATGGCCGCATTTTTACGGGTCTTCCAGAAGGAGTCCTTATTATTCAAGTAGGCGATCATTTCTTCATTGGTTACATCGCAGTACCGGTAGAAATCGATGAACTTGACTGTATCATATATGGACCTGTCGTTAACCCCATCGATGTCAATATGCTCGAATATGGTTTTGTCCATATCTGGTGCACTCCTAAGGAAATCTGCAATCTTTTTTTCCAGCTCTTTTTCATCTGAGATGCCCTGCTGCATAAAAATATACAATTTATTTTCAATGATCTGTCCCCTGGATAAAGTAGCTCCCACCACCATGGGAATACAATTTTTCAACGCGTACTCCCCGGCAAGGGCGGAGGAGGTGTGAAAACACCCCCGGCATACGGTATGGGCTGCCTTTAAACTCTCCTTCAGGATAAGGTTTGAATTTTTGTGGGTCAGTACAAAATGATCCACTCCCAACGTTGAGGTGATTCTTTTTATGTTTTGCAGGTCCACACTGCTGAAATACCCATTGTCATAGGTGGCAGCCAATACATTAAATCCCATCTCTACCAGGTGATAAAGCGCATAAGCTGCACCCCTTCCACCGCTGTAAAGCAGCAGACAGTCATATTTTCCTTTTTTGTTCTTATTCGTTTCCCGGAGGGTTTGTTCGAGGTTTTCCAGTGTTTTGAAATACTGATCAAAAACTTTTTTGCTGGTGCTCAGCTCCTGGCAAATCGTACATTCACCATCTCCTCCAATCGTCACGCCAGGATAGCGGGTGGTAATACCACAGGTTTTACACTGCATGATCTCAGCCTTTGCCTTGTTGTCGTCCTTCAGTACCACCACACTTTCATTGACCAATGGATGAGACGACAGCACGGCTGCTATCTCTCCCGGTTCTATTCGATATCCTCTTATCTTCACCTGGTCGTCCACCCTCCCCAAAATTTCGATATTCCCATCCTCCAACCATCTGCCAATATCCCCGGTGGTATATAATTTCCTGTGGCCGAAGGGATTAACGATAAAATGCTCATCGGTTTTCCCGGGATTGTTGATATACCCCCTGGCCACACTATCTCCGGCAATACATATTTCTCCAGCCAGGTTCTTTGGCATTGGCTGTAAGTCCCTGGAGAGGATATAAATGCGATTGTTTGCCACTGGTGTGCCAATGGGAACAATCCTATGGGTATCATTCCTCTCCAGGGAATAATAGGTATTATTAATCGTACATTCGGTGGGACCGTAGGTATTAACGATTGTTCCCTCAAAGTAAGAATAGAACCTTTTCACTACCTCCATGCGAATGGGCTCTGCACCAATAATGAGCCACGGCAGTATAAGAAGGGGGCTTTCATCCTTTGTTTCCTTTGTATCCTGTTTATCCAGTATATGTATCATTGCATTCACCAGGGTGGCGGGACAGTACATGAGGGTCAACTCCCTGGTTTCGTTTTCCATCATCAACCGGATTAAAAATTCCGCATCCTTTTGTTGACGGCGATTAATCACTTTGACACTGGCACCCATATACAGGGGCCAGAAGATTTCCCATACGGACGGATCAAACGTCAAAGGAGTACGCTGCAGCACCCTATCATCCAGTGTTAAATGAAATGTATCCTGCATCCATAGGATACAATTGTTCACCTGCCGGTGCTCCACCAAAACTCCCTTGGGTTTGCCAGTGGAACCCGAGGTGTACATCACATAGGCCAGGTGATTCCCTTTGGTTATAGGAGGCGGGTTGGAAGTCTCCTCCTCAATTAATTGACCTCCCATTCGATCAAGAAGTATCACACGCCGGGATGGTGCGGGTGAGACCGCGTCTATGGCAAATGCAATTCCCCTGATATTTTTTAAAACGTCGGTTCCTGGTAATTTGAAATCATTTTTTAGCATCGCCTCGATTAATTCAGAGAGTGTATACTCACCCTCCCCAAAAACCACAAGATCGACATTTCTATCTTTTAAAATGGTATCATAATCACTGGAGGCATAGGGTCCCCCTGTGACGATGGGCACATCCACTCCCCACTGCCGCAGCAGTGAAACAGTCTCATGAAAAAATTCTCTAAAAAAGGTTAATGTCCGAATCCCAATGAGATCGGGTTGATACGCCGTCACCCATTCATACAATTCTTCAAAACTGTCAAAATCATTCCCGGCTTTATATATTCTTCCATCGATGGTATCCCCGAACCGCTGTTTTAAATAGGTGAGCAGGGAAATCAGGCCCAAGGGCTGCTCCGACACCTTATAAAGCATGCTGTGGGAACTGAAATGCTGAGACAGGTCAAGAAAAAGTATCCGCCTGGCACCGGGTTTGGGCGCTGCGGTTGAGGATTCCACATCAAAAATCGTACGGCTCTCTTCTTCCTCCTCATGGGAAATACCATCCTCTGGTAATCCCATATCCTCCAGCCGGGCAAACCTAACGATATCGGAAACACCTTTGATCTCAACAGGCAAATACGCATTGTACTTTTGTGCCAGTGCCTCTTCACTGAGTATTTTTTTTTGAACCGGTATCACTTTTTTTAACCGCTCTTTATTGAGGAAGTATTCATTCATAAAACCGGACTGGTATTTACGGGTAAAACTTTTAGGGAAAGGGAGTGTTTCAGGCAACTCATGGAATGCCAGGTCCCTGGAAATAAGAATGTCTTTTTTTGAAATTCCCTGTTCCAGGGCAAATGCCTCCATCTCAGTATTGGGAAATATTTTCAAAATATGGATATACGGAAAATGAAGCCATTGGATATCCTTGATAAAGTTCAACGTCATCATGGCCTCTTCTTCTGTTTCCGAAGGAAAACCGTGCATGGTGGCCATTTCCAGGATGACTTCCGGGTGACGGGTGGCAATATAATCTACAACCCTCTTGAATTTGTCAAGGTCCAGGTTCTTTTTTAACAGTTTTTGTAATCGAGGAGAGGCGGTTTCCAGCGAAAGGTTAATCCCCCGCGTACCCGCTTCCACCATCTGGTCGATGTAATCGGGAGTCATAATATCTCCTCTCAAACCATTGGGAAAAAAGAGCTGAAGGTTTAACTTGTTTTTAATGATCAATCCAAATAAGTGGCTGCTGTTTTCCTGGTTGAGGTTGAAACAGTCATCGATAACGGCAAAATTCCTGACCCCATTCCTGTAATAGTATTCAATTTCGTTGTATATATTTTCTGCACTTCGAAAAACATGCTTCTTTGACCAGATTTTATGGCAATACAGGCATTCATACGGGCAGCCCCGGGTGGTCTGGAGAGAAATGCAGTTAGTGACACTGGCCATCCCTATCTTGTGGCGGTAATTTTTCAGGTTAATGAGCGAACGGTCTGGAATAGGGAGCTGATCGAATTCTTTTATGGGTCTCCTGGGATTAGTGACTGTGATTTTAATATCCCGATGGGGTTCAAAATCTTGTAGGGAAGTAAAGGAAAGATTTTCAATCGCATGGCTGGTGCAAAGCAGCCATTTTGCCCCGGAATCATTCAACATATAGAGTACCCTTTCCTCTGGCAAACCAGGATCGATAGGGAGGTAAGCACCGCCGGCTTTTAAAACAGCCATCAATCCCACGATTAGATCGATAGCGGGTTCTATCATGATTCCCACAACGGTTTCAGCCGTTACCCCGTTTTTCTTTAATGCCCATGCCAGGTGGTTGGATTTTTCATTTAATTCCCTGTAAGTAACAGACACACCATTCACATGATTGTGCGCTTTAACAGCGATGTGATGGGGGGTCCTGACTGCCTGCTCCTCAAAAAATTGATGGATGGGTTTCTCCAGGGGATAATTTTTCTCCGTGCGATTGAAATCCAATAAGACCTGGTGCTTTTCCGCATCGGTTAATATATCAATAGCCGTTGCCCGTTGGCCAGGGTCTTTTAAAATCCCCTTCAAAACCATCTCAAAATGCCCCACGGCTCGTTCCATGACAGCGTCATCAAACATTATACTGTCATAGGTCAAGGTGATATCGATATCGTCAAATGTCCCAATCGCTGCGGTTAAATCATAATTGGTCTGGTAATACATCGAATAAGACTGAATCGAGAATCCATTATTATTCGCCATCGCCTGAAGGAGAGGATAATTTTCTATCACAACGATCGAATCGAATAGATTGTCCTGGCCCTCCAGCTCACTGTATTTTTTGATATCCACCAGGGGCGTACTCTCATACTCTTCCCGTACTTGTACGGATTGATTCGTATCATGCAATAGGTGCAGAAGGCTTACCACTTTCCCGTCGGTTTGGGAATAGGAATTCGTATTCACCCGCATCGGCAAGGTGTTGATAAATAGGCCCACGATATTTTCCACCTCTTTTACCTTTGCACTCCGACCAGACACAGTGGTGCCGAAAACAACATCGCTACTATTGTTGTACTTCTGCAGTAGTAATCCCCACGCACTATACAATACGGATGCCAATGTTATTTCCTGCTCTTTGATAAATCCCCTTATCTCTGCTGTGAAATCCCGTGAAAATTTGTAGTTATATTTCTTTATTTCACCTTTCCCATTGTCCCCTCTCCCTTTTACAGGAAGAGCCGTTTTTGTGTCAAAACCCTTTAAATATCCATTCCAATAGTGTTCCTGTTTTTTCTTATCCTGATTTTGAATCCATTTGACAAACTCTTTAAATTTCGATTTGGGAAGGGGTATTAATGCATATCCCCTGGACAGCTTATCATATGCCTCAAGAAATTCTTCCAAAATAATGCCAGTACTCCACCCATCGTATAGGATATGGTGTTGACTGATGAGTATCATATACTGATACTGCTTATCGTTGGAGCGGTGAGTATCAAATCTCCATACAGTCACCCGAAAAGGAACATCCCGCAGGTCAAATTTATTCTTTCTATCTTCAATCTTCATTTCATCTTTCAATTTTTCCTTTTCTGCCTCATTCCTATGGGAAAAATCATATTCATGAGCATGAACCTGTACATTATGTTGTTTTAAAATGATTTGCACGGGTTTTTTCACTTTCTCCCAGCGAAACACGGTTCGCAACATCTCATTGGTTTCAGCAACGAAATTCCATGCCTGCTTGAAGATTTCGATATCGATCTCACCGGAGATATCCAGGCATAACTGTTCAAAATAGCGGGACCCTGTCTTATCTTCCAGGTAATGAAAGAGCATTCCCTCTTGCACCGGTGTTAACGCGATGATATCTTCAATATTGTCCTTATCAATTTTTTTAAATCCTTCCATATCACACATCCTATATATTATTTACAAATATCTTTTTTCGCTCAGCTGTTCTGTCTTCCAGCGCCTCCATTCAGTCGACCTATGCTGTCAGCTTATCCAGGCGCCAACAGGTTTTCGCCACTGACTTTTACTGGTTCACAACTAAGCCCATGCATTTTAAATCCTGATAAAAAACGTGAAACGTTGAACATAACATAAGCCTTTATACGGAAAATCGGTACTCGACACCACGCTGTTCATAACCGAGCTGCGAAGTGTCATATAAAAATGAATTGAATATTTAAAGTTTAATATTAACATATTCTTGAGGTGTGATAAATAATCAAAATTGTTGCATTACATGTCATACTAGAATATTATCGTGAAATGCTTTTATAATCTCTATTTTTTGCATATCGTTATTATTTGACCGATTTTTAAAAGCATGGTGAAAAAGATCCGATTTAATGCTAAAAAATTTCTTATTTTCTTTTTATATTGAAGTTTTATGATGTCTTCCAGCATCAAGGATTTGGAAGCGCAACAATTTTTGGTATCCGAATACTCTGACAATCGTTTAAAATTTTTTTACAATGAAATTGAAATCAATCGGTAAGATTTCAACATGCCGGAATTATTTTTTTGTTGACAAATGTACAAAAAAGTATTAAATTAATAAGGAGTAAAAGGTGATTAAATGCAGCAAGTATTGATTAACATTAAAAATAAAGAGCTTGAGAAAAAACTTTTAGAGGAATCAAATAAAAAAGGCAGAAAATTATCAAATATAATTGAAGAGGTTTTGGAGAATACTTTTTTACAAAAAAAGGAGCCTGAATTACACTATAAAAAATTGAACCCGTTAAAACATATGTCAAGAATAAATTACGATTTCGATGAAAACGACGATCTAAGCGATGTATTCCCTTTTGGAGATGTAAAAGATAGTGCCGCTTACGTTAAAGAATTAAGAAAAAACACCTGGAGAAAGTAACCTGGCAAATATAGTCCTCTTAGATAGCTGTATCGTTATTGACTATATAAAAGGAAGCAAAAACATAAAAAACCAGGTCGCCCAAATTCAAAAACCCTGTATTAATTTTGTAATTGAAATGGAATTGCTTCAAGGAGCAAAAAATAAAAGAGAATTGGCAAAAATTAAAAAAGAGCTAAGCTCCTTTAACCTCCTGGCTTTTCATAACGAAATTGCAAAACTCTCAACCAATTTAATAAAAGACTATGGTTTATCCCATAACCTTCAAATAGCAGATTCAATTATTGCTGCTACATCATTGGTTTATAGTATTCCACTTTTTACTCATAACAAAAGAGATTTCCAATACATTCCAAACTTAGAGCTGTATGAGATACCAATAACACAAGCAACAGAGGCAGAGGATACCGAAGGAGAGACTATTGTTTGAAATTTGAGGACAAAAAAAAGGCAAAAAAAAAATGACAGTCGCCACCACTCACCTTAAAGTGAATTCGCTTAATTTTTGTTTTAATGTCAAATTAATAACAGGATTTACAAGATATATTAATCCTCAAATGATGTTTTGTCAAGGTCATTGGGTCATAAAATTTTTTTTCTTTTGGAATTTGGTACATCAAGGATAGGCTGTATTCGATACACTGCTCAAAACATCATAACAGTGCCTCTTTTTCTTTAACCCATCCCTATAAAAAAAAATATGTATTCAAATGTTGACTATTCAATCTCATTCAATTAGAATCTTGTCTTATGAAAAATAAAAAGGGTTTTAAAAGTAGTTTTTACTGCCTGGAAAAAGAAAAAATATCACCATGAAGAGGTTTTTTAAAAAAATTTAAATGAATAGGCGAAAAAAATGGTTGAAGGAAAAAACGGTTTTTCAATCAGCTATTTTCAGGGAGGTATACATGAAAAAAACATTATCCATTGGGGTTGTTCTGGTTTTAAGCCTGATGTTCTTGATGTACTGCTGCGGCGATTCCGTTAGAGTAAGCACCGAATCGTTCCAGGACTCATCCGAAGACAGCAGCGAAGGCTCAAGCAGGGGGACAAGCCAAAGCACGAGTAAACCGAGAACAGAACAAAGAAGCGAGGAGAGGGAAACATTGGCTGCCATCTTCGACGAATTGGCAGCAGCAAACGGTGAGCGACCCAACATGGCCTTGCTGGGGAAAAAATACGGCCTTTCAGAGGCAGAAGTATTCGATACGATTTCAAAACTGGCCGCAGAAGGCAAAATCGACACTGAAAAATCCCTGCAAAGCAATAAAAAAGCAAAAGCTGCATTGGCCCTCATCGAAAATGAACTCAAACTCAAGAAATCCGAAACGTAAAACCGAGCAGGAATAGACCGACTTTCCGAAAAAAAAACATCAATACTTTAAAAAATAAGTAATAATGAGTGTGGTCGCGATTGCGCCGCAAGCATTCAACAGGTTGAATGCAGTGCAAAGGTGTCACAGGAAAACATCCGGTTTCTTCATCACTGTGGTTTTTGCCACAGCGGTTATCTTTGTGGGCTGCGCCAGCCTGCCACTCCGGGGAACATCTCACCCGAATGAACAAATAATGGAAGAGATTTATAGTAAAAGCGGAATCCGGGTGATTAAAAAACAGGAGAGCGAAACCTGGCAGAAACCGGAGCTCGAAACCCTCAATGAAGTACTGGATATTCTACCCAATGAATATAAAACAATGCAAACCATATATTTACAAAGGGGGAACAGGAAGTCGGATAAAAAAAAAAGGATCATCTATATCCCTCATCCCGGCCCGGGAAAACAGACTCTAAAGCGGCACTTTGCACAGGAATTAACCCGCTTCCTCGATCTTGACCGGAAAATCAGCGAATCCTGGGAATGGCGAAAAATATCGAGATGGACGGGCTGGGATATCCTGGGTAATCGTGCCGAGAATAAAAATGCCCATGGCTTTGCCACGCCGCAGGGAAGGAAAAATCCGGAACAAGACCTGGTAACCACTGCCGGGATGTTTTTTGTTCCACCCGAATATAAAAACAGCATGCAGTACCTGAAATGCCGCCTTCCATCAAAATACAATTTTCTAAAGAACCTGTTTGTTTCAAAACCAGACCCACAGAACTGTGTGAAATGTCAACAAACCTATAAAAACTGGATCGATCCCGGGGAGGTGGAACAGGTGGAATTGTTGATCGCTTCACCCTCCTTTGCTTCCATCGCTTCCGTAGCCGGTCACATTCTGCTCCTGGTCAGGAAAAAAGGCGATATCGCCGGACTCTCTACAGCCGTGGGCTTCGTGGCCAGACCGTTGAATAAAAAAGGGAAGAGAGATACCGGTTTCACCTATATGTTCAGGGGAATATTCGGCTATTATAGGAGTAAATTGCAAATAGAGACATTAGCCAGTGTCTTAAAACGGTATACCATCAATGAAGACCGGAATATTTACCGTCTCAAACTAAAACTATCTGAATCACAAATAGAGACACTAATCTGCCGGCTCTGGGAGATCAACCGCACGTTTACCTATAAATACTACTTCTTTAATAAAAATTGCACCACCATGTTCGTTAACCTGATCGATTACGTTCTCCCGGAAGAACAGAGGCTAAGAGAACGGGATAACATCGACCTGCCCCTTAATGTGGGTTCCGAACTATATCTCAAAGGGCTTGTCGAATTTGTCTACCCGGAATATTGGAGCCTCTCCAGGCAGGCGAAATTCGCTGTTCTACAAAACAAGAGGATCAAAGACAAAATAATCACCTATTATCACAGCGCCTTTCCAGGAGAAATCGCAGCTAAAATGGAAAGATACTTGAGGGAAACCTTATCTTCGCAGCAGGGTACCCGAATGGCCGCTTACCCCAGGGTTTTTTCCTTATACTCAGGCACTTCCCACACGGTGTTAAGCGCAAAAACCCGTGATTACAGGGAAAAACAAATCACACGTAGTTCCCCGGCCGCCTGTTTCCTTCCTGCCTCAAACCGTTCCCCTGACGGCCGATTTTTGCTCCAGGGCATAAAAAAAACAGGGGATATTCATGAATTAGCAGTGGAAGGAAAAAGGGAACCGTTGAAAGATTTCTACAGCCACGGTAAACTTCTCTTAAAATATCTCATGAATGCCAGGACCAGGGAAAAATATCTAAACATTCTCACTGAAAAAAAGAAGGGAAAATACGCCACCGGAAAAAATTTATTGAACGATAAAACAATGATATTCCCCCTGGTGAATATCATACTCAAGCTGCGCTTCTTCTTAGGTCAATACATCAACAGCGATGTGCTGCCTATTTACGACGAACTCGAACAGGAATTCACCGATTATGTCATACAAAAACGAAGAAACCGGTCTTACAATTGCGGCTATTCACCCATATTTATCTCACCGCAGTTGACCTGTTACAAAAACAATATCTTCCTGGAAAGCGATTTCAGGATTTCAACCTTTTCCCAGGAAATGGGAGATAACAGCGTCTTTTCCTTAGGCTGCGATACTTACCTGGATTTTTTTACCTTTAACCTATCCTATCATAAGGTGTTTGAGCGCACATCAGGCCTGGGGAGAGAGAAAAAGCCCTCCCTGGACATGGATTTCACATTCCTGGAGTATGAAAAAATCCTGATCAGTAAGAAGGCCGATTACAGCGGCTGGCTCAACTATGGCTTCGGGCTCTCGCTTTTTTGCTCTTACCAGGACAGGTGGAGAAATATCAAGCGGGATACGAGTCTCCTGTCACTGAAATTTTTAATCAATATTCTCGAAAAAGATCATTTCAAACATTTCTGCACGATTGCCCTGGGCTGCGGTTACTCCTACAGGCTGGATGCAGAGGATAGTATCCGGCATTTTATGGATGTTTTGCTCAGGATGAAGGGGAAAATTCACCTCTCGAACAGCACCCACAGTGCATTGAGGTTTTCCATTTCTTACAAACCCAGGCTCACTTTTTCTTCCGGGTTTATGTCTGAATTCAATGGTAGTATAGCGATTGACTGGAGCCCGGGGGCCCGCTCAAACTTCCTCTTCACAACCGGCGTCTCTTATAAAGCGGAAGCGTATCATTTCACCGGGCCGGGCCAGGCACGCTCTGCAGATAAAAGATGGTCTATTTATACCTCCCTCCGCTTTAAGGGCAAACTGCTGCCTGGCTGGTTGAATCCTAAAAATATACTCAACAACCTCTTTTAGCCACGCGAAAAGCTGGAATTTGGGGAGGGAATTTGAGGGAAGGAGGGAATTTGAGGAATTTGGGGACAGGCGGTGAGGAATTTGGGGACAGGCGGGGTTTTACAAAAATCCCGTATGAAAAGGTTGTTGTTGTTATCTTTTAAGTGCTATTATACCGAACGCCGCACAAGGCGGCCCTTCGTTCGGATCTTTTCGGCTGCAGGATGGGCAGATTAATAAAAAAAGCTTTTAGACCTGCCCATCCTATCTAAGCTATCTCTTTTTTAGCCCTTGACAATTGCCTCCGGCGGCCAGGGGCTCTTTTTGAAAAAACCGCCCCTGGACCCCACAAAAACTTTTGTTGTGTTTTTGGAGACAGGCCAATCTCCAACCCTACCAAAAAATAAAAATACAACCTATTTTCAAACTTTAGGCCAATTGATTTTTTGAAAAAAGGGCACGGCATGCGCAATGCGCCATACTGTGCCCTTCCCTTTTTTCCTTCGCGTCTCTTCGCGTTCCTTCGCGACTACCTATCTTCCTTTTTCTCTGCTTCAATCTTTTCAATATAAGCTTCAAAAGCCGCTTTCCCTTCGTCCTTCCAATATTGTTTGTAGTACTTCCAGTTCCTATGAGACCCACAAGGCCCCCACTCATCACTAACATCCCCTTCATCCACACCTATAAACCGGTGCCACTTCTGATCCATCTTTTTATGAAAGTGGTCAGGAGGGTGGTGCCCATTATGACGATGACCAAATCCACCGAAAAGCAGCTTGACTAAGATAACGATTCCAAAGGCTTGCCAGTAAGTGATTATTGGTAACCCGAATATCCCGGGCATGAGCCAGTTCCAGAGTACTTTCACCACGATTCCGAAAACGAATGCAAACACCACTGCCAGAATGACGCCTCCGATGACGGCTCCAATTATACGGCCTATCTTTTTGTGGTGACGACGATGCGTTGAGACTCTCTCTTCTTTTGAGTTTGAAACTTCATTTTCCATTGTATTATTCCTCCTTTTCTTAATTTTCCCAATCATCGAGCAACTTTCTTATTTTCTTAAGAGCTCGTGATTTACGGGCCAGCAGGGTACCTACCGGTACACCCCACTCTTCAGACAATTGGCGAAATGAACGGCCTTCCATTTCTGTGGCAGCAATAACAGCCTGATCCTGGGGATTGAGAGCAGCAATTGCTCCATACAACAGTGTATAACGTTCATTTTTTTCAGCTTCAGAGGCAGTATCATTGACAGCATCGTGCAGCAGGTCTGCCAGCGACAGATTGTTTCCCATTGACACGTCTGATTCCAGTGAAACCATATCTTTTCTCCTCCTGAAAGCGTCTACAATCTTGTTTTTCAGCGAACGGTAGATATAAGCAGAGAGATTTTCGATGGGAATCGAAACATCGGCATGGTCAAAGATACTTACAAAGACCTCCTGGACAATATCTTCCGCGTCCCGGTCTGCCGTGTCATCGATCCACCTCCGCACATACGAGACCAGCTTGCTGTATTCTTGCCGAAAAAACTCAGTTATTTTATGCCGCTTCATTTTCGTCCTCATATCCCTAAGACGCAGCACCCCTGTTTTTATTGCATTCAAATTCAATTTCTCTTAGAAACTGGAAGAAAGAACGAATATCAAACAGCACCTTTTCGACATTCCTTCTACTCATAGATACTTTATACCATATTAAGAGGTAAAGAGGTAGAGGGGTAGAGGGGTAACACAGGGCTACGTCATTCTTTTTAAAGCACGAAATCCGAATTTCGAAATCCGAAACAAATCCAAAATACAAATGTTCAAAATTCAAAACAAAAACAGCATGAAATAATACTATCGAGATCTTTTTGTTTTGGACATTTGAATTTCAATCATTCGAATTTGTTCTCGTGCTACGTAGCGGTCTACTTCGCAGAGTAGCATCGTATTTCGTGCTTCGTGTTTCGGATTTTCAGACTTTGACGCATCCCTGGGGGGCAGCAGAAAAAGGGCTAGGCAATAAGACACTTCGCATTTTTCTTCGCGTCTCTTTGCGTGTCTTCGCGGTTATAACCAGGTTTTTTTGTGCGGAATCATTTTTTATGTGGAAAAATATAAATTTTTTTTCAATTTCCGTCGAAAATTTGTAAACTTTTTAAAAAATTCGACATAAGATATGCATATGTATATAGAAAGAACAATTTAACTTCCGAAAAATAAAAATTTCTTTTTATCAAAACGGCGAATTAATCAATTATTCAAATATGGCCAGGGAAAGGAGCAGAAGTTGACTGTATTATTAAAACTCCAGCAGGAAAAATGATTGCAGTAGAAATAAAAGCTACTATCAATCCCTGTTCCTCCATGTTAACGGGTTTAAATTCTTTTAAGGAAAAAGTGCCAGGTGCTCAATTAATATTAGCCTGCCGGGTTCAACAGGCACAGGTAATAAGAGATGTTACTGTTTTACACTGGCAGGATGTGCTTGAACATATATGCAATGAGGCATAAAATCCACTCGATTGATTTGTTAGACATTATTTGGTTTAATAAAATTCATTGTAAACGTAAGTATATTACTATATTTTTTATCCAATACAAAACCTGCCACAGCAGCAAGTCGCAGCACTTTGCTTTGTTTTTGAAAATCAGGATCGGGTAATGCTTCTGTTACTGAAAGAATTCCTTTTGGTTTGAGCGCTTTGAATATTTCTTTTAAAGCGCTTTTTTTATCGGGGATTTCACCCAGAACAGTAACTAGAATTGCACGGTCAAAGCTGTTTTCTTCCAGTATTTCTCCCTGCCCTGCGTCACCTAAGAGGAGACGAACATTTGAAAGATGATTATTTTTTATCCGTTCTTCCAGTTTCTGTAACATTTTTTCCTGAATATCTAAAGCAACCACTTCGCCCTTTGGACCCACATATTTCGCAAGGGGTATGGTTAATCTTCCCGGCCCACACCCAACATCAAGCACACGCATACCGCTTTTTAGGCCCATTCGATCAATTAAGATAGAACTTCCGGCCACTTTATTCATATAAGGATTCTCTAAAAGAAAAGTGAGCCAGGATGGACAGGGTAAAGCCCGTTTTCTTTTAATTATGCTTATACTCAAAATTAATATAAAACTGATGGCAAAAGCTATGGTAATTATTTTCAACATAATTTTTTATTATTTAATTTGTGTCTAGCTATCATTATAGGACATTCGTGCCTTTTTTTATCGCTTTGCCATTTTACCATAAAACAATGGATTTTGTAACATTTTTTTAATGAAATTGACTTTTATTCGTTATCGGTTTATTATGTCACTATATACGAAATTCATAACATAAAGAGGTTTTATTAAAAATTTAAATGATTAGACGAAAAAAATGGTTTAAGGAAAAAACGATTTTCCAATCAGTAAAAAAAGGAGGCGATATGAATCTTAAATCAAATTTAGTTTGTATAATTCTTTTTTGTGTACTGATCATCCCGGCACTTCCCCAGGAGAGCGGGAAGATCATCTTTTCCAAAAAAATGATTAACCCTTCAAGCCCGGCTGAATTATCAACCGAGTTTCAAGCAGGTGATCACATCTATGCAGTAGCATTTTTCGATAAAAATATCCTTGGCCTGAGCGGAAAATCAGCGGCAAAAAGTGTAAACCTGGAAATTTTTATTTATGAATTAAAACCGCCACTTTACGATTACCAGCAGCCCAGTGAAGTGCAGTTGGAAACCAGCTCGCTAATCGTTTCTGGCAGTGCCCTGCAAAATAATTATCTTTTTCTGGATATTCTTCCTTCCTCCCACAGGATGACCGCATACGGCAATCAAGAACTGGTATATAAACAATTCGGCCCCAAATTCTACGGGCCAGTACAATATGCCGAGCGGCTGAGCAGACTCAAAGCTGGCGAACACAAAATAATTGTGAGAGTAAAATGCAATTACCAGCCTGTTTCCCAGGGGAGTTTTGTAATTAGGGGTGATGACTACACAGTGTATCAAAAACTGTCCGCTGACCTCAACCAGGCAGCTTCATCCCTGAAAACCAGAGGTGTCGTTATGCCCCAACCCGCCCGGTCTGATCAAAAACTGGAAGCTGAAATGCTGAAAGCCTTCAAAGCTTCGCAAACATACAGGGATAGGGTGAAAGGGAAAATTTTGAAAATCGTGATCATAGACCCTGACTGGATGATTCGCAGAAACCGGATAACCGGGGTGATTCTGCATCGATATATCAGGGCGGATATTGCCGTTAAAAACAGCGATGGGACATGCACCCTTTGGAAGCTGGTTACATTTCAGCAGGATTACGTAGGCAATCGATTCCAGGAAACCAAATTCGATGGTATTGGTGACCCGATAAAAATACCCTGTGAAAATGTGAATAAGTGAAATTGAGAATTTGGGGACAGGCGAGAATGTCACTCGTATGAAATAAGAAATAATGGAGATATGAATAAAGATTTAATTATACACGTATACACGTATACACGTTTTTCAAATAGATGGGGGAAGGAGAACAAATTGAAGGAAACGTTATCCATTTTGAGTCAGTCATTTTCCACATAGAGCAAGAGATTTTCAATGTTGACTAAGAGATACTCTACATTGACTAAAGGGTTTTCCACGTGGACCAGGAGCTACTCCATGTGGAGTAAACAATTTTCCACATGGGCTAAACAATATTCCATGTAGAGTAGAGAGTTTTCCATATGAAGTAAGGGATTTACCACCTGGAGTAAAGGGTATTCTATATTACCCGGAGGGGATATCAAAAAAATGGAATCTGGGACAGGCAATTAAAAAAATATTATACAAGAAAGTCATGAAAAGGTGCCAGGCAAGAAAGATTGAGAAAGATTGAAAATATCGAAACCCTGTGATATATTTTAGAATCAATTCATAGAAAAACAGAAAAGGTGGCGATTGAAACGTAATATAAACATTCCTGTTCGGGCCCTGGTGGAACATTGCCTGCGTTCCGGTGACCTGGTGCTGGAATTTTCAGGCGTCAGCCGTGCCATGGAAGGAATCCGTGCCCACCAGAAAATCCAGAACAAACGCCCCGCCGAATACAAGGCCGAAGTATTCATCCGACACCAGGTGGAAAGGGATGATTATATTGTCGATATCAGCGGACGAATGGATGGTGTCTATGAATACCCAGACCACTTTGTTATCGATGAAATCAAAACCACTGCCAGGAAATTAGAATCCCTTAAAAAAGAAGAAAATCCCCTCCATTGGGGACAGGTGAAAGTCTATGCCTATATCTACGCGACCCAGCACGAACAGGAAGAAATCGAGGCCCAGTTAACCTACTACCAACTGGAGACAGGAGAGACGCAAGAATTCCGGCACTGTTTCTCAAAAGAAGAATTGGAAGCTTTTTTCAATGACCTTCTGACCCGATATTTAAAGTGGGCAGATACCCTTGATAAATGGTTTCAACTGCGAGATGAGAGCATTAAGCGGTTAACATTTCCTTTTAAAGACTACCGCCCAGGACAGCGGCGGATGGCACTGGATATCTACCATACGATTAAACATGAGCAGCAATTGATCGTAGAAGCACCTACGGGTATCGGGAAAACCATGGCAGCTATTTTCCCGGCTGTAAAGGCCATGGGTAACGGGATCACAGAAAAATTTTTCTATCTCACTGCCAAGACTACCGGACGAATAGTGGCACAGAAAGCATTGGATGATTTAAGAGAGAAAGGGCTCAAACTAAAATCCCTGACCCTCACTGCCAAAGATAAAATCTGTTTTAATCCTGAAAAAGCCTGCAATGGAGAGGAGTGCGAATTCGCCCGAGGCTATTATGACCGCATCAACGAGGCTGTTGAAACGATTTTCCAGCAAGACGCCCTGACCCGCGAAACCATAGAGAAAGCAGCCCGACAATTTACCGTATGCCCCTTTGAGTATTCCCTGGAACTTTCCCTCTGGGTGGACAGTGTGATTTGTGACTATAACTATGCCTTTGATCCCAGGGTATACCTGAGACATTTCTTTGGCGAGGAGAGCAGTGAAAAAAATTTTACATTCCTGGTAGATGAAGCCAATAACCTGGTGGATCGGTCCCGGGAGATGTTCTCCGCAGAACTCTGGAAAAGCCCATTCCTGGACCTAAGGCGCCTGGTAAAAAAAGACCTGCCAGAAATGTACAGGAGCCTGGGTACGATCAATACCCGGTTGATTAAACTCAAAAAGGAATGTGAAGAGGCAGGAAAGCCTCTGGCAAAGGAGGAATACCCGGACGCCCTCTCCCCTCATCTGAGGCGTTTTACCCAGGCAACGGAACGCTGGCTGGTGCGGAATATCAAAGTCCCATTTCGCCAGGAGATCCTGACGTTGTATTTTGAGGTAACCTGGTTTTTAAAGGTGGCTGAGCTCTACAGCAGCGGCTATGCCACCTGTATAGAGGAGATCAATAACGATTTCCGATTGAAGCTCTTCTGTATGGACCCATCGCAGTCATTGGCAGAGGCATTTCAACGGTGCAAAGCAGCAATATTTTTTTCTGCCACCCTCTCCCCGGTGGTCTATTTCCGTCACATCCTGGGTTGTGATCCGTCAGCCAAAGAACTGATTCTCCCATCCCCTTTCCCTCGGGAGAATCTCTGTCTTCCGGTAGCTGACCGGATCTCCACCCTCTACAAATACAGGGAAAGAACAAAAATGGCTGTTGCCAGCGCCATCCATGCCCTGGTGAAACAGCAGCCAGGCAACTACCTCATCTTTTTCCCCTCCTACAAATACATGTCCATGATCCATGAGCTGTTTTCTGTCATGAATCCCGAACCGGATATCCTGGTTCAAACCCCTGGCATGTCTGAAGCGGAACGGGAAGAATTCCTGGAAACATTTTCATTCGATAATCTTGCTAATGGAAAAACCCTGGTAGGATTTGCCGTTATGGGAGGTATATTCGGTGAAGGCATTGACCTGGTGGGTGACCGTCTATCCGGTGCTGCTGTTGTTGGAGTGGGCCTTCCCGGGATCTCCCTGGAACGGGAACTGATAAAAGCGTATTTCAACAGCCAACAGGGCACCGGGTTTGAGTATGCTTATTTATATCCTGGGATGAACCGGGTGTTTCAGGCAGCGGGTCGGGTGATTCGTACAGCCACTGACCGTGGAGTCGTATTATTGATAGGCAGTCGTTTTTCTACCCATCAATACAGGTCTCTCCTCCCTGGCCATTGGCACCCCATCCGCGTGCAAGACGAACAACAACTGGATGAGATCCTCAACCAATTCTGGAGCACTCCCCTACTCCCAAAGGCCGTGGACTGACCATAATAAAAGGTGCCATGGGAGAGCCCTCCGTGTGAGCAACGGTCGGGAGCCAGATGGATACGTAGTCTAAACAAGGGTTCTAATTCTTCTACTCACCGTGTGGATACTTTTTGAGAGTAAATTTCTATAAAAATATTTCTCTAGGTTTAAATAGTATTTCCAATCCTTCTAAAATCTATTTATTGAATTTTCTGAATAATGAATAATGAAAAGGGTAACCCATAAGCTGAACATTTTCCATTAATCTATTGACAATGAACAATAATTTCTTTAAAATTTCAATACGATTAAAAAAGGAATTTCTTATGGCGTCATTACAAGTGAGGAAAACATGAAAAAAAGGGCAATCATTTTCGTTTTCGCCTCTTGCATAATGTTTTTAATTAATGGAATTTTCGCATTTGAGGTGGCTGGAGTAATACAAAAAAAGTCAAAAAAGACACCTTCTTCATCTCCAAAAACAACCAATCACAGGAGCAAACTCGTTGGAGATTGGAAGACCGAATTGGGTGAGGTCCGTATGAAAATATTTGTTAAGGATGGGAAACCCATTATCAAACAATGGAGTCAAATAAGCGGACTTCCAGTAGAGGTAAGTAACTACTCATGGAACGGCAAAAATCTTGTATTCGATACTTATTTTTCCCAGACCAATTATCGGAATCATTACCATTTGCACTTAGTTGACAATAATACCCTCAAGGGACAGAGTTCTGGCTCATTTACCAACGAGTCTGTATCGATTAGGATGAATGGAAAGTCCAAGATAGAATCCTGTTACAAACAAATTCTAACCAATAAAATACTTAAACAAAAATATGAAATCTTTGTTTGCTATTCGAATGTTTTATACTCACGGTTAAGCAGTGGGAAAAGTGTTATGGTATTGCCCATGTACATTAAAAACCACATCGACTCCAATCCATTGTATTGGATGAATTTTAAAATACTTATCCAAACCAGAAGTGGTAAACAGGTTGAAAATATTACCCTTACTGCAAAAAAAGGGGATCTGGCATGCAATTATGTGGTTAAACCGGGAGAAATTCATATTCAACAATTGTATTTTTATCCTTTTATGCATGACAAAATACAAAAAGTCTCTGTGGTTTATCAAGGTAACTATCATATTAATCTTTTGCATTGCAAGGATTGCAGGAATATTATTTCAGAATACAAAAAGTCGGATAACAAACCTAAAAAAATATTAAAAATCGTTATCAACAGCAATCGATTTTTAGAACAGGCAAAAATCGATTTTGACCTTTGTGCATCCCATATTCTTCAATATGCTGGTTTCATAGTGATGGACAATCCCCCTAATTCCCATGGCCGATTAGAAATAAACGCTAAATTGTCTGCTATTCGTTTTACTATAGATAAAAAATTAGTAAAAAGAAATTTAATAAAGGAAACATATACCTATTCTGGTGCAAAGGTTTCTGGACATTTACGATTTTCTGAAATTAAAAAAAAATCTATCACACGTGAGTTTAGTGGAAAGGTAGAACTGGGAAAAAATCATAACGCAAGCAAACCTTCAGGTGCACCATTCTATGGTGCTTGTACGATCAGGGGCTCCTTTGCACATCAATTGATACAATTATTGAGTGAACAATATGGGCTAGAATTTTTAATTCCCGCTCTTACTGAAAAAAACCGCTTCCGACATTTTGTAATTGAGGAAATAATGAAATCGGAAACAGACCCTTTACCTGAGATGATCGCCTTGCTAAAAACCGATGATTGGCCACTCAAACGGGGGATTATGGCTGCCATAGGGAAATTAAAAGATAGGCGTGCGACTGAACCCTTGCTTTCAATGTTGGAAGAATTTAAAAGTTCTGATTTTAAAACTGAAGTTATAGAAACCCTTGGTCAAATTGGAGATCCTCGGGCCGCTGAACCCCTTAAACTTCTCCTTAAGCATAAGTATAAAAACATTCGACAGGCCGCCATTGGTGCTTTAAGCAATATTAAATGCGATCGATGTTTCGATCAATTTATTTCACTCTTGAAGGAGGGGGACGAAACGATGCGCGTGGGTGCCGCTCGGGCTTTGGGAACCGTTGGAAATACCATGGCCATCGAACCTTTACTGAAAACATTAAATGATCCTGCCATGTATATCAGAAAGGAGGCAGCCCTATCCTTAACAAAATTGGGATGGAAACCAGAAAATCAAATGAATGAGATTTTATATCTGATCGCATTGAGAAAATGGGACGAGTTGAAAAAGAAAGGAAAACCAGCAATTGAGCCATTAATTAAAATCATGGGTGATAAAGACAATCAGGTCAGAATTAATGTCATGAAAGTGTTAAAAACAATGGGAAAGAAGGCTTTACCGAATTTGATTGAAGCAGTTGGTAATTCTAATCAAAATATCCGGTGGGGCGCTGTTAGATTGTTAGGTAACATTGAATCACCCACCACCATTGAACCTCTAATCTCAGCGTTAAGTGATAAAGATGAATTTGTTCGAGACCAGGCCTTTCGGGCGTTGAGCAAACAGAAGAAAGATACCCGAATGATTAACACACTGATAGATCAATTAAAACATTTAGAATATCAAAACAGGAAAAATGCGGCCCAAGCACTAGAGGGCCTAAAATGGACACCACAGAATGAGGAACAAAAGATCAATTTTTTAATAGCCAAAGAGGATATTAAATCCTGTTTAAACCTGGGCAGAAAGGCCATTGACCCATTAATTCACGCACTCCTTGAATATAAAATCCCTAAAAAGCTACAATCAGAGATTGGTGTGGGTTTATCTATTATGCTAGGTAATAAATTTTATTCAGATAAATCAAAATGGAAAAAATGGTGGGAAGAAAAACATAATCCTGGAGAAGGACAAAAAAAAGGGTGTTTCTCGACCTTCTGGACGATTCATGTACATGCTGTTTTTAAGGGGAAAATGGGTTCCATTTTCGTTACACCCAATAAACAGGCACCCTCCCCCAGTGAGAGTAATGGTTGGGAAGATTCAGTCACCTATAATCTTCAAGTTTATGGTAAGGTGAAACGTGTCAAAATCGGTGTAACTTTGGCTGTTGCGGGTGGTGACGGAATTAAGCGCAAGGATATAATTTATATTGATGGTGAAGAAAAGTTAAATTTCTCCAACACATTCAATCAATCATGCATGAATTTCGGTGGGAGCAAGAAATATGAAGTTTTAAGAAACCGATCCGGAACTCATCCCATAAAGATTACTCACAAAATTCAACTTACCAAAAATGGACAACCCGTATCAATAGGGGCTACTCAATTGGAGTCAAAAGTGTCTATACCAATCTTTAGGCAAGTAAAATAAGGTAACCAAAACATTTAAAGAACCAATTTTATGGGAGAAAGATATTGAGTGGCACTTAATATCAGGTTTATTCGCCTGGACCTTTTTCAGGCCTGGCAGGTCAGACTTTTTTTATGACCACCCGGCAGAGATGAGGTCTGTGGTGTATCGGGTGATTGCGATTGGGCCTGTGCAATATGCTTATCCTTTGGCGGTACTGCTGACGATAAGGAATTTTGGCGGCCTGGTGCCGATTTCCCTGGAATTCCATCCCAATACGGTAAAAACCGCATTCTCCTCTCTGTATTGATATGGAAATGTCATGGACGCCAATACCAGGAAAATAAAAGGTGCCAGGCAAGGCAAGAATTTCACATGAAGGCTGTGCCCTTCGCCCGGAGACTTATGAAAATAAGGGGAATTATTGTGTTAGCAACGAACAAAACGAACAGGACGAACAAAAAAATTTTAAAACCAATACATATGTTCTTAATTGTTCGTTTTTGTTCGTTTTGTTCGTTGCCATTAGTTGAGTATTTTCACAGCAGGCAAGGAAAGATTAAAAATAAATGTCAATTTAAATTTTCTTGAATATTATTTGAAACCCCGTCATCTTAAACCCAGACACTTTCTGCTGCTTACCTCTTAAAAATTCTACCATGCGATACGTCGTGGAATTGGTTGTAAAATGGTCCTGGGATTCCGGTATGAGACTAATATCACTGACCCGTAGGTGGGTAATCACCAGTTTTTTATCCTGGAGTATGACAGAATACCGAGCATCCAACTCCTGGCAATAATAAGTGCCGGTAAATTCCTTCAATTCATCCGGAGTGGGATTTACCAGCTTTATCTTCGGTGCGATGACCTCATCCCCACTACCTGGTTGAATGAGCATCTGGTAAACCTTTTCCTCTTTGTTCGTTTGAAAAGTAAAACGGTAATCGGCGATTGAAAGTTTAAATTCGTTTTCGGATTGAGGAAGCAGTTGATATTTCCCTCTTGGGGTTTGTAACATGAGGCGGTCCTTTTCCCGCAATATGTTCACCACATATCCCGGCTCCCACCGATAATCGCCAACGTACTGATCGTATAGAGCAGGGTTTGGTTTTATCTCTTTCGTTTCGGATGTGGACGTAGAAGGCTCAGCTTTCTTGAGATGCGGTTCCAGATAGATGTCGGCAATACTCCTGGCCGAGTAGGCTGGATTTACCCAGCCGGAAACCCAGTTACTCAGCACCACGACACCGAATTTATGCTGTGGGAAGTATTGAATTGTGGAGTTAAAGCCCCCCCATTGCCCGGAGGCGGTGAAACGTTTTAATCCTTTATATGTATCGATATCCCACCCGTAGGCATGATCGATCTCTTCCCCGTTGTCCAGTACACCGGGGGTAAGGATCTTCTTAATCACCGTGCTGCCCCCGACTTTCCCGGTTTCAAGGTTGAGCATCCATTTGCCCATGTCTTCCACTGATGAAAAAAGGCAATTGGACCCGACAGCGTTAAGATTGTCGCCGCCTTTTTGGTAACCCCTCATTCGTTGATAGTGGTAACCATACGCCTGGTTTCTTACAGGTTCTCCGAGCCGGTCTCGAACAAGAGTCTTCAGCATGTGTAGGGGTCTGAAAATATTTGCCCAGGTCCAGTCTCGAAAGGATTGGCCGGTCACTCGTTTTACCGTCTCTGCCAGGAGGTTGTAATTGGTATTGGAAAAGAGGTATTTGCTGCCAGGGTCAAATTGAAGTTTTTGTTGACGTTTTACCAGTTTGAGGATATGATCAAAGTCAATCACATCTTCCAATCGCCATCCGGCGGCCACCAGGGCTTTGGACCAATCCCAGATACCGCTGGTATGATACAGCAGGTGACGGAGGGTAATGGTTTTCCCAAAATCCGGCAGTTCAGGGATATGTTTCCGGATATCATCCCCCAGCGCAAGTTTGCCCTGCGCTTCCAGCATAGCAATTGCCATTCCAGTAAAAGGCCTGGCTATAGATACCACGTCGAAAAGGGTGTTGGTAGTAATAGGGATATGGTGCTCCATGCTGGCCAAACCGTAAGCGTTCTGGAAAACCACCTTCCCATCCTTGACAACAATCACAGCGCCGCCGGGCCTGTCCAACCGGTTCCATTCAAAGAAAAGCTTTTCCATTCGCTCGGCTATACTTAACGGCTCTTTTTTCTCTTCGTCTTGTGCGGCCCAAATGGCAACGGCCAGGGTCACCAAAACTATCATAAAAAACCACCTCTTTTTCTTCATTCTTAACCTCCAGAAGTGTAAACGTTTATTCCAAACAGATTATTAACAGCCATCCTGTTTTTAATTTTACAAAAAATAACCATAAATTTCAATACACCGGTAAAGAACCGGAAATGAAAAGAAAAAATAAAGGGAGAGACGAGAAAACAAAAAAAGAATATCATATCGGGCATATCGTGCAGATAGGAAAACTCCTCAATAATCGGATACTACAATTAAAATCTCCACCATAAATTAATAACCGGCCAAAAATTTGTTTCAAATAAATCTCCAACTTGAGGATGATAATAACTTAATCCTAAAGCAAGCCTGAATTTTTTCCATCCAAAAAGGACTGCCCCACTGATCCTTAATTGTTTATCATCTATATCATAGTTGGTTTCGGCTAATAATTTTGTTTTATTTGAGATATTTTGTTCAATTCCAGGGGCCAGAAAATTCCCCTTAGATTTGAAAAAAAAAGCCACTGTGATATAATAGTGCCGTGAAAATAAGTGCCATTCCATTTAGCCCCCTTTTGAGCAAGGGTGCCAAAAACCTGGAAATTCAAATGAAAAAAGGAGGAAATAAATATGAAAAAAACTTTATTTTTATTTTTTTTATTGCTAATTGCATGCCTGGTAACTGGTGAAAAATTAGGGGTTTTAACTGATGTTATGCGACCGCAGTTATTAGAAGTAGATACAGACAAACTGTATGTGCTAGATGGTGCTCAAATATATATATACTCGGCAAAAGATTTGAAGTTGATTAATAGGTTTGGTAAGAAGGGTGAGGGACCAGGTGAGATGAGGCCAGGACGTATTATTTCAAGTAGTATCTCTATTTATCCCGAGTATCTTTTAGTAGCTGGTGTTATGGGAGATACGGAGGGGCTTGTAAAAATTATTTATTTTACACATGAAGGTAAGTTTATCAAAGAAAAGAAAACCTGGCCGCAGATGTTTAGAGTTCATCCTGTTGGGAAGAATTTTGTTGTAAATAGATTACACATTGATGAAAATAGACGGCAAACTTCTGTTGTGGCTATATGTGATGCAGATTTAAAGGAAAAAAAAGTATTGTGCCGACAGGAAGTGTCACTTAATCCTAAAAGATTTTTCCTAATTGCCGATACAATTCAATTTACTGTTTATAATGATAAAATTTACCTGGAAAATAGTAAAAAAGGATTTATTGTGGAGGTTTTTGATCATGAAGGGAATCTTGTCACGAAAATCGAAAAAAAAGTAAAACCAATAAAACTAACCAATTCTCTTAAAAAAAGCTTTATAGAAGAATTCAAATCAGACCCATTGGTTAAATTTAATGCATCACACCTGGGAGGGATGAACGCTTACTTAAAAAACTTTAACATGTTATGGCCGGATTTTCTTCCGTTGATAAAAGATATTATTGTTTCTGAAGATAAGATCTATCTCCAGACTTTTAATGAGAAAGATAATAAAATAGAATTTGTCATAATGGACCTTAAAGGAAACAACCAGGAATCTGTTTTTCTTCCGAAGGTAATGATGCCTCCTTTTGCCGGGCGTTTGCTTGGAAAAGGTACACGCTTTTTTGATATTGAGAAGGATAAATTTTATTATATAGTTGAGAATGAGGATGAAGAGGAGTGGGAGGTTCATGTTGAGAAAATTAAGTAAGCATGGCCAATTTTTTTGCCTGTGGCTTTTGATTCTATAATTTACCAGCATTGAAGAGACCTCCTTCGCTGCTATGCGAGCCTACGTAACTATCCAGCTTTAAAAAATCTTATCATGCTATCATGCGTTCATGTTTCACTCTCCCGTCCCCGCTTTTTCTCTTTTCTTCACGGTCGCCAGGATAGTTGGATTTTAAATATACCTCTATCCTGGAGGGAGAAAAACCTCCGGCTGCTGTAGCTGGACAACAGGTCGAATCCCTTTTCCCAGCTCTTATTGTATACAATGTAGACGGTATTACCTGGTGAAATGCGCCATTTAAACCGACAATTAACACCAATGTTCTCCGATACGCTGTCATACTGGAGATAGGTCATCAATCCCAGGTCCGGGTTCAGGTAAAAATCGGCTTTGGCACGGTATACCGTTTCCCTGAACGTCCCTTCCGGCAACTTCCCGCGAACAAAGATTCCTTCCAGGCCCAGGCGGATATTGGCTTTGTAGCTGAAGTCGGTACTCACGTTCAATTGACTTAATTTCCCGCTGTAAAATCCGCCAGTTTCATAAAATATCTCCGCCGCTACCTTCCGGTGAGAGGCGGTCCTTACCAGGTACTGATACCGGTAATACGTATAATCGCCGATAGGGATAACCACATTGTCAGCCACTTTAAAGGATTCAGGCAGCACTTCCCGGTGAGTGATAAAAAAGAATTCAAGCCGCTCACCGCTTTCGGTGTTAATAACAGTCATGGGTGCCACGGATACCCGGGAAGACTCCAGGTTACCGTTTAAATCCCAGTAAAGCCAGGCATAATTTTCAAAACCGATTTGCCGGATCAGCTTTCCCAATAATCCTTTTTTAGGCCTGGGGCTGAATTTAAAAGACGATTCATATTGCTGCACGTCGTTGCGGGGCAAGAATCCCAATCCAGGCTCCAGGGAATCGCCGAAATAGCTGTAGTTAACATGGAAATTAAGGAGATCGTTGGGATACTCGATTTTAACGCCGTAACCGTAATGTTTTCCATTGGTGAGTGTATTCCAATTGTTGACCCACCATCCACCTACTGCGAAATTTTTTGTTTTGAGAAAATGGGAGGTGGCATATTTAAAATCAATTCCCAGGAGGGTATTGTGCTCCTCTGAACCAGGTTCGCCGCTGGTAAAGATGAGCCCCACTTTACTCTCCGAAAAAATATTCTGATAGATTCGCCCGGCCGCGAAATTCCCGGAGGGGACACTGTCGAATGCTCGTGTTTGGACATCCAACAGGGCGATATTGGTTCTACCGATTTTGCCGTATACCTTTACTCCCCAATCGATGGGAACCTGATCCCCCTGGTAAAGTCCGATACGCCGACTAAAAAAGGGAATAAAAGATGGACGGTATCCTTCCCCTGTTTCGAAAGAAAAAATCTCAGAACCCTCAAGGAAAAATGAACGCTTTTCCGGGAAGAAAAGGGGAAAACGGGTTAAATTAATCTGCCGCTCATCCACCTCTGTCTCGGCAAAATCAGTACGGTAGGTCAGAACACCCACCAGGTTGGGGGTAAAATTTTTATAGAGATCGAAACCGCCATTCACTTTCCATTCCCTTGCCTGGTTATTTTCATAATCCCGGGACATTTCCAGGGTAGCATAGGGTTTGAAGGTTATCCCCTTTCCCTGTTTGATATTTTTAATTCCTCCCAGGAGGGCGGCTTCTGCCGGGTTATAAAAAAAACTATCCTTACTGATGCCGGATAACCGAATGGTCTCCAGTTTTGTGGGAATATAGCGCTCCACATTAAATCCCCATTCACTCAATTTGGGATTAAAGGAAATGGTCTTAAAGGGAATCTTGATTTCGGTGCACCACCCGTCTTTCTTCAGTTTACTTTCAGCGTCCCAGATACCATCCCAATCGGTACTAAAACCTTCCCCCCCTGTGGCCAGGCCATCGGTCCGGGCACCTTTGGCATTGACAAAAAATACATAGGCATTCCGTTTATCCTGGAAAGGGTCCAGGAGAATTCGGATCACGTCGTTACTTTCTCCATGCCGCTCATGCTGGTCATGCTGCAAATCAGTGACCGCAATGGTAGAGGGATCAGCTGTAAAACAGTAAACACCAATGTATATGCTCTTTTTATCATACAATACCCGCAGTTCTGTTTTTTCCGATGGAGCTTTCCCGGTCTCAGGCAGCACCATTTTAAAATCGGTGAACAAAACCGCCTGCTGCCAGACCTCATCGTTTAAATAACCATCGATGACCGGTCCTTTTTCTACCTGCTGCGCTTTTAAATGGATGACATAGGGAAACAGGCTGACGTTTCCCACCAACAATATCAAAATTAATATTAAGAAAAAAAGAGTCACTCTTATCATACTCTAATCCGTCCTCCTCTGATTTTTTTTGAATTACTATTGGACATGCGAATTGTCTGATCGGGCATAAAGGTGACGATCTCCTTTACTTTTTTAAACAATTGAATCACACCTTTCTTGCAAACCAGTATCATTTTTCGGACAAAAAAATGAAGAAATTTGAGTCGAGTCGATCATGAAGCCCAAAAAGCATAAACCCACAATCCCACGCGTAGTTATCCTGCGCACTTGTCACTTTATTTTTTATCAACAGAACCAGGCTGCGACACATGAAGATCCACCAACAAAAAAATGATAAGCCCTAAAATAAGATATTTTGAAAGACTAAAAATAAAACGCAATGTTGAATTGGCCTTTTTTAATATTTTAAAATCAATGATATAGACAGTTTCACAGGCCCCATTTCCCCTGTCAGTCCTGGTGGTACTGGTGCCTCTTCGATAAGAACCCTTCTTGTGGGAATAGGCAACCAGATAACCTTTGAAATTGATTTGATCTCCCCTTCGAACACTCATTATTTTTTCTTTTAAATCCCCTTTATCAGACAATATATGGTTGTTTGAGAGACAATCTTCCGTAAATAGAGAACCGACCTCGGCATTGGGGTAACGGTAATGGCAGGTAAAATCCCTGCTGCTGAATGTCATCTCCTTGTAAACCCCGCTTGTTACATTTTTCCCCCATATCACGCATATATCTTTTATATTCAGGTAATCCTTCCACTTTTGATGATAGCGATCCAAAAATCCCTCACTGTGATGGTAGCTGACCACCAGACCGGAAAGTTCATAGTTGAAAAGAGGAGTAACTGTATAGGTGATTCCTTTTTGAGTTACTTCAAAGGGAGGGGGGATATTTTCTTTTTTTTGCACGGGTTCAAGGTATAACTGACTGGATATTCCCTCTTTGCCGGGGAGTCTGTCTTTTAAAAAATAAGAGGCTCCCAACATTATAATACTGACGATTAATAATATCTTAAAAAATGCTCTTCTTTGGAAACCAAATTTTTTAATAATAGATTCTTTTGAGTTGGTTTTCATGAAGGAACGGCTGGTCGGTTCAATCATTTGTGGGGAAGACTCGGTTACTGGTTCAGCGGGTGAGGTAAAAATGTAGCCGCAGTCGCATTTTTCTGTTCCTGAAGGGCAGTATTGATCGCATTGTGGACAATTCATAAAGATATTGTATCATATTCTGAGGAAAATTTATATAAAAAATACACCGGGCCAGCCGGAACCAAGACGGGCTTGTTTAGAAATTACAAATTACAATTCCCAAATTACAAACAAATTACAAATTCCAATATCCAAAATTACAAACAGCCCTGACGGACTTTTAAGAATCTTTTAAAATTTAAATAGAATTTCAAAGATGTCTTTAAAGTTCAGGTTTGTGATTTGTAATTTGTGGTTTGGGATTTGTTCTCGTGCTACGTAGCGGGGCTACTTCGCAGAGTAGCATGTAATTTGTATTTTGTGGTTTGTAATTTTATTTTCTCCCATAAAATGGCAGAATTCTGCTGAATAGTCACTACTACCTACTACCTACTACTTACTACCTACTGAGATTTTACCATCCTCCGGAAGAGCCGCCGCCGCCGAAGCTTCCACCACCGCCGGAAAAGCCGCCACCACTGCTGAAACCTCCACCACCACTACCAAAGCCACCACCCCAAAAGATACCGCCACCCCGATATCCTCTCCGGGTCCCACCTCTAAACAGACTCAACACTATAATTATGATAAACACGATGATTCCAAACGGTAGGTGAGTTCCCCTCCTACGCTTACCCTCTTTCCTGAATTTGGCCAACTGCTCCGGTGTGATTTCAAACTCCTTGGTGATTAAACCAGTGACTGCGATTAACCCCTGATTAATTCCACCATAGTAATTTCCCTTCTTAAAAAAGGGAACCATTAGTTTCCGGATGATATAACTGCTTTTGGCATCGGTGATAATATGCTCCAAACCGTAGCCCACTTCCACCCTGATCTTTCTCTCTTTCATTGCCACCAATACCAGTAAACCATTATCATATTTTTCCTGGCCGATCTTCCACTTTTCCACCACTCTCATAGAATAATCCTCCAGTACCTCACCCTGAAGAGAGGGAATGGTCAATAATACCACCTGTGAGGAGGTTTTATTCTCAGCCTCTCTAAGAAGATTTTCCAGGGTGGTCTCCTGGTTGGAATTTAATACATCTCCATAATCATTGACCCTGCCGGCCAATGGGGGGATCTCAAAGGCAAAAATCAATGGCGCGGCCAGGCATACAAAACTGAATAGGCCAACAAAGAGAACCATTTTTTTTATGGTTACTTTTATATTTGTATTTATACTTTTTTTCATCGTTATTTCTCCAATACTACAATATCGTCTTTTAGCTCATTCACATCATCCGGATGGATGGGATAATGCTCTGCCAATAACTTGCCGCACTCCAATATGGATTCGGATAGATGCTTTACCAGTTGCCCGGACTTGATGCCATTGATGATATGGCTGAGGATGGAATCCCATTTTTCTTGTGGGATTTTTTCATTGATACCTTTATCCGCCAACAATTCCACCCGGTGTTCCAGGGCAGATATAAAGATTAATATCCCGGTTCTCTCTTTGGTATTGTAGACCCCGGACTCCATAAAGTGCCGCACCGCTCGCTCATTTACCTTCTGCCGCATGACGGATCTGGGAACGATTAACCGATCGATAAATGGAATGTTTGCCAGGAAATAAAAAATGAAAATCACCAGGAAAGTGGAGAGACCATAAAAAATCAAAAGATGATCGGTTGAATAATCCCAGGACATACTTTCGATTATAGTTTCGACACCATTTGTGAAAAACATCATCACAATAAAATAGACAAAGCCGCAGATGACGGCAAACAAAAGCTCGTAAACAGCGTAATCGTAACTTTCTTTTATAAAAGAAGTAGCGATTTCACCAGAGGTTTTACTTTCGGCCTCCCTTACAGCACCTCTTATTTTTTCCAGGTCTTCCTTGCTAAACGTTATTTTTGCCATGTTTCTCTCCATATTTTTTTGCCGCGGATTTACGCGGATTTTTTTAAAAATTTATCCGTGTTCATCCGTGTTTATCCGTGGCTAATTTTTTAAAAGATTAAAACTTAACCTTTGGTGCGACGTCTGCTCCCTCTTGGGCTTTGAAATAGGGTTTTTCACTAAACCCGAACATCCGGGCCATGAGCACACGTGGGAATTGTTTGATATAGGTATTAAATGCCCTGGCTGCCTCATTAAATCGCCTTCGCTCTACAGCGATCCTGTTTTCCGTCCCCTCCAATTGACTCTGCAGCTGGAGAAAATTCTCATTTGCTTTCAGGTCGGGGTATCGTTCCACCACCACCATCAACCGCTGAAGTGCACTTGTTAGAGATGCCTGGGCCTGTTGGAACTGCTGGAACACTGCCGGGTTTTTGAGGGCTTCCTCGCCGATGTTGACAGTTCCACCGACTTTAGCCCTTGCTTCTGTGACAGCCTGTAACGTTTCTCTCTCATGAGCCGCATACCCTTTGACCGTCTCCACCAGGTTAGGGATCAAATCGAGCCGTCTCTGGTAGACATTTTCCACCTGGCTCCATTTCTCTTTGACGCCTTCTTCCATTGTGACCATATTGTTATAGGATCGAATACCGTACAAAACAAAAATGAGGCCAATTAATATAAATACGGCTGCCACGACACCGCAACCGATTAACGTTTTTTTCTTCATTTTATCCTCCATTTACTATTTACCATTTAAATATTCACAGACTTATAAAAATTTTAAAATATTTCAATTCCTTCATGATCTTATTATTTTATAAAAACAAGAACCGGTTGTAAAGAGCGAAAAACAAATAAAAAATTTTTATTTTGCTTTAAGGACTTGTAAAAAAAATAAAATTTATTTAGAATTAAATGGTTATTCCCTATTATTATAAGAAGGTGAAACGATGGTAATCAAGATGAAACCGGAGGCAACGGAAGACCAAAAACTGGAGGTTATTGCTTTTTTAAGGGAACTAGATCTTACCCCGCATCGTTCGGAAAGTGGCGGTAATACGTTGATCGGGGTAACTGGTTCTCTAGAAGGTATTCAAACCGCTAGTTTCAGGGTTTTACCAGGGGTTGAAGATGTAGTGCGTATCACTGCCCCATATAAATTGGTGAGCAAACATTTCCACGATGAAAAAACAGTAATCACATTCGAGAATGGAGTTACCATCGGGGGAGATGAAATTGCCGTAGTGGCGGGTCCCAGCGCTGTTGAAAATGAAGAACAAATTGAAACCGCTGCGATGATTGTCCGTTCCATGGGGGGGAAAATTTTGGGAGGTGGCGCATTTATCCCCAGATCATCTCCTTATAGTTTCCGAGGACTTGAATTGGAAGGGTTAAAATTGGTTCGCAAAGCAGCGGATAATAACGGATTGCTGGTTATTAGTGAAATTCTCGATAAAAATCATTTTGATGATTTTGGAGAATATGTAGACATATTCCAGATAGGTCCCCGAAACATGCAAAATTTTGAATTGCTAAAGGGGTTGGGCACCATTGATAAACCGGTGCTGATAAAGAGGGGACTGTCAGCGACAATCGATGAATTGTTGATGGCTGCGGAGTATGTGATGAGCAGTGGTAACCATCAGGTCATGCTGTGTGAACGGGGCATCAGAACTTTTGAGCCGAAGACCGGCACCACGCTGGATATTTCAGCCATTCCTGTTTTAATGGCATGCACACACTTACCCATCCTGGTGGACCCGTCGCATGCTGTGGGTATCCGGGATCGAGTCACTCCCCTCGCCCGTGCGGCTGTGGCTGCCGGCGCCGATGGGATCATTGTGCAGGTGCACCCTTTTCCTGAAAAAGCACTTATCGACAGCGCTCAACAATTATACCCCGACCAATTCAACCAATTAATGAAAGAAGCTAAAGCAATTGCAAAAGCAATAGGGAGGACACTATAACTCAACAAAATAAAATTGCAATCGTTGGTGTGGGTCTGATCGGCGGCTCTCTGGCTGCTGCTCTCCAAAAGTTTCTACCAGAATGGGAGGTTTACGGAAATGATTTTGAAGAAATTCTTGAAAAAGCATTGGAACTTAAATACATCGATGTGGCTGTTAAACAACTTGAAGACTTACCAGAGGATATTGATCTCCTTTTTTTAGGCGCCCCCATCACAACCAACATCAAATTATTGAAAAAAATTGATTCCTTAAAGAAATGGAAGAATCTGCTCATCACCGATATGGGCTCAACCAAAGAGTCTATCGCCCGAGTGGCGGATCAACTGCCAGGAAACGGATGGTGGTTTATTGGTGGGCATCCGATGGCCGGTTCTGAAAGAGGAGGTATCGATGCTGCAAATCCCCTTCTTTTCCAGAATGCCGTCTATGTGTTAACCCCTTGCAAAACCAAGAATCCTCCCAACGAGAAAATGGCCATGCTGATCAATCTCCTGTATAAAGTGGGCGCCAGGATTATTAAAATCCCCCCTGAATTTCATGACCGATTGGTGGCCCATATCAGTCATCTCCCGTATGTAATCGCTGTCTCTCTTATTAACTTCATTGCCAATGAAGAAAAAAGCGAACTTTTTTACCAGTTAGCAGCCGGTGGCTACCGAGACCTGACTCGAATTGCCCAGAGTACTCATGCGGTATGGAACGATATTTTTAAAAATAATAAAAAAAATATTACCGAGGCTGTGGATGATTTCATCAGCTACTTGAACGCATTAAAAAATTTCCTGCAAAAAGACGATTTTTTATATGAACTGCAGCAGGCACAAAAAATCAGGGTTAAAATTCCTGCCGGTACCAAAGGATTCCTCAATCCTCTGGCAGATATCAGGGTCGAAGTGGTGGATAAACCAGGGGTACTGGCGGATATTACCTCTGTGTTGGCGAACGAATCCATTAACCTGAAAGATATTGCTATCTTAAAAGTCAGGGAAAACCTGGCCGGCGTTCTCCAATTATCTTTTGAAGATAAAAAAATAGCACATAAGGCCACAGAACTCCTACAGGCCAAAGGATATAAGATCTTTTCGTAAAATTTATCTTTGCATTTCTCAATTTAGTGTATTGATTATCGACTATAGAGACTGGTTGATTGTTTTAATCACTGTTTCCGGATCATTCTGAAAAGCCCTGACCATTGCGAAATTTTTAACACCTGCTTTGCGCAGTTCCGGGATATTTCCCAGGTTCAATCCCCCAATAACCACCACAGGGATATGAACGGATTCTATGACCTGTTTCACTGTATCCAGCCCGATGGGGCTATAATTCTCCTTGGTAGGTGTTGTAAATACAGGCCCACAGCCGATGTAATCGGCGCCCTGTTTTTCCGCTTCCAGGGCCTGTTTCAAAGAGTGGGTGGAGACACCAATGATAAAGCCAGGAGGTGTGAGTTCCCGTGCTTCCCCAATGGGGATATCATCCTGGCCCAGGTGAACCCCATCAGCCTTTGCCAGCAGTGCAATGCCTATGAAGTCATTGACAATGAAAAGTGTATTGCTTTTTTTGGTTATTCTTCTGATCTCCCGGGCAGTTTCTAACATCTCCCTTCGACTTGCTTGTTTGTCCCTGTATTGAAGGATTTTAGCACCTGCCTTGCATGCTTTTTCTGCCATCTCCAGGTGGTTACCACTGGTAATCACATAGGCCCCGAAACAGCCGGGATTCTCCAAATTCTGGGGCATCAACCGCCGCTTACCGGTTTCGGCTTTTACTGCATTTTCAAATATTTTACGGTGACTTCGAAAAGCAATAGGGGGCATGGTTTCTGGTTTAAAAAATGCCACTTCATCACAATCGTCTCCAGCGATTAATTGGCCATGGATGTTCTTGATAATGTATCCCATTACCAGTACTGATTTATAGATTGGGCTTTCACCCAAGACATTTCCTGCCCATCGATGGATTTCTCCTTCCAGCCCGGTTTCCTCTTTTAATTCCCTCAGGCAGCCGTTTTCAGGGGGCTCATCAAGTTCCAGGAATCCTCCCGGCAGGCACCATTGGCCTGCTTTTGGTTCTATATTCCGTTTCACCAGGAGTACTTCATGGTTTTGATTAAACACCACTGCAGCCGTTGCAGGAATGGGATTTTCATAGATAGGGCGATTGCAATCAGGGCAAAACAATCGGGTTCGATTCTCTATAAATTTATCCGTCAGTTGGCAGCCGCAAAAATGACAAAACCGTTTGGTATTCATTTTTTCAATTTTTTTATGAGTTCAGAGGCAATTTTTTCGCCGGAGAGCAGCATACCGCCAAAGACCGGGCCCATCCTGGGAGCGCCTTGTGAGGCATTGGCAGCCATACCCAGTACAAAGAGGCCGGGATAGATTTCACCGGAGTTATCAATCGTTAATTGCTCGCCGCGATCGGCCCACATGGACATTTCTCCGACTACCCCACCGGTTTGTGTATTGAGTTGGGCATCGATTTTTCTTGCAATGATAGCGCATACGTCTGCCGGGTGGCCGGTGCCATCCACCACATATCGGGCCCGGATGGTCAGTGGGTCCACGTGCAAATCGATTTGGTTGACCGGTGTCCACTGAAGTACCAGGCCGTTGACTCTTTTCTCACCTGCCGTTTCCCTGAACATGACATCCACAACTTTCATTAAATTAAAAATTTTCGTTCCTGACTTCACGCAGTTGGAGATGAGAGTAGAAGTGGATTCCACGCTGTCAGCCGTATAATATCCGCTGCGATATTGGGAATAGTTGATGCCCATCTTTTTCAAAAGGGGTAAAGCAGTATCCTGTACAACGATTTCATTAAACATCATACCGCCGCCCCACATACCGCCGCCTGCGGCAAGTTTTGATTCAAATAAGACAGCTTTAATGCCCTTCTGACCCAACAGTGTCCCGCATACCAGGTTCGCAGGACCACCACCGACCAATGCGACATCCACATCCAGGACATCAAGAAATTTTTTATAGAAATTCTCGATAATGGCTTTTGATATTGTTATATCATCCAGTTTCATACATACTCCTATGTTTTCTTGTGTATAAGTTTATAAGTGTAGGATAATTTGTGATAAAATGCAAGAGCTAAGATTTTTAAGCAGCAGTTCTCATTATTGAGTAAGTTATTTTATCTTCTCAAGTTTATATTTTTCCATTTTCCGATAGAGCGCAGGCCGTCCGAGGCCCAACAATTTGGCAGCTTTTTGAATGTTATATCCTGTCAATGTCAATATCTTTTCAATATAATTTTTTTCAAGCTCCTGGAGTGTCATAACAGGACCCTCCGGCAGTACGGCCTTCTGACATTTTAACAAACGTGTGGGTAAATGCTCGACGCTAATTTTTGATCCTGAGATAAATGCCATTATCTCCTCGATGGTATTTTTCAATTCCCGGATATTACCTGGCCACTGGTATCGAAGCAGCAGTTCTTTTGCTTCTTCATCTACTTCTTCTACCTCCTTTGAAAGAGTGATATTGTTAATCGATATGAAATGCTCCACCAATGGTATAATGTCGGCTTTCCTCTCTCTTAAAGGGGGAATATTAATCTCCAACTGCTGGAGTCGATAGTATAAATCCCTTCTAAACTGGTTCCCGTCTCTCTCTTCTTTCAAATCCATGTTGGTGGCAGCGATGACTCGGATATCAAGATTTTTAGATTGAGTACCTTTTAATGGAAAAATTTCCCCCGATTCCAATACCCGCAATAATTTGGGCTGTATCTCGGGATGCAAATCGCCAATTTCATCGAGAAAAATAGTTCCTTTGCTGGCCAGGAAAAATTTCCCAGGGTAGGGTCTATCAGCTCCGGTAAATGCCCCTTTATCAAACCCAAACAATTCAGACTCAGCTAAGTTTATGGGTATTGTAGAGCAGTTAACCGTGATAAAGGGATTATTCTTTCGTTCCGATGCATTATGAATGGCACGCGCAATAAGCTCTTTACCGGTCCCGGTCTCACCGGTTATCAAAATGGTTGTGTTGGATTGGGCACATTCCCAGGCCTTTTTAATCACTTCGGCCATATCCCGACTCTTGTAAATGATCTCCTCAATTCGCGACCGATCGCTTAACTTATCTTTTAATATTCGGAAATCATCCAGTTCCCGGTTTACATCAAGGGCTTTTTTCATGGTCACCAACAATACATTATGATCCAGTGGCTTTTTTAGAAAATCAAAGGCCCCCTTTCTCATGGCTTCGACTGATGTGTCTATGGTACCGGTACCTGAAACAATAATTACCCGGTTTCGATACTCAACGGATATTTTTTCTAATATATCCAACCCGGACCCATCGGGTAAGGTTAAATCCAATAATATCAAATCAAACTTTTTTTTCTTTAATTGTCTCAGCGCTGTCACCACTGTTTTGGCTTCATTAACGGCATAATTACCCTTCTTAAGTATTCTCTTTATTAAATCTCTTATAGGTGCCTCGTCTTCAACAATTAAAATGGAATGACGCTCTTTCAATTTAATCTCCCATTAATCACAAGATTTTTTATAAAAAAGGGTTATGCCTACGGCTGTATCGTCTTTTTTCTTCATATTAACCTATTTTAAATGAAATTATATTTTATAAAAAAAATCAAGATTTTTCAACCGGTTTCTTCACATAATCACCTTGACTTTGTATTTTTTTTAGCGTAAATTAAAGAAATGACTGTAGCGCCCATTCGTAAATGCCTGAACGGCCATTTTATAAATTATTACGAAAACCACCGGATTGTATTTGGATTTACTGAGATTGGTTTTAAATTAAACGACCTTTCTACCTATTTTCCCACGCAGCAACTGTTGGGATTAAAACAGGTTCACTCCAATATTATCCGGTTTGCCAGTCAAACGGAACCCGGGATGAAAGGCGACGGCATTATTCTCGATAAACCAGGCATCATAGCAGTAATCAAAACCGCAGATTGTACCCCATTGTTTTTTTGGGACTGTCAATATTCCATTGCAGGTCTTATTCATATCGGCTGGCAAGGACTTTTAAAGGGTATCGAAAAAAAAATGGTGGGATTACTGAAAGAAAAATCAATCCCATTGGAAAACCTCCATTTCTACCTGGGCCCGGCGATTGAAAAAAGATGTTATGAGGTCGGCCAGGAACTTTATGAAAAATTTTTTATCAAGTTCTACAGGGAAGACATATTTTCTTATAAATCCCAATCAAAGAAAAGGGAAAGGAAATACTTAATGGATGTTAAAAAAGGAATTTCGCTTTCATTGCAAGGGTCAGGAGTTCCGGGGCACAGGATCGTGAATCCTGGACTTTGCACCTTTTGCGAAGCGCAGCGATTTCCTTCTTACAGGCGAGATAAAGAAACCGCCTCCAGGATTTACAATTTTTTATTACTAAAAAATTAGCAGCCGTTATTATGATTTCGATTGAGCGCCACGCTCCGACATCCTGTTCCTTACAACTAACATTTATTCAACTGTCTATGAACTATTTTTCCTCGAATTTTTTAAAAATCAGCGACCCATTCGTCCCGCCAAACCCGAAAGAATTTGAGCAAACGTACCGGAGTTCCTTTGAAACGCCTTTATTGGGGGTATAGTTCAGGTCACACTCTTCATCTTTGGTTTCATAATTAATGGTTGGGGGAATAAATGAGTCCGTGATGGCCAGAACGGAGAAAATAGCTTCGGTAGCGCCAGTGGCACCCAGCATATGACCGGTCATTGATTTGGTGGAGCTGATATTGATGTTGTATGCATTTTCTCCGAATACTTTTTTGATAGCCAGTGTTTCCAGTTTATCATTGAGTGGTGTGGAAGTACCGTGAGCGTTAATATAATCGATCTCTTCCGGTTTGATTTCAGCATCTTCCAATGCCATTGCCATGGTCCTGGCAGCGCCATTGCCTTCTGGATCGGGTGCGGTCATATGATACGCGTCACCGGTGTACCCATATCCTATCACTTCAGCATAGATTCTAGCCTCTCTTTTGACGGCATGTTCGAGGCTCTCAAGAATCATGATACCAGAACCTTCGGATGTCACAAAGCCATCCCGATCTCTATCAAAGGGACGACTGGCCCGTTCAGGCTCATCATTCCTGGTGGATAATGCTTTAATCACAGAGAATCCGGCAATCCCAAGGGGGGTAATGGGATATTCTGCACCTCCAACCACCATAACATCGGCGTCACCCCGTTGAATGATTTTAAAAGAATCTCCAACGGAATGAGTACTGGCAGCGCAAGCAGTGACATTGGCGAAATTAGGCCCTTTAAATCCATACCGTATGGATACTTGTCCGGTTGCCAGGTTCGCCAGGGCAGCGGGTAAAAAGAAGGGAGAAACCCTGGAGGGTCCTCGGTCTAATATCACCTTGTGAGTCGTTTCAATGGTGTGAATACCACCGATTCCCGAACTAATATAGACTCCCACCCTCTCCTTATTAATGTTATCCAGTGTCAAGCCGGAGTCTTTTATGGCATCTTCGGCTGCGATAAGGGCAAATTGAATATAAGGATCAAATTTCCTGACTTCCTTTCGATCAAAATAATCCAAGGGGTTATAATTTTTTATTTCACCGGCAATGTGAACATTGTAATTAGAGAGATCAAATTTTGATATTTTGGAAATACCACTTTTCCCGTTTTTAATATTCTTCCAGCTTTCAGAAGCAGTTTTCCCTACCGGCGAAAGGATGCCGAGTCCAGTAACAACGACCCTTCTCAAAGGAATAGTGTTTCTTACAAAATCCATTGCTTCCTACGATTTTGATAGGATATAGTCAACGGCTGCGCCCACTGTTTCTAATTGTTCTGCTTCTTCCTCAGAAATATTCAACTCAAATTCATCCTCCAATGCCATAACTAATTCCACCTGATCCAGGGAATCCGCACCTAAATCTTCTACAAATTTGGCGTCAGATGTCACCTGGTCTTCGCCAACATTTAATTTTTCTGCGACGACACTTTTTACTTTTGCTAAAATTTCTTCTTTTGTCATTTTTATCTCCTCTATTTTTTTATATTAAAAGTCCACCGGAAACATTAATGACAGTCCCGGTGATATACGAAGCGGCTGGTGATATCAAAAAGCTGACGACCTCAGCAATGTCTTCGGGGGTACCTGCTCGTTTTAAAGGAATATTAGCAATATAATCCTCTCTCACTTTATCTGGAAGTTTTTCTGTCATTTCCGTCAAAATAAACCCGGGGGCTATGGCATTGACACAAACATTCCGCTTGCCCAGTTCCCTGGCCAGTGATTTTGTTAAAGCAATAACCCCTGCCTTGGAAGAGGCATAGTTGGCCTGTCCGGCTGTCCCCAGGATACCACTGACAGAGGCGAGATTAATGATCCGTCCGAACCGCTGTTTCATCATCTCTTTGGATGCAGCCTGTGAGCAGAGAAATGTTCCTTTAAGATTTATATTAAGGACCATATCCCAGTCTTGTTCTGACATCCGGACTGCCAGGTTGTCCCGTGTCACTCCGGCGTTGTTAATTAGAAAATCCACAGAGCCCAATTCATCAACAGTGGTTTTTATTAGTTTTTCGACATCTTCGGCACATGAAATATCCGTTTTCACAGCGATTGATTTTATCCCGAATTTTTTTTTCAGTTCGTTGGCCACTTTTTGGACATCATCAAACAATATATCCGACACCACGACATTGAGACCTTCTTTTGCCAGTTTTTGAGCGATGGCTTTACCGATTCCCCTGGCAGCCCCGGTTACGATAGCGTTTTTATAATCGTCATACATATTTTAGCTCCTTAAAATTTTCTTGAATACGTTCTATTTCTTCTGAAATTTTATCCAGGACATTTTCCATTATAAATTTCTTGCTTAAATGGATGGCATTTTTAATGGCCTTTCGACTGGAACTGCCGTGACCGATAATAACAATGCCATTAACACCCAGCAATAATGCGCCTCCATACTCGGCATAGTCCATTTTTTTCCAGATTCGTTTTAAAGAACTATTTAAAAAGAAGAAACCGATCTTTGAAAGGACGTTGCTCATGATTTCCCTTTTGAGCATTGACTGTACCACATCCACCACTCCCTCAGCCACTTTTAGCGTGACATTGCCGGTGAAACCGTCTGTAACAATTAAATCGGCTTCGCCAAAATAGACATCCCTGCCCTCGACATTTCCGATAAAATTGATATCGATGGATTTCAATAAATGATGGGTTACTTTCGTTAGTTCGTTTCCTTTGACTTCTTCTTCGCCGACACTCATGAGGGCGATCCTGGGATTTTTAATGCCGATCACATTTTCCAGGTAGACTTTACCCATCAAGGCAAATTGGACAAGGTTTTTTGGTTTGGAATCGACATTGGCCCCTACATCCACCAGGAGGGAATTGCCTCTTAGTGTAGGTATCATAAGGGCCAGAGCCGGTCGTTCAATACGTTTCATTGTTCCCAAAACGGTTTTAGCAATAGCCATCACTGCGCCGGTATTTCCAGCAGAGACCATTGCTTGCGCCTTTTTTTTCTTCACCAGGTCAATGGCTTTTTTTATTGACGTTCGTTCTCTTCTTTTCCAGTAAGAAAAAAAATGTTCTCTCATTAAAATCGCTTCACGGGCATCGATAATTTCGATGTTTTTTGGAAAATCAATATTGTTTTTTTTAAACTCTTTTCTAATTTCTTTTTCCTTCCCCACCAATATCAGATCGATATCCTTATAATCTTTAAGGTAATCAACAGCACCTTTAATCACCACTCCCGGTGCCGCGTCACCACCCATTGCATCGATCGCGATTTTCATAGCAAAAATCTATTAATCTTCTTCACTACCTTTAATGACCTGTCGACCGTCATAATAACCGCAACTTCTACACGCATGGTGGGGAAGCTTTGGCTCCTTACAGTTGGGGCATACGGATAACCCTTCCACTTTTAACGCATGATGAGACCGTCGTTTAGCTGTTCTTTGATGTGAGTGTCTTCGTTTTGGGAGTGCCATCATTCACCTCTTTATCTTATTAAACAGAAAATCCATTTCATTTAATGAACTTTCACATTCACAACTTTCATAATTTAAATTAGTCCCGCAATAGGGACATAACCCTTTGCAGTTGAGGCTGCAAAGGGGTTTATACGGGGTAAACAGATTGACCTGTTCCATCAATATCTTTGCCAGATCAATGCGATCCCCTTCAAAAAAGATATATTCCATATCCTCAGAATTTAAAGACGAATTGGTTAATTCAATTAAATCAACTGGGAACAAAATAATATCAAAATCCGAATCTACTTTTAGATCAAAGTGTTCGAGGCAATTAACGCAGGGAATCGAAACCAAGGTATTTATATTTCCTTTTGCTTTTATTTGTTTGCCTTCGCGGCTGAAATGGATAACATAATCAACTTCTTCAAGAAAAAAACTTCCCTCTTCTATTAACAGATTCTCATCCAATGCCACACTGTCATTCAACACAAGGCCTTTCGGGCTAATTTTATCTACCTCAATGAACATTATCAACACCTTCTATGTTTCGTTTTTTAACAAAACAGATAGATAGCTTTTTAACACATTTTCTATGTAAAGTCAAGAAATAACAAATCAACGGGTGTGAGACAATTTTATGATAGCCCTCATCTAATCGCCCGATATTCCCAATAATCCTCCCATCGATTGCTGAAAAGACAGCACCTTAATGCAATAATATTATTTGCTCCTTTAACAGT
>Ga0180438_10000874_pt1 | contig 55206 bp, 57 predicted proteins | sample SS_ome_12_FD_132455 | JGI IMG/M metagenome (GOLD analysis project Ga0180438, IMG submission 132455) | Hypersaline lake sediment archaeal communities from the Salton Sea, California, USA - SS_3_D_2 metaG | ecosystem: Environmental > Aquatic > Non-marine Saline and Alkaline > Hypersaline >... | reverse complement strand
CGCCTACCTGCAGTCCGTGAGATACTTGGTAGGACTCCTGGATCAGGTGAGTCACCTTTGTCCTGCCCACAACGAAACCTACGTACTCAAGGAGACGCTGGTACGGGTGCTAGATGCCTTCAATCGAATCGTCACTGGCCAGGTGGCCTCTGAACTTTACGATGAAACCCAAATCTACCGTTTTGACGGCTTCGGGATCATGCTGCCTCACCCTGCCGGGGGGTAGTCGCCCTCGTTTCTCAAGAGAGGAGTGGCGTCAAATGAACAAGAGCAGATGGTGTTACGCAAGCTTGCTGATCGTCTTGATCCTGCTGCTGACTGCTTGTGAGGGAGGCTTCACGGCCACCGGGAGTTCGGAAAGATCGCACATCACCAGCAACAGTGGCTGGTTCGAGAAGAGCATCAAAAGAGCCAACGGTTCGACCACCCTAAAAATCGAGATAGAGCGGCCGGGTCGCCGCCTGGAGACGAACGTCACGTTGGAAGCCGGCGAGGGCACCTTCCGCATCGAGTTGTTGGATGGAGAGAGCAACGTCACCCTCTCGCTGGAGGCAACACCTGGGCGACCGGCAAGTGGCAGTGGTCTCATGACGACGGACTCTTTTGGAGACGCAAGGTACCGCGTAACGGCCGTGGAGGCAAAGGACGTCAAGTATCGCATCGAGTTCGATATCAAGTGATCCCCGAGGTATGACAACCTATCTACAGGAACTTCAAATGTTAGATCGTATCCCGCCCGAGTTTATCTTCCTCGGCCAAGTGATGGGGGTAGCCATGCTGGTCAGCCTGGTGCTGGCCGGGGCACTCATCGTCCTGACCTACCGCCGCCTGAAGCGCATCCACATCCCTCCCGACGCCGGCTTTTTTACGGCCTTGCGACACGTGCCACTGTCGCTGGTGCTCTTTCTCGACCTGCTGGACTTTGGCCTGGATTTCTTTTCGGCACCGATAGCGTGGGTACTTTTGGGCAAACTGGGCCTGCAGTCTCTACGGAGCGTCACTGTCGTCGAAGAAGTCATTCCTGGCACGCAGTTCCTGCCCACCATGACCGCCGCTTGGTTCGCCGCCCGCTTGCTGCCCAGAGGCTAGCCCAGCCGCCCCGTGATATAATCCTCAGTCAGCTGCTGCTTGGGGGTGATAAAGAGTTCTTCTGTCTCGCCATACTCGATCAATTCGCCGAGCCAGAAGAAACCGGTCCAGTCGGAGGCGCGGGCAGCCTGCTGCATGTTGTGGGTGACGATGACAATCGTATAGTCTTCCTTCAATCTCTGCATCAACTCCTCGATGGCCAGCGTGGCCACAGGGTCCAGCGCCGAACAGGGCTCATCCATCAGGATCACCTCTGGTTCCACGGCCAGCGTGCGAGCGATGCACAGTCGCTGTTGCTGTCCTGCCGTCAAGTCCAGCGCCGGGCGCCTCAGATCGTCTTTTACCTCGTCCCACAGCACAGCGCGGTGCAGGCTTTCCTCGACAATCTCGTCCAGATTCCGCTGCCGGCGCATCCCCAACACCCGAGGGCCAAAAGCCACGTTATCATACACCGACTGCGGGAATGGGTTGGGTCGCTGAAAGACCATCCCCACCAGTTGCCGCAGTTCCACCACATCCACGTCGGGGTCACAGATATTCCTGCCATCGAGCAACACCTGGCCCTCCACGCGAGTACCGGCAATCGTGTCATTCATCCGGTTTAACGTGCGCAGAAAGGTAGACTTGCCACAGCCAGACGGTCCGATAAGCGCCGTGATCTGCCGGGTTTTGATCTCCAGCGAGATGTCCCTCAGCGCCTCAAACGAGTCGTAGAAAAACCGCAGATTTCTCACAACAATTTTGGCTTCCATGACTACTCCAACTTTTAACCTGCCGACCTTGACCGTGCAGATTGTAACAAAAGACAGTGTGAAAGTCAACTCGCCCGACTGAACGTCGCCTCACCATTGACCGATTTGAACCCATTGACGAATTGGTGGGGCCATGCTATAATCCTTCCCGAAGGAGAAGCATGAAACCTAAACTCGCTCCGATTTTGTTTGGACTGCTGGCTTTGACGCTATTGATAGCCTGCGGCGGTCGCCCCGACAAATCAGTGCCAGGGAGCAGCGCGGCGCAGACCATCGAGAACAAAGGCTCCGACACCATCGTCAACCTGGCGCTGGCCTGGGCGGAGGCCTACGCCGAGGTCCGACCAGAGGTACGCATCTCAGTTACGGGCGGCGGATCTGGCACCGGCATCGCAGCCATGATCAATGGCACGGTGGACATTGCCAATGCCTCGCGCAAGATGAAGCCTGAGGAGATAGAAGAGGCACGTGCGAACGGCATCGAGCCAGTGGAGCACATCATCGCTGGTGATGCCATTGCCGTGGTGGTGCATCCCTCCAACCCAGTAGATGAACTGAGTATCGCCCAGCTAGCTGATATTTTCACTGGCCAGATCACTAATTGGCGCGAGATAGGTGGCCCAGACCGCCCCATCGTTCTCCTGTCCCGCGAATCTAACTCGGGAACTTATGTTTACTTTCTGGAGCGAGTTGTCCGCGAAAACATCAAAAAGGACGACCGGCTCTTTTCCCCTGACACGCTGCTCATGCCCTCCTCGGAAGGGATCAGCAACGAGATTCGGCAAAACCCCAACGCTATCGGCTATGACGGCCTGGGTTACGTCACGCACGACCAGAAGACGCTGTGCGTCGTAGACAAGCCAGGCGGTCCCTGTGTGTCTCCTGCCGTCGAGACGGTACAGAATGGCTCGTACCCTATTGCCCGTCCACTGTTCATGTATACTGCCGGCGAACCAACAGGTGCCATCCGTGAGTACCTGGACTGGATCCTCGGCCTGGAGGGACAGGCATTAGTCGAAGAGTTGGGATTTGTGCCATTGGGAAGGACCCAACCATGACCCAGTCCTCTCCACCCCAACGCCCCCGTTGGGGTGAGTTTCTGATTGAAAATCTGATCCGGGTCTGCGGCTTTTCGGCCATCGCCTTTGTGGCAGTCATCTTTTTCTTCTTGCTGCGGGAAGGGCTACCAACTCTGGGTCGCGTCTCACCTGCCGAAATGCTGAAGCAGCGATGGTATCCCACTTTTGACCTCTTTGGCATGTTGCCACTGCTGCTTGGCTCGGCGCTGGTGACAGTCTTGGCCACAGCCATGGCCGTGCCGCTGGGCCTGGCGACGGCCATCTTTGTCCGCGAGGTAGCCCCCAACTGGGCACGCGAGATATTGAAGCCACTCATCGAAGTATTGGCCGGCATCCCTTCAGTGGTACTGGGCTTTTTGGGGATGGTCGCCGCCGCACCACTCATACAACGTTACCTCGGCGCGCCTACTGGCCTGACTGCCTTCAGCGGTGCGATGATGTTAGCCTACATGTCGCTGCCTACCATCATCAGCGTGGCCGAAGACGCACTGGACGCAGTGCCCAGGTCTTACCGCGATGCGGCGCTGGCGCTGGGGGCCACTCACTGGCAGACTATCTGGCGGGTGACACTGCCGGCCGCCCGTTCAGGTGTCGTCATCGCTGTGATGCTGGGAGTGGGGCGGGCTATTGGCGAGACGATGGCTGTCATGATGGTCACCGGCAACGCAGCTCGCCTGCCACTCACCTTTGACAGCATCTTCCGGCCCGTGCGCACCATGACGGCCACCATCGCGGCCGAAATGGGCGAGGTAGCCCAGGGTAGTACGCACTATCACGTATTGTTCATGGTCGGTATCGTGCTCTTTGTGGTGACGTTCATCATCAATGCCATCGCCTCAGCAGTGGTCATCCGTGGTGGGCCAAAGCGGGGCGGGCGACTGCTAGGGTAAGCGTATGTCGCGTCAAACGTCGGAGAAGATAGCCTTTGCCGTGTTGACCTTTGCGGCTATCAGCGTCGTCGTGCCGATCCTGCTGGTGCTGGGCTACATCGTCGTCCAAGGCCTCGGCGCAACAAGCTGGGAATTCCTCACCGCCATGCCCCGCTCCGGAATGAAGGAAGGGGGTGTGCTGCCGGCGGTCATCGGCACGCTGGTGCTAACCTTTGGCACAGCAGTAGCCGCGCTGCCTCTGGGCGTGGGCGCAGCGATCTATCTGGCCGAGTACGCCCGTGACAATTGGCTGACCCGTGCCATCCGCCTGGCCATTATCAACCTGGCTGGCATCCCGTCAGTGGTATATGGGTTGTTCGGGCTGGGGCTGTTCGTACTGGCATTGGGCATGGGTACTTCCATCGTCGCTGGCTCGCTGACGCTGGGCCTGATGACGTTGCCCATCGTCATCTCAACCGCCGAAGAAGCGATCCTGACCGTGCCGCAGAGCTTTCGCGTGGTCAGCATCTCGCTGGGGGGCACCCGCTGGCAAACGATCCGTTACCAGGTGTTGCCGCAAGCTCTGCCTGGCATCATCACCGGCGTCATCCTGGGTCTGGAGCGCGCGGCAGGCGAGACCGCACCGATCCTCTTTACCGTGGCGGCCTTTTACCTGCCACGTCTGCCCACCTCCATCTTTGACCAGACGATGGCGCTCCCGTATCACCTCTATGTCGTCTCAACGCAGGTACCGGGTATGCCGATAGACGTCCAGTTCGGCACCGCGCTGGTGCTGCTCGCGCTGGTGCTCTCTATGAACGCCATAGCGACAGTGATCCGCAGCCGATTCCGGCGACGGCGGCAGTGGTAGAGCTTGAAACTTCAGACGTGAGCAGTCCAGTGCATATCACGCCTCACGTTTCACATCTCCCTCAGGAAACCAAGGTTATGGCAAGCACGCACGGAGTCAAAATAGAAACCCAGAACGTGACGTTCTCTTATAGCGACAGCCGCGAGCCTGTACTAAGGGACGTCAGCCTGCAAATTCGTGCCCACGAGATTACGGTGCTCTTTGGACCGGGCATGGGCGGCAAGTCTACGCTGCTGCGGCTGATGAATCGCCTCAACGATCTGCTGACGGGGAACGAGATGCAGGGCCGTATCCTTTTCGACGGCCAGGATATCTATGCACCGGCTGTAAACGTGATCGAACTGCGGCGACGAGTGGGGATGGTCTTTGCCGTGCCCATCCCGCTACCAGACACGATCTGGGGCAACGTAGCGTACGGTCCCAAGCTAACGGGAGTTCACAGAAAAGACCAGTTGAACGAGACGGTCGAAAAAAGCCTGCGCGCCGCTGCCCTGTGGGAAGAAGTCAAGGATCGCCTGGACGAGCCTGCAGCCGCGCTCTCCGGTGGACAGCAACAACGACTCTGCCTGGCCCGAACGCTGGCCCTGGAGCCCGAGGTCATCCTGTTGGACAACCCCACCTCAGGCCTTGACCCACTTTCTACGGCCCAGGTGGAAAGCACACTGCATGACATGAAGCAGGATTACACTATCGTCCTGGTACCCCACAGCGTGCAACAGGCGGCCCGCATGACTGACCGGGCCGCCTTTCTACTCAACGGTGAATTGGTAGAAGTTGGGACAGCGGAACAGATCTTTACCCGTCCCACGGACCCGCGCACCGAAGCTTACGTCACAGGCCGGTTCGGGTAACCCCTACTCCCAACCAAACTTGCGCTGCAATTCCTGCCGAATGTCTTGCATCCCCATTTCAAAGTAGGGATAGGCCAACCAGATCGCGCCCAGGCCAAACAACCCGCCAGTGATCACCCGCAAGAGCGGCGTGCTCTCATGCAGACCAATGAGCTGCAAGCCACCATCAATCCCCATCGGTACCAGGAACAAGACAAAGACAGGCCAAGGGAGCGGCTTGAGACGCTTCCTGATCAGGCCAAAGACCATGCCTGCCAGCAACATCATTCCATAAGTTGCGATGTCTCGCTCGCAGAGGGCCATTTTGTAACCCAACTCTGCGGTGCCATAGAAACTCCGGGCTATCCACAGGTTGCCCAGTGTTGCCTCGCCCACCTGCGAAACAAGATAGTCCCGCATATAGTAGGGCTGCTCGCCAAAAAGAAAGAACGAGCGCCACGGCAACTGGTGACACATCGGTTTATAGATAGTGTATATGAGCCGAGCCGGGCCTTCGGTACCGGACGCCATCAACGCCGGCGCCAACACCGGCAGGCCGACATACAGTCCCACCAGCAGGTTGAACACCAACAGCCAGTGCTTGGCGAACTGAAAGATGAGCTTGTCGACGCCGACGACAAAGTTGCGCAGCCGCCCCGTGACCTGAGGGCGGGGCACCGCTGCCCCTGCTGAGGTGGCGCCTACTCCAAGCGCACGGTCTAGCGCCCAACGCAGCCGTTCCTCCGTGACCGGCGCTTCTACCGTCAGACCGTTGCCCACGACGATCACTGGCACGGTAAACTTGTACCGCTCAAAAAGTTCGCTATCTGAACTTATGTCGACTTTTTGGATGGTGAAACCATATTCGCCCTGCAAACGTGCCAACAACACGTCTGCCTCGTCACAAAGAGGGCAATCTGCCTTGGTATAGAACAAAACGCGATGCATAGATCTCACTTTCCTCGCGCCTGTGTCACGTAATTTTCCATGCGTCGACGGACATTGGCCCGATGTGCACTGCCGTGATAATGCCATCGGGGCTCAAGAAAAAGCTGGTCGGCAGGCTCCGTGCCCGATAGGCTTTCGCCACCCGCCCTTCCTCGTCCAACAAAATGGGAAAAGTCAGTCCTGCTTCCTCGACGAACGGCCTGACATCCGCCAACCCTTCTTGAAAGTTCACCCCCAGGACAACCAGGTCATCCGAATTATGATGCATCGTCTGGATGGCCGGCAATTCTTCACGGCAGGGCGGGCACCATGTGGCCCAGAAATTGATCAACACGGGTTGCCCACCGAAATCACGGAGGCTGACCTCTTCCCCCTTAAGATTCAATAGCGCAAAATCAGGCGCGGTGAAGCCTTTTTGAGGCCTCACCGGCGTGTTCCCTGCCACACCCGTGCTCGATGTGAAGGGCGCACAGCCGACGGCACTGCCGACCATCGCCATCAACAGGATGCCGACCCGGACCAGAGACCGCTTATGCACAGGCCTTCCAGGCCAAGCGCTAGATCTCCACGCTTAGAAAAGTGCCAAAACCAGCCAGGTAGCTCAGCCAGCCAGCAAAGATGGCAACACCCACGGCGACGAGAAAGACGCCGCTGACCACTGAAACCACGTTCAGGTGGCGATTTAGTTTACGCAGCCAGGGCGAAATCGTTTCAAAAGCCGCACCCACCAGCAAGAAAGGCAGTCCCAGCCCCAGCGAGTAGACGGCCAACATCAACATGCCCTGTCCGAGCGTCTGTGTATCCGCAGCAAGGAAGAATATGGCCGACAGCACCGTGCCCACACAGGGCGTCCATCCCGCCGCAAACACCAGGCCAATGAGAAAAGAGGACAAGTAGCCCAACTCGGGACGAGCTTTCATTTCAGCACGGGCCTCGTAGTATAGGAAGGGAATCTTGATGATGCCAATGGTGTGCAACCCAAAGACAATAATCACAATGCCGCCAAGTTTCTGCAAAGTGTAGATGTGCTGATTGAGCAGTTGCCCGACTAGACTGGCCGTGGCCCCCAGGGCCACAAAGATGGCCGAAAAGCCCAGCACGAAAAAGAGCGCGTGCAGAAAACCGGCAAGACGTTTAACCTCTGCTTTGCCTGTCTGACTGACCGTCGCGCCACTCAGGTAGCCCAGGTAAGCCGGCACCAGTGGTAGCACGCACGGCGACAAGAACGACAACAATCCGGCGAACAAGGCTAGCGGCAATGTGATGTTCGACGCATCCATGCCCTGTCCCTAATTCCGATCCTGCCGAGCCTGAGCCTGCTCAAGCGCGGCCAACTCTTGCTCGAGCTTTCTCTGTCGGGCCGAAATGGAAAAGATCAAGATGAACGTGATGGCCCAAAAGACAGCATACGCGGCAACCAGATACCCCATGGTGACATATCCCCCTTAACATTCTAGATGCTACCCTACCCGAAATCTCACTCTCATGCCGTGGGTTCTCCCGGAAACCCTCGGCAGCCCACACCCTCTTGCGTTGAACGCCGCGGCCCTGCAAGGATGCATCGCCAGCAAACCTGGCCTCACAACCTGGCGACATCACCTCCTGGACGCCCTGGTGGCGGCCTTCAGCCGTTCTACCTCGTCGGCCAGGTGCCCGACACGGACATACTGGATCAAAATGACAAAATAGAGCAGCGTGAACGCCCCAAGCGAAAAGAAGAACGGGAACCGCATGTTGGGCGAAAGCCCCATGTTGCTCGCGTCAAACAGCACGGGGTGGATGGTACGCCACCAACGAATGGCAAAAAACGTAATAGGCACACTGACAAAACCAACGACGCCGTACACCGCGGCAAAACGTGCCCGGCGCGCCGGGTCATCCAGTGAGCTGCGGAGCATCAGATAGGACACGTAGATCAGCCAGGTGACCGTGCTGGTCGTCAGACGAGGGTCCCAGGTCCACCAGGTGTTCCAGGCCGGCTTGGCCCAGATGGAGCCGGTGATGATGGTAGCTGTCATAAAGGCTACACCCACCACTACCGACGACGATGCCAGGATGTCCCACTGACGCTCGCCTTTCCACAGGTAGAGCACGCTGCCCAGGAACGTCACCAGAAACGCAAAGAACCCCACCCAAGCATGGGATATGTGAAAGTATATGATCCGCTGCGCATAGCGTTGCGCTTCGGTATCCACGTTGGCCGGCGCTGGCGCTTGAATCAGAGCCAGATACAGAGCAACCATAATCGTGACAGCGGCAATGACATTCAGCACGGTTATTCTATCAAGGCGCAAGTTTCTCAAGCAATTCCTCCCCAACCCACGTGCCGACCATGACGTCAATCTTCCACCACATAATCAAACGTCATGTACGACACGGCAATCAAGATAACGTCGAACGCGACCAACAACTGCATCCAATTGGCCATTTCGGCCAGCGCCTGACCATCGAGAAGGCCGGCGGTCAGTTTTACGGCGGCGATCAGCGCTGGCATCACAACAGGAAAGAGCAAAACGGGCAACAGCACCTCTCGCGCCCGCGTGTGCACGGCCATGGCCGAAAAGAGCGTCCCTACCCCAGAAAACCCCAATGTGCCCAACAGCAGCACAATCAAGATCCATGCCTGAATCAGGTTAACGTTGAACAGGGCCGAAAAAATAGGCAGGATGATGGCCTCGACGAGTGTAATAAACATAAAGTTACCCAGCATCTTGCCAAAATAGATGGCGCTGCGATCCACCGGCGCTAGCAGCAGCCCGTCCAGGCAACCACGGTCCTTTTCCAGCACAAATGAACGGTTGAGACCCAGCATTCCAGCAAAGGTGACTGACACCCACAGCACCCCTGGCGCAATCGTCGCGGCGTCGGCTATGCGAAGCTCAAAAGCAAAGTTGAAAATCACCACGGCCAGCAAGGCAAACACAAACATCGAGCTGAACATCTCTTTGGTGCGCAGCTCGGCGATAACGTCTTTACGAATGATGGCAGCGATCTGATGTAGAAATGACATGGCTTATACGATTAGACGTTCACGATTTCTTGGTAGACCTTCCGGAAAGAGGCCTCGTCCAGATCGGCACGGGGGGCCTGGTAAGCCAGCCGCCCGGCCGAGAGTATAGCCACCCGATCGCTCATCACCAAACCGCGATCCAGGTCATGGGTGGTCATCAACACCGTGAGTGAAGCGGTGCCCACCGTTCGCATGGCCTCGTCCAGCATGGCAGTTGCTTGTTGATCCAGTCCGGTGTACGGCTCGTCGAGCAACATGACCGCCGGACGATGCAGGATGGCTCGCGCAATAGACAGCCGCTGTTGCATGCCCCGCGAAAAGGTCCGCACAGCATCGCGCCGCCGCCAACAATCCCACCTGCTCCAGCACTTCTTCAATGCGATCCGTGGGGTCAGACAGGCCGTACATCCGGCTGTAAAAACCCAGGTTCTCCTCGGCGGTCAGGTCGCCGTAGAGCAATGGCTGGTGAGAGATAAAGCCGATGCGCCGTCGCACTTCTGCCGCGCCGTCAGCCAGGTTCCAGCCATCCACCCACACCTCGCCAGACGTCGGATGGCTCAAAGTGGCCAGAATACGAACAAGTGTCGTCTTGCCCGCACCATTGGGGCCGACGAGGGTCAAGAACTCACCCTCCGCAACGGCGAGATCCACGTCGCGCAGGGCCACGTGACTGCCGAACGATTTGGTGAGGTTGCGAATCTCGATCATAGCCACGACGGTCATGACTCCCGCATCAAGGCCAATGCTTCACCCTTGAGCGCCTGCCGTCGCTTGCGATAGCTCGCCTCGTCCACATGGCCCGCCTCAAAGGCGTCGTCCAGGTCAGCCATAGACTGCAGTAGTCGGGTGAGCGTGAGCTGGCCATCCGTCGGCTCGACCGGATGGCCCGCAGACACGGGTTTCGCAGACCTCCGCAGCGTCGGGTATATCAGCCCTCCTCCCAGCGCCAACGCCGCCAGCCCAAGGGCGATCCATTTGGGATCAAGTCCACTCTGTGCCACGGGTGCCGTCGCCGGCTGGCGTGCAATGTCCTGCAGACCATCAAAGCGGACAGACAACTCTTCACCAGCGGCAAAGTCTGTGCCGTTGAGGTTGAGATACACCTGCCCTTCCACGGTAGAGATTTCGCTCAGCTCTACCTGGTCGCTGGTCACGTCCAAGCCCACGCGGGGCACCAGCACGTTGAGATTGACCGTGGGATAGAGTAACGGCCTGACAAAGTCGAACGTGTCCGCCTCGTCATAACGCAGAGTGTAGCCATAGAGCACCTGCTGGCTGGTACCCGGTCGCACAACCTCCGTATCGGCAAAGCCGTACTCGGTACGGAGGTAGCGGTCGCCTTCGCCTCCCATATCAAAGCGCAACCCTGTCGCCCCCTCGGGCAAGGCGAAACGCAGAGCGACGCGCTGGCCCAACTCTGGATCTTTGACACCCACAAAAGCCCGGTCGCCATCGTTGGTAAAGATATGCAGCTCGCCCACCGACATCGCCCCATCCTCAAAGTCCACGAAAACATGCATTCGCTCGACCTGAATGGCGACCTCATCAGCATCTTCGGTAGACTCGTAAACCTCGAGGGCAGTGATTAGCGTGGTCTCACCGCCTTCTTCAAAACTCAGCGGCTGGCTGTTATAGTCCACGTCCGCGTAGACGGCACTCAAAAAGTAGGTGATGTCCGGCGATGTGTCCAGTCCCTCAAAACGCACCCGGCCCTCGGCACCGACCACAGTAGTCAGCGATTCAAGTGCTTCCGCCATACCCCGAAAGGCATTGAGCGTGACGGTCTGGCCCTCGACGGGGCCACCACCCTCGGTGCCGTTGCTCACCTGTGCCTCGATGACGCCCTCACCCTGGGCCAGGACACCCGGTGTCAGCACCACCAGCATTAAAAACGTCAAGAAAAAGACAAAATACTTGTGCATCACAATCCACCTACAGCTTTTGCCCACACTTGGAGCAGAACAGATCGCCCGCCTCGTACGCATGGCCACAGTTGGGACAGGCCTGAATCAGTGACGCGCCGCAATGCGCGCAGAAGCGATCTCCGGCATCATAGGCGCGGCCACATTGGAGACAGGTTCCAGCAGCCGTGGCCACCGGCTGGGGCACGGCTGCCTCCACAGCGGCGGGAGGAACAGGCCGCCGCTGACGCCGCATGGCAGCCACCCAACGCTCCAATTCTTCTTCCAGGTCCACGTCGGCCATAGTGACCGCTTCGGCATCGCCGCCCACGCGGCCCAAGGCGCGATCGAGGGCCAGTTCGTCGGCATCGGTGTAGGCCACGCCGTCCTGCACGACCAACTCATCAGCGAGGACGGACAGGGCATCTTTTTCCACGCCCCTCCACAGTGGGTAGCCCACCGCCGCGACCAGTCCCAGGGCCATCAAAACCACCAGCGCCGCCGTCAAACCTGCACCTCCCCCCGAATGCGCCCTCCCGCCCGGGCACGGGACTCGGCAGCCCGTCGCTCCGCAGCCGAAGGCCAGACAGCCACGACCGTGCCCAGCAGCATCAATGCCCCGCCCAACCAGATCCAGTTGACCAATGGGTTGATAAAGACCTGAAAGACAGCCAGGTTGCCATCCTCCTCCAGCCCGGCCAGCACCAGGTATAGGTCTTCCATCAGGCCATAGCGAATGGACACTTCTGACACCCGCTGCTGGATGTTCCAGTGAAAGTTACTCTCAGGCGTCAACCGGCCCAGGAGGCGGTCCTTCCGATAGACGGCCACGGTGGCCGCGCTGCGTTGCTTTTCCTGCGACACCTGGAAATCCGAGCCCTCGTAGACCAGCACATAGTCCTCAACGGTCACCGACTCGCCCTGCTCCAACACCACCTGCTGTTCCATCTTGTAGAAAGACGAGCCGATGATACCCACGGCGATAAGGACGACCGACAGGTGGACGAGGTAGCCACCATACCGCCGCCGGCTGATGGTGATCAGGCCATTGAGCGCGCGCAAGACCGACTCGCCCGTGCTCCTGCGACGGGCAGCCACGCCCCTGTAAAACTCGGCCAGCGTCGTCATTCCGGCAAAGGCAGCGAGGAACACAGCAACCAGCACGATTGGCTCACGGACACCTACGACGGCTAAAACGACAACCACGCCCCCGGCGATCGCAGCCGGTACACGAGTGACGCGCCACAACTTTTCGGCACTGCCCAGCCGCCAGCCCAATGCCGTGCAGAAGCCCATGACCAACAGAATGGCCAGCGCGATGGGACCAAACACCCTGTTGTAGAACGTCGCCTCCAACGCCGCTGGCACGCCACGCACCCACTCGGACAGGGGCGAGTAGAACGTGCCCAGCAGCACGGCCAATGCCGCACCGCTGAAGAGCAGGTTGATCAGGTAGAACCCTGTCTCACGGGAAAAGGCCACCTCCAATTCATGCTCTGCCTGGAGTTGCCTCCGCCGCCGGTATATCAACCCCAACGTCAGAGCCAGCGAAGCGATGATGAACGCCAGGTAATAGTAGCCAATAGCAGACTGCCCAAAAGCGTGCACCGACTGAATGACGCCGGAGCGGGTGATAAACGTTGCCAGCAAGCAGAGTTCGAACGTCAGAGCGAGTAGCGCGATCGTCCACCCCTTGAACATCCCCCGCCGCTCTTGGACAACGGCCGAGTGCAAACCTGCCGTGGCCAGCAGCCAGGGGATGGCCACCGCGTTCTCCACCGGGTCCCAACCCCAGTAGCCGCCCCAGCCCAGTTCCAGATAAGCCCACCACCCGCCGAGGATAATGCCCGCTCCCAGAAAAATCCAGGAAATCAGGTTCCAGCGGCGGATGCCTCGCACCCACGCGCGATCAAGTCGGCCCGTAACCAGCGCCGCTATGGCGTAGGCAAAAGGCACCGTGGTCCCGGCATAGCCGACAAAGACGATGGGAGGATGAATAACCATGAAAAAGTTTTGCAGCAGAGGGTTGAGGCCAAAGCCCTCCGATTGAGGGACAGCCGCCGGTGCGAAGGGGTTGGTGACAAAGACCAATAACGCAGCAAAGAGAGCCTCCGTGGCCGCGATCACCGCCAGGGCATAGGGCCGCAGGCCACTGTCCCAGTCTCGTCGGCGCAGCGCCACAGCCACCGCACAGGCTGAAAGCAGCCACAACCACAGCAATTGCGAGCCCTCCAGGCCAGCCCAAAAAGCCGAAATATTGTACAGTGTTGGTTGATACGAAGTGACATGCTCGTAGACGTACTCGATGCTGAAATCGCGAGTCAGCAACAGATAAAACAACACAATGGCGGCCACTGTCACCAAGCCGCCCACTGCCAGAATCGCGTTACGCGCACTGACGACCAGTTCCGCGTAACGACGACGCGCGCCCAACACTACCGCTGCCGCCGCATAGATCGATCCCGCCAGCGCCAGCACCAGTGCCCAATATCCAATCTCAGCCATTCCGTGCTCCGTCTGTAAGGTGCATACTATGGTTGTGCCGTGCCGGTGGCGGCCTCTTTGTACTTGGAGGGACACTTGAGCAACAGGCCATTGGCATTCACCTCAAACACACCGTCCTCGCGATATTTGCCCTCTATGACGGCGTCGGCGCCGTCGCGCAGCATGTCAGGCATCACGTCTTGGTGCAGCACTGACAGGCGTCCGCTGTCGTCCACCAGATCAAACTGGATCGTCAAGTTGCGTGCGTCATATTGGATGCTATCGCCATCCACAATGCCGTTGACCCGCACGATGCGGTTGGACGGCCCCTGCGTCTTGATCTCGGCCACCGTCAAGTAGTACTGGGTCGCACCGCTCAGGCTAGAAAGAATAAGATAGCCTATGACCACGGCTACTACCAGCCCACCCACCAAGAACTTGGTTTGTTTCGCCTTGTTCGTGGTTGGCCTGGAACGCGCTTCACCCTGAGCGGCCATACCTATATCGGTCATCATCACTCTCCTTTGTCCAGAAAAACTCGAAAAACTATACCACAATTAGCGCTCGGTGTCAACTGGGGGGGGCCCCACCGTATGACTGAGGACAATCGGGCGTGTTTCTGGAGAGAAAACAGGGCGCAACCTGCCCCTGCACTGCACAGATAATTCTCGACCCCATACCAGCCATGGAGTGGCACCTGCGGGCGCAGGTGTGATGCAGCCCGCCACTGGCTTCCAGAGTTCGCGCGCCGCCCAAGATCTGCACCCAAGCCACAGCGCCGGAAATCAACTAAAATGTACGTACTGCTACATATGTACATTATTTTAATGCAACTCGAGCTTAAGACCGACATTATGTAGAATCTACTTGACAAGAGTCCAATATTGTGGTACAATTACTCCAGTGTGATTACAAGGATACAAGTATTCAGGACTGAGTACTTGTTCATCTAGATAAAATCCATCAGGAGTCAAGAGCGATGAGGCTGACAAACATGGACAAGGCGCGAGACCCCAAGTTGCTCCCTACCGACGGCAGTGGAACGGGTGTCTCGCGTCGCACTTTTCTCAAAGCTGGTTTGACGGGCGGGTTTCTAGCCGCCGTCGGTGCCAGCCGATTGTCCCCCTCGCAGGCATCGGCCAAGGCCAAGTACGCCATGATCATTGACACCACCCAATGCACCGGCTGTGGGGCCTGTCAAGATGCCTGCAACCTGCGCAACGACCTGCCAGAGGGCATAAGCTATATCCGCTTCTGTGGCAAGGGTGAAGACGAGAAGGCACAGTGCCTGCCGGTGCAGTGCCAGCACTGCGCCAACGCGCCTTGCGAAACCGTATGTCCTACCGGCGCCACGTATCGCACCAAGGACGGTGTGGTGCTGGTCAATGACAAACTCTGCGTTGGCTGCCGCTACTGCGAAGTGGCCTGCCCCTACCAGGCCCGCCGTTTCGACCACGAGCGTGGGGTGGTCGACAAATGCTGGCTGTGTCTGGACTATGTGCTGGGCGGCGGTGAACCGGCGTGCGTCCACGCCTGCCTGCAAGGAGCGCGCCTCTTTGGCCAACTGGACAACCCAGACAGCCAGGTAGCCAGACTCGTTGCTTCCGGTAAGGCGAAGCAACTGCACCCCGAGTTTGGCACACACCCGGCGGTGCTGTATTACGTGATGGCGTGAACTCGGCCGAGATTAGCCTATTCGATAAAGTGAGGTGCAGCGATGCAAGAAGTCTGGCACTGGCTGCCAGCCATCTATCTCTTCTTGGGTGGGCTGGGGGCAGGATCTTTTCTGGTAGCTGCTGCGGTAGAGCTGACCGGTGAACGGTACAAACACGAATTTTGCCCTACCACCCTGGTAGGATCCACGATCGCTGGCCCTGTAGTCGCCGTGGGGGCTCTCCTGCTCATCGTTGACCTGGGGGCTGGCGTAAGGGAACCGTGGCGTATCTTTTACATGTTTACCAAGTTCAGTTCGGTCATGACATGGGGTATCTGGATCCTGTCCCTCTTTATCCCCATCGCTTTTCTGTACGGCTTCCTGGAGCTGATGGAGGTCTATCCTGACGTTTGGAAAAAGATCGCTGGCAAGCTCGGCATCTTGAAGAACTTGCCCTTGCGCCGCGTCAAGCGTTTTTCAGTCGTGGCGGGAAGTATGTTGGCTGTTGGTACCGGGATCTACACCGGCGTGCTCATCAGCGCCATAGGACCGGCCATGCCACTGTGGAGTGCCGACCTGTGGCCCGGCCTCCCAGTTCCCATGATGCCCATCCTGTTCCTCGTCTCGGCCGTCTCTACCGGCATGGGACTGACCATTGACCTGTCAGCGACAATTGCCTTGCCAGAAGTGCAACGCCGCTTCGACGGCTTGCCAATCATTCACATGGCCGCCATCGGCCTGGAAGCGATCCTGGTTGGGCTGCTGCTCTACTCGGCCAACAGTCTCGGCGGGGCAGGTGCTGCGTCAGCCGACATCATGGTGACTGGGCACATGCGAGCGGCCTTCTGGATCGGCTTTGTGGCCATTGGCCTGGTCTTTCCCTTTGTCGTGCACGCTTACGCCATCGGCGCAGGTAGTCACTCGCCAATCTCCGGCATCGGCTCCGGAGTCGGCATTGTCGTCGCTGGACTCTTCCTGCGCTACATCATCCTCGCCAGCGGCATGCCGCCGGTGCTGTAAGGAGGCAAGGATGCTCCCTTCAAATTGGCCTAGATGGAGTATCATCGTTATCGCCCTAGCTCTGGTCGGTTTTTCTATCGGGGCCGCTCTGCTACTGGAGCCGCTGGCCCAGGCCATGTCGCCACAAGTGACACCCACGCCGACCGTCCACCGCATCGAGTACGCCCTCCAGGTCTCTCAGGGTTGCCAGGATTGCCACTTTGAGAAGACGGCGCTTGAGGCTAGCGCTGAATCGAGGACTGACGTGAAAGCCGCGTGGATCGAGCGCGAATCGTTGGCCATGGTCCACGGCCGTCTGGGTTGCGTGACCTGCCACGAAGGAAACGGTCAGACGGACGACAAGGCAGCAGCCCATGAAGGACTCATCGCCGACCTGACGGCCAGCCGCCCCAGGGACTGCATCGCCTGTCACAACGATTTGCCGGATCTGATCCCTGGCGACCGGTTGCGCGTCCCCCATGGCATGGTCATAGACCGCATCCTGAACGACGCTCCATGCGACGTGTACTGCAGCGACTGCCACGGCGGCGTAGGTCATGGCTTTGACCCGGTGTCTGGCGAGGTGATCTGTTCCATGACCGTCTGCGTGGACTGCCACGCGGAGAGAAAACTGGAAGTCCAGATGACCGATTGCGATGGCTGTCACATTGGTGTCCACGACGTGTCGACCGGTCTCACCTGTGACGAGTGCCACGCTTCCCTGGAAACGTGGTCAACGATCGATGCGGTCATCCATCCCGAACTGGTCAATCACGGCAAACACGCTGAAATCTCCTGCTTCGAGTGCCATGCCTGGCCAAACTTTAGGGACCTGCATGGGTATGCCTGTGCCGACTGCCACGTCCAAGGCCATGACAGGCCTGCCGACACCGACTGTGCCAAGTGTCACGAGATCGGTGTCGATTGGCAATTGACCAACCCTGCCGCTGTAGATCACACCGAGTTGTGGGATTATCACCAGGGCGCACATGTAGCGGTGGATTGCCGAGGCTGCCACCTGGAGGGACGTTACCTGGGCGGGATGGACCCCGACTGCTCTAGCTGTCACGCGCTCAACAAGGACACATGCAACGAGGACAGAACCTGTACCGATTGCCACCTCTCGGACAAATCCTGGTCCGACGTCCAATGAGCGTATCATAAAATTGCTCACAGAGTAAGAATAGAATCCCGAGGGGTAGTCTAACATCACGCCTTGGTTCTCGTACGCACTTGGAACATCACTGTACAAGGAGAAACAACATGCTCAAAAAGCTGAAGCTGGCTATCGTCTTGACTTTGCTGATAGCTTTGCTCTCGGGAAGCACAGCCATGGCAACTTCTGAGATGACTCCCGCCAAGTTGCCCACCAGCGGCGCTGACCCAATGAGCGTCGCGCCAATTGGGTTGGTGATCTTTGGCCTCGCTTCCTTGGGCGTTGGCCTGGTCGGCTACGCCCTTACGCGCCGCAAGTCCACCTGACCCGTGATCTCGACAGCTTTGACCGCAGAATTCCAGAATTGGAGAAAAGTCAATGATGCAACGCCTTCACAAGCTCATCTTTGCCGGCCTGCTGCTACTTCTAGGCAGTCTGGCTGTCGGCTGTGTTGAGGACGAGCCCATCACTCCGGTGCCACCCACCCCCACTGTGGCCGATCCGATACCGCCCAAACATCCGGCCATTGCACCGACCCCTACATCTATCGCGCGCCAGTTTCCGCTGCCTGTGCCGACCCTTCTTCCGGTTGCCGCGCGGCCGAGCAGTCAAAATTGCGTTGACTGTCATACCGACGCAGAGACGCTCAAGGCCATGGCTGAGACGGTCGAGAAAGCCGAGTCAAAATCCGAAGGCGAGGGTTGAGGAGGCGAGTTGCCTCCGGTGGAGGTCTGGGAGAAGATTAACGTCTCGGATCCGGAGTTTTTCAAGACCCTGCACGCCCGTTACGGCTGTACTGCCTGCCACGGTGGCACCGTCGATATCTACGACAAGGATGCGGCCCACGAGGGTCTTGTGCGCGACCCGAGCAAGGACGACGTCTGCGCCACCTGTCACCGCCAGACCGTTGAGGTTCAGGCGGACAGTCTGCACACAGACTTGGAAGGTTACTACACCGTACTCCGGGCTCGTTCCGATGAAGCGCACTGGGACCAGTTGATGATCGGCTTCGAACTCCACTGTACAGAGTGTCACGCAACATGCGGCCAGTGTCACGTCAGCCGGCCTACTTTCCTGGAAGGCGGCCTGGCAGATGGGCATCAATTCAAAAAGACGCCGTCCATGACCCTCGCCTGCACGGCCTGCCACGGCAGTCGCGTCGAGGCCGAATACAAAGGCAAGAACGAGGGTGTGCGTGGGGACACACACTGGACCAAACAAGGCATGATCTGCGCCAACTGCCACACCGGTGACAAACTGCACGGTAACCTGGGAGATCGCGATCACCGTTACGACGGCCCCGAGGAACCCAGTTGTACGCAATCCGGCTGCCATGAAGGCATCGGTGCCAAGCAAGACGAAGTGATGCAGCACACGGACAACCACCTGGCCAAGCTCAGTTGTCAGGTGTGCCATGCCCAACCGTATAAGCATTGCTACAACTGCCACGTCCAAAAAGACGAGCAAGGCGTGCCTTACTTTAAGACTGACCCTTCGAAAGTCTCTATCAAGATCGGGCGTAACCCGCGCAAGAGCGACGAGCGCCCTTGGGAGTACGTCGTCCTGCGCCACGTGCCAGTGGCCCGCGATACCTTTGCCTACTATGGCCAGGACCTGTTGCCAAACTTTGACGCACTGCCTACCTGGACCTATGCTACGCCGCACAGCATCGCCAAAAAGACGCCACAGAATCAAAGTTGCGACGCCTGTCACGGCAACCCAGAGGTCTTTTTGACGGCCGACGACGTGGCACCCGACGAGTTTGAGACCAACAAGGACGTCATTGTGGACAAAGTGCCTTGAGATAAAATGTAAATGCAGTGAAACATCTGCTCATCAGAAGTAATGCGAGAGGAAGTCGATGAGCGCACTGACCATGACCAAAATAGATCTGCTGCTCCTGGGCCTGTTGCTGGACGGGCCGGTGCATGGTTACGACCTCTACCAAAAGATTCAGGCAGAGGGCATTGATGACTGGTTCAACGTCAGCATGGCAGGCGTCTACTACTCTCTGGGCAAGCTGCGCGAGCACGACCTGGTGGTCGAGTCTCGCCAGCGCGGCGGGCGCAGCGCCCGCAAATCGATCTATCGTCTGACGGAGGAGGGCCGAGCCACCTTTTTCGAGGTCATGGAGACGCAGGCCACCAGCCAGGAAAAGAACTATTTGGATTATGACCTGGTGATTTACCTGCTGAACAAGCTTCCCCTCCAGCGCGCTGTTTCTCTGCTGGAACAGCGACAGGCATTTCTGGCTGAGGAGAGCCAGCGGGTGCAAGCGGCGCTGGCAGCGGAGCGAGAAAATGGAGGCTCGCTCCTAAAACTCGCCATCCTGGACCACAACCGCCGCTTTCTGGAGGTGGAACAGAACTGGCTGGCCGACATTATCCGCATGATTCAAGCGGAGGGAGAGACCCACGATGTCCAGCCAGGCACTTTGCAGGGACTGATGATCCTCAGTGGTGACCTGCGTCACTATCACCTGCCAGACCTGATCCGTCTCATCGCCTCGGGCCGGCACAGCGGCACGCTGACCGTCACCGATGGGGCCTTGATCCGCACCATCCACTTCGAAGAAGGGCAACCGGTTGGCGCTTCCTGCCTGCGCCGAGACCAATCTCCCGCCCGAGCATGCTCTCGTGAGGAGCTATGGGACGGGCTATGTGGCCTCTTTTGCCAGCAGGAGGGTCATTTTACCTTTGACCAGCGGACAAGTAGCCAGGAGTGGTGTGTGCCGCTCAAGCTCAGCGTTGAAGACCTGATTCTGCGCGGTTGCCGAAAGGTGGATAACTGGGCCATCATTCAGCGTCTGGTTCCTTCCGCCGACGCCATTTTTGAGCTGGGGACTGCTTCTCAACGACTGCTCGATCTAGATCTCACAACGACCGAAGAGCAGATTGTGGCCGCGGTTGATGGTGTCAATGATATAGCGACTATCGCTCGCCAGTTGGGCCTGACTGTTTTTGAGGTCAGCCGGGCTGTCTATTGCCTGACGGCGATCGGGGTGGTGCGCACGGCTGACCCGGACAAGATCAGCCTGCGCCGCGTCTTTCGAGAGATCGCCGAGCTAATATGCAATAGCACCGTCGCCTGGCGCAGCACGCCTGACGACCGCGCCTGCGAAAAAGAGGTCAATGAACGATGCAAGCATCTGCCCCTCCGCCTCAGAAACGGCCGCATCGAAGACCAGACCGATCCCCAACTCAGGACTGACGAACTGGTAGAGACTTATGGTCACTTCTTGCGGGCGCAGTTCGAGGTGGTCAGTCATCGTTTTGGACGGGAGAATGCCCGCCTGTCGTTGGAGCGCACGTTGCGCCAGTTGGCTCCTGAACTCCAAGTCGCGGCCAAGCACTATGGTCTCGACCGATTATCATGACCCGGTGCGTTTACTATTGCTCCCATGTGAGGGACGCATCTCTCTTGTCTGGTGCGAGACGCAAAACATCGCTTCCCTCAGTTACGGTGAATAACAGGGGTAGGTATGATTGAGCGAACACAGAAGGCAACAACCTGGATTCCTATGATCTGCTATCAACAGAGGAGGTGAATCATGACAACGATTCAACGGGCTGGAGATGATTCTACGAAGGTGATGCGCTGGATTGCACGCGTGCTGGGATTGCTGGCAAGCGGGCTCTTTGTGCTGTTCCTCATCTGCGCGGGTATAGGCATTTGCCCCACGCTCTCATGGAGCAGCGCACGAGGGCTGCCGTTGTTCATCGTCTTGGCGATGGCAGTAGTGGGAGTTCTGCTTGCCTGGCGCTGGGAATTGATCGGTGGCGCGATGGCCGCGGTGGGCGCTATCGTCCTGAGCGCATTGGTCTACTTTGGGTCGGGACGCGCTGTGTTTACCACGGCACTGATGATCGGGCTGCCCTTTTTCATCTCCGGAGTCCTGTTCCTGGCCTGCTGCTGGAGAACAAGAACAGCCACAACTTTGGCGTGACGTTGGCCTGTGCGCCTGCCAACGAGATCTGGTACCTTGCCTGATGACTGGACATCAAGCGAGATGACACCAGAGTTAACTACCGTTGCCTGACAGATAGACTGCCATAGACCGGGCACCTCTATTTGGGGGCCAGTCTGTTTTGGGCTACCAAGCTGGGCAGCGGTGTCTGGAGGCCCGCCAACTGCGACCGAATCACGGATGCAAATGCTGCCCTACCGGTTCATATCTATCCTCGGTGGCCTGCATAATCAGCAGAAAAACAGCCGGCTCGCCGTTTGGATTGCGCCAGCGATGGGGCAGGTCGGCATGCAAGAGCAAAGCATCTCCCGGGGCCAAGCGATACTGTTCGCCTGCCACTTCGTAATCAAGTCCACCCTGCACGCAGTAAACCAGCTCATGGCCAGTGTGAACCATCATCCGCCTCCCGCTGCCGGCACCTGGCTTCAGGGTCACCACAAAGGGGTCGCATGCCTGCTCTTCCAGGCCCCAACCCAGGCTCTCCAACATGACGCTGGCACTCCCGGAGCGGGGGCGTTCGTCGGCGCGGGTCAGGATCACTTTCACCCTTTCGGCTGGATCTTCGAACAGAGCGGTGATGGGCGTCCCCAAGGCTATCGCCAGCCGGTGCAGCGTCGCCACACTGGGTGAAGTGGCGCCCCGTTCGACAAGACTGATCGTATTGGGCGATAGTCCGCACAATGCAGCCAGCGCTCGCAGCGACAGCCCCCGCTCATGACGCAAAGCTCGTATACGCTGTCCAACGTCGGGAGGAGTTTCCTCGTTTGTCATCTCAGCACACTCCACGGTAGGGTTTTGGGCAGGCGCTATTATATCACAACCTCCCCGTGCCTCCAACAAAGGATATAGCAAACCTATCAGGGGCCAGGTCTCACAGCTTGGCCCCTGCCACATCTATCGGCCGCGCTGCGGTTCTCGGGTAGCTCTGCCCTACAAATAATCCTCGATGCGATGCCGGGCAGCGTAGGCGGCTGCTTGTGCCCGTGAGGTGACGCCTAGTTTGCTCAAAATTTCGCTGACGTAATTGCGCACCGTCTTTTCGCTCAAATGCAGCGCCTGGCCTATCTCTCGGTTCGTCTGCCCCTCTGCGATGTGAGCCAAAATCTGCATCTCTCGCTTTGAAAGGCTGGCAAAGGCGTCTGCCCGTTCCCGCCGTCGTGCGTTCCGTAGCCTGGCAAAGACTCGATCGGTAACCGATGGGTCGAGCAGGCTCTCGCCACGCCCCACCCGCTCCAGGGCGCGGATCAGATCGTCGGAGCCGACCTGCTTGAGCACATAGCCGTCTGCCCCGGCCGTGATGGCGTCAAAGAGCACCTCGTCATCGGGGAACGAAGTCAGGATAATGATCCGCGTCTCTGGCCAATGCGCTTTGATCTGGCGGCAGGCGTCCAGGCCGCTGCTGCCCGGCATCCGGACGTCGAGCACCACGACGTCAGGCGCGAGCCGTCCCGTCTGGCTCACCGCCTCCCGGGCTGTGCCAGCCTCGCCCACTACTTCCATGCCCGGCTGTCGCTCGACGAGTGCCCGCAGCCCGACGCGCACCACCTCGTGATCGTCCACCAGAAGGACGCGCAGCTTTTTACCCATCATACACCTCTTCCTCGCCGCACGGCACCGTGACGACGACTCTTGTACCCTGCCCTGGCGCATTCTCTAAGGTCAGTTCGCCCCGCATCAACCGCGCGCGGGCTTGCATGTTCGACAGCCCCTGTCCCATCTGGCCATTGCCTGCGGCGGTCGGCACTCGCATTCCTGTACCATCGTCTGCCACAGCCAATCGTATTTGATGACCCTCGTAGTGTAGACTTACAACCACCCTGTTGGCTTGGGCATGTTGCACCACGTTGCTCAAGGCCTCACGAGCGATCTGGCTGAGATGCGCCGCCAGTTGAGTGCTGGGAAGACAGCACGGCGTCCCCACCACCTCAAGCTCTACCTCCAGCAAAGTGTCCAACCGCAAGTCGTGGACCAGGTTCTCCAGAACCGCCTCCAACTCGCGAGTCTCTTCTTGAGCTTGCAGGTCAAAGATATAGTTGCGGATGTCATAAATAGTCTGGTTGAGCCCATCCATGACCGCCTCGATCTGTTGCCTGGCCCAATCAGGGTCTTCAGACACAACATGCCGTGTATGCTCCAGGCTCAGGCCAGCGGCATAGATCTTTTGAATGATGCCGTCGTGCAGTTCGCGCCCGATCCGCTCCCTGTCGGCGGACAGGAGATGCGCGCGCTCCATCTCCTCGATGAGGCGATCGGTTTCCACTTGGAACACTTCCAGGGAGAGAGCGACAAAGATCGCCATCGCCAGCCCACACAACGAACGAAAGACAGGTGCAGGGATGTGGATCGTCCGGTCTAACAGCCCGTAGTTGAGGACATTGGCCGGAAAGAGGGGAGCCGTGGGCACGATAAAGCCACCGAACAGTGCGTACACCGAAAAGGCCACGGCTGCACCGGTCAGGTAGATGGCAATGCGCGGCAGGCCCATCTGTCGCACCTGGCGACTCTGCCGGATCAACCCCAGATGAGCCAGGACAGCACCAGGAAAACACAACAGATAGCGACTCCAGCCGTCCCCCAGGGCGACCAGCACGTTAAGGTGATCCTGCGCCAGCGCCGACCTGAGAAGCACAGCACACGCCCACAGGAACAAGACACCGGCGGGCACAGCACGCAACCAGCGCTGCCGGGGGAACAAGGGCAGCAGCAACTCGACGCCAAACTGGAACAGGAAAAAAAACGACACCGCCAACAGCAACAGATGGGCCAGGACCAGAACGCGCACCACCGAGGAGGGCAGATAAGCAGCCTGTAAAGGGATAAATATGTACCCCCACTCGTTGAGGCCATGAGCGATACCAAAGGCCGCCAGCCAGGGCAGTGAACGGGCCAGTTCGAGGCGGCTGCGTCGCCGCCACAACAGTCCCGTCACCATGCCCAGGATGAAAAAAGCTTGGCCATAGACGAAATACAGAATGACCCAGTTGACTTCCAGAATGTCGTTCAAAGTCGTCACAAATGCCTCCCTACCCTTATCACATTATACCACCAAGCAGCCCGTCTTACAATGCCACAATGTCCCTAATAAATGGGGTCACATGTCAGTTGTATTGGCTCGCCGAACGTGGTATCCTGACAAAGGGAAAGTAGACTTGTCCCTGGCTGTGCCCTGCCTGGTGAGCGTCGCGGGATCGGGTAGCGCGGACCAAGGTTCACGCTCAATGACACAGGACGTGTGTAAACCAGCGACCAGTGAAAGGAGTGCAACCATGCGAAACAGGTGGTTAATAGTCGCCTTTGTCCTGGGGTTGATCCTGTGGCTGGCGTTGATGGCCGCCTGCGCTGGCCCCGAAGGTCCTGCCGGGCCCGTTGGGCCGCAAGGGCCACCTGGACCTGCCGGACCGCAGGGACCTCCCGGCGAGCAAGGCCCACCTGGCCCTGAAGGACCCCAAGGGCCAGCAGGTCCCGCGGGCGCATCTGGTGAGGGTGCCAAGGCTGATGAGGCGCCCACCGGCGCCGAGTACGCCGGTTCTGAAACCTGCAGCCTCTGTCACTCAGAGATCTATGGGGTCTTTATGAAATCGGGCCACCCCTGGAAGCTGAACAAGGTGGTGGACGGGCAGTCGCCTGATTACCCCTTCACAAAAGTTCCCGAGCCGCCGGAGGGCTATACCTGGGACGACGTCGCCTACGTCATCGGTGGGTACAACTGGAAGGCGCGCTTCATTGACCAGAATGGCTACATCATCACCGGGGACGCGGACGCTACCACCCAATACAACTTTGCCAACGAGGTGGTCGGCACGGAGGCCAGTTGGGTGGCCTATCACGCCGGTGAGGAGAACAAACCCTACGACTGCGGCCCCTGCCACACCACTGGTTACAACCCTACAGGGAACCAGGATGACTTGCCGGGCCTCGTGGGCACCTGGGCCGAGCCGGGGATTCAGTGCGAGCGCTGTCACGGCCCCGGCAGCTTACACGCCGGCGATCCGTACGGCGTGCGCATGGAAGTGGATCGCGACCCCGAACTGTGCGGCGAGTGCCACCTGCGGGGCGCGCCCGAGGCGGTCAATGCCAGCGGTGGCTTTATCCAGCACCACGAGCAGTACGAAGAACTGTTCCAGAGCAAGCACATCATCCTCGACTGCGTGATCTGTCACAACCCGCATGCGGGGGTAATACAGTTGCGCCAGGCGGGTGAGCAGACGACGCGCACCCAGTGCGAAAACTGCCACTTTGAGCAGGCCAAATATCAGAAGAACGAAATGCATATGGCCCTGGGCGTAGAGTGCATTGACTGCCACATGCCCCGCATCACCAAGAGCGCCGTGGGCGATGCCGTCAAGTTCACTGGCGACATTCGCACTCATATGATGGCCATCGATCCCGAGCAGATCGGCCAGTTCACCAAAGATGGATCGGAGGCCCTGTCACAGGTTGGCTTGGGCTTTGCCTGTCGACACTGCCACGTGCCCGACAGCGCATTTGCCAAGAGCGACGAAGAACTGATCGAAATGGCCCTTGGCTACCACGAACGCCCCTAGACAGTGGTAGTCTCTCTGAGAGGGGGCTAAAGGTCCGCCATCTTTGGCCCCGTGTGTTGTGCTTCTTATCGAGTCGCCTTTGGCCGTCCCAATCAGCCAACCTGATCTATTTCTGCTTTGTCGTCGGGCTCACTTGACGGCTGCCCGAGCGTTTTGACGAGACGTCTCTCTACGATGTCGTGGATTGGATTACCCTATGAGGCATATCAGTCGGCGAACATTTCTCAAACTGGCTGCGGTGAGCGCCACCGCTGCGGCCCTCTACGAGTCCAGCGGCTCCATCCTACACGCGCTGAACCTGATCGACCGGGCCACCCCGCCCGACGACGCGGTGTGGGTTCCCAGCGTGTGCCAGTTGTGTCCGGCCGAGTGCGGTCTCCGGGTGCGCGTCGTTGGCGGACTGGCGGTCAAGATCGAGGGCAACCTTCTAAACCCCAACAACCAGGGCCGAACCTGTCCTAAAGGCCAGGTTGGCCTGCAACTGCTGTACAATCCCGACCGGCTGCAGGCGCCACTCAAGCGAGTGGGTCAGCGCGGTGAGGGTCGTTGGCAGGCCATCTCCTGGAACGAGGCCATCGAAGCCGTGGCCGCCCGTCTGCGGGACGTCCGCCTGGCGGGCACTGCAGAACGCACGGCCTTCCTGTACGACCGGCCGCCCGGCCTGTTAGGTGAAACCATTGCCCGCTTTTGCCGGGCCATGGGCACGCCCAACGCCATAGATGCCCGCCCCGACGTGCGCAGCCAGGCCCTCTTTTTGACCCAGGGCTGGGACTCTCAGCCGGGCTACGACCTGGATCGCACCCGCTATCTGTTGAGCTTTAACTTTGCGCTCTTGGAATCGGCCCAACCGACCGTGCGCTTGCTGCGCGCCTACAGCTTTATCCGGCGCGGGCGACCGGGCGACCGGGGGCGTATTGTGCAGATTGAGCCCCGCCTGTCGGTGACCGGCATCAAGGCCGACGAGTGGGTGCCCATTCGGCCCGGTACGGAGGGCGCGCTGGCTCTGGGCCTGGCCTGGGTGATCCTCCGCGAACGTCTCTACGACCGCGAATTTGTGGACGAGCACTGCCACGGCTTTGAGGAATGGAGCAAGGCTGTTCTGGAAGACTATTCGCCGGCATACGTGGCAGCTCTCACCAGCGTCCCTGAGGAGACGATCAAGCGGCTGGCTCGCGAGTTTGCTGGTATGTCGCCGGCCGTGGCTGTGGGCGGTGAGGCGATAGACCAGCAGACAAATGGCCTGGCTAGCCAGATGGCCATCCACTCACTGAACGCACTGGTCGGCTCGATTGACGTGCCGGGCGGCGTAGTGATGCAACGGCCACCTCCGCTGACGCCCTGGCCCGACGTGTTCATGGACGACGTGACAACCCAAGGGTTGAGCCAGCCCCGCCTTGACGGGCCGGAACACTATCGCCTGGCCCGCTCGGCGCCCCATCGTCTGCCGGAAGCCATCGCATCTGGCGATCTCTACCCATTGGAGGCGCTTCTGCTCTACCGCGCCAACCCGCTCCACGATGCCCCCGATCCTGAGGCGTGGCGAAGCGCCCTGGATAAGGTGCCGCTCATCGTCAGTTTCGACCCGTTTATCGAGGAAACGTCTGCCTACGCCGACTATATTCTGCCTGACCATACCTTTCTGGAGCGGTGGATTGCCGCCCCGCTGCAGCCATCGCTGGGCTATCCGGTGCTGGCGGTAGGACAGCCGGTCGTCGAGCCACTCTACGACACGCGGGCCTTTGGTGACGTGTTGATCCAGCTTGCGCGCCAGGTCGGTGGGGGGCCAGGGGTCAGCTTTCCCTGGAGCGATTACGTTAAAGTTCTGCGCTTCCGCGTCGGCGGTCTGGTGGACTCGAGCCGAGGGTCGATCCGGGCGGCCACGGCGGATGAGTTTTGGCGCGAGTTGGCCGCGCGCGGTGTGTGGTTCGATTCGCCGTACGTCTTTGCCGGGGGAGAGGAAGGAAACCCCGAGGCGTGGGAGGCAGTGCTGACCACGCCGTCTGGCAAATTCGAATTCACGCCCCAGGCCTTCGACCAGCGCGAGATTTCGGCGACGCCGCCTTACTACGAATCGCCGCGCTATGCAGGGACGGAAGGCGAGTACCCTTTCCACATGCAACTCTACACGCTGATGGCCCAGGCGACCGGGCCGGGCGCAGCCAATTTGCCCCATCTACACGAACTCTACGGCCTGCACGTCAAGCGGACCTGGGGCAACTGGGTCGAAATTAACCCCGAAACAGCCCACGAGTTGGGCATCGCCAACCGAGACGCGGTATGGGTCGAATCCCCGGTGGGTAAGATCCGGCTGCCAGCGCGGCTTTACGAGGGCACCCAGGCCGAGACGGTGAACATTCCTGCCGGGCTGGGTCATACGCTGGGTGGACAGTGGGCGGCAGGCATCGGGGCCAACCCGGAGCATCTGGTCGACCGCCGTCGCGTAGACGAGTTGAGCGGATTGGTCGCCCGGCAGGGGGTGCGGGTCAAAGTATACAAGGCAGAGGTGGGAGACTGATATGCCGAAATGGGGCATGGTCATAGACCTGGACAAGTGTACCGGTTGCCAGGCGTGCAGCATGGCCTGCCGGGTGGAAAACAACGTGTCCTTTGCCGGACCTGAGCAGGCAGAGATAGGGCGAGCGATGTTCTGGCAAGAGGTACTTGACACAGAAATGCACGGTCATTACCCCTTTCTGGAGACCCAGTTCGTTCCACGTCCGTGTATGCATTGCGAGCATCCGCCCTGCGTCAAGGTCTGTCCGGTGGGGGCGACCTTCCAGACCGAAGATGGTCTGGTGGCGATGGATTACGAGCTGTGCATCGGCTGTCGCATGTGTACCATCGCTTGCCCCTATGCCGTGCGGTACTTTAACTGGTTGGCTCCCCGATTTCCCACGCCGTTGGAGCAGGCGCTGAACCCCGATGTGCCGGTGCGGCCCAGGGGAGTGGTGGAAAAGTGCACCTTCTGCATTCACCGTCTCAGGGCAGCACAGGACCGGGCAGAGAAAGAGGGACGAACGCTGCGGGATGCCGAGATGGTGAACCTGCCCGCCTGCAACCAGGTCTGCCCTGCGGCGGCCCGCTACTTTGGCGACCTTGAGGATCCCGAGAGCACCGTGTCGCGGCTGGCCCGAAGCCCGCGCGCTTTCGCCCTGTTGGAGGAACTGGGCACAGAGCCCAAAGTACATTACCTCACAGGTGAGTAAATGTCACGGGTTCCGACAAGTGAGGACGTCGTTGGGACTCATAGTATCTAATTAGGACAAGTATGATGGCGCAAGACGAAGAAACTCTACTTTTGTCTCCGTTGACCCGCACCAGCCGCGGCTTTGGCATCTTTATAGCTCTGCTGGTGGCCGTCGTCCTCGTGGGCGCTGCAATCTATGGATACCAATGGGCCAACGGCCTGAGTGTGACCGGGATGAACCGGCCCGTCTACATGGGCATCTATATTGTCAACTTTGTCTTCTTTATCGGCCTGGCCCACTCTGGCACCTTCATCTCCGCCATTCTACGGCTGGTGGGGGCCGACTGGCGCAAGCCGCTGGCCCGTGCTGCCGAGGCCATCACCGTCTTTAGCGTCCCCTTTGGCGCCGGCAGCATCTTGATCGACCTGGGTCGCCTCGATCGCATGTTCAACATCTTTGTCCACGGACGGTTCGAGTCTCCCCTCTTGTGGGACGTGGTCAGTGTCAGCCTTTACCTTCTATCAAGCATCGCCTTTTTCTACCTCTCCCTTCTGCCCGACATCGCCCGCTGCCGGGACAGGCTGATAGACGTACCCCGCTGGCAGCATCAGATGTACCGCGTCCTGTCCCTGGGCTGGAAGGACCACCCCGAACAGTACCGCCGCCTGGAGAAAGTTCTCGCGGCGATGGCCGTCTTTATGAGCATGCTCGTCATCATCGTCCATACCGTCGTCTCATGGGTCTTTGGGATGACCGTCCAACCGGGCTGGCACACCGCCATCCTGGGCCCCTTTTTCCTCGTAGGGGCCGTCTTTTCCGGATCCGGCGCTGTCGTCGTCACCATGGCGGTGTTGCGGCGCATCTTTCACCTGGAGGACGTGCTGACCCTGAAGCACTTTGACTATATGCGCAAATTGCTCATCGCTCTGACCCTGGTGTGGCTCTACTTTATGGTGGCCGAGTACCTGACCACCTTTTACGGCCAGGAAGTGGAAGAGATGCTGGTTTTCTGGCAGAAATTCACCGGGACCTACGCCATTCCCTTTTGGGTCATGTTTACCCTTTGTTTTGCCGTGCCGCTGGCTATTTTTCTGACCAGAGGAAAGCGAAGCATCGGCTGGATGGTGGCCGCGGGACTGATCATCAACGTGGGCATGTGGCTGGAGCGATACATCGTCGTCGTACCGACCCTGACGCGGCCTCGGCTGCTGAGTGAGTTGACGATGGGCAACTACACGCCTACCTGGGTGGAAGGGGTCATCACCGCTGCCTGCTTTGCTGGCCTGTTGCTCCTCTACGCTCTCTTTACCCGTTTCTTTCCCATCATTCCCATCTGGGAGCGGTCGGAGGAGGTAGAGGCATATTTGCACGAGATGGAGGAGTGAGATGACCGTAGGGGAGATTCTGGAAAAGATCTTCACCACGCCGGGCATCGGCGGAATCATTGCAGTGGTCGTGCTGTCGAGTGCAGTTGCAATATATGTTGGCCTGACCCGCTGGATCCTGCAAGGCGGACGAGAAGAAGCACCGCCATGGGAGCGGATGGGCTGGCCATTCGAGTAGTGTCATCTATTCAACACGTGAGGAGGCAAGAAAATGAACAACTTGACCACACTAGGGGTTGCTACAGCAAGCGCGATTGCTTTCCTGCTGCTTATCGTCTGGCCGGCGGTCAAGATCGTCCAGCAGTGGGAGCGGGGGGTGGTGTTGCGCTTTGGCCGGCTGGTCGGTGTCCGCAAGCCGGGGTTTAACCTCATCCTGCCCTGGATTGACCGCCTGATCAAGGTGGACCTGCGAGTCGAGACCCTGATCCTTGAACCTCAAGAGGTGATCACCCGCGACAACGTGACCGTGCACGTGGACGCGGTCCTCTACTTTCAAGTGATCGACGCCGAAAAGGCCGTGATCGCCGTCAGGAACTATGTCAAGGCGACGACTCAGTTGGCTGTGGCCACCCTGCGAAGTGTGCTGGGCCAGTCAGACCTTGACGAGCTCCTGGCCCAACGCGATCGCATCAATGACCGGCTGCGAAATATCATTGACGAGCATACCGAAGAGCCGTGGGGTGTCATGGTCACGCTGGTCGAGGTCCGAGATGTACAGTTGCCGGAGGGGATGCAGCGCGCCATGGCCCGCCAGGCCGAGGCCGAGCGGGAGAAGCGGGCCAAGATCATCCACGCCGAGGGTGAGGAATTGGCCTCTCAAGCCCTGGCCAACGCGGCTAACACGCTCGGCTCCGCGCCATCAGCCATACAACTGCGCTACCTGCAGACGCTGGTCGAGATGGCCGGCGAGCAGAATAGCACGATCATTCCCCTGCCCCTGGACATTATCACCACCTTGAGCGCGGCGCTGCGCCAGGACAACGACTCGGGGTAGCCAGGTCGCAACGGCCCTCAACCTGAGCGCCAAAAAAAGACGGGCTGACCGCTCCCTACTGGGAAGTGAGCAACCGATGAAAGCTTTGAAAATCCGTGCGAAAAAACATCGCCTGACCCTCATCACTCTGGTCCTGCTGGCTGGCCTGTCCACCTTGCTGGTCTGGACAGCCGTCTCTTGGGCGCAGTCTCCCATCCCCCACGCGGTCGTGGACGGGGATGACTGTCTCAGTTGCCACCAGTCCGGCGTGTCTGGTGCACCCCGCGTGGCCTGGGACCACCTGGGGCGGAGTAACGAGGATTGTCTGATCTGCCACCAGGCCACCGGTGCACCGGCAGGCGAAATTCCTCATCCGGTGATCGGCCGGGCAGATTGCCTGTCGTGCCATCGCGAAGGGGTGGGAACCACGCCCAGGTTGACCGGCACTCACGTGGACTACACAGACGAGGAATGTGGCCTGTGCCACCTGCCCTCCGCCGCTGCAATGGAGCCCACACCTATCCCTACTCCCATCCCCGGCCCAGAGGTGAGCCCTGCCCCTGCCAGTGCGGAGACCTGCGTGGCCTGCCACCAACTCATCTTTGCCGACGAGCAGCACATGCTGTTTACCGGCCAGCCTTTGGGTGACCCGAAAACCGGTGCGGCGCTATTCGCCCAACTGTGTGCTGGCTGCCACGGCCAAGACGGCACCACACCGGTCGGCAAAGATGTCGTCATTGGCGCAGAAGCCTACTGGAGCACCCACGACGATGCAGCCATCCTACAAGACATCGGCGCTGGATCCCACGGCGAAATGACCGCCTTTGCCCAGACCTACGACGGCCCGCTCTCCTGGGAGGAGATTCTGGCCCTGGCGGCCTTTGTACGCTCTTGGGGGCCGCTGGCTCCCTCGGCGGAAATACCCGCCATGGGCGGCGCTACCTTTGCCGAGGCGATTGGCCCGTTGTTGACCGAGCGGTGTGGCACTTGCCACGGGGGCATGGCCGGCCTGACTGTTACGGACTATGAGTCACTCATGGCTGGCGCTGCCTCTGGGCCAGTGATCGTCCCTGGTGATCCAGACGGAAGTCGGATCGTCGAAGTGCAGAGAGGGGAGCACTACACTCGGTTGAGTGAGGCAGAACTGGGCCTTTTGCTCGAATGGATCGCCAGCGGGGCGCCGGAGCGGTAGCGCGGTGGAAAGAGATATGGCTGGTTGTCTATTGGTCAGCGAGAAACTCTGGCCTACATGTCACGAAAGGAGGTGCCTATCGAAAGAATGTAACCCTAGTGAACGCTGGACAAATCTGACTTGCTCAGAGAGGTAACCAGCGAACACGTATGAAAGATGAGAAAGATGAGAAAGGAGAAAGCTATTGAGACAGAAACTTGTTAAGAGATGGACAATGTGGCTTGCTGTAGCCTGTGCACTGGTAGTCGCGTTGCTCCTTGCCAGTAGTTGTGCAAAGGCCACCCCGGAGGTCGTCGAAAAAGTCGTCACCCAAGAGGTGCAGGTCGAAGTCACACGCGAAGTGGAAGTGGAAAAAGTTGTGACTCAGGAGGTGCAGGTAGAAGTTACCCGGGTGGTGGAGGTCGCCCCAGAGGTGCCCCCAGGTCCGGAGGTTCCATTCCAGGAAATGTGGGCTGGTTCCGGGCACGCCGATGCCGAGGCTGAGGCCTTCAGGCACTGGGACGAGGACGATCCGCAAGCGGTCCCCGCTGGCTGCGCCAAGTGCCACAGCGCCTACGGGTACCTGGACTTCCTGGGCGTAGACGGCACCGCAGCCGGGACGGTGGACAACTCAGCGCCTGTTGACTCGGTGATCGACTGCGTCACCTGCCACAACGAGGCGACGGTCGTCATGGACAGCGTCGTCTTTCCCTCAGGCGTAAAAGTCACCGGACTGGGTCCCGAGGCACGTTGTATGCAGTGCCACCAGGGACGGGCGTCCATGTCTTCGGTGGACAATGCCATCGCCGAAGCGGGCCTGACAGACGACGACACGGTCAGCGAAGACCTCGGTTTCACCAACATCCACTACTACGCTGCCGCCGTCACCCTGTACGGCGATATCGTCAAGGGTGGCTACGAATACGAGGGCAAGGCCTACGATGCCAAGTTCGATCACGTCGCCGGCTCCGACACCTGTGTTGGCTGTCACAGTCCGCATACGTTGGAGCTCAAGTTGGACGCCTGTGCCGAATGCCACACCGGTGTGGCCAGTCGAGAGGACTTGGTCAACATCCGGATGCTGGGCTCGCTGGTAGACTATGACGGCGACGGAGACATGGACGAAGGCATCTACTACGAGATCGAGGGCCTGCAAGATATGCTCTACCAGGCCATCCAGGCCTACGGCAACGAGGTGTCTGGGACGGCAATCGTGTACGATTCGCTCGCCTACCCCTACTGGTTCACCGACGCCGAAGAAAGTTACAACGCCTGGACAGGACGCCTGGCCAAGGCGGCGTACAACTACCAGACCTCGCTCAAGGACCCTGGCGCGTACGCCCATGGCGGTAAGTACATCATCCAGCTTCTCTACGACTCCATTGAAGACCTGAACGCCGCCCTTTCCAGCCCGATCGATCTATCGAATGCCAGGCGGATCGACCATGGCCACTTTGCCGGGTCGGAAGAAGCGTTCCGCCACTGGGATGAAGACGGTGAAGTGCCCAGTTCCTGCGCCAAGTGCCACTCGGCGACTGGCTTACCTCTCTTCCTAAAGGAAGGAGTTAACGTCGCAGAGCCGACAGCCAACGGGCTCAACTGTGCCACCTGCCACGACGACCTGGTCACGTTCACCCGCTACGAAGTGGGTGCGGTCGAGTTCCCCAGCGGCGCTGAACTGGACACTGGCAACCCGGACAGCAACCTGTGCCTGAACTGCCACCAGGGACGCCAGTCCACGGTGAGCGTCAACGCCAGGATCGGTGAGGCGGAGGACGATGTCGTAGCCGAGGGACTGGGATTCTTGAACGTCCACTACTTTGCTGCGGGCGCGACTCGGTTCGGCACCGAGGCGAAGGGCGCCTACGAGTACGACGGCAAAGAGTACAACGGTCGCTTTGGCCACGTGGACATGTTTAGTACCTGCACGCAATGCCACGGCACCCATACCTTGGAGGTACAGGTGGAAGCCTGCGCCGCGTGTCACGCGGGTGTGGAGAGTGAGGAAGACCTATCCGCCATCCGCATGGCCACAGAGGACTATGACGGGGACGGCGACACGACGGAAGGGATCGCCGGTGAGGTCGAAACCCTCTCCGAGGCCCTCTATCCGGCGATACAGGACTATGCCGCCGAAGTGGTCGGGACGGGTATCGTCTACGATTCGCACGCCTACCCCTACTGGTTCACCGAGGACGAGGAGGGGTACAGTACCTGGACGCCGCGCCTGCTCAGGGCAGCCTACAACTATCAATACGTCACCAAGGATCCTGGAGCGTTTGCCCACAACGGCAAGTACATCCTCCAGATCCTGCATGACTCCTTGGAGGACCTTGGGGTGGATGTGTCCGGCATGATCCGGCCAGAAGTCACGCCCTGAGTCTTTCTCGAGCAAGCTAAAGGGAGCAGGTCGGTTATCGACCTGCTCCCTCGTCTTTTTAGGCGTCAAGTTAAGGATTATGTCACGCTTGCCGTGACCGCTCGCTGCAACGCACTACTTTGTCTGGGGTCGTGTTGCTGCGCGATGCATCGTCACCTGCTCGACCAGCCAGCCTGCCCAGGCTGGGATACCTTCCCCAGTTTTGCACGACACTTCAAAGGTAACGACATCGGGGTTGAGTACTGCGACACCCCGCTTGAAATAGTCCAGGTCAAAGTCCAAATAAGGCAGCAGGTCTATCTTGTTGATGACCAACACGTCCACGCCGGTGTACATGGGCGGGTACTTGTACGGCTTGTCGTCCCCTTCCGGGATGCTGGCAATAACGACGCTGAAATGCATACCGATCTTGAAATTGGCAGGGCAGACCAGATTGCCCACGTTCTCCACCAGCAGTAGGTCAATCTCTTCCAGCGGCACATCGGGCAGTGCGTTCTTGAGCATGTTGGCATCCAGGTGACAACTGCCGCCCGTGTTGATCTGCACCGCTGGGATACCCCGGGCAGCCACCCTGTCGGCGTCCAGCGAGGTAGCAATGTCCCCGTCCACCGCGCCCAGGCGAAGGCGGCCTTGAAGCGCATCAATCGTACCCTCGATGAGGCTGGTCTTTCCTGCTCCCGGAGAGGCCATGAGGTTCACTCCCAGCACGCCTTGGGCATCCAAGAGAGCCTGATTCTCCAGCGCCAGGCGGTCATTGAGCGACAGAATCTTTTCGACCACAGGGACCTTCATGCACGCGACTCCATCCGATGGTTCTACTCGACTTCAATCGATTCAACGCGGAACTCGCGGCCGCCGATGACCTGGACGCGCACGCTGCCACACGACGGACAGATGTAATTGCGGCCGTCGGGTGCAAAGGTAGCCTGGCAATCCCAGCAGCGCAGTTCGCCCGGCACGCGATGGAAAACCAGTTGAGCACCTTTGGCGATGGTGTCCTCGCCGAGAATGTCAAAGTAAAACTGCACCGAATCATCCACGATGCTGGAAAAATCGCCAATGGTCAGATCGATCTGCGTGACCCGCTTCGCACCAGCCTGATCGGCGTGACGCAGCACGATCTCTAGAACACTTTGGGTCACAGAAAGCTCATGCATAGGCAGTATTATAGCCCCATGAGGGTGAGGAAGCAAACACAATGCTTGCGTCGCTACAGCGAGGTGATGACATGCACCGCGATGGCCGCAGAGTATTGGCTACTGTAGTTCTCAGGGCAGTTCGAAGGCTTGCTCAAGGGCCTGCACGGCCGCGTCCATGTCGCCCACGTCAACGACACAGCACAAGCTAGAGATAGAAGTACTGATAGCCAAAATGTTGACTCCTACCGACGCCAGAGCCGAAAACATGTCACCGGCGATGCCTGGTCGTTGCCCAAAGTGAGGGCCGAATATGGAGATCATCCCCACCTCTCTCTCATGAACGACCTCTTTCGCCCCCACTGCATCTTTGACAGTGTCGAGCGCTTCCAGAGCGGCTGCCAGGTCGTCTCGAGCGATACAGATGACAATGCTGTCCAGATCATTGAGGTCAATAGTATGAACGATAAAGGGAGCATTGACGCCTCTGGCAGCCAGAGCACCAAAGATGGCACTGGCTACACCAGGGCGGTCAGGGATGGACATGACGCCAATCTTGGCTAGATTGCGGTTCTGAATGATACCACCGATTTTGATCTTCTGTCTCAGCATTTCTCGTTCTCTCCTCGCCACCATGCGTGGGCCGGCCGGCCTGACCGCCTCAATCTTTCGGCAGGGTCACGTAAAAGGTGCTTCCCTCGCCCACCCTGCTTGTCAATGAGATCTGGCCGCCGTGCTGCTCAACCACGTCCTTGGCAATGACGAGTCCCAATCCCGTCCCCTCCATTTCCATAGCCTTGGCGTTCTTGGCCCGGTAGAACTCGTTGAAGATGCGCGGCATGGCTTCTTCTGGAATGCCAATCCCCGTGTCGGAAACCTCCACTCTTATCTGATCATCCTCACTCCAGGCCTTCACCACCACCGAGCCGCCGGTTGGAGTGTACTTGACCGCATTACTCACCAGATTCATCAAGAGCCGTTCCAGTCCCTCTTCGATCCCGACGAGGACAAGAGGCTCTTCTGCGATGTCCACCTCAAACTCTAGCCCCTTCTCCTCTGCACTCGCCTGCAACAACTCTGTAACCCTGGCAATGGTTTCGTTGAGCACCACCTCTTTCTTCTCGCCCCTGAGCTGCTCCATCTTGCCGGCAGCCAATTCCAAAAGGTCTTTCACTAGCGCCAGTAAGAAGGAGATACGCCGCTGCGAGCGCTGAACGAGGTCCTGCTGCTTGGAGGTAAGAGGACCTACGTAGCCCTGCTCCAGGAGCTTCAACATGCTCTGCACGGCAGACAGGGGCGAGCGTAATTCATGGGTGACCATTCGCACAAAGTCCGATTTGGCTCTGTCGGCCATCTCCAGAGCCTGATAGGCCCTGGCGTTCTCAATAGCAGTCGCCCCTCCTCCGGCCAGAGCGGCAAGGAACTCGGCGTCGCTCTCGCCAAAATGATCCGGTTCAGCGCTGTAGACACAGATCACCCCCTCTGCCTTTCCTCTAATGAGGAGAGGGACACAGAGTATAGAAGTGATCCCCTCGACCCGCGCCTCTGCCGGATACTGAAGGCGATCATCCCGAGAAATGTCGGAAATGATGGCTGGACGACCAGAGGACAGGGTCTGATAGATATGACGACTTCTGTGGACATCTATCGACCCCTTGGTCAGATACTGCTCACTGAGCCCGTAGGCGGCGACGGTGTCAATCATCTGGCCGCTTTCGTCCAACAGCCTGATGGTACAGGCCCTGACCTGCATCGCCCAGGCCGCAATTCGAGCGATAAGGTTCAACACCTCCTCCAGGTCGAGGGTCGAACTGACCGTTTTGGTGACATCATACAGGGTTTGAAGTCGCTGGTACGCATCAAACAGCCTCTCTTGCAGACCCAGCAACTCCTTGTCCTTCTTCCGGAGCGTGACGGTGACCGAGGTAGCCAGATAGACGGAAATGTACAAACAAGTTGTGAAAAAGAAAAGGACGCTGGCGATGTACAACCCATTTTGATACAGCGGGACAGAGATGAAACCCAAAGATATATGGGGGATAAAGCCCCCATATTCGAGGGCGGCCAAAGCTCCCACGGCAAGAGCAGCCAGGGTCGCAAAGAAATAACAGGCCCGGGCAGAGAGCAGGATAGAGGCAAGGATCAGATGAAAGATGAAAAAGAAGAGGAGCGGACTCTCCGCGCCTCCCGAAAAGTGAACCAGGAGGATCATGGCCAGCCAGTCGAAACCAGTCTGGACTTTGGCAAACCGATCAAAGATGGCGCCTTGAGCGATATCCTCTGTTTGCAGCCGCTCCTTGTAGAACTGCAGAAGGGCGCTGTAAACGTACCCTGAGGACTTGAGCGGGCTCGGATACGGGAGCCGCTTCAAATAGATCACAAACAGGGCATTATAAGAAAGGATGAACAGGCCAAGAGCATAAAGTGGCCATCGGGGAAGTCGCACGTTCAAGATGGAAGTGGCGAACCAGGTGGCGATCAACACGCCCAGGGCCGCAAACCATCTCAATTGGATCTGCCAGGCGACCCGGCTGACCAACTCTTCTTCAACCGGCGTTCTGGGAGGTACAACCCTGTTTTCTTCCATAGAGCGTTTCCCCTCAAGAATGCAGCCAGCACAGTTTCCTGGACGCGCAGCCTTTCATGCCAACCCTGGGTACGGGCCAAAATACAGTGACGGGCCATGACGCCCGCCACCGATGACCCTCATGTCAACGATGCGACAAAAGGGTAGAGATATCTCCACACGATCTCACACAGACCGCCGTCAGGCTAACTCCCCAACAACTTCTCTACCTTCTGTACCAGAGCACTTGGCTCCAGAGGCTTCTCCACGAAATCATCTACCGGCAAGTAATCGTCGTCCGGCGAAAAACGTAGTGACGTCGTGCTGTGGATGGCAGTCAACATCAGGATCGGCACCTTGCTATAAGCAGCATACTCTGATGTGGGATCAGGGCTCCGCAACTGCAAGGAGACCTGGAACCCCTCGGTGGTATAGTCCATCATCACGTCCAGAATAATCAGATCAGGATGGATCTCTTTGACCTTCTGCAGGCCCTCGCTGCCACTGGCAGCGCTAAAGACCTGATAGCCGTCGGGCTCCAAGGTCAGCCTGATCACCTCCACCAAATCCGGGTCATCATCAACGACCAAGATTTTCTCGTTAGCCATTATTTTGCCTTCCTCCTATTTGTTCCCCAGACAGCGCTGGCAATTCGCCTGTGTCAATCGAGCGCAGAGAGACTTTCTTTAGCATCGAGTTCAGCAAGAACGATCCTGATAACCTGCGGAATTGTCCCTTCCACCTCCGGGCTCAGCCCTGCCCCTGCCTCTATCCGCTTGGGTTGGATACCAATGATGACCAGTTCGGCAGGGGCCATCTCCAGAGCTTTGGCCAGAGCCAGCATCTCCGCCAACCCTACGTCATGGAGGGACATCGGAGCGTCTAGCGCCTTGAACTGCACCTCCGGTGGGGCGAACTTGACCACACGACCGGGTGGATGACCCATGTCCGCCGCGTCCACGATAATGACCTGCTGGTAGCCTTCCATCAGGCCAATCAGGCTCAGCCCGGACGTACCACCTTCGACCACTGACACCCCATCCGGTAGCTTCAGCCCTTTCAACGCCTCGACCACCCGCACACCGATTCCCTCATCTCCCAGTAACGGATTACCGAGACCAAGAATCAGGACCTGCTTCACCGCACCACACGGCCGGGACGATCGGGCGAGCCCATCCCCATTCCGCCTCACACAAACTCCACGTTTAGAAGATGGGTTGAACACGAGATACAGGGGTCGTAGGCACGCGCCAACATCTCCAGTGCCAGCGTGATCTCCTCTTGCGATCTATCTACAATCGCGGGTACCAGAGCCTTCATGTCCCGCTCGATGTTGTTGTGATTCATATTGGTGGGAATGACGAAATTGGCCCCAGTGATGATGCCGTTGTCATCTAGAGTGTATTCGTGATACAGCGTGCCCCTCGGCACCTCTGTCGCCCCCACGCCGGTTCCGCCTTTGATCTCGACGCTACAGTCCTCCTCCTTGAGACCCATAGCCAATAACTCGTTGATGACGCGCACACTGTCTTCGAGGCAATGGGCCACCTCCACCAGTTGGGCAACGTTATTCATGAAGGAATTGTAGCACACTGGCTTCAGACCCATGGCTTCGGCCGCCCAACGGGCCAGCGGGGAGAGCTGCTCATAGTTGTTGTTGAAGCGCGCCAGAGCACCCACCATGAAGGATTCGCGGGCTGCTTTGGCGTGCTTGGCCGTGGAGTAGGGCACGACGAACTCTTTTATCTTTTCCCTGTACTGAGGCACCGGGGTGGTACCGCCATCGGTGGAAGCGATAGCTCCACTGTAGAAAGCGTACTCATCGCCCCTCTGCAAAGCCAGGTACTCGGTCTCCCGCTCGAAATCCGGGATTTCCAGGGTCTGAAAGATCTCCACCCAGGCCTCCAGGTCGGGAATGGCATCCGTTATCCGCTGGCGCAGAGCGCGCAGTTCCTCCTGCGTGGGGAGACGGGTCCAGCCGTTCACCACCATGTTGATAGGGTGGGTGGTGCGGCCACCTAGCAGGTCACTCCATTCGTTGGACAAACGATGCATGCGGATAGCCTTCAACAGAGGCTCCTTGTGAGTGGTCGCCAAAGGCAGGACGCTGTTCACCCCCAGAAAATCGGGGGCCGCCAGATAAAAGACATGCAAGGTATGACTCTGTACCGTCTCGGCATGCAGGATCAGCTTCCTCAAGAGAACCGTCTGCTCTGAAGGTTGCACGCCCAAAGCAGCCTCGACCCCTTGCAGAGATGCCACGGTATGACCAATGGAGCAGATGCCACAGATACGAGAGGTAATGTGAGGGGCATCGGCATAGTTCCGACCCCGCACCATCGCTTCAAAAAAGCGAGGCGCTTCGGGTATCTCCCAGCGCAGCTCCTTGATGGCACCTTCTTTCAGGTCAACTGTAATGTTGCCGTGACCCTCGAGCCTGGTCACATAGTGGACGTTGATCTTGCCATCTTTCATTTGGCCACCTCCATGTAGCCATCAAACATGCGGAAGCTGCTCAGTATTTGCTCCACCGTGAGGCCATGTTCTTCTAGGACTTCTCTGTGGGAGTCAAGGTTGGGATCGTCCACGAGACCCCGGCAACCTTCGCACTTGTTGCCGTAGGTGGGACAGATAGCCCCGCATCCAGCCCGCGTCACCGGCCCGAGGCAGGTCATCCCCTTGTCAAAGACGCAGACGTTCCCCTTCATCCTGCACTCCACGCAAACGGGAAAGTTAGGGATGGGCGGCTTTTTGCCCAGGAGCAGAGCCTTGACCACCTCCACGAATTCCTTGCGGTCAATCGGGCAGCCGGGGACAGCGTAATCTACCGGCACGACAGCACTCAGAGGACGGGCAGGGATCGTGTCGAAATGCTTGGCGTCTCCACCATAGACGTACTCCAGCACTTCGTCCATTTCAAAAAAGTTCTTGAGGCAGTTGACACCCCCAATGTGGGCACACGCCCCCAAAGCCACCAGAACCTTGGCCTGCTGGCGGATGCCCTTCAAGCGTTCTATCTCTGCCTCGCGGGTAATGGACCCCTCGACGAGAGCGATGTCATAGTCGTCGGAATGCCCTGTCATGGCCTCCCGCCAACTGACCACATCCAGCAGTCCGACGAGATTCAGCAACTCCTCTTCCAGGTTTACGATCTGTAACTGACAACCCTCGCAGCACCCAAAGTCAAATATCGCAATTCTGGGTTTCATCATTCTTCCCTTTCCATACTCCGTTCTCCCCCTATCTCCTCTGGTCACAGTGCCTCGGGCAGCTCCTTCAACTGAGCGTAGCTGAAGACAGGACCTTTCTGGCAGACGTACACGTTGTTGATCTGACAGTGGCCGCACTTGCCAAGGCCACACTTCATCTTGCGCTCTAGTGAGAGAAAGATGCGGCCGTCCTGTATCCCTTTACCCAAGAACTCCATGAGGACGAACCGATACATGACAGGCGGCCCCACCGTCACAGCGACAGTGTTGCGGGGGTTCACGGTGATCTTGGGAAAGAGGGTGGTGATAACCCCCACATTGCCCGTCCAGCTCGCGTCGCCTCGGTCCACTGTGACGTGAAACTCCACATCGTCCCTGGCTTCCCATTGAGCCAGTTCGTCCTTGAACAAAAGCTCCGTGGGAGTCTTGGCCCCGTAAAGGATAATGACGCGTCCGAAAGACTCTCGTTCATCCAAGGCCTGATTAATGAGGGAGCGCAAAGGAGCCAAGCCCAGACCGCCCGGGGCGAAGAGCAGATCCTTGCCCCTCATCCTGTCCACCGGGAAGCCGTTGCCGAAAGGACCGCGGATGCCCACTGTGGAACCTGGCTCCATGCGGTGCAAAGCACCTGTGACATCTCCAGCCTCGCGCACACACAGCTCGAACGTACCATTGCGGGCAGGCGAGGAGGTCACGGAGATGGGAGCCTCGCCGACACCAAAGACAGAGACCTCCACAAACTGACCGGCCTTGTGTCCCAGGTCACGACCGCCGTCCAGATATAGGGTGAAGAGTTTCTCGTTCTCGGTCAATTGCTCTATCTTTACCAACTCAGCCAACGTAGGCTGATAAAGGGAGCTTATACCTTGATCCGTCATATCTCTTAAGCCTCCAAGCAATAGGTTGCGATCCAGTGAGCCTGCACAATAGTCCGCGGGCTACACACATCCACCAGTCAACAGTGACCGACAGCAATGATGGCAGGGGGGTCACGATCCTCGTTGGTAAGCTGCCACCTCCCGCTCGGCCCAGCCACGGGGAGTCGAGGTACGCTTCAAAGTATTGTACACCTCAACAGGGTCTATGTGCACCAGGCAGGAGCGCACACAGCGTCCACAGCCCACGCAACCCATTTTGCCAAACATCTCTGTCAGGTATTTTCCTTTGCGGAAGAAACGGTGTCTCTGCCGATCAGCTCGAGCTTGGCGAAAGTTCTCTCCTCCAGCCACGGTGGCAAAATCTGGCAGTTGGCAGGAGTCCCAGACGCGCAGGCGTTGCCCCTCTTTCAGGTTGAGCGCCAACCGGTCTTCGATATCGAAACAATAGCACGTAGGACAAACCAGCGTACAGGCCCCACAGGCAAGACACTTTTCACCCAGTTCTTCCCACAGGGGGTTGTCATAGCTGATCGCTAGCAGATTGGGCAGGTCGCTGACGTTCATTTCCAGCTTGTAGGTGAACTTGGGCCATTTGGCGTCTTGAACGGCGCCGAAGCGAGACATATCCACAGCGGTCGCCTCCCGTGCACCTGGATGCCTGGCCAGGAGTTCCATCCCCACCGGCGAACCATATTCCACCACATAGGCATCCCCGATGTCGGTCAGGAACAGGTCATACCCCCCCTCCACCGTCAGGCTACGCATACTTTTGCAGAAGGAATGTTCGTCGCACGGCTCGTTACAGTCGAGTCCGACAATGATGGCTTTCTTGCGCTTCTCCATATAGTTGGTGTCCAGGTTGTCAGTAGAGAAGGCCAGGTCGAGGAGCCAGGTAGCGTTGATGTCACAGGGGTGCACGCCCATGATGACGCGAGGTTGAGCCTCGATCACCGGCTCGCTACTCATCGCCTCACCCAATCTATACTTGAGGATGGGCTCCTCCGTGGGGAGAAAGTATTCCTTAGGGGGAAGCAGGGTGATGTTGTAGTCCAGGCGCAGTTGAGAATAATCGCTTATCGGACTAAAGACAAACTTGCCGTCTTTCGCCACCGGACCTACTACTTCCCTCTCTTCCATGATGCTTGTCACGAGCGAGGCCATATCCGTTTTGTCAACGACTTTGAATGGCATAATCCCTGCCCTTTCCAGAACTCTCGTGCCTGTCAATGATACACCGATTTGAGCTGACACAAATCAGGGAATGTTTAGGAACCCAAACCGCGCCAAAGAACCCAACTCCGCTTGTGGGCAGCGGATTGCCCGCTGAAAGCCAACACCAGGCCGCAGGAACCCAATGCGGGCCTGTTAGCCCCTGATACATCACAAAAAGCAAAAGAGCCGAATTGGCTTTGTGGAGAAAACTAGCGCTCAGAGAGTGGTCTAAACATTCCCTGTAAATGTTGCGCCATTGCAGCTTCACAGAATAACCATGTTAATGTGAATATTACCACAAATCAGACCCATTGTCAAATTGCCGCGTTCGCTTGCACGTGCTACAGGTTGGCCAGCCTGCATAAGTCCACGACCAAGCCAGGGGTCAACTGGTAGTCGTCTGGCTTGGAGGCAAAAGTCTCGACCAGCCCGGCTTCGTAGAATAGCTCATCTACCTCGTGCGTGCTGACCAACTCGCGGAGGAGACGGAGTGTCGTCAGGGCTTCCTTCTCGTCCACGACGCCGATGGCAAAGCCAGTGTGCACCAGCACGTAATCGCCTTCGCGCGCCAGGAAGCCCAGGCAAAAAAGATTGGGATACCCGTACATCGTCACAGGTATCCCAATTCAAGTAGCGTGTCGTATACATGATGCCCGATGCAGGCTACGGTACCACCGCGTGACAAAGCGTGCACTGCTCGTTTATAAAGTCCGTGTGGTTGTCAGGCACCGGCTTCACATCCTTGGTGGGGTCGTGGCAAAACAGACAGTCCTCGAGCCCGTCCAAGGCGTGCGGGATCTGCGGCGACTGGGTGACGATCGAACTTGCAGACTCGACCCATCCTTCCGGAGTGTGACACGTGTCACATGTCCCCTCCAGGTGATCCGCAGGTGGCTGGTGGCAGTTGCTACACACGTATTCGGGCACCCGCTGACCGTCGGCGTGGCACACGTCGCACGTGGCATTCAGATGGGACCCGATCAACGGCACAGGATGCAGTTCCGGTGGCAAGGTTGCACCCTTGAAACTGACCGGCGTGTGGCAGTCTTCACATGTCTCGCCAAAGTGAGGCTCACTGGGTGGCTGGTGACAGTTGGCACACTCGTACGCCAGACTCTGTCCAGCGGTGTGACATGCAGAGCAGTTCAGGTCTGTGTGAGCGCCCTCCAACGGCACCGGGTGCTCGAAACCACTCACGTCCGCCAACTCGAACCCTTCCGGCGTGTGGCAATCCTCGCACACCTCACCAAAGTGGGGTTCCATGGACGGCTGGTGGCAGTTGGCGCACTCGTACACGGGCTTCTTCACCCCGACGTGACAATCGTGGCACCACACCTCAGCATGCTTGCCCTCCAGCGCGATGGGGTGCGGAAAAGCAGCATCGAGGTCTACTTCCAGCCAGGCTTGCCCGTGGCAGGCCGAGTTGGCACAGAAGGTACTGTTGTCCGTGCCAAACGTATTGGGCCCGTGGCACTCGGTGCATACGTCGTTTGCCAGGAAGCGGTGATCGGCCATGAAGGTTGGCGCCAGGTGACTTTCTGGTTCCTGGATGTTCGCCACCTCCATCTGAACGGCCTCGTCGGTGGAGTGCACAATCTCTGGCAAGGAGTGACAGATATTGCAGTGCAACCGGATAGAGTCGCCGTTTTCGTCCAGATGCTTGCCGTCATGGCAGCGGAAGCAGCCAGCGAACTCTTTATGGCCGCCGTGGTCGGGAAAAGAACGCCAGCTCAAATTCTCTTCCTCGAACGTGATGCGCTCCAAGAGCTCTTGTAGCGTCTGCTCTGCCTGCTCGATCGACTCAGGCTTGACGGCCGCGACGTCAGGGTAGGCCTCGACGTAGACCTCGCGCATTTTCTCGACGGCGGCGAGCGCCTCTGCACGGCTGTCGTACTCGGCACCAAGAAGTTCCATCGCCCTGGCCTTTACCTCGGGCAGTTCGCGGTCAAGCCGGCCCAGCGCCAGCGCTTCATCAATGGCCTGGTCGGGGTAGGGAAAGGGGTGCCCGATGCGGTTGTGGCAGGCCACGCAGTCCATGGTGAGCTTTTCAGCGCTCGCAATCTGCTCCTCCGAGAGCTGCTTCGTCACGTCCTGGTAGGTGGCCGTGCGACCATCCTGGAAGGTCACGCGCACCCAGGGAATGACCGCCTTTTGTTCATCCATCGCGATGTACTCGACCTCATTCTCGATGTGCCAATGGATGCCTTTGCCACGCCCTTCACGGGCCGTGCCGCCACCGACTTGCATGATGAGGTAGGTGTTAATTTCACTGTTCTCGGTGTCCGTGTCAAAGTGCTTGATGCCAAGGACTGTATCGTAGTGGAACGACTCGGGCCAGTGACATTTCTCGCACGACTCGTTCGCCGGGCGCGTCGTCTTGGCGATGAGTGGGCGTTCCCAGGTGTCAAACAGCACAGCCGGCAAGTGACCAGCGTGGGTGACCTTGAGGGCCAAGTTACGTAGGGTCCCCAGTCGCCCCATGTGACATTCGACGCACTTGACCTGCGCGTGATACGAGTCCTGGTAAGCGGGAGCCTCTTCAGGGTGAACGTCGTGGCACATTTCAGCGCAGAACTGAGGGCTGTTGCTCCATTCCCAAACCTGAATGCCGCCGACGGCAAAGAGGACAAACAACACGCCGACGAACGCTAAAAAGATCATGCGCTGGCGCGTAAATTGTCGGCGGAGCCAGCCAAAGAAACGTTTCATAGGTCGATATCCTCCTCCTTTGGATCTCAGTCGGACATCTTGTCCCGCACTGAGCGACCCTGGTACAGGTACCAGGCAACACTAACCCGTGGGATGTTGTATCATCCCACAGGTAGTATATCATATACGGCAAATATTCTCAACTGACACTTGACCCCATCTTCCCGGGACAATGAAGCCAAGAAACTCACCACTTGGAAGCCCGTCACCTTACTGTGCCGGTGGCGCTTTTTCCACAATCACATCTTTGTTGGCTTCCAGCTCATCCTCCGGCACATCGGCGGCACTGAGGAAAAGGGCTGCATTGCCATGACAGTTGTTGCACTCCTCATTCTGTGGCGTGATGCGCCGGATGTTATGCACCGGCGCATACTTCCAGGTCGGCACATTGTCATAGTCCGGTAGCAGGTTCTCGCCGTAGAAGACAAAGGTATCCCGGGCCGCTGGGGCGTGGCGCACCAGCACATAGTCCCAGGGGCGATCGTCGCTCTTCACGGGGTTGTGCCCGATCTTGAAGGTCATCTGCGATGGATCAGTCTTGAAATAGGCCAGACCCTCCTCGTCTTTACCGACATGGCAATTGAAGCAGCTCTTGTACGGCCCAGCCGAGTGACAGACCTGGCAGGCTACTGTTGCCTCATGCAAGGTGTGTTGCACCACACCGTCTTGTCCGCCAGATACGTCTGGATGGCAACCCGTGCAGCTAGGCGACACCGGCCCGTCGAAACGATGGCTGTACTCGGTGCCATCACCATGAAAGTCGGCCACCGGGTGACATTCCGTGCAAGGCATGCCGCCTTTCAGCCAATGGACATCGCCCTTGACACCCTGGTTCTTGCCCTGATATTCGGGCCCCACCCGCCCACCGTGACAGGCCAGACAGGTATTTGTGATAGAGGCCACTTTCTTGGCCTCGTGCCCGGCTACCAGTCCACCGTCTGCCGAACGGGGCCGGCTGATGTGGCACTCACCACACGTGGCGTGGCACGAGGAGCAGTGGCTACCGAAAGCCTCTTGGGCCACCGGATCCTGGAAATCCATTCCCCGTGCTGCCAAGACCGTCTTGTAGCCGCCGATGTTATAGTGCAAACTGGTGTCGGCCAGTTGAGCTTCATTGCTGTGGCAGGTGGCACAAGGTCCAGCATCGGCCAGAGTGGGATCTTGAACCACGCCCTGGTGGGCGGCCGCTTTGTCATCGGTCTCCGGAATCCCACCGTGACAGCCGATGCAATTCTGCTGGTTGTGGATCGAGCTTAAAAAACTCTCGCTCCCGACGTAGACCTTCTCCCATGCCTCCAACGGAGGCACCTCACCCGCTCAACCCTCGCCTTCGGTCTCTTCTGACTTGACAGTCTTGTCCACAGCGATTTCTACCAACAGTCCCTGGTCGGTGTGACAGGCGATGCAGTTGTCAGCACTGGGCAGCGGTGTCGCCGTTGGCGGCAGCGGGGTGCCCGTCGGTGTCGGCACCGGCGTGTCAGTCGGTGGTACGGGTGTATCGGTCGGCGGAACAGGAGTGTCCGTCGGCGGCACCGGAGTATCCGTCGGCGGCAAAGGAGTATCAGTGGGTTGCACGGCCACCGTGGCCGTCGGTGGCACCGGCGTGGCCGGCTCACTCCCAGCGCAGCCAGCAGCCAGGCTCCCTACAACAACCAACAGACCAATAGAAAAAAGTCTTTGCAAGTGTTTCGTCATTGGCAGTTCTCCACCTTTGAGAGTCATTGATCGCACGGTTGTAGTTGACAGACAACAAATGAGAGCAGTCGATCCTTCCCTCACGGGGCGAAGGTTTGAGACGGAACCAGAGGCTCAGTCTCAAACCTTCGCCCATCGTTCTGGGCTTTGGTTGGCGGGGGAAGCACATCCCCCCGCCAACCATGGTTCGTTCTGCAGGTCAGACCAAAGGAGGGTTTTGGTGGTCATTCGACCTGATTGATCGCCGCTCGTCCTACGCAGCCTTGCGGCGGCGGATGGCAAAGCCAGCCATGCCAATGCCCATGGACGCCACGCCAAAGATAACCAGTCCGATCGGAGCCAGGCTCACCGGGTCGGCGCCAGTGGTGGGCAGCACTTCGGGAGCAGCTTCTTCCGCAGCCGAGGCCAGCGAACCTTCGAAAGGATAGTCGGGCTGCGTTGCCGGATCGAACCGGGCGGTGGCCAGCACCGTGTCGTCCTCTGTCCAGCCCATCATACCGAACTTGAGGTTGACCGCGTCGTAGCCCAGTATGTTGAGCACGGTAGTGGCGACCTGGCCGGTATGTCCGGTATAGCAGTAAACCACGATCTGCTTGTCGGGGGGCAGCTTGGCCAGATTTCCCGGCTGGGCGATCTGCTTCCACGGGATGTTGATGGCACCTGGGATGTGGCCCAGCGCATAATGATCCGCGCCGCGCACACTGACGACGACCGGATCGTTGCTCTCATCACCATCGTTCAGAATGTCGAACAGAGCATCGGCGGTCATGACAGGTGCTACGCCGGAGCTCAGATAGGCATCCGCAGAAGAGGCGATGATATCTTCGACCTCGTCCTTGCCGGTCTCCACCGCCGGAAAGTCATACGTCTCCGTGGCCTCGTTGACCTCGGTCTCTAACGCATAATCGCGCTGCAGAGTATCAGGCCCAAAACGGGTCGTCGCCGCGACCTCGTCGTTCTTGGTCCAGCCCATCATACCGAACTTGAGGTTGACCACGTCATAGCCCATGACACCCAGGACCGTCTGAGCCACCTGGCCGGTGTGACCGGTGTAGCAATAGTCGACGATCTGCTTGTCTGTGGGCAGTTGTGCCAGACTTTCTGGCTTGGCGACGTTCCGCCAGGGGATGTTGACCGCCCCAGGAACGTGGCCCAGCGCATAATGATCCGCGCCGCGCACACTGAGAATGAACGGGTCGTTGGTCGTGTCGCCGTCATTCAAGTTCTCGTACAGCGCGTCGGCGCTGGTGACGGGACTGGCGAGGGAGCTCAGCCAGGCATCGGCCGCTCGTTGGATGACGCCAAAGTCGCCTGTGGGCTCCTGGGCCAGGACCGACGTCGCCGTACTAAGGGCCAACAGCAGGGCCAGAGCGAGGAATGCGAACTGTTTCTTCATCATAAAACTCCTTTGTTTCTGTGATCTGCTAGTAGATGGATGACAAAATGGAAGGGCAGGCATCGTGCCGCGGTCAATTCGATCAATCTCACCTCCTCGTCAAATTACAGAACGCACACAAGGAGAGCCAGGCAACCAACTTCAGGCTCTTCTCCTTGAAGCAAGCTGGCTATTCCAATACTGAATAGTCCATATAATCAAGTTATGAATTTGATTATACCAGAATAATCTCAACTTGTCAAGAATAGACAGCGCAGATCACTTGAAGTTTTGCTGGTTTTGTGTTAAAATATCCTCAGCTAATCGGGGCGCACAGAAGCAAAGGGAGCTAGCTACATGGCAACCAAAATCGACCTCTTGCTGTTGGGTCTACTGACAGACAAGCCAATGCATGGTTACGAGATCAACCAAACCATCAAGAGGGAAGGTATAGACGGCTGGTTCAACATCAGTACAGCAGCCATTTACTATTCTCTGAACAAATTGCGTAGCCAGGGACTGGTAGCCGAGACAAAGTATCAGGAAGCGGGTGCGCCTACTCGTTCGGTATTCCGGCTTACCAAAACAGGACGGGAGGCCTTTTTCGAGGCCATGGACGAGAACCTGGGTTCTCAGGAGCGGACTTTTTCTGACTATGACCTGGGCATCTTTTTGCTCAACAAAGTCCCGCGCGACCGAGCCTTGTCGCTATTGGAGAAGCGGCTGGAGTTTCTGAAAGAGTGGGCAGCCTCTTCGCAGGCGACGCTACTGACGGCTCAACAACGCGGTGACTCTCCATTACATCTGGCCATCCTGGAGCACGCTGCCTCCTGCGCGCGCGTGGAGGCCGACTGGCTGACAGGGATCATACAGCGCATCTCTGGCGAAGATGAGGCGGATGCCAGTCTGTCGGCAGGGCGCGGGTTGATGTTGCTATCAGGTGATTTGCGCAACTTTCACTTTCCCGATTTGATTCGCCTGCTAGCCTCGGGCAGACACACCGGCACCTTGAGCGTCTCGGACGGACAGGCGTTACGCACCGTAACCTTCCAGGGTGGTAGACCAGTCTGTGCCACCTCAAAGTGGATGAGGGAAGTACCCCATCACGAAAGCCAGGGCGATTTTGTCTCTCCGCCTTCAGACGTTGCGGTGGCTCAGCCCCGAATCTTGAACGACATCTATGATCTTTTCCGCTGGGAGGAAGGAGAGTTTTCCTTCGATCAGGGCACGTGTGGGTCTGCCGAGTGCATTCCACTCAACCTCGACATTGACAACTTTATCCTTGGCGGTTCACGCTGGGTGGATAACTGGGACGCCATCCAGAGGCTCGTGCCCTCGACCGAGACTATCTTTGAGGTTCAGACTCAGCCAGCGGACAGTCTGCAACTGACGGATGTCGAGCGTCAGGTGTTGGCCTCAGTGGATGGCATCAAGGACGTGGCCGCTATTGCGATGAGGAACGATCTGACTGTGTTCGAGACCAGCAAAATCCTGTACTGCCTGACAGCGGGTAGCCTGCTCCGTTCCGGCGACCAGGAAAAGATCCGCCTGCGACGCTTCTTCCGCGAGTTTGCCGAATTGATGTGTCGCAGTACGCTGCCGTGGCGTGATCCACCCGACAACCGGGGTTGCGAGATCCAGGTCAACCAGCAATGTGCACATCTGCCGATAAGGTTCGAGACGGGCCGCATCCAGGATGAGACGGACCCGGCTTTGACGACCGAAGAGTTGGCTGACCTCTACCGTACGTTTTTGAGTACGCAATATGCTGTGATCAAAGGCTGGTTTGGCGAAGAGCGGGTGCGGCGGGCCTTTGAGAGAGTCTTGCGCCAGTTGAGCCCCGGCTTGCAGGAGGTGTTTGGCAAATATCATTTCAACAAAGTTAGGGGATCCAATCACAGCACATAACAAGCCAGCCGGTGGTGGACAGACAAGGGCGTGATGCCTGGGACAAGAGTGACTCAGGGCATCACGCCCTTTTTGTGATCTCAAAGCGGATGCGTTTGCCTTCCCAACCGAGATGTACTATAATGAAGCCGCATTGAAATCCATGATTCTAAACGCTCAAGAACATCTAGGAAGAGAGCAACAGTTGGTGGAGCCGGAGCCAGAGCAGACATGGGAAGTGGAACAGGAATCTGGATCAGAGAGAGATGCACCACTTCCGCTGTCTGCCATCGAGCAGGAAGCAGATAGCAAAGACGACAAAGACGAACAAGAGGAAATCGAACCCCTACCTCAAACTCAAACTGGTCGTACCGGCTTCAAGAGTCTGCTGTTCGATATTCTGGAAACTCTTTTTTTGACGATCATCATCTACGCCGTGTTGAGTACCCTTGTCGGGCGCTACAAAGTCCTTAGCGTCAGCATGGAACCCACGCTGCACGAGGGACAATATCTACTCATCAGCAAGCAGACGCACAAAGTGTGGCCGCTGAAACGAGGTGACGTCGTCGTATTCCGCTATCCGCGCGACCCCAAGAAGAACTATATCAAGCGAGTCATCGGCCTGCCTGGCGAAAAGGTCAGTTTTCAAGACAGCAAACTCTACATCGATGGCGAACTCGTGCCAGAGCCGTGGCTCTCAAGACAAATTCAGCCGTCTCGAGGAGGAGAATGGCAGTTGGGTGAAGACGAGTACTTTGTCATGGGCGATAACCGGAGCAACTCCAGCGATTCGCGGGCCTGGGGGGCTGTCAACAGCCCGTTGATCATCGGCAAGGCGCTGCTTTGTTACTGGCCGTTCGAGTGCTGGGGTCTCATACAGCACGGGCCCACACCCACACCCGTCTCACCTCTGGTGAGCCCCTTGACCAATCTCCTGCCTGCTGGCACAGTGCTGTAGCGGCGACACTCGACCCAGGCCAGCGGATGGCGCACTCTCGGAATCTCTCACCATGAACTCTATTGTGGGGAATCTATTATGACAACAATATCGAAAACATCGACTGCCATCTGTCCGTCCTGTCACATCGGACATCTGTGCGGGGCGCAGAGCACCTATACCCAATGGCACGAAGGCGAGCTTATCGTTGTGCCCAACGCACCTTCACAAGTGTGTGATTATTGCGGTGAGATACACTTTCATCCAGTAGTGCTGGAAAGGCTGCATCAACTCCTATGGGCCAAAGTGGGGCGACCAGACAACGGGACGACTGCCCAGCGTGCCATTCACACCTTCTCAGCATAGGGATGTCACCTACTACACATCCTTCGCCTGACTCCTGTATTGGGCGCCTCTTCTCGCTACGATTCAGAGCAAGATGACCTGGACTGTGGAGACAGCTCATCCGCCACAACGACAGTCAAATCCGACTGTCGCAGCGCCATAGGGAGAGATAAGAGATGTCCCAAAGATTCATCGGCAGGGCGCTCCAAACCTACGATTTGTTTGTTCACAACTATCGCGTCTCGGCGCAGGTCGACACACGCCACCGGACGATGAATGACGTGCTCAATGACCGACTGACTTCTTACCTGGAACTGTTCGATTCCTATGTTTCGCGGGTAGATCAACCGGGACGAATCATAGCTCATTACCCTCAGGCAATGTTGCGCAAAGACGGGGTCTCTTTTGTCATCGTGCCAGAAGAGCAGAGCCGACCATCGGGCCAACGAGCTTACAGCTACATTGGCCGCTCCCGATACGAGGTTTTCTTGGCCCTACCCTTCATTGAGGTGAAGGGAGAGATGTTTATGACTGGCAAGCTCGACTTGCACCATTTCTTGGTCAAAGAGACTGAGCAATTCTTCCCTATCGGTGCAGGCACAGCTTCGCTGGCACTCTCGTCGGACATCACCTTCGAAGGCGAAGCCTTTCTTGTTAACAAGGAGCGTACAGAGTTTTTTGGCGTGACAGAGCCTCCGTCTATGTCCACCCGATTTTGACGCACGGCTGTGCCAAGATGCAGGCCCACCATTGCCCAAAAGGTCTAGTCCACGACACTCAACAGTGTTGAGACGGAACAGAGGATAACGCCATGGCAACTATTCTGGTCATTGACGACGATCCCAGTATATTGCGTCTCATCGGCGTCATGCTCCAGCGAGGTGGCTTCCAGGTGGAATTGGCCGGCGACGGCGAGGACGGACTGGCAACGGCTTTCCGGCAACCACCAGACCTGGTGATCGCCGACGTAATGATGCCCGGACTCAGTGGCTATCAAGTTTGCGAGCGGCTGCGCGCCGATCCCCGCACGGCCCATGTGCCAATCATTATCCTCACTGCACGTTCCCAGCCTGTTGACCAAAAGACCGCCCTGGAAGCCGGCGCTGACCTTTACCTTGCCAAGCCCATCACACCTGACGAACTCGCCAGAGCAGTAAAGGAGCTGCTCTCCCGGCCCACCGATGTCTCTCCACCTGCAGCGACGAGAATCCTGGCTGCGCGAACCATATCCGTCTTTTCGTTGCGTGGCGGCGTCGGTGTGACCTCCGTGGCCGTGAATCTGGCCATAGCGTTGGCGCAACAGTACCAGGACACCGTGCCCCTGGTAGACCTTTCCCTCTCGGCCGGTCATGCCGCCATCATGCTGAATCTGCGTCCCAAGCAGACCATCGCCCACCTGTTGGCCAGCCGGGTGGATTTCGAAACCATTGAAAAACACCTGCTGCCTCATCCTTCCGGCGTGCACTTGCTGGCGGCCCCACCCGTGCCCCCACCGCCAGGGGCCATTCCCGCCGATGCCATCGAAAGATTGCTCATCGCCCTCAAGCCCCACTACAGCTACATCGTCGTCGACACCCACTCCTCACTGGACGCCGTGACGATGAGCGTTCTCAATGCCTCGGATACGATTCTACTCATCTTTTCCCCCGAAGTGCTCTCTGTGCAGACGACCCTCGCCACCCGCCGGACGTTGCAAGCCAGAGGAATCGCTCCAGAAAAAGTGCTCGTCGTTCTCAACCAGACAATGCCCAAACCGGGCCTGCCGCTCAAGATGATTGAAAACGTTCTGAAAGAACCGGTCAGGATGATGCTCCCCTACGAGTCAAAGCAGATGCAGGCTGTGGCCATGGGGCAACCGCTGATGCTCAGCCATCCCGCCCTACCCTTAGCTTCTGCCATCAGAGCGATGTCTTCAGCGGTGAGTGTGACAAAGGTAACCTGAGTACTTGTCCATTATTAACTTCGCACTTTGAGTCTGAAATCAGGCGTAAAACGCACTCAAAAATG
>Ga0180438_10000873_pt1 | contig 55239 bp, 93 predicted proteins | sample SS_ome_12_FD_132455 | JGI IMG/M metagenome (GOLD analysis project Ga0180438, IMG submission 132455) | Hypersaline lake sediment archaeal communities from the Salton Sea, California, USA - SS_3_D_2 metaG | ecosystem: Environmental > Aquatic > Non-marine Saline and Alkaline > Hypersaline >... | reverse complement strand
TTCGACTTGCCACCGGACTTGATCCCCGACTTGCCTACCGACTTGCCTACCGACTTGCCTGTAGACTTGCTTCTTTACCCAATTGGTCATCGGTTTCTCCTGAGCTGCCCCCGAACTTGCCTTGAGACTTGCCCAGTGACTTGATCCGAGACTTGCCACCAGACTTGCCCCCGGACTTGCCCCCTGACTTGCTCCCGGACTTGCCCCCGGACCTGCTCCAGGACTTGCTCCAGGACTTGCTTCTTTACCCAGTTGGTCATTGGGATCTCCTTTCGTCATACTGCCTAGGGAATCAAAACCCGTACGTCTACGGTTTCGCGCTGCCCGACTCGACGCGTCCAGTCGATACGCACAAAAGCGCCAACCTGACAGGCAACATAGTCAGCTCGGAACCACAGGTAGTCTTCAAAGTCCAACTGCAGGTACTGACGGTCTCGGTCGCGGCGGATTTCCGTCACGACTCCGTGTTGGTGGCGGATGTGAAAATTCAGCTCGAGGGGGTCGTGCAGTTCCAACATTGATCGCTCCTTTGGTTTCGATGAAACCGGTTTGTTAAACCTTCAAGAGCCATTATAGCGGATGTACTGCAGTTGTCAAGCGGATGTTTGGGGAGACGCTCCTGCCCCCAATCATTAGCTTTAACCCATCTGAACTGGCCGTCAACTTCAGTCCACTCGTACGGAATACGTGCAGGCTTTTTCATTTCATCGAAGTTCTTCCTTCAGTCTAATCTTAACCCGCTGCCAAACAGCATCAGTGGCACGATATATCTGTGGTGATGTACCGCTCCAGCAACGATACCGACATCTAGCCGAAACCGCCCGCGTAAGGGTGACGGCTCTATCGGAAGCGTGGCTGGAGATATGGATCCAACCGGTCATGCCGAAATGTATAAGGTGTGGTAGATCAACCACAGCAGCTGATCCACCGCGGGATCGACACCCAACCAGCTTTGATAGCGCGGAAATCGGGTTACGTACGAACAACACAACAAGCCAGAGGTTCCGATTCCGGGCGCATTCAAGTCACTGATTTTGGAGGAAACTATTTTGCTGGTCTGGTAGTTGGTCATGCTATTGTCCATACAAAACGTAACAACCGACTCGGTACGAAACCAACGCCACCACACCGAACAGCATAGCGGCCCCGCCGATTCTACGCGGAGCGTCGTTGTGGCTTCCGTCGGGAAGAACGCAGATAATGCCCGCGACCGTCAACACCGCACCACCCAAGGAGCTAAGCCACGTCATGACGGCGAGCCATCTCACAAATACTTCTTCGCTCAATTGTTTATCCGTAAAGCCAAACAGATACTTTTTGGCGTCCGCCGGCACTTCCACGTACGGGTAGCTGCAGACGCCAGTCCCGATGGCTTTCTCCTTTGTGGTACCAGTCTTCGGCTAGTCTTCTGATAGGTTCCAGTACGGGAACCAGCTCTGTGCGTACATGATTAGACATGTGTGTCACGACAAGCTTGCTTACCGGATCCTGCACCGTACTCCAGATCGGAATCCAGAAAGGACTAAATAGCGCCGACACTCGGTCTGGAAGTTTTACTGTTCGAGTCATTTGATTACGTATTGACGTCGTCCAGGCAATGGACATCCCTTGGTCGTGTGTTGGTCGTAGGCGTCCCGGAGATCACTAGCCCACCCAAGAAATCTTTCCAGCACAGGCAACACACGTAGCCCGTCTGCGTACACCAACAAACAGCTCTCAATTTCTTCTACAGTGTCTTCCAACGGGCTAACCATTCTAAGGTCGACTCGAGTGACGACATATCTGTCTACTTGAGGCCACACAACGCGAACGCCCAGCCGGTCAGGTGCACGGTACGTCAGTTTAGTTTGCGGGCTCGTCATCAAAAACTCCTTTGCCAGATGGGAAAGGCAACGCGATCTATAGTTATTCTGACTTCAGGCCAACAGTTGACCACTACAGTACGATCAGGCAGGACCAACAAATTCGTGTCTAAATGCGTCAAAGGCAACCCGTTTAGCGCGAGGGCCCAGCCGGTGTACTTAACGTTAATGACTTTCGTCATGTGCGTACCTGTTGCCACGTTCGTATGATTCTGGTCAGCGGACCCCACACCACACCGTCGGCCAGCATAAAGCACTGGTAACGAAGTACGCGTGCGTGGTGGATTTGGCGGTCAAACGAACTCCCGATGATTGGTGTAATGAGATCGCATTCTTCGGCAAGAGTCAAGGAGCGCTCGACCAGAATTTCTGTTAGGGACCGCGTCATCACGGTACCGTCGATATATGGCTGCAAACATCACAGCAAGCCAGGAAACTATCTGGATCCCACTGTAGGATGCTATCGCACCAGCTGCATCTTCGGACCACGCTGAAGCTCGGCACTACTTCTTGTTGTGTCCACTGGGCAAATGACTTCAGCGGTTGTTCTCTCAGCACAACGTTGGTTAGGTCGTGTAGATCGGAGCAACGGTAGTATACTTTCTTGTCGGCGTGATCTACCTTGACGGTCAACCGAATCTTGCCTGACCGGCCTCGGTAGTATCGGTTCTCTTTGATTTGCCGTTGTTTCATCTGGTTACGTGTCTTCCTAGCAAATGATAAGGCAGCTGGATTTGCCGGTCAACCAACGTACACGTTCGTTATGCGCTCGTTTGCGCTTGCGATCAATCGGCATACTTCTTCTTGGGTTGCCGGCTGACCATCAATCCAATACCGGCTACTCATCTGCCGTTTCCTTCTGCCAGTAGCCGTACACGAAATACTCATCCCGACTACAATCGTAGGTGGTCTCGAGCACCCCATCGATGACCGCGGCATACTGTTTGCTCAGACGGCAGATGATGCGCCCCGAAGGCAACTCTCGTTCGTTCAAGTGTAGCCGTTCCGATAGTTCCAGGGGACCGTCGACGTAGCGCCAACCGAGTGGCTTCAAGTAAGCCGTCAAAGCTTCGTGCCAGTAACCAGATTCTACGCCCGAGGGGTAGAACTCTCCTACACCTTCGTATTGAGTCTCAAATTGTTTAGCGAACGCGTCTAGCTCGTCGTAGACTTCACGGTAGTCCCGCTGCATCGCGATCGCGGTAGCGCGACAAGCACAGTCGCCGGCCGGTACCATGAAACCCGCGGCGGCTCGCCCACCGTCGTTTTGTCGAAACTTCATCGTTTGTTCCTTTCGTGTGCGCAGAAAATACAACCTGGTTGTGGGTGGTGGTTCTTTCCATCCGCTGTGCATTCGAGACAATACAAGGCACCCCAGCGGCCAACAGAAGCGCCAGTCATAAGTTTATTCAAGTCGATCTGACGACCACAACCACCAGCGCAACCCGCAAAGTGAGCATAATCTAGTCTTGGCAGCTTCATCGTTAAAACTCAAACTGCTGTTGCGGACGAACGAAGCCGTGAAAACCTGCTTGCTGGGCTTTTGTTTGCCACTCATCCCAGTCGGTCATAACGTTGTCTTGGAAGTGAGTCAACCAAATCTTGCTGCGAGTTTTCTCGTCTAACTGAGTCAAGTCGTCAAAGTGGGCATGCACCCCAGATCGGAATGGAGCAGTCTCACAGTCGTGAAAGATTACGTCAGCTTCGTTGTAGAAGTCTTGGATCTGCGCAGGAGCGAATTGTGTGTCAGTCGTCATGAAGACTTTCTGGTCGTCTGCTTGGAACATCAACCCAAAAGAGAACTGGAATGTGTAACTGTCGACAAAATGAACGACTTGGATCAAATTGAACGCTGGACCACCATAGGCTTTGGGTGCTTGAAACGCCCCGTTCTTCTCTACTGCACGTACAGCGAAGTACGTATCGATTGTTGCTAGTTTGTTTTGCAGGCTGGCTAGCCCTCCACGCAGGCAGTGGTTCCAGAGATCATCTACGAGGAATTCGCTACAAAAGAGGCCTAAGCGTCCTTTGTAGCGAGGATCAAAATAAGTAGCAAATGCCAACCCCTCAAGCCCGCCGATGTGATCTGCGTGCAGATGTGATATGTACACTCCGTTGATGTCGAGGTAACTCATCTCAACATCTTCCATCGCGTGTCTGACGTCACCTCCTGCATCTACCAACAATTTGTATCCAGAATCCAGTTCGACTACCGCGTTGGTTTGGTAGTTCTTTGTACAAAAAGCAGAACCTGTTCCAAGAAAAGTTATATTCATCAACAATCTCCTTTTGATGAGATATTACCAAACTATATTGACCAAGTCAAGTAGTTCGCACGGACTGCTTGATAACTTCTCGACGTTCATCTGGCAGATCACCCCAGCGTTCCGCGTAGAGAGCATAGCCTTCTTTGATCCAAGCCGGTACCTCTGGATAGTCTTCCGCCTCCAAGTCGATAAACCTGTATAGAACACGTTCAGCCGCTTCCGTCACCCAAGCGGTTTGGCTCACTGGAACTTTCGTGATCATCAACCAATTGGTAAATACATCCCAGTAACGATCGAGGTCTTCAATCCACCCCAATTGATCTGCCGTGTTGCTGAGCAGGTCAACAAGCCAGCAAGCGAAACCGTCTTCAAACTGGTCCATGAAAACATCAGGCGTCTGTGGGACGTCTTGTCGGCAACACCGGCATGGTTGACTGTCGCGATCGAAACCGCACTGCTGAATCCACCACCAAAACAAATCGGTAGCCAGGCTAGTCAACGCGGCTTCGGTTGATTCAAACTGATCCGAGGGTGTCTGCAGCACCAGATACCCTACGCGAGCATCTTCATATTCGCCGAAACTCAACACTACTTGTTTGATCGGCGCCCCTACGATGGGATGGCCAGGTACCGGGGGATCGAATTCGATGACGCCCGAGTCGTAGCTTTGGTAGAATTTGCGTTTCATTCGCTTTCCTTTGGTAGCAGACTAGTTCGTACGCGAGTAAACTGATCGAACTCAGTCGCTGTTGCTCCAACCGGAGATGCGTTGTCCTCGTAAAATTCCCACAGCCACCGCAATAGTTCCAAGGCCTCAGCTGCCTGCTGAGTTCCCATGCAGAAGTGGTTTGTCGGCAGGACGGCAGCTCGCGTGAGCAGGTCAGCCACAGCCTTTGCTGCTTCGTCGTCACCCAAGCAAACCAGCCAGGACCATTCACAGGGATCTTTACTTTGCTGCCAGTGACCACGTCGGTATGTGAGGTGTGTTCCGATATCGTTAACGCTGATACTCATTTGATCCCCAGTTCATCCGCCAACCGTTGATAGTGCTGCAACCTCAGCGACACTTGATGGCGAGCTTGCCCTCGGTTGAGCCTCCAACGGTTGTGGCATTGTGGGCACTCGCCGTTTTGCATCTCGACGATATTACCCATGAGAGTCAAGCAAGATTCGCAGTAGTAGGTTTTGTTGCTCTGTATCGATTCCAGTACTCGGTTGGCCAGTCCAGCCAGACGATCAAGTACGTCTTCCTTTTCTTCAGTTTTGGTTTCTTTCTCGTCGGACAGTCGATACAGTTTGCCTTTTTCCCCAGGCTCGTGTTTGTGCTTAAGGTACTGGAAAGTACCGTCAGGACCGTGCTGAACCACAATATCGGCTGCCTCCATCCAATGTAGTGGAAGATGATCGGAAGGTAGCCAGTTGATTACATCCAATCTAACGTTTTCGCCTGTGTTCATTTTCTTTCGAATCAGGGTTAATTGTCTTTTATCAGTCAGGGCAGCTGCGCCGCACAGATGCTTGGTTTTGGTTTCACCGGTTACGGGGGTTTGATTATCTACTGGCCACAACTCGAGCCACAACTCACCGCGCTTGGTTTGCTGTTTGATCTCCACCTCTACATCGACTTGACCAAAGCGAACCGTACAGCCATCGGTCAGCTTGGCCCGATTGACTCGCTGACCATCAACGTAAGTACCGCCCCGCGAACCCAAATCCGATACGTAGTAAGCATCATCGTATTTATCCACATAGGCGTGCATACGTGAGACCGACTGGTGCGGTAGATTTAGACCAACTGAAGGTAGCTTGCCTACCTTGATGGGGTCTGGTTTATCAAACGTCTTGACGTTGTCATGGCCATCCATGGTGTATTGAAACGTGATGCTCATTTGATTTTCCTTATGGCTTCTTCTAGTTGGTACCTGGCAAGCAGTGTGCCTTCGATCCAATATTGAACTAACGACCGTACTTTCTTTCTTGGTTGTTTACGCACCTGATTCCACACCGCTGTACTGCTGTCCAACGTACATGGAAATACAGGTCGTACTAAGCGAGTCATGTGGATACTCCGAACTCGACAAGATCCACTAGTTGGCGACGTTGGTCAATCCAACCAGTCATATCGGTATATCGAACTCTAAGGGAAAAGCCTGCATGGTGGTGCGGCTGCTGTACTCAGAATCAAATTCCAAGCTGAGTCCCAAGTCCAACGCCTTGCGTACTACTCGAGACAACAAATCAACCGAGACCGGCATACCCGGTTCAACACCCCAGCGACGCAAACAAAGCAAGAAATGCTGCTGTTGCTCTTCCGATCCTCGAAACTCCATTGCGGTTGGCAGCGCCGGTTGCGTCCACTGTTGTTCGCTTAACCAACTCCTCTGAAGTGTTAAATCGAAAGTACGCCTGCCGGCCGACACCATAGTCAACTCTGGAACTTTTAGTTCCGGAATCTTAATTGGGGCGTCTGGTCCTGGTCGCCACTCCTTGATGCTCCCGATCTTCTGACCGCCCAGCTCGAGCGTGATGTCGTGAAGCTCGTCTGTATGTGCTTTGTAGGCCACGTTAATTAGACTCGTCGGAGTCGTCGGTCGGAATTTCCAAGGAACCAGCAACGTCTTGCTGTCGTTGAGTAGCATCACGGATCAGACTGTCGACGTTGCCTCCTTTTCGGTACGAAGACAAAGCCTGGCTCGCTACGCCATAGGCGGCTCGGGTGCCGGCGTGGGTGCCTGCAAACTTAGCAACGTTACCTGCTTTGAGTCCCATGTTGCGTGCTTCCTCGAACGCTTTGTCATCGGCCCCCAGGTAGACGAACTCCCATGCGTATTTGTTGGTTTGGTGCTGAATCATATCGTGGATCTGCTCCAGCTTATATTCGTGGGACGCGTTCTCCTGACCATCCGTGATGATGAGGCAGATAACCTTGCTGGGTCGATCAGCTTCGTCCATCGCGGCCAACCACTCGCCTTGTCGTACAACCGTCCGACCGACTGCATCCAACAAAGCCGTCATGCCGCGCGGCACAAACGTTTCCTTGGTCAACTCAGGGATGCGGTCCAGAGGCGTATCGGCGAAAACGATCTCGTACTCGTTGTCGAACTGTACGTACGTCATCGTACACTCACCGGGTTCTTTGCGTTGTTGCTCCACCAGGGTGTTGAAGCCGCCAATGACCTCGTCCTGGATGCTGCGCATACTGCCAGAGCGATCTGTGATACAGCAGATGTGAGTGTAATTGTCTTTCATAGTGTTTTCTCTTTCTCAACAGGACCACAACACAACAGCGTTGTCGCCAGGGTAATGGTAGCCGTTTGGATCGTCATAATGCTCTTCTTGGTGGTACTCATATCCATAGCCAGCTTTTTCTGCGTAGCCGATCGAGACGTTCTCGCTAAGCAAATGGAAGTTGTTGCCCTCGGCGTCCGACGACACCAAAACAGTCAAATCGGGTGGTAGCTCGGCCAACATGACCATCAGGTCCTTTACCTTCATTCGCCTTCTCCTTTGATCATGTACCACTCCAACGTAAAAATCAATTCGTCCATCTGGTTGTCCAGTTTGTTTCCATGAAAGTACTTGAGGTAGATCCGCGTAGCGCCTTTTGGCTTATTGAAAATCGTTGGCGCATAGAGGCGCTTGCAATCAAACCCGCTGACCTGATTTGAGACGCTACTCGTCATCACTGCGAATTTCTCCATCAGCTTCCATCTGCCAAAATACACGTTTCATCGTTTCGCCTTTACCTCGCTACACCGATAGTCATCCAAGATCTTGCGTTGACAATGATACCAACGAACAATACCGCATACATTCAGCTCAACGTAGCGGCGGTGCTGCTGCTTCAGCCGTACATCAACGCAACGGTATTCAATACGCGCCTGTTGCGTCGCTGTATTGCGGACGTCATTATGGTCAAGCCATCGGAAGAACAAACCACCTCCACCAATAACCAGAACGACTACCAACGCAACCAACGCGACGATCAGTTTGAATTTCATAGTACTGTTGACCTCCATTCAATACCGGGAGGGTCTCTAACGATTTTTGAGCAGTACACCCGTAGACCATCTTTTTGTCTACACAACTCACCATGGTTTTTACAAATTCCGTCTTCGTCGTACTCCCAAACCCACTGCACTTCTTCACGGCACTTATAGCATAGGTGGCGTCTGTGTCTTCCCATTACGGCACCGTATCATGTTGACTTAACGATGTCAAGTCAAGCTTCTGTAGCTGTCGAGTGCGTTCACCATGGCGGCGTCCATCGTTTGGTCAGAGAAACCAAACGCTTCGTAGGTACAAACGGCATCACCACAGCGAAGTTGACTCTCGTGTTCAGTCTCACCGTCCCGTTCGATGGTCTCGTGCTCCGCTACCGCAACGTCGGCCTGACAACGTGGACACGAAACCTGCAACAATTGAATAGTCTTGTAGCTCAACGGATTCTCCTAAATCGGTCTGTTCAACAAACTCAACAGGCAGTATGCAGTAAAGGCTGCCGCTGCGATCAAACCCAAAACAACGAGGTATCGTTTCATTGCTGTTCCTTAAGGTACCAGCAAGAACCGCACATCCTCTCTGGTACGGCGCCTTCGGGACAATCGACCTGATCGTCAAACCAGCAGGTGGGCTCGGGTTCGCGCGGTTTGCGGGGCGCTGGGTGTGTCAGGTCATCCATCGACCACCGCGGTGCCAGTTGGGCCCACAAGTCATCGCGCACCAACAAGATCTTCATCCAGGCAGCTTCGCAACGGTCAGCCTGTTTGCCGTACCCATAGGTATTGATAGCGTTGCGCAGTTCCTCTGCCGCCACCGTCATGTGGGCCAACGCGGAGCTTACGTGCTGCTGTGGGGTTTTAATGGTGGACATGGTCTTATTTGGTAGTTCCGTCGACGAGACCGTTCAGGATTTGCTGTGCTTCTTTGAAACCTAGCTTTGCCGCCGCTTCCTGTAATTGCATTGAAGCCTCTAAGCGTACTTGAGCTGATTTAGTCTTCTGCTCCTTGATTTTTTTATCTTTAATTCGCTTCTTCTGCAGTAGAAATGCCGCACGAGCCGTTAGAGCGTCTTCGTATCGTTTTTCAAACTCTTGATCGGTTTCAGGACGATATCCTATGACGTAAACACCGCGGTGAATCACCACAACTTCAGTTGCTCCTTTTCGTTCCGCCGCCTTGACAGCCTGCTCGATCCGTTTGATCAAAGTTTCTGGTTTACCTCCAGTGCCGGTGTACTCGCTACCTACGGACGAAACTAGGCGTTCCAGGACCTTTTGGTCCGCTCGTTTGCTTCGTCGAGGCAACGGTAGAGAGCGGTACCGCTTCGGTACGTCGTTTTTCTTTACTCTCTTCTTAGCCTTTTCTACGATCGCTTCCGGAATGTTTTCCAACTTCATTCTGAGTCTCCTTTTCTACTTGGCAACAGCTCAAAACAAAACTTAGGTGGCCCATCGAGACCAGCCCTGCTGGGGTGCGGGTCGTGTGCGACAGTACAGCCATGCATCACGACAGCATGATGGTAATCACCCCGAGGTGATTTACCAGATGCTATCCAGTAGCCAGGCGGGACGTAGTCATCAGCTAAGGCAACCTCACAGCGGAGATTCCTAGCGGCCAACCACTCCTGTACTGCGGTCCACCAAGCGTCACCGGGGTGCTCCATAAAGTTAGGTACGTCTCGCCAAGACAAATCAAGTATCGACGCTACACAGCAACGAAAACAGTCACCAGTCTTGGGGTCGATGTGTTGTTGGTCTTGCGGTGTCATTATTCGGTTGGTCCGTACTGATCCAACACAGCCCGCTCGAGGCGCTGACGCTTTTTAGAGGCTTGGTGGTTCATCGGTCTTCCTGCCGGTACTGTTCGTAGGGAATAAGAAGTTTCTTGTCTCTTAGTTGCTGATAAAAGACTTTATGAGTCTCGTAGTAGTCTTTAACCGAGACAGTCATCAGCCGACACGGTTTGAGTATCTGTTCGTTGTGGAGTTTGATCGGGTGGTCTACACAACTGATCAGATCGATAGTAGCGGCACGGTCTGTGCTGAGTCGTCTGTGTAGCTCTTTGAGTTGCTGGTACTTAGGATTATCATCAGCGCAGCGGTCTTCGGCGTAAGTTATAGCCTCGTCGAGCGCTTCCAAAAGCAGCCAGACTTCTTTGTGCGTGAATTGAATCAACGGCATTAGTCTTCCTCCTCCTGCGTCGTCTGGACAATCAACTCGTCATCCTGCAGCACTCGCTCCAGCTCCAACACGAACGGCCCACAGTGTGTTGTAAACTTTACGCGCCAGCCAACCTGCACCGTACCGAGTGCTGGATACATTAAGCTCTTGAGCACCATCTCAGGCTCAAGCACAATTCCTGTTGTGCCGGCAGGAACACCAAAAGCAAGTACATCGCCAACACCGGAAGCCGACCCATCTCGCTTCTCTGTGATTTCGATGCGTAGGTCGCCCCGGTTATGCACGAGAATGCCTGGCTCAATCTTTTGGGTCATTGGTCTTTTGGTCCTGTAGTGCTTGATTCAGGTAACTGCCCCAACGTTGCAGCATCTCGGAAGCCAACTCGATACGTTCTTCGGGCGAAAGGAATTCATTGGCTTCGGTCCAGTCGGGCATCTTCCCGGCGGTAAAGCGATCTCGGTCTAACTTCCATCCATTGATCCGGTGTGATGTTGTTGATAACGTTTAGATCGATCATCTTTACCTCAAAACATAGTGACGGTTGCCGGTAGGAAATAACTCTACACAGCAGCTGATGAACTTCATTGGCACGTATTGAATAGCTGATGAAAGTGGTTGACCCCAATACACGACGGGTACTTGGATCGTTTGAGTCGAAACCCAGCTAGTGGTGGTTATGAACAGCATGGTTATGGTTGTATCACGACCGTGTTGGTGATGTCAATGATTGTTTTATTGGCAGCCAAACCAACGCTATAACCTGTCTTTTGTTGGGATCCTCGATCTGCCTGCTTATTTGCCTCCAGACCTGTTCATTTGCTTGCTTCCCAACCTGCACTCGAAACCGTCCGATGGTCCATCCCCAGCAGGTCATCCTCGTTGTCCAGTTGGTCATCGGTTTCTCTTGAGCTGCCCCCGGACTTGCCCCCAAACTTGCTCCCAGACTTGCCTTTGGACTTGCCCGTAGACTTGCCTATCGACTTGCCCCCAAATTTGATTCCGGACTTGCCTCCAGACTTGATCCCGGACTTGCAGGTAGACTTGCTCCCAGACTTGCTCCCAGACTTGCTTCCTGACTTGCTTCGTTACCCAATTGGTCATGTTGTCTCCTCAGTTGCTCCCGGACTTGCAGGTAGACTTGCTCCCAGACTTGCTCCCAGACTTGCCCCCAAACTTGCCCCCGGACTCGCCAGTAGACTTGCCCCCGGACCTGCCTCTCGACTTGCCGCCAGACTTGCCTGTAGACTTGCTTGTCGATTTGTTTCGTTACCCAGTTGGTCATGCTCTACAACCCAATCCGTTCCAACTCAACCAGCGCCCAAACTGCATCGGCGTATAGGTGCTTCGCCGCCCAGGCGTTCAACTCTTGTTGCGCAGCTTCTTTGTCTTGAACATCGAACATACGATCATCGTAAAAATGAAAGTCCTCATCGTGAGCCCAGACCTCCATCTGCTCCAACAGGTCGTCTACACTGGGAACGTAATCCGCCGGGTCAGCAAAGCGGCAAGTTCCGATGACGAGCGTTGGGTGTTCATCTTCAGCGTAGCAACCACGAGCATCTTCCAACGCGGCTTCTTTGGAATCAAACGGACCGCTAGCCAACTCAGAGTGCTCTTCTGCCCAGCCGTATTTTTGTTCAGTCACTAGTCAACCCTTTCGCTTTAGGCAGAACCGTTATCGTGGGTTCTGGTATCGTTGGAGGCTCGGAGTAGCCCGACGTTATTTCGTCTACATCAACGCCACCATCGTAGTCAGTTCCATAGTCAATGCTATCGATACGCTCACCCCATAGGTGACACGTAACCAATACAACGTCACACTCGGGCGCAATATTTTCGTCTGCCAGTACGTCTTGTAACGTAGGTAATACTTCAGCTTCGTCGTTGCTCCACCAGACGATATCATCTGCATCTGCACAGCAACTACGGTCAATCTCCCAAGCGTCTTCCTCGTCCCGCACCAACCAGACGAAGATAGGTCCAGATTGCCAGTAGTTCATCTGACCAGCTTTCGTGCCAACTGCAATCCCCGCTCAGTCGGTTCAAACCGAGCTACCGGACTGATGTGGTTCGCGGTGTCGCAGAAATGTGGATCTAGTCGCTCTTGTTGGAACAACTCTTGGATGTCGACATCGTGAAACACCAACACCTTCCGCCCTTCGTAGTTCTGACAGTCCGGATATTCGACAACACAGATTAGCCACTTGCCACGCTGTTCGGTAGAGATGACGTTGAAGTTAGCCGGATCCGGATTACCGGTAAGCCGTGCGGAGTTTGTGGTGGGCATATATTCCTGCGTACCACAACTACAAAAGCTGGATCTGAACGGACTAATACCCATCGTTACTCTCCGATCTCCTCCATGAATACGTTCTCGTCATAGTGCTGCTGAACAGCATCGTAGTAGAACTTTACCACGTCAAGTCCGATGGGCCTAAATCGGTGGCAGTCAACACCAACGTTGAGGCCGTTTCGTTTGACCATCTGCAGCTGATGGATGTGACCAAACAAATAGAACGCGGCCGGATCAAGTCCTCGCTCAGGTTCATGAATCAGATGCAGTCGTGGGAGGTTGACTTCCGGTGCGGCCAGCACTACAAGTTTGCGTCTGACTCGAACTCTATCGTCTCGCTGTAGCTCTTGCAGGACGTCGGGCGTGTCGTAGTTGCCTGGAACCAGGTGAATGGTTTTGCCGTTAAGACGACCAATCGTGGTAGGGTTGCCAAAGTCGCCTAGGTGGAACACTGTATCTTCTGCCCCTACCGTTTGGTTCCACCGGTCTACCATTATGTTGTCCATTTGCCAAACAGAAGCAAACGGACGCCGTGATAGCTCCAGGGTGCGTTGCTGACCGAAATGTGTATCTGCTACGAACCAATACTTCATTTTTTAGCCTCTCGATAAATGTTATCGTCGTCAGGGTCCACGTAAGACCGGACAGCCCGGTGAGTTGGCGCGTGACGGTTAATCAGACCGAATACAAGCATCAACAGCACGTAGGCAAAGAAGACTCCGGTCAAGATGCAAACCAGATAGAACACATACACTAAGAACTGTATCATTAGTTCTCCTTGGGGCGGCCTGGATGCCCATCATGTGCGGGTGGCGGATCAGTGCCCAACTGAATTCGCGGTGGTGGATCCATCGAGATGAGGCTGGGTCCCAGCAGACGCCTGAACTCGTCTTGATGACCGTCTGGTATCTGCACGACCAGATGAGCCGACACACCCCGACCAAACTCGTACGGAGGAAGCAAGCGTGAAAACTTACCGGGAGCCAGACCAGAGTCAGTGCAGATGAGCGCTCTGGCGAGGCGCTCTAACGCAGCTTTGGTGGTATCGATGCTGATGTGCCAGTACCACAGTTTGGGCTCTTTAGGGAACGGCATTACCTAGATCTCCAAGACGATGGGATCATTTACCAGACGATACCCACGGTCCATACTGCTGCAGTTGATAAACGTTGTGTGTTCTCCCTGAAGACCGCCGTAGCTTTCATGCAGATGACCAAAGACGTGATAGCGCGGTTTGGCTCGCATTACAGCTTCTCGCAGTACACCGCAACCTACTCCGGTCTTCTGCATCTTGCTGTAATCGAGTTTACCTTGGGGCGGACCGTGCGTCATCAGAACGTCGAGACCTTCTGGGATCTGATCCCACTTGGCCCTCATCTCCCAGCCGCCGCGAGGCAACATGAAATGCCAGTTCATGAATTCCGGGGTCCAGGGAGCCCCGTAAATGCGAACTCCCTGTATGGTCGTTTCAGAGTCAAGCAGATAATGCGCGTTTGTCAACACCTTCCGAGCAAACTCAACCGACTGTTTCGCTAGCGTCTCATCGTGATTGCCCGCAATAACGACTTTTGCTGCGTAAGGCAATTCTCCTAGCCAGCGATTGAAGTCAACGTACTCATCGGGGCGGCCCCAAGCAGCGATGTCGCCGCAATGAATCAACACGTCACCCGCGGGCAGCCGAAGTTGTCGATAGGCTCCGTGGGTATCAGAAATGCAAACCAAAGTAGTCATCTGTTGCTCCAGAGCTGCCCCCGGACTTGCCCAGAGACTTGCCTCCTGACTTGCCACCGGACTTGATCCCCGACTTGCCACCGGACCTGCCCCCAGACTTGCCTCAGGACTTGCCGCCAGACTTGCCCCTCGACTTGCCTACCGACTTGCCTACCGACTTGCCTACCGACTTGCCCCCGGACTTGCTTCGTTACCCAATTGGTCATCTGGTTTCCCGCTGCAACATCCGGCGAACCTTTTCGATCTCCTCGTCGGTGTGTGCCACGCCGCCTGCGTTGATCTCCAGGTACCACTGAAGTACTTCAGCTTTGGTTTTCAGCGAGTTGACGACGAACCGGAAACGATAGTCTGTGTGCCCAAGTTTGTCCTGGTAGCGAGAGTACTTGGTACGGAACGCTTTGATGTCGTCTCGCAGAAAGGCCCGTACGGCCTCGATACGTTGCTTTCCGTCAACCAGTACAACCGGATGTTTGCCTGTGTGGTACTCCCAGTCGTGACAATTCCACAAGATCACCCGACTAGCTGATCCACCACGCAGACAGTGCTCCACGTAAGCTACCTGCTGAGCTTCCGTCCAAACGTGCGCTCGTTGGAAATCGGGATCTAGGTCGACCCCGATGTCTTCTGCTTGTCGTTTGATCCAGTGTTCTAAGTACGACCACGAAACATCGACCTCGTAGTTGCCCCAGCGGATGAACGGAGGGATGTCACGAAAGCGCGTATATTTCTTTTTCAGTTTAGTCATCGTCTCGTTCCATTGCAGAAGACCACGCCGCATCTTCGGTATCGTACAGGGTGCCGGTGTTGTTGTCAACAAAACGGGAGGATCGTTCCGGCACCCGAAGTCGGTCCAACGGCACCAACTGATGACCACAGTTGTCGGGGATGCAGTACTGGTCAATGCCGGTCACCTTTGTGAGCCCGCAGTGCTCGCAGACCGTTTGCTCTGCAGCCACGTGTAGCTCGTAGGCCGGCTCGGCGCCTCCACAGTTGGTCTGGTCGACCGAGTACCACCAGGCCAGCTCAGCCTGACAGTCAGGGCACACACCGGGATCTTCTTCGTAGCAGTCGTAGCTGTTTTTGTGCCCAGCAACGCAAATGTATGTGTTGTAGCCTTCGTAACTCATTCCAGTTCTACCTCGACAGTGTTGATCTCGCTTAATGCCTGATGTAGCTGTTCTGCTTCCGCTCGAGTCAGCGGAACTGGTTTTCCTCCAACGTTTTTATGCGACAAACGAATAGGAAGTGGCGCAAAAGCCATATCTCTGGCGTCGACGAGGGGCAAGCTTAGGTGCTGCCTTAGTACCTTAGCCACGTGAATAGGTGTATTGATTCCACAAGTTTTAAGCACCACCGTATGCGTACCGAATAAAATTTGTAGGTCTTCTTCCAAGCAAGCGAATGCCCGTTCGTACCCACCATCAGCTTCAGGAAAAGAGCGAAGCACGAACTCAACCTGTCTACACACCGAACGATCGTCGCCCTCCTTCGTCACAACTGCTCTATGCTGTACTTGGTACTCCTCACCCCTGCTAGACGTAAACAACAAAGTCTGCGGGCAGGACAAAGCCAGCTCGTGAAAACTGCTGTCCGACTCAGTACGAAGCCTGCTCTCGTCTACCACGATGACGGCCGGTTTAGGCGCAATCTGGTGTTTGATTTTCATGGTCCTACAATTCACTTGATGTGGTTGTTTTACCGGTCTCTAACACATCAACAGCTTCATCGAAAGACCGGTATGGTCCGTATTGTGCGCCACAATCGTAGCAGTCAGCGATCCATCCATCCCCACCAATAGATGCCACGACGTAAAGACCAATTCCGAGGCGTGACGATGTACAATTAACGCACCGGTGTTCGTTCATCTTTCATTTCCTCCAGTCGGTCCACACCAACACAGCAAAACCTTCTCCAAGCTGCTGCTGGACTTGATCCGCTTGGATGGACGCGTGCAGTGGATCCTCAAATCGACCGGCCACGAAGAACTCTCCGGGCTGCATCGTACGTTCGTCAACTACCAAAGGACCATCCGAGACGTTCTCTACCTTGATGATCCACGGTTTCTCGTATACACTGAACATGGGAATCGTCATGATGATCCTTTCGGTTAAGGTTGTTTGTTTGTTGTACCAGGTTGGATTGACGTTGTCAAGCTAGTCTTCTTCGTCCTCCGTCACGATGCTGAGCTGCCCACAAGCGGCGCCGTTCTGGATTTCAGCCTCGGTCGCAACCGCTACCGCGTAGTCATAACCTTCCTTCTCCAGCTGCTCTTTGATTTTCTCAGTCATGATCTCGGTTCCTTTCCGGAAGAGATAGTGTTCCTTCTCTCCCTCTCTGTGATTGTTCACCAATGTGAACAGTTCGCTGAAGATGGTGCCGTAGTCCCGGTACTTCTCTGCCCACCACACCTCCGGACGCGGGACGATCCCACGGTACCAAAGGGTGTCCAGGAACACGTTGGCCCGGTAGTGGTCGGGCGCGCAGTCAATGATCTGCAGCAGGCCCCCAGGCATGATTACCCGGTGGAACTCCTGAGCCAAGAACTCCAGCTTCGGGATGTGGTGTAGGACGTTGCGGCAGTGCAGCAAGAGAATGCTGTCTGCCTTGAGCCCCTCGATGATGTAGTAGCCGGTATCGAATCGGTAATCAATAGCCCAGCCGGACATATCGCAAGTTCTGAAGCCCTCACGAGGTGCGTAACCAGAACCAAAATCAAGAAGCATCGTTCTCTCCAGAGCCCGCACACACCATAACATCATCGAACGTCATGGTCAACGACCCGTCAGGCAACACGATGATGTTGTTGTAGTCATAGTGGTCGATGTGGTGGTAGACCCAGAAGCGGTAGTGTGTGACCGGGTTGGTCCACACGTCCTGATGCTTGTAGCGCCGCATGACGTAGTGGGGGCTCTCCAGCTTGAGGACGTCTTCGGAGATCTGCTTCGGGGACGGCGGCTTGATGCAGTCGGGTCGCAGGTCCTCGCACAGCGTTAGCTGGATGCGGTTGTCCCGGCAGAAGCAGTAAACGTAACGTGCGGCGTCGAGGTGGTCCTGGTGCAGGAAGCAATTGATGCGCACAGTGTAGAAGCCGTCTTGGGCCAGGTCCTGGGCCAGCGTCTCCACGCGCTTGTTGGGCCCATGCAGGGAGAGGGTGATGTGGGTGATGCCGTGCAGCTTCACGGCATGGTAGAAGTCACGCTCCCCGTATCCGTTGGACGTGATGCTCTTGCGAAAGACCTGCGGGAAGTACTTGTCGGCCACCCGGCACATGGCGTAGGTGTGGTTAGGGTGAGTTGAAACCTCTCCACCCTGGAAGGTGAAGTAGATGGGCATCAGGCCGATATCCTGCATATCCCGACAATGCTGCACGAACTTGACGGAGTCAAGCTTCACGCTGTGACGCTGGGTCTGGTAGCAGAATTTGCAGCCGCGGGAGCAGGCGTAGGTGGTGATTACCCTGACGCCTTCGGGACGCACGCCAGTATCCAGCAATTCTCGCACAGTCGCGTAAGTGGTTGGAGCGTTCATACCAGATTCCGTCCCTCGATGACGCCCTGTCCGCACTCCCAACGTTCTGATGTTTCGTTGGGATTGATGGGACTGAGTTTGACGAAGAAGTGCTTTGGATCGAAGTGACCGCGCAGTTGCCTGATGTCGAAATCTTGCTCATCGACCAAAGTCAAATTGAGCGTGGTTTTAAGACAGGCCTCTGTACGAATAAGACCCAGAGCATAGATGGAAGCTTTACCTTTGTAGGGAATGAGCCAATTCCGGCGCTTAGTGTCCAACGAGTGCAGCGACAGTTGCAACGTGACGTTACCATGAATCCAAGAGTAGTCTGCATCTTCGACACCGATAGTCGATACGTAGTGGTGTAGTCGAGCCCCACGGTACTTTTGGTTGATGATCTGAATCGCTTTCTTTACCTCATCGATGTTGAGGAAAGGTTCACCCATCCTGGTGTAGTTGATCTTGAACTCAGTGGCTTCTTCCGGCTTCCACTCAGGATTTTTCGCTACGACGAAGTCCACCTGCTGTACGATTTCCTCTGCCGTCAAAGGTCTCCAGCGTTTTAGTTGACCGGTTGCACAGAACCGGCAGCGCACAGGACATCCAGACATTACCGATACGCCAACCATCCAGCGTTGATCGCGGTCACCTAATTTGGAATTGTCTAGCTTGTTTTGATGGCGACCTACTGCATCTCGCGTGTAGGTTGGTAGGAAAGTATCGGTGGTTTCGATAGGGTAGCCGTCTTCGGTGCGCAACGCATACACGACACCATTGGCAAAAGTTTTGTGGCGCTTCTCAGTCAGCATCATGGCCTCCTTCTGTTTACTTGTACCACTACGTAATGTTGTTGTCAAGACAAAATTAAGGAACCGAAGGAGGCGGCGGTACCGTAATGTTGCAGCAGTGTAAGATCAAACCAGTCGCGGCACCCAACAGCAATGCGACCCCAACAGCCAGCAGATATTCTCGCCACGTCATAGCGTACCTAGAAAGGAATGTCGGGGTCATCCGGCAGCGGTCCCGGCGGGTTCTCCAGTTCAGCTGCCCGCTTCTCTCGCTCTTCGGCCGACAGGTACTCGGTCAGGAAAATCTTGAACTCAGGCGCCTTAGGATTTTCAGAGTCCACACGAAACATCATAACGCGGGCTTCTCCCATTTTGCCAACCCAGTAGGTCTTGCCGGTACGTTTAGCTTCTCTGGGCCACAACGCTACCAAAGGACATAGTTCGCTCATTTGGTTTTCCCTGCACTGTTAAGATCCAATGTCTTTTTCACTTTCTTCATCACAGCATTAAGGAACAACGTATTGCGCAGCGCAAGACCAAAAGCCGACGCACCTAGAATCAACGCTACGACGATGCAGATTAGTTCAATCATTTGATTTCCTCCAGCAGCTTGATGACATCCAATACGTGCAGACTGCTGGCTCCATGTAAGCCTGTCTCTTCACACACGTCACAACCCTCGCCCGCGCAATAAGTGCAAAGAGCTTCTTTGAGTTCTTCGATTACGCGTGCGCAAAAGGCCCACGGAATCAACCGGTAATGTGGTGCGGAGCAGTATAGCCTGCCAGGCTGGTTACGCGGTTGATGGCAGATATGACATTCACGTCCATTTACGTCGTCAAGCATGTCTGCCGCCTCGGTATACGAATTGTCTCGAAGGAGCTTGATACCTGCTTCAATCGTCATCTCGACCCTCAGCGGAGTACGTTACGGTTTCGGACTGGAGACCATCATGATAAGCTACGCTGCTGATGGTGACCTCGGGGTCTGAGTCGGGGTCTGAGTCGAAAACCAAACGCCCGGTGTGTGCAGCCCACACCGTTTGTATCCCATTGATGTACTTGAGCTGTTGCACTAAGATGCGAGCTGATTGTCGTGCGTCTGCTGTTGGGTGGTGTTGTGGTAGTTCGTTTGGTAGTCGCTCAAAAGAACCCAAGGGATCCCCACCGGCCGCCAGCACAACCGACGCTACATCGATCAGCGGATATACGCTGTCCTGCATATCAAAGCCGATTTCTTGCCAACAACGCAGCAGGAAGTTCGCCTCAACGGGCCACGGGCAATCAGCCACCATCACGACGCCAGGATAGCGTTGTTTCGCTTCAGTCCAACTGGTCCAGAATCTACGGTATAGATCGTAATCGCATGAGCAGTTGGCGTAGTGTGCTCGTGAGGTTCGATGGACATCCCAAACGGTCTCCGACTTTGGAAGCAACGGCAACGCCGGCATCACGTTATCGATGATCCACTGGTCAGTCTCTGCTAACAAATCAACTGCGTACGCCAAATAGCCCTGTTCCAACTCCTGGCCGGTTTCATCAACCACTACCCAACCAGCCGCGAAAGGGCGGCCAAAGAGGCCGACTGACTCTACATCCAGGCTGAAGTAGTATTTCATCTTACGTGTCTCTCGTAATCCAGTTCCAACAGCAGCTGGTTGAGTTGGTCAATAGTTTTGGGATCTATTTCAATCCAATCTTCCTTGTCATGAAAGCGGATACCCTTCTTCGTTAGCGTTTGTCGGATCAAGTGTTCTACTTGTTGCCAACAGGCTATTTCTTTATCGGTCGGCATCACGGTACTCCAATTTCGTCCACCAGGCTGTACTTCAGGCACTCTTCCGCAGGCCACCAGAGGTCGTGCTTCAAGATCTCGTCAATCTTTTTCATCGGCACCTTGGTATACTGCCGGTAGATTTGTTTGATCATCTTCATGAATGTCTTGACGTTCTGATAGCCGTCTTCCATTTCTTGCGCCTTGCCCCAAAGGCCCCAGCTAAGTTGATGAATCAGCATATAGGCGTGTGGATGGATGACTCGATGCGCTGCAGCCACCGACATCAACGTGGCGGCGCTGGCGGCTTCTCCCGTTACGATCGAGGTGACGGGAGAGCGCGAGTTAGCAATTTCATCCACAGCGGATAGCCCCGCAAACAAATCACCACCTCCACTGTGGATATGCAGATAGATAGGAATTGGATTTGCTAATCCTAACTGTAGCTGCTTCTGCGCTAAGTCCAGGTTGGTCCTCCGCAAAGCCAACACTAGTTGTCGTACTGTTTCGGTCGATACTGGACAATAGAAATAGATTCTATTGTCGCTGACTTCAATCTGACTTAGCGGCATAGGTGCGCACTCATTCTGATTGAGTGCCGCCACGTCTTCTGTTTTATTCCAAAGCATCTGCTTCCTCTTCTGCTGTAATCTTCGGTCCCAACTCAGCTACAATTTGTGTTGGCCTCGGTTCAGCTCCGTATAGACGGAGATAGTAACCAACACCCAACAACGCTTTGGCTTCGGTGTCGCCCAGGCAGCGGTACTGTAGGTAGATTGCTTCAAACCAACGCCTGTTCATTTCTTCTGGCGGAGGCAACGGTAGTAGCTTTGGTGCGATCTTAAAGCGCTGTTCTAACCAATCAGCATCGAAGCCATGCTGCAGCACTTCTTCGGCTGTCCAGTGGACCTTGGTGTACCAGCACTCGACACAGTCAATTCGATAGTGCTCAGCTGCTTCTGTCAAATCAGAGAAGCCGATACACTGTCGTCCACCCTCGGGTTCGTACCAAGACAGTTCAATGATCATTCGGTTTCTTTCCTATCCGAGTTATTCTATGGTTGACTACGTCAATACGTTCGTCCAAGTTGTTTGTTCGTTCGTAATTGATGTCGACGAGCTTTTCTAACAAGCTAACACGTCGCCGCAGCCGCCACAAAAGAAACGTCAATACGATCAACCAAGGAACAACTAACCACACCTAGTAGTCATCCTGTTGCTCTACCAGTTCGGACTCATCGACCGCGATCTCCAGGTTGATGCCACAGCCAGGACAACGCATCGGCACATAGTACCGTCCTTCGCGCACGCCGGTTCGAGCGGCCATATGACCCGTGACGGGATCGCGGGGATCGTACCGAAGTATAAGAGTTCGTTGACAGACAGGACAAGGCCGACCTTTGGGTTTATCTTCTTTGGTGCTCATGCTGGTGTTTTACAGCCACCGGAAGCGCTGAAGACTGTTCCGTGCTTCCAGTTCAATCAGGCTGACGTCTTCTACCACACGAACACAGAACGATTCATCTAGGGTGCAGCTGATGGCCTGCAGACGGAGATCACGCCACCAAGGCACATTCCTTATCCAACAACACCTAGCGGCTGCTGACCCTAACGTAACGGCGCCGTCGCGGCGAAGGTCGTCCTGCAGGGCACCGGGAACCGGTTTAGTCATGCCGGCTCCAAGTTAGAGTCCAATCCAGCTGCCCGAATACTTGATTCATCACTTCGTCAGCCACCGGCATACTGACGTGTTGTGTGATGTGTTTTCTCATGGGAATAGACACCATAGGACGCAATACGTACCAAGGCGGATTTGAGTTGAAACCTTGATTCATCAGATAGCCGTACTGTGTTCCTTTGGCATAGCTGGTCATACGGTGTCTTCCAAGTAAAGCATCAAGTTGTCAAAGGGCTCTATGGAAAACAGAGTGCCCTGCCACATCTCAACCGTTTCCCATCCGGTCATTTGGTTCAGTTCTTCCCCGCAGTGCTGGTTTGTTTAGCTAAGTCGACTACACGCTGCTCCAACACGGCTGTGATTTCATCGGCCAGTTGCTGTGCGGCTGCAAAGTGGTCTGGGTTTTTAGCTAGCTCGTAAGCGAACTCCAACGTAGTAGACAACAGGTTGCGTGTTTGTGGACTAGCAGACCGGGTCATCAGTTCAGTACCCAAAGCCAACCACACACCAAGGCCGTTAGGCGAAGCCAACAAATCAACACCATCGTTCTCGGTCGAAATGATAGTGGCGGTTTCAGGCAAGCACCAATCGCCATCAAACACTACCGTGACGGCGTGATCACCAACAACGGTGTCTTTGGGTGGAACACGCCGAGTAGGTTTGTCGTGCTGTTTTGTTCGCACCGATACTTTATACGGTTTGTCGGTGGGCATCAGGAAGGCCCCTTTTGGTTGGAATGTAGAATCTCATAGTCGAGGTTGAGGATCAACGGAGGCTGATCGTGCAGCATGTCGATTCCCAGCTGAAACAGCTGCTCATCGGTAGGTGTCAACGGTGACCCGCATGCACCGTCGACGCAGCTACGTGCCTCGTTGGTTGTTTGTACCTTGGCTCGAGCTGCTCGGATCGCCACTTCGCGGCATAGCCAAGCTGGCGTCGGTACCAAGCTGATACCCGCTACAGTGCACAACATATGCCCGCCAGGCAAAACGTTCAGCTGAACTTCAGCTCCGGGCGTTCCTACTTCTACCAGTTCGATCATGTGGTTTCCTCGCTGTTGTCAATACAACCAGCAAGGTACACCACTTTGGGTGGGATGTCAAGTTATTTGGGGAGGTGCCGTCGGCGGAGGTGCATATCGCGTTTGATACGCTTGAGTGTTTTGGGTGACACAGACGTGACGGCAAAGATAAAGACAGGCTGACCGGTAGGAGACCGTGTGATCGTGATGGGAGCCAACTCAGGAGGTACGACAAAGAACTTGGTCAAGATCTGACCTGCGTCGTCTGCGGCAGCACGACCACCATCTGCGGTGTTTTTGACGATGAAAACAGCAGTCGTCAGGCCTACACGAGCGCAGTCTTTCTGAACTACTACGTGTACATTGATAGACGCTACGTTGAGGAGGGTACGGCAAGGATCGGGAACAGTGTAGGTAGTTTTGATTGAGGCGGGGGGTTTCGGTTTGATCGAGCTGACGGGTGGACTGCAGCCGCTCCAGAGCCAAAAAGCGGCCAACAAGCCCAGAACCAGAGCCCACATTAAGTAGACTCGTAGTTCTTCGCGATCGATTTCAGGTTTGCGTTTCTTCTTTTGAAATGGGCTCTGTGCCGCCACTGTCTGGCTCCTCGGTTGGTGCAAAATTGAAATCTAGCTCGGCTTTGGTCATGTGGAAGACGGTTGCTTCGGGATCATCAACACAGACCGAAACCACACCGCCGGTATCTTTGACGATGCGAATCACCATGTCGTGCTCACGGTGGCGATAGTATTTGGAAGGCTCGGTCATCAGCGTACCGGACAAACCTGACCGGTCGGATCTACCCGACCGATGTTCTTTTGTATTACTCTACCGCGATAATCCAGGCGGTCAAGAGATCCCTCCTTGTCCACCTGGAAAAACTCACGTTTGTTTTTAGCTGCCTTCTGTACGTGAAGCTTGAGCGTACTATCAGGAGCATCTACTTCGTATTTATCCCAGTCGTCTTTGGACCAGCAGTTGATGCTTTTGCCTTGCCAGGTCATACGTACATAGTCGTTAGCACCGTACCAAATAACCAGCCCTCTGGCAATGGCGTCCGATAGAGTATCCTTGTCCCACTCCTTCGCTACCAAGTCGGGGGCTTCGCTCAACTCTGGCTGAGCGGTTCTACCGGCCAAAACAGCCAGGCTGATCATCGCGGTGATGAGTTGTTGGGTTTTAGCAGCGTCAGCACCAGCAGAGAACGTAGCCTTACACAAACCCAATCCAGCTTCCTTGAGCGTTAGTTTGGTTTGTCCTGGTTTGCTATCGAAAACAAAAGTAAAGCTGTCAGCGGGTTTCGGGACATCAATACCAGCCAAGATGCTACCGTCGTCCAAGTAGGCCAACACGTGTACATTGCCTGTGTACTTCTCAGCCGAAGGGATCAATTCTCCGACGGCTTGGTTGAGCATTTCTTGTGTAGTAGCTTGCTGGCGTCCTTGAGATTTAACCAACGGTATAATGTGCCGCTTCCACTCATCATCGTCCAAACGAAGAGCGCCTTCAGACAAAACACTGGCTCGGTCAGGTGGATACTTGTTTTGTTTGGCCAGCTTCATGATCGCGTCAGCAAACTCTTTACGGTTCTGATAGGGCAGGTCTACTGCACCCTGCAGAAGTTCACCGATGTAATGGCGGAGGAACTCAATGTACTCGAACTTCTTTTTGCTATCTACATCTTCTTGCGGTTGCTGTGGATAGAACTCAGCTTGCTGTAAGGCTTCCAAGGCGCCGGTCAGCAACTTAATGGTTTTGCCGCCACCGAATCTTCCTGGGTGGGCTACGAAGTTGTATTGGCACATACTGAGAATGAGTTCTTGCAGCTTTTGATTTCGGTCAAAGTCGAACGTCAGTACGGCTTCTATTCCGCTCCAGGCCTCTCCCACGCTAACACGTACATCAGCTCCATCAGCTTCTTGACATAGCTGTAGCGGAGTACCCTGAATATTGGCCTCAGACAGTATTGCTTCGGTGGCTTGGACGAAAAGACTGCCGGAGTCCGCCGCTCCGCAAGGATCGCCAGAAGTCTGTTCTGCGTCCTCTTTGGTGTCTTCAGCTTGCCGATACCAGCGGCCTTTGTATAGGATGTCGGTCATCGTTACATAGATGCTCGGTCGTAGCGGTAGACATAATAGGTGTCGAGGATATCCTGGAACTGTCGGTAGGTGTTTTCAGGAATCAACGTGGTCGCGACCATAAACCGATAGAGCAGGTCCATCTCAGGCCGCTCCATACCGGCACGATGCATATACATCAAGCCCCACTCGTTAACGTCAGTGTTCCTCCGGTCGCCTAGCTCCGACATATAACTACGCTGTTTGGTGCGGTAGCCTTGCCAGAAATCAACTACGTGTGCAACCAGCGCCTCAGTGTCCATGAGGTCGTCTTTTTGTTCTTCCCACAAATCAACACGCATCCGACGTGGGAGCCCCCAATCCCGCTGCACGTGGGTACCATCGTCTTGGCGGTGTGGTGTGGGTTCCATCCAATACACGGGCTCGGCAGTACGGCGCACATGGCGACGAGATCGTTTGTTGCGGCGTTTCATTTGTTTCTCCTGATGGTCTACCGAGTAGTGTCGATGGACCTGACGATTCCAGTAGGGCTCCGGACGATACATAACATCGGTCAAGCTGGACGGTGCGTTAGGGTCTCGAGGACCCCACCATTTAGGCAGCCAGCGAATCGTATGTAGCTCTGGAGAGTCCATAGCTTCTTCGTCGTATCCCCACTCACCGGGGTCTTCTGGTTTGACGGGCTGTTCGGCCGCAAAATCGAGTTGATTCAGATCGACCTCGATGGTCTTTTCGTTGTCAAGTCGAACCAGGCGAACAACGCCATCGGTAGCATCGATCACTACCGCGCCTTCGTCACCCAGGTCATAGCCTTCAATATCCGTAACAATAGTTCCTGGCTTCATTAGTTCATCTCAACAAACAGTTGATCGCCTGCGTCGTCAATGGCTTCTTCAGCCAGTAACTCATGCTCATACTCAAACACACCTTGCCAGGTGTAGTCGGGATCAGGCGCGTCTGTAGGATTTTCGACAAAGTACACCACTTCGTCTGCCCCAACCAACCGGACATCCAAGATATTGATAGTTGGATCAAACTGCCCACGTCCGCGCCTAAATTGTACTGTTGTATCGATGGCGGTCCAAGTCACTTGGACGTACAGCGGCGTAGGGTTGCCTTCGAGGTCTTTCAGATAACGCACAAAGATGGTATCGCCTGAGTAGCCTACATCCCATGCATTAGGATCGTTTGGACGTCCAGAAGGTGAAGCTTCAATGGGTTCGATAGTGTTTTGAGCTATCTCCCAAGGAGATTCATCAAAGTCTTCTGCCAAGAGAACAATATTGGACATTAGGATTCCAGATCTATTTCATCGACCAAGTAAGCCGCGACTTCTATCCAGTTGATTTGAGCTAGCCACTCGGGGTCCAAAGGGACGGGTAGCATGCGAGTAATGAGGCCCCGCAATTTAGCTGCCAGATTGATAACGGGTGTATCTTCGATTGCTGGCTCTCGCTGTAGTTCTCGCGCCAACTCTACCCCTACGACATCCTCTACGAGCCACTCAGCAAAGTCTGCAGTCGCTTGATTGGTCCATTGGTAGGTCACGTTATCACTCGTCGCCGTCGTCTCCCTGCACTTCGTCCCAACGCTCCTCTAGTCTGCGTTCCATCGCTTTATAGATAGCGATAGGCAGCACGGAACTGAGGGTGATTTCGTCGCCCACGTACTCAGAAACGTCTTCAAAGAAGATTTCGTTGAAGTTATTTTCGAGCAGCTCTAGTTGACCAGAGTAGTACACGGGAATCAACCCATCCAGCATTTCATGGCGAGCGTCATAGAGATCATTTTCAGGAGCACCATCGGCGACTAGCTCTTTTAGCTCTTCGATGATCATGTCAACGTAATAGTCAAGGTCTTTACTCATCGTTTGTTCCTTTAGTTGGTGCGCCAGTACACAGCGCCATCAGGTAGTTCTTCCAACACACCGTCATAACCAGAGAGGAAATGACCAGGACCGTCAATGTCAACCGCGTCATCGGCTGCCTTGGCGTAGTCGATACCGCCCCATTCTAACGCTTTCTTGATTCCGTCTTCTTGTCCGAAAATCTCGAATAGGTATTCGACGGGATCGTGGAGTGTTGCTCTGGCGTCTCGATCTGCGAAATCATCCAGTTTATCTTCCAAGTGAACGCGGAGGGCTATTTCATCTACGTAACCGTCTCGGTCAAGGAAATCGTCAGGATCGACATCCATCTCTTCCGCAGCGTCTTCGATGTTGGTGTCAATAGTGTACATCAAGTCGTCATAGACGGAGTTGAACGTATCGTCGTACAGGACGTCACGAAGTTTGTCTTCACGGATGTAGCGCTGAAGCCAATCTCGGTTGAAGAGTTCAGGCTCGTGCATCAGGTCATCACTGACTCTGTCGACCGCCATCTGATAGGCAGTTTCGTACGAATCCACCAACGTGTATTCGGGCTCATACCCAGTCAATGGTTTGATCTCCAACACGCTGGGGCTCTCCTCCACGTCGAAGTCCTCCGAGTCCAAATCTTCGTTTTGCAGTAGTTGGAGAAGCGATCGGCGTAGGAACTCATTGTCGACTATCGACAGGGCGTCAGCCTGACGTCGATTAGATGTAGAGCTTCGACGCATCAGCATGTTATAGTAAATGTCCAAGGCATATTCCATCAAATCCACGAGGTCTTTATCACCAACTCGCTGAGCCCACATACTAATATCTTTGGCTCTAACGGCTTGTTCCGGGATATCTGGAAACTGCTTTTTGATGTCTTCTACTATCCGATCGACCTCTTTTTCGTCGGTTGCTTTATCTAACTCAGAAAACCAGTCTTTCATTTCAGCAGTCCTTTTGGTTGGTTCAACGGGATCTTCATCCCCTTCGGGGATCAGCATATCGGCATCTTCCGGTACTGCTTCGGTTTTGGGTGGCCAGAGGCGGTTGAATTCTCGGTGGATAAGCCGCGTACCTTTGGTGGTCTTGGGTAACTCAATCCTACACAAACACGTATGGATAGTTTCCCCCGACTCCAACTCCACAACCAAGCTAGGTGGCTCTAGTTCCCAGTCGCCATTGTACTGAGCTGTATTGAACTGAACGTCCACCAGTACGCCAGGCCCTTTGGGCGTAATGACATTGTCACCCACTTTGAACAGCGGCAGAACTTGGTCTGAATCTTCAACTACCGGCATGTTAGTTTCTTGTTTCTTCGGTTTCGTTCAGGTTGTACAAACAGTAACGAATAGCCCACGCGGCTACATCCAGCACCTTGTTGGTTCCGATAAGTCGTTGTGCTGCTTCAACGTAGTCGAGTGCTGCGAGCAACAACTCAACCGCCAAAGCAAAATCGTGGAACTGTTGTTTTGTTTCATCGGACATGCTGCAGCCGGGCCTGCACTGATGCTAAGTAACGTTTGGGGCCTAGTCGCTCGAGCTGTCTGCACTCGTTCGTGAAGGCTTTACGATCCAAGCGACGAACTAACCTACTGAACGCCGTAGCCAACTCTTTGCTGTCTACCTCAGCTGAGTTTTTGTTGGCCTCCAGCGCAACCGCAACGCACAAAATACGCGCTACGTCGGGGTTGTTCAGTAGGTCATCGACCAGGCTCATTGGTGGTTTACCGTTCTATTAGAGAATACCGTTGTTTGTGTATCTATGCCTAGAGTTCACGTCAGAACCCCGCTTCCAGCCTTTGCCTTTCTTGTCTACCTCGTGACGGGCAAAATAGCTGACCATACGCTTGATGTGTGTTTGCATGGTTCACCTCTACCGTAGTTGTACCATATGTAATGCGTTTGTCAAGACAGTTCTGCTTCAGCCACGGAGCACAAACGGTCATACTCAGGAAGCAGATCCGGTCGGTTGTTTTCTAAGAAAAATCGAATCGAACCAGATTCATTTGTTTTCAACAACTCGACCACGTCGGCCTGATCTTTCATCCGACCCGAAATCAACTTCATGCAGATAAGACCGGCTAACGTAGGGAGGTACGGCGTGGTAGGATCACGAACGACACTCGGTGCGGGTGCTCCGTCCTTACCTTCGGTCAATACGTCAACTTGTACTCCTGGCTGAAACCGTTGTAGCTGACCATACTGGATTTTTCCTTGATCTGTTAGACGCTCATAGTCAGCCCGATCGATCAAGATGTCGATGTCTTCGGTCATACGGGTGTAGCCATGGTGCTGAACCGCTAACCCACCAACCAAAACAGCGTCGACGCCAAGGTCTTCCAGATGCAGCAACAGGTCTTCAAACGTTCGCCACAACTTCGCTACAGCTGTTCGGAAACCAACATGACCTATCCGGTCTTGCCAGTCTGCTCGTCGATACAGTTGATCTTTGTAGCGGAATGTGGACATGCGTTCCAACGCTAGAAGTAATCGGGATCGTCTACTTCATCCAGGAAAAGGGAATACTCGTTTTCCAGTTCTTCCCACTCCTTACGACCTTCCGCGATGGTGTCGAAGTACGCTACGTCAACAAAACCACTGTTGTTGACCATCATGATGGCAGCTTCAAACGCCCACTCGGTTCCGTCAGACTCGAGCACCAAAGCGCCGCCTGGTACTTCGATTAGCTCGTAGTAACCAAACGTCTCAGCTTCCCCGAGGAAGTCAGACCCACCGCCGTCCAAGGTCCACTCGTATACTACCTCGTCGGCGTAACTGGAGAACTTACCCATGCTGGACCAGTTGTCCGGCACTTCAATGACTTCTTCGTAGCGACCGTAGAAACCTTCGTCGGCCGCTTTGCGTTCGGTAGCAGCCTCCCTTTCGTCCTCCACCAATACGACCTCGCCATCGACAATATCGTACGCGATGTCGCCCCCGTACTGCTCTACTTCGGCAGCACATTCAGCCGAACAAGGCAGGCAAACCAGTTCGTCACACACGGTGCGACCTTCCATGTAAGCCTCCAGGTCCTGCTTATCGACGTACTGGTCGTCACCAGGGCGGTAGCCAGCATCGTCGTTCAGCTGAGCCAAAGCTTCTTCGCAAGAATTTCCAACGGCCCAGATGGGTCCACACAGCTGAACGATAGCGACTTGACCGGATTCGGCTTTGTACTGTTTCGGTTTCATCGGTTTTCCCTTTCGACCGCAACCACAACCAGCTTGCTTGGTTTGGTTTACTTTGTCAAGCTTTTTTGCATCAGCTTCACGGAGACGTCCCCAGGTGGTACGGGGATCGGTTGTTGCGGTTTTGGTTGGTGTTGGTTTGTACGCCTTTACTGCCTTGGTTACGAAAGCGGCGCGAACGTCTTCGATAGCAGGAGTATCAAACTGCAGTCCCAGCTGACCGCCTCGTTCCGTGTAGACAAAATCGCCCGCGGTGCCAGCAGTGGTGTTGCGATTGAGCTGGTCGGCCAGCTGCTGGTTCATTTGATCCTGAAGGTGTTCTCGCAGGTACGGAACATCCCGCCGATGAGGCGGCAGGTACAGACCCTCAGCTTCCGCCGTGGTGATCCACTTTTCTTTAGAAGCCTTGATGGGCACTACGTTGTAAAGCCAAACCGTTGCAGGTCCAGCCGCGTCTTTGGGCATGCCTTTGATCCAATGACGAATCAGTTTGTCGGCTTCTGCCGTGATGGCGATCTTCTCTTCTACTTTTTCCTCCACCTGATCGCCAACCAACTTGTCGTCGTCTTGGTTTAGCAGGTCGGTGGTGGGGGCGCGTTTGGTTGTGCTGCTGCGAGGCTCTTCGCGCCAGCCTTCCATTTCGGGCATCTGATCGGCCAGCGAAGCGCAGAAGGCACCGGGATCGTCTACTTTGCCTTCCATCTTCTTGATGCAAGCAGAGACCTTGTGTTTACGGTCACCCGTTAGGTCGCTCCAGAACTTTTTGAGGGACTCTTGCGTCCAGCCTTTAGGCAGCTTGCTCCAACCCTCGGCGGTTTTGGTTTTGGCTTCCAATGGTTCAGCAGCACCTTGGTACGCTGCTTCCAAAGCAGCGTTTTCGATGTCCTTCAGATCGTTATAGATAGATTGTTGGGAGTGGTCTTCTTGTTCCCAATCAGGGTCTAGCTTGAACAGGATCTCAGCCAGCTGTACGGGGATGTCGTGGTAGTCTAGTTCACCACCTTCACCGTGAGGATCGTCTGTAGCTTCTACGATAAGCTGTACCCAGTCCTCTACCCAACGGTCGAACTCGCGCGCGTAGTAATCTCCAGCTTCGCTGTCGAACCAGTCATCGTACTCGGCCAACGCGTTATCGATGAACGACTGAACCGACGGTGCATCTGCCTGCACGTAACGTACGAACGCCTTAGCGCGAGTCTCCGTAGAAGCGGCTTTCTGCTCCGGCTGGTCTTTCAGATAACCCGTTACCTGATCGAACGCCTTCTCGACGATCGGCTCCGCTTGCTTTTTGAGTCCTTGCAGCGTCTGATCAACATCAGCTTCCTTACCCAGTACGGCCATCAACGCGGACGCGTGTCCTTTGCCTTTCTGCAGTGAATCGGACGACACGCCCAAACTGGACTTGATAGCATCGTCAGCTACGAAGTAAGCCAAGCCAGCCAGCGACTGCATGAACGTAGGGTCGTTGGAGTATTCGGATGTATCGACTTCCTGGCCCATTAGACTTTTGTCCATCAGCTGGATGACGGCGCTCCAGACGGTGAAGAAAAGGAATTGTGCTGCTTTGGAGTCAAGAGGGAAGTCCTCTCCTAGCGCTTTCATAATGCCTTCGCCCCACTTTTGGTCGTAGAGGGACTGAACGGCCGACTCGGGAACTTCAGCTAGTTTGATGTATTGACGCGTCATGGTGTTGCCTTTTTGATCTGCAAGTGAAATATTGGTGCTGCCGCCTTTAGCGTGAATGGCAGCTTCTTGTTCTTGAGCTTGTTCCATAGTTTCGTGACGACCCAGTAGCCGTGAACCGTCTTTGGTGAACAGACAGTACTTCTGCTCGGCGGCTGATCGTTTGGGATCCATATCCCGTTGTTCGCAACGTTTGATCGTCATCGCGTTAGCTCCCGGTAACGGTGTCCGCGATAGGTAAACTCAGCAGCAGATGTTTTGACGTTTGTCTTGGCATCGTCAAGCGGAACAGTGGGTTGATCGCCAATGGTAGATTGAGGCTTTTTCAGCACTACTGTGCTTTCTTCGTCACGCTGTTTCGCGGCTTCCTGTTCTTCTTTAGTGCGTTGCTGTTTTTGTGTTTTCTGAGTACCCCACCACAACACGGCGGATTCCCACACAGCTCGCTCGAGCAACTTTTGCATCAAGTCAAATATATCGAGTGCCGGCAGCCAGTCTTTAAACTTCTGCAGGGAACCACGGCCGCCCAGTTGCTTGTTCTCCCACAACAGGTTAACCAGGTCATCCGCAGACAAATCGTCCAGGTCGGGCATGATTTTCTTGAACGCGTCGTCGGCTGGTGTACCTTTCTTAACTGCTTGTTCAACTTCCTGAACGTAGTCCTTGACGTATTTCTCCATTTCGGGAGACAGTTGAGGACGAGTACCCGGTTTCTTGGACGGGTCGACCGTAATTTGGTATGCTGAGCGGATACCGGCTTCTGTGGTATCTTCCTGGCCGAACTTGGTTTCCATCTCGGCCAGCAGATCGTAGTAGTCAGCAGCTTCCATCAAATGGGCCCAAGTGATTTTGGCGGTAGCTTCAGGATCATCATTGGTGATGTTGACTTCTTCTCCGAGTTTGGAGCCATGCTCCAACTCAACAGTCATACCGGCAGCCAGATCGTTTTCATCGAAGTCAACGGTATCCCAATCAATACCGATGGCGGTTCCTATTTCCTTCGCTTCTTCGGGAGTGAACATGTTATCTCCTGACGGCTGGCTGCCGTTGTTGGTTTTCTTGCAGATGTGTTACATCTACGACGCGCGGTCCACGCGACCGAGACTTGGTACGAAACTCGGGCCCAGATGACATTGGTTTTTGCTTGCCTACTGAGCGCTCGAACCACTGAACCATTTGCTGCCAGTTGTAGAATGGCAGTTTACCACCAACCATGTGAGCCTGCGGGTCGAGGTCTAGTTGGATTTCTTCTGATACCATATCGGCTACGTTGTCGAGTTCTTCTCGGACAAACTCTTCTGTCAAGTCCTCTGCCGCTTGAAGCTGCGTAAATGCTTCTTCTTGGACATCTTCCAGATAGTAGCTGCTGGTTTCTTTGATCTCTTCTAACAGTTGCGCCAGAAGCTCATCTCGGTCTGCTGAAGAGATAGCGACGTCGCTATCTAACTCAATTTCATCAAAGAAGTCATTCAGGTGAAACCAGATTTGCTCCAAGGCCTGATCTGTTGGTTGACCTGCCTGCTTTGCTATTGACTTTACAATTGATTTGAGTTGAGTTAAGTGCTGATCAACAATCTGTCCCAGGCCAGGCGCCATATATACGATATCGCGGATGGCGGTATCGAGCGTATCGACAACAATGTCATCGGTAGCTTCTGCGATCAACTGATCAACATCCAAACGACGTGTTAGGTTTTCTTGGAAGTCTCGGTGTAGATCTTGCTGGATCCGCTCAGCCTCATCCTCTGGAATCTGCGGCAAGTACTCTGCCATCTCGTGCAACAGCTGTAGGTCTTTGGCCGCTGGTGCTGGATACGTCTCCACCAATCGAATCAACTGATCGAAGGACGTAATGCGTTGCGCGGCGGTTCGCATCAGTCTAACTCCATATTCAGTTGCTCTTCGATCTTCCGTACCAACTTGAACGCTGGATGCGTTTCTGGGTAGTTGGCTTCATCTGCCTGCAGCTCCAGGTCAGCTGCTTTGATGTACAGGTCTTCGAGGAACTCTATCCACCGCTCAGGTTGCTGGTGCTTGGACTCATCAAGGTCGCGTAGGTTTCCCGAAATTTCCATCAGGTCGCCCAGCAGTTCCCCGTATCGGTTCCAATCTTCCGAGTAGGCTTGCTGAGTTTGATCTGCTGTGGTGGCCAAATTGCCGGCCCACGTTTTGGTTTGATCGATTAGGTTGCGCTGAAGGGCCGCAGAAGCGTTGTTTACCTTGCGGAGAATTTTGCCCAACTCGGCTACGATTGGATCGTCGTAGGCTTGCAGAGCATACTTAAATTGAGCGTACGAAGGACGCCATCCGTAGTGGTCCATCCAGTCAATCCAATCTGATGAGGTGGGAGTAACGTCTACTTTGTTTTTGTACATGCGTACTGTTCCTCCCATGTCTTCGTCTATCACACCAGCGTAGATCCAATCATTCTGATTTGTTGTTTCGACGCTGTATAGCCACGCACCTCTATTTTCCCACTCCATCCCAAAATCCAACGCAACGTCTGGATCAGCCGCCCAATAAGAATCGGCTTTAATGGTGGATAGGGCAAGAGGACTAGCGTGCCACAACTGCATCAGAGCGTCACCTGGTCAGCGTGGGAGATGTCGAGTATCGTCTCAACAGCATCCATCGCTTCGTTGGACTGAGCCCTATCAGCTGTTTCCAGCACAACGTCAACGTATTGATTCGCGATAGCGAGGTTAGCAGCCAGATCGTTAGTGATGGTATCTAGCTGGTCCGTCGCGATGCCCCTGGCGTCCAGTACTTGCTGTAGCTTACCAGCTTGAAACCAGAACTGATCGGCTTTGTCCGCTACCGCTGACAACAAACGCACAGGTTGGTTGAGTCGTTTGAGTTGCCTTTGGTTTTCCTGGTCAAGGCCTTCCAGATACCTCGCTACCTTCGTCACCCAGCCGGTGTAGCCGGGGTCTGGGTCTTCCGCTGCCGACCGGATAGTCTTGGCGGTGAATCTGATTTGTCGTTTGGGCGGTCTGCACACGGGTGGATTTAGATCTAACCCACGCAGCCGGTGGAATGCCTTGACGGGAATGTATCGGTGTAGCATTATCGACGCTTCGCTTTAGCACGCAGGTAGCGAGCAGCTGCACGACGAGCTTTACTTCTGTCGTACGGAGGAATCAAACGGGTGAACCGCGTCCCTGCTTGGACGAACTCACTTCGCTTCATCTCCCAACCTTCAACGTCAGCTTTATGGTTGGGGCGGACGTTCCATTCTCGAGGCAGCGGACCACCACGGGAAAGCTGCTCATCCAGCGCAGCCAGGTGATACAGTAGATCGTCCAGTAGATTATCCGCCGGCATATTGGTTTCGGCGGCTCGGACTTCTCTCGACTCAATTCGATTCATCAGGTCACGAATTGTGTTCAACAACGCAGTAGAGTTAGGCATGCTGTACTCCTCATCCGATACTACGATATCGGTGTCCTCTATATGTGAACTCTCTTGCCGCGGCGGTTTTGGTTAGCTCTCGGTAGCCTCGATCCTCTTGTGCCACCAACTCACGTAGCCGCTCCCAATCGTCGGGCTGATGGTGCGCAACGAACTCATTAAATAGATACCGAATGGTAAAGTGAGTCGCCTTGAACCGGTCGCCTGTTTGTGGATCGATCAAGATGATTCGTGGAGTAACGTCGCCCTTCAAGTGGTTTTCCATGAACCGACGTAACTTAGACAGGCTGGTGGGTCCAAGCTTGTTGTAGATAACGAACTCAGCGGCCCACTGGTCTTTTGGCTCATCCGCAGCAGCGTCACGATCTCGTTCTGGTTCGCCTACAGCCTCTCCAGTCTCGGGATCCCATACATCGACGAACGCCGAAACCTTTAGTTTGGTTTCATCTCGTAGCGTCAACAGCAGCTGCTGCAGTGCACGATGCAAAGCAGTCTCGTCCGGGGGATCATCCGGGTTGGCTGGCTCTACACGAAACTCTACAGCAAAGTTACCTTTACCATAGTAGGCATCGTCTCGATATCGCCAAGGCAGTTCAGGCACTGGGTGCTCGCTCGTATTCGCGCCACGCAGATTCAACGACGTCATAGGCGGCGTGGAGGTTTTCCAAAACCGAATAAAGTATGTCGGCCTGGCTGCTTTGTCCTGCTTGCTCTGCGGATTCAAACTCAGTGGTCAAGTCGGTCAACAGCCGATCAAGTACCAATACGGTATCGTAGAACAAATCGAGTGTACCGTGAACGCTACTCAATCGGATGCCGGTCGGTCGTAGTTTACGATCACGGAGATCCACCACTACCTGCTCTTGATAGCGACCTGTGTACCGCTCCAGCAAAGCATTATTGCCTTGAATTTCCACGACCTTGTACGACAATTGATCGTACTCAACCATGTCACCTACGTTGGGTCTGGGTTTCTTACGTAAGATCGGTTTAACGGGAGCACTACTTCGAGTGCGCATTAGCCTTCAAGCTCCCGTTTCATTTCGCTGGCAGCGTCGATGATGTCGCGCAGCATCCGGACGGCGTGATCGGCGGATTCCATCTTGGCCAGCTGCTTGACAGCGTTCTGAAGCAAAACAACATCAGCCGCTTCGATGGCGCCTTCATGGGAACGGCGGCAGGCTTTGCGTGCCCGAGCCGTTCTCGCTAGTTTTTCTGGATGCAGCGAAACTTCTACGATACCTTTGTCCAGCAGCTGCCACGCAGCCATCATATCGCGACCACCAGAAGAACGCATTCCACGGTCAGGGTACGCAACATAAGTGGACTCTGGCGGAAGTCCTGTAACTCCGTCTTGACCTACTTCTTCGCCTTCTCCGTTGTAAACCATATCGATGGCTTCTTGCTCTGACCGTGCATTGACCCAGTAAGTCTTATGATCAAGAGCTAGTCTGGTTACATAATAACCACCATCATGATCAGCTGTTCGTATAGCTTTGCGGGCCCTGGCGATCAAAACTTTCGCTACCTTGGAATGACGCTGCTGGGCTTCCAGTTGCTCCAGGTGAGTTTCGAACTCATCGGGCGTAATCTCACCGGCTTCCAGCAGCTGCTGCAGCTCTTGAATTTTCTCACCGATGCCACTGAGGGCGGCAGGACGGTTACGGCGACCGAGACCCCGCTTACCGAACTGGCGGGCCTGACGTGAGGTGCGGCGAGCGTTTTTACGATTGAAACGTTTCATCAGTTGTTCCTTTTACTGGCAATAAATCAAACCGTCGTCACCGACGTAAAAATCAACTTCACTGAAGGCTTCTGCAGCTTTGGTCAAAGCGTCGCCTACGGTGTCGTCGGAAAACTCGCGATCCCAATAACCAACACCATGACCGTTGCGGGTCAAGAAGAAATCGTGACCGGCCATTTCGTCGTCGGAGTACTCAGAACGGCTGTAATCAGCCTCGCCCAGCAGCTCGTAGTTTTGCTCTTGAAAGCGCTGACAATCAGCAATAGCGGCTTGAAGGCATTCGTCGGCAATGTCTTCAATACCGTAGTTTCGGTCCAGCGGAAGACCACCCGATTCGTCCGACTCATCCGTAGAGGCCCACAAGGCAGCTTCCAAATAACCTAGCGTGAAGTCGTCGAGGTCGCGGATGCTGATGGCGGTTTTGCGAACTTTGGCGTATCGGTCAATATCGCCGTTCTGTTCCATTTCCAACCGAACCGCTTCTAGCAGATCCTCTTCCGGTTCGTCGTCGTAGACAGCAAACCCGTTGTCTTCAAGATACTCTTGTAGTTCCTCGCGACTCCACCAGTTGAGAGGTTTATCTGAATAAGCGGTTTTGGTTTTGCGAACTTTGGCGTGGCGTGGCTTGCTCCAGGCGTCGGGCAAGAAACCTTCGCGACGAATCCATTCGTCTAAATCCAACACCCGCGCCGCCAGTTTTTCGTCATAATATTTGTCGTGCGCATCATCTTCCAGCAGAATCGCGTTGGCCCACTCGATCATTTCTTTGTATGCTACGTTGGGATCCATTTGATTTCCTCGTACGGGTTAGCGGAGTAGTTCTTGCTGCCGCGGGTCAGGAGCGTTAAGCAGTTGCTCGACAATGTCAAGCACAGCGTCGGGGTCTACCTCAAACTCGTCCGCTACCGTATCGGCGATTTGATCCGCGTCCATTTCGGTTTCGCGGATCAATTGCTTGATGAACGGCACGACCGTTTTTTGATTACGAGACAGCCAATCGAGGCCTAGCTGACGAGCTGCGTCTAGAACTTCCTCTACGTACTCATCTTCGATGCTGTGTTGTTCGGGGTCTTCCAGGATGTAATCCCAAGCACCGCCATCGTTCCGAATCAGAACATCGATGATGTCATCAATGTGATCATCAGCATCATCTGCCAGTTCGTCGCTGTTACGTACAATAGAACCTACTTGGTCCCCGAACCACTGCTGTGCGGCCTCGTACTGTTTTTCGCTCCAATGGGACTCGTCTGCTACTGGGTAATCTGACAGTGTGTCGTTCCACTCCAACGCGGCTTCACCGGCAGGTGTCACGCAGCCGTTATCGTCCAGCATTCGAACCATGATCTCGTCGACCCAACCGACAGCCCAATGTCCGGCGCGTTCGACCATTACGTCGTCGGGGAATTTGGATTCCAGGTCAGCGAGGATAACTTCAAAGTTGCTTTGACCCAACAGATCAGAATCACGATTCACCGAGAAAGTACCAGCCCAAGTCTCGCCTCGCGGTAAATCGCCGTGGTAGCCGTAGTCGGGAATGTTGGCCGGATCAGACTGTCGGACTGCCTCGACGGCTTCTTCTTGATACGGACTGTCGCAATCACCATCGGCTGCCGCGGTTTTGGTTTTGGCGGCCATACTGCGTTGCCGCTCTCTTAGTGGTTTAGTGGCGCGAGACAGTTCCGATACCGGCACCGAAACCCAATCATCGCGATCGTGGTAAGGTACCCATTCGCCCGACGGATCTTGAATCAGTTTGACCGAGATGACGGCCAACGCCTCACCATCACCACGATCAAAGTCTACAATCTTGCCGTGGACAGCCGCATCGGTACCCGGCAAGATGAATTCTACCATGTCGGACAGGTTGAAGCCGCCCTTCATTTCCTTCTTCATGCGACGAAGGCCAGGATGGTGACGGCCAGCAGCCTGTCGCTTACGCGCAGCAAGAGCAGCGCCGCGAGGTTCATCTTCATAGTCTTCGGGCCAGATGTTACGATTGTGCGTGCGGTACACCGCTTCGTAACCTTCACCGATGTAAACCACACCAGGCATGTCCTCCATTTCGGTTTCACACAAACCGCAACGATCGTCTGGTCCAGGGGCGTGTCCATGCTGCTGTTCAAATTCATCAGCCCACCAATCCACACCATTACCACCAGCGCCACAAATCCAGCAGTCTGATTCCCCCGAATTCATGAAGTATTCAACCAGATCCCAACGAACACCGTCTTCTTCTAGTTTATCGTACGGAGAAGGCAAATAACCACCACCCGACACGATGACGGTGTGATACTGGTAGTCTAGTTCTTCTATTTCATTTGCGGCGTATTCTGGTGCGCCTTCGTAGTTGTAGGCATAACCCGCAAAGGATTCATCCTCCAGCTCGCCACCACCGAGACCAAATACGTTCTCTACCTGTTCACGTTCTCGGTCTGCTTCAGCAGCATAGACGGGCCATTCTTTTGTGTCTGCGGCTTGACGTCGGGTTTGTTTTCCGTACGGCATGATGATTCCTTACTGTTCGTTCATGTAATCCAGTTGGTCTGCTACGTAATCAGCTACGTAGTCCCAATCGATGTTTTCGTTCAAACCGAGTAAAATGAAATTGCGGAACGGGGAGGGCAAATCAGAATAAGGTCCGTACACGACATAATCGATAACCAGATCTTTGATTTGCTGCGGATCTCTAGCTTCCAGGATTTCCCGTACCGTCTCCACGTAAGCAGGATCCGACATCGCTAGATTCCGCCCCCACTCGATCCAACCGATCAGCATATCGGTGAAGTCGTCACGAGTAACCGGCTGAGGCGCAGCAGAACGTGTATGTGCGCCACGCAGAACGTCGGCTACGTACTCGTCCAAAACGTCCACCGCCAGGTCCCAGACCTCATGGTCTGGATCATCCAGCCAAACATCTTCGGGGTCCAGTGCCCAAGCGGCCTGTTCGGCCAGTTTAGTATACTGAGGTTCCCCGTAAGCAAAGTACTCTTCTGCTGCTGAGTTAAGCTCATTATACATCCACCGACGGATTTGTTTGGTTTCTCTGGTAGGCATTATGGTGGACTTTCCGTGAGTTTGCTTTTGTTTCTTAAGTTGAACTAGTTCGCGGTTAACATCAATGTGGCTGATAGATTCGCCGGTTTCGTTGTAGTGGTGTGTACGTTGTTCTAACGCGAAGTTGTACGCCCAACGAGCAGCTCCGGCGTGACGAGCCGGCACGGTACGCTGCCGATCATTCGGCTTCAATTCAGCTTTATGCTAATTCACTCAAAGAAAAGGCCAATTGAAGTATGGCTCAATTGGCCTTTTGAAGGAGGGAACTAGGCAGGATTAAGATGAGGTCGTTGGGTTCAAAAGATCAATGATCTCTAGAGTTTAACACCCTTCGACACACCCTTGGAGTTGGCGATCACGATAGCTTCATGTTGGCCCAACCACCAGCCGCGTCGCGGCGAACCGTCGACGGCGTGCTTGTTAATGGGCTCAGAGTACATGGGAACCATCGGCAGCTTGGCGCCCAGCGTAGCCGGGGCAGCCAGCATGTAGATTTCGCCTTCATCCAGGACACGGAGAGTATCGTAGCGGTATCCGTCCGTGAAGACTTCCACGCCACCGATCTCACCGAACTTGCCTTCGGTGAAGTTGATGTGCTTCTCTACGGGGGAGTAGATGCCGTGCCAGTCGGTGTCCGCGAAGACGTCCTTCTGGAGGTCAACGGCCATCAGCATATGGGGAGCCTGCAGCGCCCAACGCCAAACCTGGTCACGCAGGGTAGCGAACACGGTCGGCGTAAACGCACCGAACGAAACGATGTCGTTGGCGATAGGAGCAGCCTGGTCCAACAGGAACTTGGTTACGTTGTCTTCGCGAACCATAGTGGCGGCGAGGGCAGCGTTGTACTTCCGCTCCAGGAAGGACTGACCGGCGTAGAAGAGATCTTCTTCGTCGATCAGAAGCTGGGTAGCGAGCCAGAAGGCCTCGGGGAAGATGAAGCGCGGGCGAGACACTGTCTCACGCACTGCACCAGCGGAGGTCATGTGCCACGTTACCACGTCGTGCTGGTCTACCTCGACCCGCGGAATACCGCGTTCCTGGGTGTCAACACGAGCCAGCACCTTGTCAGAGAAACCCTGACGGCCCATGGTCTCGCTGATGGTCTCGGCGAATACTTCGCCCAGCCGCTGGAAAGCACCGCCCTTGAGGTTACGGTCGTCCAGAGCAGCCTCAACCAGGCGACCCACATCACCATCGTCCGTAGACGCGGTTACGGGCTGGCTGGTGAGATCGCCCGAATCGAGCATATCCACCATGGCGGCGAGCGTGTTACGAAGATCAGACTTGCTGTGGGCGTTGTATTCACCGTTAGCACCCACCAGCGGAGTGTCGGCCTCAGCGTAGCGGCCACTGTTGGTACGGTAGAACTTCGGCCCCTCGGCGACGTCCTGACCATGCTTATTTACGATTTTAGTACGCATGTGACGTCTCCTTAGATGATATTACCGTCGGCGTTGTATTCGACGCCCAAGAAGGGGTCGTTAGCCGAAGGTAGCGAGACAACCCGCCCGAAGCAGGTGCCAAGGTTGTTATTGTCATAGATGGTCAAGATGCCACCAGCACCAGTTACCGGGTTACCAGAGACGGCCGTGCCCAACTGTTGGTTCAACACCCACGCAGCGTCTGCGTCGAAGCAGGTGGTGTACATGGTGCAATGACCATGTGCGATCACCAGCTTGTCGAAGGTGCTTTCGCTGCCGCGACCAATGGCCGACTGCTTGAGGATCTCATTAGCTTCGGCGGTCGTGAGGGTCCAGCGATAGCGTACGTAGAAGCTGTGACCAGCATCGCCAGCAGCAAACGTGATGATGCCGGTAGCGGTAGCGAGCGTTACCGAAGTAGCCGCTACAGCAGCCGCGGCAACTTCCAGCTCAGTGGCGCCTGTGGAGTCGTATACAAACGCATCCGCAAAGGTGCTGTAGCTGTTGGTCACGATGTTGCTGTGCTCGAGCGTGAACGTGTAGGGAGAAGCGGAGGGAACCGTGCCGCTCTCGTAGTTAGTAAAGGTGGTGGCGAGGATCTTGCCGTTGAGCGCCAATCCCAGCGGGATCGCGTCACCAAAGCCTGTTCCTGTCACCGAGGTAGTGGCCTGCTGGGAGGTGGTTCCACCAGCGACCATTACCTGGGCTTCCTCGACGAGATTGGTACCGCTGACGAGTTCGTACTCGCGTCGGTCACCAATGTCGCTTCTGGTTTGGTCCCATTTGGACTTAACAGAAGCTCCGGGTTGAAGTGCCATTTTGAATCTCCTATGATTAGATGGCTGTTATTATAAACTGAGCCTGTGGTTCAGTTTGCTGAGTTGTTTGTGATTTTGATGGCAAGCAGGAAACACAGTAAAGGTCTCAACTGCTGCTGGGATGATTGATTGGCTGATTTGGTGTAGAGATTAGACGTCCCTACCAGAGAGTAATGTAGTACTATCGATTGTAAATACTAATCGATGTAAGCGTGGTAGACCTAGCGGCTAGTCTTACGCAATTCTTTTTGATGCTTACAGACGAACCAAGCCTCTGGCCTGCTAACGTCTCTATAGAGAAACAGCCAGATTTTCTGGTTCCAACAATAAACCCAGTTCCTTTAGGCGTACGAACCAAATCAAATCTTCGAAGCCCAAACCGACGCCCTGTAGATTTTATTTGCTCAGACCTTGATCCTCTAGTTCGTTTGTAGTCACCTGCGGGCACGTGCTTTTTTAGATAAAACACGACAGGCAGAGTAATACCAGGAAGATCTCTGCTGGCAGCTGCGATAGCGTCATTGACATGACTTTTAGGCAAAGCCAACCGCTGTCTAGCCATTTTGGTCAGATAACCAAACGTCTCAATGAAAGCCCAAGCTGACTTTTTCAGTTGGGATTGGATGATACCCATGTGGGTAGCATGGCGTGTTTTTGGTTGCCTACGTTTCGTCAACTCCCACTCGCCTGCGTGAAGTGATGCATGACACATACGACAGAGCGTCAACAGGTTGTCAGGCTTATCAGTGCCTCCCCGACTTCTCCATATAACGTGGTGCACATGTAACTGCTTGTCGTGCTTGACGCCACGGGCTTTGTGCTGACACCGGTAATCATCTCGGTGCAGGACGAATGCCTTAACGTTCTCGTATCCTGTCAAAGGACCTTGTTGGTAGCCTACGCCGCTGACGTCCGGATCGGTAAGTCGACGGATATCAAACTGAGCTGTCTCTACGAACCATTTAGTTATAGGCAGAATGGATTCAACAAAGCGGCGTTCTCGTAGATGTGACTCGACTTTGCTGCGGAGCGATGGAGCCAATCTTCCTTTGGTCCGAAGAGAAGCACGATTGTTCCAACGAGCCTGTCGGTAGCGTTGTTTACGGCCGCGTCTCGTGCGGCGAAACGTAGCCCTACGTTTCATTGCAGACGAAATATTGGTTCTGATCGCTACCTCTGCTGCGTAAACAACCTTTCTGTTCGTGATAGCGGCGCATCCCACCTTCTTGGATCCGGTGTCCATACCTGCCACAACATCTTGCGTAGCAGTTCCAGAACCAAACAGTAGCTGAATCGTGAACGGCGTTCGCCGAACTACTTTGGCTTTGCCTTCCGTAAGTAACTTGCGGGCTTTCTGCGGGCGACATGGCATTAAGGGTTTGCCGTTATGATTGAGTACGTAGACCACCATCAGGGTCTACCTCCTCCGAGTTGTGCGTACCAGGAACTTCGGAGTGTTTTCCTGGATTCGGCTTCCTCTCGATCGGATATGAAAAGGTTTGACGAGTACAACCCTGACGCTGTTCCACACGTCTGTTTCATTGTACTCCGTAGAGCTTGGAACTGAGGCGGCATTCCAAGGTACCTAACTTCTTTTCTATCGGTTACTACCAATCAAAATCTCCAGGTAGTGATCTGGTATCTCTAGCCTAAGGCCCGTAATGGTGAACAGAGATACGTCCCACTTGGATTTATTGTGTTAACACGAAAGCGCCGGCTCGACCCCGCAGTGCTGTACACCGAGGGGAGCCTTTCGGTTGTCAAGCGTTAAGCTGACAGCCAAACATGTGATGGTTACGTGAGGGTAACGGTCGGTATAATGTTGGTGATGTGGTGGGGTTCTACTATATGATAAGGTAAAGTTTGGCCTGCGGAGGTAAAGTTATTGACGTTTGTCAAGGGTAGGCGAAACAATATGCGTACGTAGGTACGTCGATGTCAATCATCACGTCGGGTCGGTGTACCCGTTTACGTTTTTTCTTCCAATACAACCAGCGGATGGTTTTGGCTATCGTTGCTTCTAGCGAGATAAGATATCGGCCGTACAGCAAAGAAGCGCAGCTGTAGCGGCCCAGGCGTTCTTTGATAGCTTTCCAGAACCAATCTTCTGCGGCTTCGTTTTGAACAAAGCGTGCTAGCGATTTGTTTTTGGTGTAGACCGACACACTACAAAGACGAAACGAGCCACCACGAAAGTAGTAGGCTCGTTCGTATGTATTGACGTTGACAACCCAACGGTTATCTTGCTTCGTTAGCTCAAACGGATAGTAAACGTCGTAGCAGGCCAACGCATCTGTTGGCTCTAGCAGGAACAACACACTAAACAACAACAACCAGCGCAACTAAAAAACCGCGGCAAAATCAGCACCCATTTGAATTACAGATGCGGCGTTGTAATGAAGATTATCACCTTGCATAACATAACTATCGGAATCTATCATAAAGCAAGGAATCCCTCCAGGCATCGCTGTAGGGCAGTTAGTCATAGCAGCTCTTACGCCTGCTTCGTAGTTCCTCCCCGCAATATCGGAACGAAGGCGTACACCAGCAAATCTAGGAAAAGAACCTATGTCGTTAAGTACTGCGGTCAAAAATACGTTCAAGTTAGACTCATACGTAGTAGAACAAATCTCCACTTTTGCGTCTGCTTCGCCTTGGACCCATAAGATGCCCTTCATTACTGTGTTGGTTTTGCTGGCTACCGCAGCTACGTGATTAGGCAGAAGGTCTCCGTACAACCAACTAGCATCACCCGCGGTAGCCTGCCGTCCGGCGTCATCAACTGGCCAAAAAGCACCGTACAAAGATCTAGCGCCGTCAGCGGTTTTAACTAAAATAATATCATTGTATGGATACTTCTCCCTCATGTCATAAGCAAACTCAACTTCGGGACCAAAACCAGATGACCAGTCAAACGTAAACCGTTGGACCCCGTTAACCCAATAGTCCACACCAGGTGGGATAGCTACGCGGTCGGGCGGTATAGAACCAACAGGAGCACTTCCCAGCATGTTTGACTGCCCTGCCAGCAAGAAAACAAACCGACCCGGAGTAGTAAGACGTTCACCGCTAACAGTCAAACTCTCCCAAGAACACTGGGCCCCAGTTGCGGTAGACCCATTCAATTGAATGTCAGACCCTTCAACAACAAAACACTCGCCGCTGTGCTGAACTACGCTTCTGTTAGCCGTCGAAATGAATCCATAGTATGATCCATCACTGTTATCAATAGTCCAAGTAGTGTTATGTGTAACTCCAGCGCTTTGTGTGGGGATGGTGATCGGTGGATCAGTCTGAGCCGCTTCTACCGCAGTTATCCCCCATACACTAGTGTCAGCGCCAGATAAGCGTAACGTAATGGCACCAGCACCATCAGCCTGCATACCCGCACCTACCGTTACTGCAGCATGTGTTGGCGTAAGTAACGCCCAAGATCCCGCTACAGCAGTACAATCAACCGTCCAAGAACCTGTTCCACCTTGGTGTGCTATCGTCAATGTTCCTGAAGAACATTTGGTCCACATGCTTAGGTTGAGTGCAGCCGACGCTGTATATCCCGAGCCTGAAGTCTCAACATAGCCGCCACCCATCGTAATAGCAGCGGCTTCTGTGAATTGACCCGTCGGTGCAGCAGTACCAGCCATTGTTGCGGTTGAGCAGGTCCAATCAGTACAGTTTGGTCTGGTGCTATACAGTATGTTGTTCACCAGAGATTTGCCTGATACTGCCCAAGTACTTCCTTTGGTTGAATTCTGATGCCATCCAGGCGAACCAGCGCCCCAACAAGCGGCCGTTGTGTTGCCAGTAGCAGTACACCACACACCAGAACCAGTCCACGTCATATCGGCGTAAACACTATTTGTAGGTTTTACTGGAGATCCATAACTACCGCACAGTGCTTGGTGGTCAGACAGAGATGCAGCCTTTCCGTAATCCAAGCGACTACGGGAAATCCAACCACGAATACTTCCAAACTCACCTAAAAGAAGGAAATCTGTCGCCGTTACTTCTGCAAACCCACCATGCCCCGATAAGTCATCCGAAAGTAAGTCGGATGACGCATCAACACCATCACGGAAAAGTTTGACGGCGTTGGCTGTTCGTGCATCAAGGACAATTGTCCAGCAGTGTGTAGCACCATCAATGCCTCCTACATGTGTTACGGTTCCTGTACCAGAGGCTGAGTACACATACCAGTTATAGCTACCGAAGCGTGTACGCCAACGGAAGCCCTTACCTCCTCCATAGTGGGACATTACATACAAGCTTGTACTAGTCTGGTTAGTGAAGTTACCTACGTAGCTTATAGACAGAACAGATGCACTAGAAGTAGACACACTAGCGGCTTCGTAGAAATTACCTGAAGTACCGTCACCACCCACACCTAGTTCCCCAGTGAAGTTAACGCCACCGGAAGAAGTTTCAACAGGCACACCGGTAACAATACCGGTTCGAGGAGATCCGTTTTTTGTTAGTGTCCATCCTTTAGTACCAGAATCTGCTAAGGTTGCTCCATCAGACCCCAAACCTTCGTAGCAGACGTCAGGAGTTCCTAAAGATCCTACACTACCACAGTACGCCACACGACTAGGCAAGCGACCGAAATCAGTACCAGCGTTAATATTGATCGTTATATTGGCGGGAGTTGGTGTTTGAGACGAACTAGGGTTGCTGGGACTAACAACAACCGATATAATGACAGCTGCTCCACCGACACCACCAAGAGTCAGCAGAGCTGCTTTTCGGTTGCGCCGAAGCCAAGTACCGGCTCCCACCAAGCCTATCAAGAACATGAAGTAAGACATAGTCTCTCTCTCTACGCCAGAGCTTCCAAGTCTACATAGAACGTACCATCGACATAACCCACCACACCTACGGCCCACTGCGCCGCACGAGCAGGATAAGGCAGTTCAGAGTAATCCGAGAAGGTTTGCATATCGGTAACGCTCGAAGAGCCATCAATGTACTTGATGGGCCAGTAGCCGAACGTATGCCAGGTAGAACCGTCGTACCAGTAGATCACCACCTTGGCGTCAGGCGTGCCCGCTACCGGAGCAGCCGGTGCTACGGTCCAACGAACGAACATCTGCAGCCGCTGCCACACCTTGCTGGTGGCTGGAGCCGCGATCAACTGAGAAGCCGCTTGAGCGGTAGCGGCATTGACGTTACCGGTGAAGGGAGCGCCAAAGGTTTTGAGTCCAGACGACACTGCGTAGTTGGCTTCGGTCGCTACTACGGTTTCGGAGTCACGAGTAATCGTCAGAGTATTTCCAGATTTTGAAGTTGCCATAGTTTTGTTTCCTTTTGTTTACGCGACTGCTTCCAAGTCCACATAGAAGGTACCATCGACGTAGCCCGCTACCCCTACGGCCAGTTGAACAGCACCACCTGGAAAAGGTGTTTCGGCGTAGTCAGCAAACGTCTGCATATCGGCAACGCTGGAGCTGCTGTCGATATATTTGATGGGCCAACGGCCCAGCACACGCCAAGCTGAATTGTTAAACCAATACAACACCACAACAGCATCTGGCGTACCGGCTACTGGCGCAGCTGGCGCTACAGTCCATCTGATGAACATCTGTAGGCGTTGCCAAGTGTGATCGCTGTCAGGTGGCAGCAAAACTTGCGCTGCGGCTTGAGCTGTAGCGGCGTTGACGTTGGCCGAGAAAGGAGCACCAAACGTACGTACTCCTGACGGTACTGCGTAGTTGGCTTGATCCAACGCCACCGTATCGGCATCTCGAGTGATCGTCAAAGTGTTTCCTGATTTCGTAGTAGGCATTTCGATTCCTCAAGGTATGTGTAGCTAAAAGCAAACGTCAACATAAGCATAAATAGCTACCACGGCGATCCACCTGTCCAAGTGTACGTGGTAGTTACAGTCCATGTGTCTAAAGCACTCGCACCTGTGGTGGTGAAATTCTGATATACTTTGTTGTACGTTACTGAGTCAGAAACTAACAACCACATGGGTGATGTACCTGTGACGTTGCTCCAAGTAACCGTGGTATCGGTAGCTCCAGTTTCGAATATCCTCACAGCAGTTTGATTGTTCTTTGCTCCGGTAGCATGTCCTGCAGAAGAAACATCATAGCTGATACCGCTAGGATAAAAGATGGCTGTACCGGAGATCTGTTGTGTTCCGGCAGTTCGGATTATTGGGTACATACCTATGTAGACGTAGATGGTTGGGTGGTCCAATACCCAGGTCAAGGTTGCGTCTAGAGTCATGTTGCCATCTGTAGTCCATGTGTGTGCAGTACTGACGTCTACAATCTTAGCGTTGTCAAGCTTGCGGTAAATTTCGCTGGTCTGGGTCATACGGACAGTTGAACCGACGTACTGCTGTGCGGCTGCTAGCGACTTAGCTACCCCATCTATATATAGGACTGTGGATGTTGCTGTTTGCCTACCGTGTCCTCCTCCGACAAAATCGGTAGCATCATAAATGGTTAGGTCCCAGACGCTGGACACTGCGGTAATCGGAGTAGCATCACCGTACTCGCTTGCTCCGCCTTTCGTTTGTTTATATTGCGCGTATGGAGCCCATAAATCGAGTAAGAGTCCTACATCGATTATACGTGTCACGTCCCAACGAAGGGCATCTGTACGGACGGTGTAAGCATTGCTTCCATTGACACTAAGTAAGATCTTTGGAATCTGCGCTACACGGGAGACTTGAATTGCATATATCTTACCTGTACAAGGATTTCCGGACGCACCGCTAAGTCGCAGAGATCCATTGTTGACCCACCAACACTTAGTAGATCCAACTCTAGCGGTCGTTATTACAACATCATCTCCAGTGCGATAGTATTTTCCGTCGGTGTTATCGATTGTCCACGAAGGTGCTGTAACGGTAACGGCCGATGCAGCAGTAGGCACAACTGCTAACCCATGACCTTCTGTTTTTGCAAGCGTCGGTGCCCACACCGTTGCGGTAACGGAACCTCCTGCACCATACATATGAAAGTTTGCGACGCCTCCTGCAGTAGATACCCAAGCCGATACTTCCGTAACACCAGTCTGAGTAGCGCTACGAATGAGCATCCACGATCCGCCGGACGCAGTAGCACAGTCGATATTCCACTGGCCTATTCCGGCACCTGCGCTGTTTTGTAGCGTAAATGTACCCGAAGAGCATTTGATCCACACTCGTGGATATATGGTTGCGGAAGGGCCGAAGCCAGCAGCGCTTTTAAACACGTCATTACCGTAAGTGGATACCGCAACGGTACTCGCGCCTGTACCGCCTGATGGGTCAGGCTGGAGTGCAGTTGCTGCGCCTGTGCCCCGAACAGTCCAGTTGGTTGCGTTAATAGCAGTACTTTGCGGTACCCCATTGTACACGTCAGGTTCAATCAACCAATGTAGCCCAGTCGCATCCGTTGAGTAAGACACCTCAGTTGTAGCAAAACATCGTGCGGCTGTATGGGATTGATCCGTTGGATAACACAACTGACCTCCCGACCTAGTCCAGGTTTGATCGGCAATCGTTGGTTTGTTGTTATCGACTCCTCCTGCTGGAAGACCGAAGGGGGCAGTAGTGTCAAGATCGCGCGAAGACAGAAGGTCCACGCGAACGACCGTCTCCACTGGAGTTGGCTGTGACTTGCTAGGGTTGTCTTGTCCGGCTACTGCCGTAATAACGATAGCCGCTCCGCCAATTCCGCCAATAGCCAACAACGCAGCTTTACGATTACGCTTGAGCCACGTACCAGAACCAACCAAGCCTATAAAAAACATAAAATAGCTACCTCGCTAAGTCTGGTCGGCTTCCAACTCAGCCGCCAAATCTTTCAGTTTATCGATCAAACCAGCGCCATCGTGAACATCCGTTGGACCATAAAGGTACTGGCGGGATCGCTCGGGATCGATCAGAAAGAAGCGAACCGTCAAATCGGCTTCGGGCCAATCGAGACCCAGATCGTTCATTTCATCGACGATGGTTTCGATGTAGGTCAACGTAGCCTCGCGTTCATCGTCCGTAGCTATCTCCAAATAGCCAAAGTCGATGGCTTCCAGGTCTTCTATAAGACGACGAATCGTTTGTAGCAAATCCATGCTACTCTACCTCATCCACCACGACGTGCAGATCTTGGTTAGCCGCCAAACCAGTTGCTTCGACGTAGCCCTTCTGGCATTGAGGGTTGTGGTTAAGGAACAGAATATTACCTTGAGTAGCGGTAAAACCAGCAGAACCCGTAACCGTCATATTGGCTGCTTGATAGAACTGCTGCGTTTTGTGATGGAATACGTACCAGCTGATCGTCACGACGGCAGCTGCTTCGGCGGTACCAGAGATACGACCCATCAAGCTGATGCGGTATGGAGCCTTGTCGTTGGTACCGTTGACAAAAATAACGTTGCAGTCGGCCTCAACCGCAGGTGCACCGTTGTCGGCCAGAATGGTTAGCTCTCCCGCCTCACCAGTTGTGGTTGTAGTGAAAGGGTTACTGATGAATCTGCTACCACAACTCATGGTTCAGTCTCTTCCTCTTTGCGCTGCCACTCAAGGCTTGCCAAAGTCTCTTCTCGGTCGTCAACACCGCGAACTTCTCCGCGGTCGTCTTGATCGGTTGCTGGTTCAGGAGGCAAACAATCTAAATCTTGATCTCGCCGCCATTGTAATTCGGCTGTAAAGCAAGCGTGTTGAGCAGCTGTTTTGATGTCGGCGTCACGGATCAAATCATCGTGAAACACTCGAGTCACTTCTCGCACCAAACGCTCCCAATCGAAATCCTGAATGTCTTTGGCTCTGACTTCGATGTAACGCAGTGCTTTTTGCTTCTGCCGTGCGTATCGATCTGAGTCTTCCCAGTCTTCCCGATGAACGCGATCAATCTCCTCTTTGAGGAACTTCTTAGGAACAATGATGCCATCTCGACTAGTCCATTTGTGCATTCCTGGCCACTTCATCACTACCTCCGCTGTACGTTTGATCCTACTTCGGCCCAAATCAATTGAGAGCCGCCTACAGTCGTTTTGTTTCTGAACTGCTCTATCCACTCTAACGTTTGCTGTACTTGCTGCGTATCTCTGGTGCCTCGGCGCTGTCCAGGCAACCAGCCTTTCATGTCGATATAGATGTATTGACAAGTACCGTCAGCACAAGCGTTAAGAATTCTTTGCTGTACGTCAGCGTCTTGACCTACACCTTGTCGGATCAAATGGGGGATTTTTTGCCAGGTTTTGGCACGGAGCTGTTTCGCGGGGGCCGGCAGGTCAGTACCTGTCTTGGAACGTACAACCGCAATGATCCAAAACCGCAGTGCGGCATGGCGCCAGTAGGCGTCGTCTATAACCGCCGCTGCGGCTGCTTCTCGGTATTGATGGTTTTTGTATTTGATCACAGGAGCCTCGTCAGCAAGAGGATAAAGATCTCTTCTGTACAGGTGTAGTCAGTGCTCGCGTGGTTGACCAACCACGATAGAGACGCGCATACAGACAGGGAAAAGAAATTCCCAGTTCGTCAGCCCATTCCACGATAGTTTTGGTTTGGCCTCTGAACGTACCTTCAGATCCAGTAAGCCATTTCCAATGCTCGGTCATTTTTCCTTCCCTAGCAGCTAAGCGGAGCACCGCATTTCCTGCAGCTATCTTCGTCTGAAACGGGTTCTGTACCGCAGTACAAGCAAGCGCACTTAGATTCCCTCGTCAGTATGATCGGCAGGTGCTCTGTATTGAGTTTAACCTTCAACTCAATGAACCACGGTTTGCCACGAAACTGCAACCGACGTGCTGTGTCGACGTACATGGTAGTTTCGATGCCGTTGAACGCGACCGGGATAGTGGCTCCCGGCTGCACTTTGATGGCTTGCTGTCTTAGGTTCTGATTCGGCTTCAAATACTTTTGATACTTCCAGGGAACGCTGGCAGCCGTACGTGCACTACGTACAGATCGTCGGTGTTGTTGGTTGCAGACAGACTTGCGAAGTTGGTCCCGAGAGACGCGCGGATCAACGTAGACGCCTAACGCGCTAGCTACTCGCTGGAGTTGCGTACACTCGACGTCGGTCCGAGCGCCTCGTCGGGGCCAAACCTGAAGCAATATATTCAGAGCATGAGGGTTCATGTCATTTCCAGAAATAGGCGTGGACGTGGACATCCACTATCACGATGCTGGCCGCCAAGGTGTCGTCGGGGTTTCCTGCCGTAGCATCTCTGTACAGCGAAAATCCTATCAAATCTTCCGTTACTAAAGAATACACTGGTATGTCGAAGGTAGACGTAACGATGGTTTTCGCCACTCCAGGAACCGCTACAATATTAGTTAATCGCGTGTCAGTAGCGGTTCCGTTCAGGACAGAACTAGCCGGAAGTGTGACGTACCTTAGTTCCAATTCAACATTACCCACGTTGGCCAGTGCATACCACGTAACGGCAACCGATATCGGTTTGGCTGTATTTACTCCCTCAGGTAAGTTAACCAAACCGGCTCTACCGTCGATAGCGTTGTTGGTGAATTCATTGCCGGTAGCAGCCAACGTGATATTGGTTGACAGCGTCAAGTTCTCATCTGATGGAGCACTGCCCGAAAGGGTATCCAACAATTTGCGCTGCCACCCTAGAGACCGATCTACGTTGGAGTCACCGAAACGCATTGGAGTTCCATCATCACTCACTATCTGCGTATGAGGAATACAGCGCATCCACGCGAGTACCGGCGCCGTTGTGATGGGGCTGGTGATTCTGTACCGTGCCCAGTATTTATTGGACCCGTTTAATGTCTTCTTGGCCCAACCGGGAAGGTAACCTCCATGCATAAACTCTGTGCCGGTGCGTAGCATTGAAGTTTCCCCGTATGTTGTGTATGGGGAAGTGGTCAACGACGCCATCGTGTGCACCGTCACCCAAGCAGCTCCATTCCAATATTCAGAAACTACGGCGCCACCACCCACCACCATAACCGTCACAATGTTTAACTCCACGCCCGCGTAAGCAATATCAGCACCGAAGTAGATACAGTTGTTGGCGCCTAGGCCAGGAAAAGCCGTAAAAGTAGATCCCGTCTCACTACGAGCTTCTGCGGTTCTATCGGTCCAGGAACCAGCTTCCCCGTTGTCGTTCAAATAGACCTTGTTTCCATTGAAGAAAGGAAGCCCGCTACCAATACCCATACGCGTAGGATACTCATAACGACCGACAGCCGCTTCGCCAAAAATCTGATAGCGCGGAAAATCTTCTTCGCTGCTGTTCCCTGTAATACTATGGTCACAGCCAGATATCAAAGAAATACTACTAGTGTCTATCTGCCCGGACAAAACCAACTTAGCCGTAGCGCTGGAGCAAATGACATCCCATGTAGTAGAGTCTCGTATAACGATAGACGACAGCGTAATGTCGGTCCCAGACCCTACATTGTCAACGTATACAGCTTGATCGCAGTCTTCAACCAGAACCGAGTTAAACAAAGCAAGAGCGCCATTACTAGCGCGAATACCGTTATCGCAATAAGATATCTCCAGCACCCCACCGGTAATCTCTGCGTTGTCAGCGACCATACCGTCGGTGATGGTTGCGCCAGACAGACCCAATACGCGGTTGGTAGCCAATGAAGCTTTAGCGGAGGACTCAAACTTAAAGCCAGTCTGCACAGCGCCAGTCGCTTGAATGGCAGCACACTCCAAGCAGGTATTTATGGTGGTGGCACCAGTGAAGAGAAAACCGGTTTCGCAGTCAACTGACTGACAATTCAAAACGTACGCAGTACCGGCGGCGTGTTTGTAACCAACACCGCCTACACCGGTAGCTCCATAGAACCTAAAACCCTGAACACGGGAGTCGGCTGAACCTTGACAGATGACATCAGTCGGGCTGGAAGGAGTAACGACGGTGTAGGGACTGCCTGATAGTGCCACCAACGAAACGTTGCTCGGTATGGTCAGGGGTGTGTTTTCAGCGTAGGTTCCCGGGAAGACCAGAACCACTACAGGATTGGCCGCGGTGGGTGTTAATCCAGCGGCAGCCGTAAGACCATCTTCAATAGTAGTGTAGTCAGCGTTGGTTTTTGCAACCGTAACGGTACGTCCGTACGTTTGAACTCTGGGATCACTATCGGTGACGTACTTATTGCTGGCACTGGGTGTTCCGTTGGTTCCCGCCAAAGCGAATAGCTGATCAGCTGTAGCGGGAGTCATCCCATCAATCGCGATAAGGATTCTGCCGTTGGTTGCGTCGACTCTCGAGACCTGGCCAACGTTCTGAACTTCTCCCGTGAACGGAGATATGTCTGGAGGCGGTCGACTAAAAGCACCGCCAGAACCCAATACCAATTGGTCGGTCAGCGACCAAGCAGCGGTATTTACATCGACAAGCTCGCCACTAACCAACACTGCGCCGTTAGTTGCGTCCGCCAAATTAGCCGTCAGAACACCGCAGGCAGGGCGAAGAGCGCCGTTGTCCTTGTCTGCCGCCGCTACCAGAATACGATTGTGTGGGGCTCCACTGAAACCAACCGGAGCCACTAGAGTTCCTTTGGATATGGGACTACCGGTTTCATTCCTTACTTGGATAGAAACATTACCTGATGTGAAAGTATCGACTGCAATCTTGTCTGAAGCGGACATGAAGCCTGCAACCGATTGAGTCGCAACTGCGTGCAGTGATCCTCCACTGAGGTTTCCGTGGTCTGCGTCTGAAGCCAGCGAACCGACCGACCGCCACACAGGAGCAGGGTCAGTTAGCAGCCATAAGGTGTTGTTGTCGAGTTGTAGCGCTACCTTGCCTACGTCGGCAGACACAAAACCGGAAGCGGCGGCACGTGAGGCAGCGTTCACGTAAGACCACTGATACACTACATGGATATCACCTGCACCTAGACTGTTGTGTAGAGGCATATCGTTTCCTCAGTTCATCGCAATGGTGCCATCAACGGCG
>Ga0180438_10000871_pt1 | contig 55323 bp, 52 predicted proteins | sample SS_ome_12_FD_132455 | JGI IMG/M metagenome (GOLD analysis project Ga0180438, IMG submission 132455) | Hypersaline lake sediment archaeal communities from the Salton Sea, California, USA - SS_3_D_2 metaG | ecosystem: Environmental > Aquatic > Non-marine Saline and Alkaline > Hypersaline >... | reverse complement strand
CGACATCCTGATGATCATCGAGATCCTGCTGCGGGGTAAGCCCGAGATGTTCAAGGCCCTGATCCGCCAGGAGGCTGCCTACGCCTTCGCTCGCGTCGAGATCAACGGTCGACCCGACTACGGTGGCCCCGGGACGTACAGTGCTGCGGCCTTCAAGGGTGCCAAGCAGTTCGGTACGCTCCACGAGCTGGACTACAGCGATCGTGGCGGCCTCGACCTTCGCAAGTACAGCGGCCAGCGTGCTCGCACCTGGGGTCGCACCGGCGTGCCGGACCACATGGAGCCTATCGCCAAGGAGCATCGCGTCAAGGAAGGCGTCACGGTCACCTCGTCCGAGATGGCTGGCGCTCTGATCCAGAACGGCTACCCGCTCACGTACTGCGGGCACACCTACTGGGGCCGGACGAGGAACAGCGACGGCATCGCCACTCGCCACAGCTCCGGGGCGCACTGCATGACCATCACCGGCGTGCGGTACAAGAACGACAGGCCGTGGTGCTTCTTCGTGGCCAACACGGGGCACGGCAACCATTGCTCGGGACCGAAGGGTCCGATCGACATGCCCGACGTCTACGCCCAGCAAGGTGCATGGGTGGAGAACCGGAGGATCGAGCCGGTCCTGCGGCGTGGCGACTGCCACAGCGTCTCGGTGTACGAAGGCTTCAAAGCAAGGGAGCTGCCTGACATCGGTAGTCACATCTTCGGATGAGCAAACTATTCAAGGCAGCTCGCCCGCCCAGGCGGGCAGATCGGGCTCCGTGGGCCGAGTTCACTCGCACGGAGCTGATGATGCCTCGTCTGCCTAAAGAGTCCGTAGCGCACTTCGGCGGCAACAACCTATACGGGTTGTTGCTGCTTGCGCGGGACGTGCTGGAACCTGATGACACGGTCATCGAGGTCGGGTCAGCATTCGGGGCCTCTACGATGCTCTTTGCGCGGCTATGTAAGCACGTCTACTCGATCGACAAGCGGCAGACGCCAGAGCTGGTGAAGCTGGCGGGTCACCTCGGCAACGTCACGCTCATCCATGAAGACTGCCTGACGGCCCACAAGCATTTCGACGACGGTCAGGTAGATGGTGTCTACATCGACGGCAACCACCACGCCGAGTACGTTGTGCAGGACATCCGCAACTACGCGCCCAAGGTGAAGCGGTTCGTTGCCGGGCATGATCTTGTCATCGGTGATTACAGTTGGTTGCTTGAGCACTACCAACGGGACATCTGGAAGATCCTTCACGGTGTGAGGGAGGCAGTGGACCAGTTGATCGGCTTAGAGAACGTGAGGCAGTACCCTGACTCAAGCTGGGCGACGTTGAAGGCAGACAGATGAACGAACCAAAGATCATAGCGATCACGGTGGCTGCGAACTACTCGCACTTCCTGCGACAGTGCGTAGGTAACCGTAACAAGCTGTATGACTGGTTCGTAGGCACGGTGCCTGGCGATCACGAGACGATAAGCCTCTGCCGCCAGCATGACATCGACGTCACCGAGGTAGACGTGGACTTCGTGCCCGGGGAGAAGTTCCCACGCGGTGCAATCGTCAATGCACTGATACCGAAGATCCCCATGGACTTCGATGGCTGGGTGCTCTTCATGGACGCGGACATCGAGCTCCCGCCCAACTTCCTGTTCCTCGTCGGCCACGACATTGAGCGTACGCAGGACGCCAAGAACTGCCTGTTCGGTTCTCGGCGGAGGCAGATCGTTGATGTCCACAACGGGCACCCGTTCTACTGGCCGCTCATGGTCGGGCAAGACGGCCTGCTGACACACTCGTCGACGCCAGCAGCGGCTCACGGGTTCTTCCAGATGATGCACATCTCGAAGCTGGAGCCCTACCCCGAGCTCAACTCCTGCGAGGGCGACGACGCCCAGGTCGTGCAGCGGTTCGACAAGGCCCACCGAAAGATCCTCATCACCGAGGTGCTGCACCGAGGACCGTGCCACCGCCACAACTGGTACGGCGTGACGCCCGGGAAGAGCCTGGACACATGGGCCATCTATGGGAAGCTGCTGGAGTCCTATCGTGATCGCGAGTGCCAACTGCTGGATCTCTGCTACCGCTCTCGTCAGCATCTCCTGCCCAAGGCGAAACGGATCGACGTGGACGTGCAGGCGATCCGCGAGGCCCATGCGAACCACGTAGACCCGCTGGTGCTGGGCAAGCCCGACATCATCATTGACACGGGCAGCGTGGGCAACTACCTTACGCAGCAGACCTTTGCGAAGCTGTGGCGGTTCCTCCCGCCGAACGGGATCTACGTCATCGAAGACTTACGCACCCCGGGACCGCAACATCCGCTCTTGCCGGACAACCTCAACTGGGTGTTTGATCGACTGCGGGCCGAGGCGTTCGAGGGGCACAGCAGCACGGACCCGTGGCGACCGTGCGATCGTTGGACTACGTTCGCCCATGACGCCGTTGCATTCACCAAGATGCCACTGGAGAGCCCATGAGTGACTGGATGCAATTCAAGCTGCCCCCGCTGCTCTTGTGGGTCGCGGTTATCATGTTCGGACTGGCGATCCCGTTCCCGCCGCCTGGTGTGACCCAGCCCGACTTCCGATACCTGTGCGTGGTAGTGATTGTGATGGCTTTGGGACTCATCTCCTTCATGCGTTACGTGAGATTGATCAAATGAAACTACACGACTGGATCATGGAGTTGCACAAGTCGTGGTGCCCGACGCTCCGAGCCGAGTATACGATCAATGCCAAGCTGGCGTACCACTACGCCGTGCTTCGTGACCTTGGCGACCGCTTGAAGGTCAAGTCGCTGTGCGAGTTCGGCATCGGCTACGGCTACGGTGCCCTCTCACTGACCTACCACAGCGAGAACGCCAACATCCTCGGCATCGACAGCATGGAGGACCACGAGTCTGGGCGGGCGATGAAGAACGCCTACAGGATCCTCTCGCGTCGAGGTCACCGAGTCACGCTGTTGAACGCCTTCACGTCGCAGCTCAAGTGCCTGTGCGGTCGCTTTGACCTCGCCTACCTCGACGCGAGTCAGACGAAGCACGGGCTGACGCACGAGATGGAGTTGGCGCTGCCGGTAGCGGACAGGCTCCTCATCCAGGTGCGGAACCATGTGATGAAGGAGACGGCCATACCGCAGTTCTGCGATCGACACGGGCTGCAAATCGAACACATTGACGACCGCTTCCACGGAGTGGCGTTGCTTGAGAGGTGCAACAATGGTTGAACCGTACACAGTAGCCGTGCCTGCCGGGATAGGCGACAGCCTCTGGGCCGTGACGAAACTCAATGCTCTGCGTGCGGTCCTCGACAATGAGGGGCACGAAGGCCGCCCGATCGAGATGGTGATTGCAGGCGGCGGCCCGCATCGCTCTGCGGACTTCCTCAACGCGTTTCAGATGATCGATTCGGTTCGCTACGACGAATACTACAAGGTCAACTGGGGCGTGGTCAAAGCCAAGCGCGAGTATGGCTACATCAACTACAAGCCGAGCGGCTTCGGCTACGAGGGCTTCGACCTGACGCTTATACCCAACTGCTCGTTGGAGTGCGGCATCCGATTGGAGGACTGGTTCACGGAGCTGGACACGGACTTCACGATCGGCAAGCAGTGGGTGTTCGAGCGCGATGCCTGGGACAAGGCCAAGGAACGCATGGAAGGCCGCCGCGACTACGTCGTCTTCTACCTCGGCCCAGAGCTTGGCAACAAGCGCAACGGGCACAACCGTGACACGCTGTGGTCGATGCAAGACTGGATCGACCTCGCCAACCATTTCGTAGACACGTACGACGTGGACATCGTGATGGTCGGTGCTCCGTACGACCGCAGCTACACGACGCTCTTCATGCGTGACATCATGGACACGCCGCTGCGCGACCGGGTCATCAACATCGTCGGCCAGACGTCGATCCAAGACCTCTACGCCTGCTGCGTGCAGAGCAAGTGCGTGATCAGCTACCAGGCCGGGGTTGGGATATTCTCGGTATATCTGGGCGTCCCAACTGTCCTGTGGTGGCGGCCTTTCGGCAACTCGATCACGCCGAACGGTATGATCTCTTTCCACGAGGATATGGCTAGCGCCTGGGCACCCCCCTGGTCGTTGGAGAACGGTCGCTATCTCCCCCAGATTTACACGAAGAGTACCCCGGAATCGATCGCCGCTACAATTAAAGAGAGAAGTTGGTTTGATCTGAGGCGGGAAATAGAGTTTACTGATACAATGACACTGACCGACATAGGAGAACCGCCATGCGAATGATTCTCATTGTCCTGGTTCTTTCGGTGCCCTCCGTCAGTCACGCTGCGAGCCCCTGGTGGCAATCGTATCGTGGCCACGCCGCTACCTCCCTGGCGCTCGCGTCGATGTCGACAGCCAAGGCCGAGGCAGAAACTCCCAAGGGGCTGCCCGACCTCCCGAGACCCGACAAGGCGGAGGCTCCCGCCACGGCCAAGCCCGTCAAGGTGACCAAGGCAGGCACCGTAAAGCGTTTGCCTGGACCGAATTGGAAGCTGAACCAGAACGGCAGATTGGTCGTCCCTTCGTATGACTATCTGTTCGATAAGCTCGTCAACACCTACTCGATGGCCCCAGCACATCTAGCGGGATTGACACACCAGGAGTTGCTCGCCGTCCACGATAATGTTAGAAATCATGGTCGCAGCAACCTCTTCCTACGAAGGGAAGAGCCTGCGGCTGCTAACTGCGAGAACGGTAGCTGTTCAACATGTCCGAGCGGGAACTGCTCACGACGAGGATTCCGATGATGTCCATAACCAAGGAGGCGGCGACGGGGTTCTATTGGAGCTTCGTCGGATTCTGTCTAATGCTCATGCTCGTAGGTCTGATCGTCGGCTGCAACCCGGACCCGAAGCCTCCGTCTCCGGTGCCGCCGCCAGTGCCGTGGCCAGAGCCGAATCCTCCGCCGCCGAAACCTACGCCGACACCGGTCCCACCGGTGCCTCCGAAACCAGATCCACCGAAGCCGCCGGATCCGACACCTCCGCAACCGTTGCCGACGCCAGCGCCGGAGATCCCGGAGAACCTGAAGTCGTTGGCCAAGCTGCACTACGCAGCCAGGGATGAACGAGGGCTACAGCAAATAACGATTCACAACAAGTTGATGGAAGCCGCCCAGAAGCATGCCGAGTGGATGGCAGATAACAGGCGGATGAGTCATACGGGTGCGAACCGATCGAGCTTCTGGGATCGCATCCGTTCTGCCGGTTATCGAGGCAGTGGTGGCGGGGAGAACATCGCAGCGGGCTATCGCACGCCCGAGGCGGTGTTCAATGGTTGGATGGGGTCGCGAGGCCATCGCAACAACATCCTGGGCTCAAGCTGGGAACACTTCGGACTAGGAGAGTCCAATAACTACTGGTGCGCCGTGTTTGCATACGGCGACGGTAAGCATGGTGCTGCGGCGGAGGATCCAGTCATCCTGGAACTGCCACCGCCTTTGGAGAAGTAATGGAGTGGCCAAGCGAGCCCGTAAAAAGAAACACGAGCACGCTCCTGTGCTCGTGCTTGTCGGTGACGGTATCGGCAACGTCATCGAACAGACCTCTCTGATCCAGGCCGCCGTTGAGCGTTACGACTCGACGGACGTCTGGATGCCTCGGAGCGTCAAGGCCGCCGCACAGATCATCACCGGCCTCCCGGGCGTGCGTAATATCTGGCGGGAGGAGGAGTGGCCGTTCCCGAAGTGCGTGCCGTACAAGCACACCTTCAACACGTTCCTCGTCGGTACCTACATCCGCGAGGTACCGAGGAAGAAGACCCACTGGAGTCCGAACCCGTGGAAGGTGAAGATGCCAGAGGGTGCAGCAGTGCTCTACGGCATCCGTGATGCCGGTTGGACCGGCACGTCACCGAAGCCGTATGTCGGTTACGACGAATGGGATCCGCCAGGGTTGGACAAGCGGATGCCAATGATCGGCATCGTTGCCGGAGCCAACGCGAGACCGATCTGGCGGTTCAAGCGGTATCCACACTACCGCGACGTGGTCGCACACATCCTGGAGTCGCATCCCTACGTCCAGTTCTTCCAGGTCGGTGTTAAGACAGACAACCGCGTCGATCATCCGCGTGTGTTGGATCTCCGAGACAAGGGCACGATCCGCAAGGCTGCCGGGCTGCTGCGGGAGTGTGTTGCCGTCATTGGTAATGACTGCGGGCTCGTACACGTCTCGGCTGCCTTGCACGTCCCGACGTTTATCGTGTTCGGGCCAACAGCCACGATCAAGAACATGCCGAGGTTCAACTCCACTGGAATCAGGCTTGACGTCAGATGCCACCCGTGTCACTATCGTGCCATGGGTCGTTACGGCGGCAAGAAGTCGCAGAAGTGTCACAACGAGTGCATGGACAGCCTGCCCGGCAGCGTCGTCGGGCAGCACGTTGTCAATTACTTGAACGCCCACCTTACGCCAGACTGGTCCCGCTCAGACCAGGACGTCTTGTCGCACAGTATCATCGAACCGATACCTGGCAGCGGTGGCGAGTCCCGTATCGAGGAGAGAGACTATGATGAACTTCGCTTTATCGGGCTTGGGGAGAAGCGGAACCAAGTTTTTGGCCAGGACGCTGAACCAGTCTCCGACGTGGACGGTGAAGCACGAGCCAAAAGAGGACGAAGCCCTCGTGTGCGTCGACACAAGACGCGTCCAAAAGCGCTTCGCGACCGACCACTACGGCGAGGTAAATAGCCTGCTCCGTGTCGTGCTGCCTGAGCTGGACGTGCGATACAGTGGGCTGCTTCTGCGATACCCGCAGGCGATCTGGCTCTCGGCGCACAGGTGGAACAACGGTAAGCTGCCCAAGCCGCTACTGGACTCGATGGCGCAAGGACTGAAGTGGCTCGATCGGCACATCCAGGACGGCATGCGATTCTGGTACTTCGAGAAGTTCACGACTGATGCCAAGTACCTCGGCAAGCTGGCAGCCAGCGTTGGGGTGATTGACATCCCGCCTACTGGCAGCATGGCCAAAGTCAACGCGTCGAAGGGTTGGGCGGGCAGCTTCGAGGACTTGCCACGCGCGGTTCAAAAGCACTATGATCGTGAGTGCCGGTGGTTCGAGGAACGATACTACCCAACGGGTGTACTGAGAGATATAGGAGACCTCAATGCCGAAGTTATCAGGAGCTGACTACATCAGATACTGGCACGACCGTCATGCAAGGGACGGCACCGCCTACGTGGGCAACATTCACAAGCCCGAGGACGTGTGGGAGCAGGGCAACAGGTTCTGGGCTGCGATCGTCAATGCGATCGAGTCCGTGCCAGTGCCTGACCCGAAACGAATCGTTGAGCTGGGCTGCGGCGTTGGACGCATCACAAGGCTGATGGTGAACCGGTGGCCCAAGGCGAGAGTGACCGGCATCGACATCACGCCCGGGGCGTTGGCGACGGCGAGAATCCAAGTACCCGAAGCGCGGTTCATCACCGACCAACGAATCCCGTTCTCAGTCGCGCCGCCCGACCTTGTTGTGACGTGTACGTGTCTGCAACACATCACCGATCCCGAGGTCTACGAGGAGGCTGTCCGCTCGTTCAAGCAGCGGACTACGTCGACCGCCTGGTTGATCATGCTGGAAAACAACAAGCCAGGCCGCAGATCGAAGCACCTGACCGAGCGGATGGTCGAGGACTACCAGGAGGATTTCGGCCCCGAGTTCGAGGTCCGATCCGTCATCGAGTACGGCCCGCAGGAGCTAGATAAGGAGCCCCATGCGGTGATTGTAGCCCAAAAGGGCGGTAATTGAGAAACAGAACTCCTATGGCACGGCCTGCATAATTCCGCTAACATAGGGAAAACCACCACTAACCCAATGGAGGGTGGCACGATGCCGTCTTTCTCATTGCTCAGTCCGATGGCAGACAAGCCTTACGCCATCGGCGAACGCCCCGGCGGCTCTGAGATCCCGACGCAGCCGCTGCTCAGTGGCAAAGAAGCGTGGGCCAGCCTCTCTGGCTACTACGATCACAAGCACGGTGACAGCAAGCTCATGTCCTACGGCGACGGCAGCGACATCATACGTCCCACCGATCGCCCGGAGGAGAAGAAGGCGGCCACCGAGTTGCTCAAGATGGCCAAAGGCAAGGCCAATCCGCTGAAGCTCATCGGCGGCGGCACGAAGACCCAGGCTGGAACGCTCACGCTCGGACGGCAGAACCTCGCGTCCGGCAAAGGGAAGGGCAAGGGCAAGAAGCCGAAGAAACCAACGGCAACACCAACGGCAGCACCGCAGGCGCAGGCACCGAAGCCGGGCGGCACCGCCCACGCCAAAGAGACACGGGTCAACATCGACATGAAGTCGCAGGGCGGCCCCGAGATGGGCACCGTCGAAGGCATCGTCAAGGGACGTAATGCTGACGGGTCGTATCAAATCTTCTTCCCAGGCACTGGCAAGACGGCGTTGAAGGTGCCTGCTACAGAGGTTGGCGCAGTCGTGCCGCCACGAGTTCCGCGACAACCACGAACACCCGGTGGTGGCAGGCAAGTACCGCAGGCGGCTCCAGCAGCGGCGGCAGCAGCGGCGCCAACAGCTCCGAACCCCATCACGGCTGCACCAGCTCAACCGAACCCACTTACATTGGCGTCAGGAAGCGCACGGCAGTTACGCGGTGCAACTCAGGGTCTGCCACAAGCGACGGTATTACCGTCGTCAGCTCCGCAGGCACTGCCGCAAGCAACAGCACTGCCATCGGCAGCTCCCAAGACACAAGCTGGCGGTGGAGGCGGTGGACAACCGCCGACGCCAACACCTCCGACCGGCGGCGGTGGCGGGCAGCCGCCGAGACCATTGAAGCGAGGCGTCCCAACTCCCGAGGCCATCGGCACCGGCGAGATCCCGCAGTCGGCGCGGAGCATCATCAAGCAGATTTTCAAAGGCACACCTTCGAGCGTGCCGACGCGAGGCCCCGAGTCGCAGACGGCAAAGCTGCGACGGTTGCAGATGGAAGCCAAGCAACGGGCGGGCGGTGGTAAGGTCGAGCGATTCGACCAGCCGAAGCGTAACGTGGAGCAGACACGACAGGCCGAGGTCAATCGCATCCTGCAACAGGAACTCAACCGTGGTCGTGATCCCACACGAGAGCTGCAACGGTACGCCGAGCGTATTGGTATCGACCCGGGTCGTCCGGCTGGCGGTTACGTGCCCAAGGGCTTCGAGCCGAAGATCCCGAGCCCAGTACCGAGCAAGCTCGAAGCGGCGGGTCGTTACGCCAAGGAGCATCCGTGGCAGACAGCGCTTGCCGCTACCCCGCTCGGTGCGATGCTGTTCCCCGAGGGGCGACAGATGGCCGCCGACACGGCATCGAGCGTCGTGAATGCGATTCCCGACGCGTTGGACCAGACCGTCACAGAGCCGTTGACCGCTGCGGGGCCGACAGGCGAACCCGGGGCTACCGGCGAAACTCCGGTTGACCCTGCTGACCTCGATGTAGGACCGTCGCCGGTGGTGCCCGATCCCGAAGTTCCTCCCAACCCGTTCGAGCAGTACGGCACGCCGATCAAAAAGGATCCAGGTGCAACAGCGCCCGCAACCGGCGGCACGGCTGCGGCTGGCCCATCCAAGCCACCGGCCAAGCCACCGATGGAGACGCCGGTAGGTGACTTCATCGAGAAATACTGGCCGCACATGGCTGGTGCAGGCGCTGGTGCTGGTGCGTTGTATCTGCTCTACCGCCACATGGCGGCGAAGAAGGAGGAAGAACGGCGCAAAGAGCGACAGCGACGCCGGTGGGAAGCGCTGCCGAAGATGGCAGCAGCAGATCCTGCGAAGTTCGCCAGCGATCATCCAATCGTCGCTGGCTTCCTGGTGAAATGTGCCGAGGCAGAGCTGGGCGAGACGCAGATCGAGATGAAGATCGCGGAGGCGTGTAGGCTGCATCCGGCAATCAAGGAGGCGTTCGAGAAGCTGGCGGCGAGCACAAAGACGCCAGCACCGCCCGGAGGTTCGGTAAACCCTACGTCGGCTCCTGCACCGGTTAGTGCAGGAGCCAAACCGGCGGCCCCGAAGCTCAACCCGCGACTGGGCTACTACCAGATGCCGAAGGCACCTGAAGGTCTCTTCGTGCAACAGCCTGGACGCTACTCCGCTGTGACCGAGCGGATGCCACGCTTCGCGGCAGAGCCGCAATACCAAGGTGCGCAGCTCACCGGTCTTGGTCGCACCGTCGACGGCGAGTTCCAAGTCGACCCCAAGATGACGCAGCAGTTTCTCGACTACTCCAAGCAGTGGCAGGACTGGCAGCAGAACCGTCGTCTCTGGGAGGAGCAGTGGAAGTCGCAAGGCGACGTGGGCGCCCAGGAATACTGGCGACAGATGCGTGAGTATCAAGCAAGCCAGGATCCACAACAGCAAGGCGGTCGGCAGCTCAGCGATGTCGTTGACATGGATCAGTTCCGTGCGTCCCGTGAACGAGGACGACAGCAGTGGCAAGAGGCTGGAGCGAAACCTTACGAGATGCAGTGGGGTGATGTCTTCGGTGCCGACGAGGAGCTTGTCCGTGCGGCCGCGCAGGGCGACATCTTCCGCGAGCACGGCGAAGGCACCGCGTTCGGTACACTGATCCAGCAGGATCCCGAGTTCGCCAATTACGTCGAGGCCAAGATCAAGTCCGTGCCCGACGACATGTACGAACAACGACGCGCCGTCGCCATGGCCGCTCGCGACTTCTACGGCCCGCGTGTTGATGTCTACGACTACGGACAACGAGCATACAACACGTTTGGTGCCGGGCAGGAACCCAGCTCACACCTTGCAGACGTACCGGGTGCCCAAACGTACCAGGACGTGTTCGGTCAAGGCTCGTTCCGAACGTGGGAGCCTGGAGCCCGTGCTGGTTTCTCCGAGGCCGGACCTGTCGGAGCTGGCACGACCAACCCGTGGGAACGCATCCGTGGCACGCACGCCGGTCACAAGGCCGATGTCGCACGAGAACACATGAAGCGGATGGCCGAGTTCGACGAGAGCACCTACAACTGGATGCTCGGTACGACACAGAAGCATTTCGATCCGAAGTACATGGCTCAGGAGTACGAGAGCCGAGGTATGGCTCCGTTGGAAGCCGCGAGGAAGGCAGCCCAGGATCGTTACTTGCTGATGCACGCCGATCCGAAGAACCGAGGCGTCGAAGGCTACTGGGCCAACCTCGGCAGGAACATCAAAGAAGATCCGTGGCAAGTCCCGAAGCTCATGGGACACACCGCATTGGGTACTGCGGAGACGATCGGCGGCGTGTTGATGTCTCCTGCTGCGATCGCCAGAAGCATCCAGCAGGGCGACACGAGGCCGCTACGTGGAGCACTGAATGACATCAGTGCGATGGGTCGCCGTGGCTGGGAGGCCGCGTCAGGCTTCGAGACGACCGGTGGTGAGAGCTACATGCAGGACGTGTGGTCTGGCCCCGGGAAGTCATTGCGGGATGCCTATGCAGATCCCGAGGCGTTCGCGTCCGAGACGGACATGTACCGGACCATGCTCGGCGAGGCCGACGCACTCCGCAGTGATCACCCGGAGTTGTGGCAGAAGGTCGTCGAGGAGTCCGTGGACAACCCCGAGATCCGATCGTGGCTCGGCACCGTGGCCGAGCTGGAGAAGAAGCGAGACAGTGGGGAGCTTGAGTGGCGCGACGAGGCGGCACAGAACGCCGCTAGTGCCGGTACAGGCGAGCGGATGGCCAAGCGGACTCTCGGGCGTGCTGTCCAGGTAACACCGACAGCGATGCAGTTCGCTGGCACCGGCATGGCCATGGGACCGTCCGGCGGAATCACGTACGGACCCAAATGGTTGCAGCAGTTATCGACGGCGGTACCGCGAGCGACAGCGGGGGCACGGACTCAGGCGTTGGCGAAGCTGGCCCCGCTGGGACAGAAGGCCGCTCCAGGGGTTCAGCAGATACAGCAGATGGCGCAGCCCACGTTGCAGCAGCTCGCCAAGATCCCAGGTGCCCCGACCGTAGGTAGATTCCTCAACCCGAAGGCGATCGCCCAGGCAATGGCCAACCCCGAGAAGCTCATCTCGGGCATGTCGAAAGGCATGGGTGCGTTCGAGGGCGTGCGAGCTGGGTTCGAGCCGTCACAGGTTGCGTTGGACGAGATGGGTATTGGACCGCACCAACGCTACTGGGCCGAGAAGGTACGCAAGAGCGGCCTGATGGGTGAAGGGCGTCTCGGCACCGCAGCCCGTGAAGCAATCGCCTCGGGTATCCAAGACCTTCCGACTGCGATCGCGTACGCTGGCGGCCTCAAGGCGTTGCGAGGCATGGGCGTGCCCGAGAAGGCGCTGGGTCCGTTGGCGACCGTGCAGCAGTACGCAGCGCAGAGCCCCAAGTGGGGCGGCATCTTCGGTCTCGCCGGTATGGGTGGCGGAGAGGGCTTCACTGCGGAAGAGATGGATCTGGCCGAGTCGCACGGCGTCTCGCCCGAACGTATCCGTCTCGGACTTGAGACAGGGCAGATCGAGCGGCCACAATACACTCCGAAGCCGTCACCCGAGGTCGGCGTGGAGTGGGCAGGAGCCCTCGGCGAAGAGTCGCCCGTCTACTACGACGAGGAGGCTGGCGAGTACAAACCGATGCCGAAGCTCCAGCCTGGCGACTACGGACGCTACGTGGCCGGTACACAGTGGTCGGATGAAGCGCTCGACGAGTACATTACTGAGCAGGAGGCGGCCAAGGAAACACCGCAGGAGCCCGCCTCGGCAAACGCGAGGGCAGCTCAGCCATTCACTGACGCCGAGATTGAAAGAGCACAAGCAGCGGTGAAGGCAGAGGACGCAGCCATCATCGACGAAGGGTACCAGCAGGCCATGGCACCGCCCACTGCTCCGCCGCCCGAACCCAACAACCCGAACATCCCTGGCCGACCCATGGATCAACCAGACGCAGGGATGACAAACGTCAAGCCCGAGGCTGGCACGAACCAACCGTCCGGCGGTGGTGCGTTGGGCATGCTGATGAACTCGCCCGCCGGTGCGATCCTCGGTGCGGTCTTCGGTGCCTCGCCTAATGCGATCGACGGCGAGAAGGTCGAGAAGCTCGACCCGAAGACGCAGCAGCAGATCCCTGCGGCGACCACGCAGATCAATGAAGCGGTGCAGAACGCAGGCGCGGAGGGCATTGCGAACCGGGCTCAGGACGTCAAGTCAGAAGGCATGACGGAGACGGACAAGGAAGGCATCGAGAACGTCCAGAACCAGACCGGCCTGGACTTCGAGTCCGCCATGCAGATGTACGATAACATGGATGACGGAGCCAAGGTGCTCATGGGACTCGGCCTCGGCCTTGGCCTTGTGGGGCTCCTCGGCGGCATCGCGTCCGACGACGGTGGTTTGATGCCGATTCTCTTCGGCATGCTCGGACTCGGTGTCGCCGGTGGCACCGCAGCTCATCAAGGGCTGTTCGGTCAGCAGGCGCAGGGCCTCATGCAAGGACTGTTCGGTGGCGGGCAGCAGGACGCTGTAACTGCCGCCGACATGCCCGCGTTGAGCACGGAACAGAAGACCGAGATGGCGAAGCGGCTCGGGTCGTTCCGCGAGGGCGGGCTGGAGCTGGCAGAGACGAAAGAGATGTTCGACGATCCGACGATGCGAGGCCACCTACTTAGTATGGAGGATGCGGACGTAATGCCGATCCTCACAGAGGCCGTCAAGGGTGACCAGACGGGACAGATTGCAGATCAGCTCAAGAACCTCGCGAACCCGGCGTCTGTGTCCGTGATGACAACACCGAAGGGCGAGAAGATACGACCGGGCTTCTTCATTGGTCCAACATTCGAGGGTTACGGCTTTGGCCAGTCAGAGGCAAGTCGCATGCACGCACTCGCGAAGCAATACTATAACGATCCAAAAAACAAACGGAGCATCAACGCACTGGCGGCACAGTACAAGGCCGCACGTAAATGAACACGGGGTTAGTGGGAGCTGGTTGCGGCGATCGCCGGTGAGCGGACCTGACGGTCGTACAGTGCAGTCTCCTTTAGGTCTCACTTGAGAAAAACCTCTTGGGGGTTAGTCGCTCACTTGAGATCAGGGTCGCGCCGCCTGAGCTGTCTCCAGTTAGGCGGAACATCTGGGAAGCTGGCGACCCCGGGATGCCCGTCGATGGGTTTTGTCGTCACCAGAGGCGATTCCTACTCGCACCGCGATCACAATCGAGCTACGATCGAGCTTGATGCGGGCACCCAGCCCCGCTTTACATATCCGAGCCAGGGATGGACGCACAAAGGTTCAGAGATTATATTGCGATGGCACAACGAGAGGTTCTTCAGAACGGGTACTTCGCCGAGGGGCACGTACACTTCTGGAGAGCACATGGACAATTTTGGATCAGCTCGGGTGATCCGCAGGGCACGCCTTACCGCGAGCTCTACCCGGCAACGGTCCACTTCATTCGTTTGCTTAGGAAACAATGATCAGGGCAGCGATGCTAACCCCCAACCTGTCGATCGGCGGTGCCGAACGATGGGTTGCGACGTTGATACGCCACTCGAATCCGAGAGAACTTCAATGGACAGGTGTAGCGCTGAGCGGGTGGGGCGGTATAGAGCCAGCGCTATGTCACGAGATAGTCGATGTGGCAGGCGTGCCAATCTTCGCGGAGAAGCTGATCGACAAGACGTCGAAGAAGCAGAAGCCGACACCAGCGGCTGTGTCGCCGGACTGCGAGCGATGGTTGACCCGTACTGCAAATATCGTGGAGGCCGTGGAGCGGGCGTCTGTCGGCGCTGATGTCCTGGTAGCCTGGGGCGACTACAAGTACCGCCGCTTCATCAAGGGACCGGACACGCCGAACAAGTTTGTGCTCGTCTCTCACAGTAGCCACCACAAGACACACGAGATCCCGCCTGTCGATTACTGCGAGACCTTCCTGACGGCGGTCTCCGATCGAGCAAAGAAACCATACCTTTACAACGGCAACGCACCTGTCGAGGTTATCTACAACGGAGTCGACCTCGACCGGCTCGTACCTCGTAAATCTCGGCAGGCCATGCGAGTAGAGTGGAATGCGGGAAGCAGATACGTTATCGGCTACGTCGGCAGGCACACGCTGGAGAAGAACCCAGGTGCTGCTATTAGCGCCATGGAGTACCTCGACGATAAACACTGGATGGCGGTCTACTACGGCAACTATCCGACAGGGCACCGTCCGGCGAAGGATTCGCTGTTGACGCACTACAAGGAGAACCCTGTGCCCCACATCCAGTTCTACGAGCCGATCATGGAGGTCGGAGACATCTACGCGGGTATTGACGTTCTAATGCTCGCGAGCCACTCTGAGGCATTCGCGTTGACCTTGCTGGAGGGCTGGTTGACGGAGACGCCGGTCATTGCGACACCGGTAGGTTCTGTGCCAGAGCTGCAAGAGAGGTTCGGGGAGTTGGTTATTGAGGTGCCGATGAAACCCACGGCGACGCAGTTGGCCGATGCCTGCACGAAGGCAGTGAGTCCGGCTGGTGCCGCTATCGTGGCAAGGGCGCATGAGGTCGCCATGGAACATTTCACAGCAGAGAAGATGGCGAGCAACTGGGCTCGCTATCTGAGTAAGATCACGCGACCCGACAAGCGGGTCCGCCTGACGGAGGTCTTGGACTTATGATCGTCAACGAGAAGGAACGCTGGGTCTATCTTGGCCCGCCGAAGACAGCGAGCACCGCCATGCACGACGCCTTGCAGAAGGAGCCGTGGAATGGTGTGCAGCTCGACCCAGGCAACCAACACGACATGCTGCCGCCGGACGAGTACATCGACTTCTTCGTCTTCGGCACGATCCGCAGCCCGTACGAGCGTGCGGTCTCGTTGTTCTGGCACTACCTCCGAGACGTGCGGCGGATACGTGGCATCATGGAGGGCCTGTCGACGCGAGCAGAGTGGACGACCAAGCCACTTCCAGAGAGCGAGTTCTCGTTCGAGGACTACATGCGAGGCGTCATCGACCTCCGACTGCGAGTCATCGAAGACCCGTCAGCTCCGTTCTTCACCTATACGATCTCGGACTGGCTGCACGACGCCATGCCGCTGAACGCCTACATCCGCCAGGAGCATTTGGTCGAGGACTTCTCAGCGCTACCCTTCGTCGACGGTCGCGAGGTGGTGTTCCCGAAGAAGAACGCTCCAGGCCGTAGGCCGTGGAAGGATTACCAGAACGAGAAGACCATTGCGTTGGTAGACGAATGGGCAACAGAAGATTTCAAGAGGTTTCCCTATGAGAGTCAGGCCGATACACGTTGACCCGCGCACCCACGAGATCAGCGTCGTCACCGCAGACAGTCCAGGCAGGCAGAAGCATTGCGTGATTGGGGGCATCGTCTTCGATGAGCTGCTGGAGCTCCTCGACAATCGCGGTATTCGATTCGTGGGTCCGGGTGAACCCTACGATATATCGCTGGTGGCCATGAGCGAGTTCAACGGTGCGATCATCGACTACGACGAGCCGTTCATCATCAGCGACCACCGCGACTCCGGGAGTCTGATGTGGAGCCTGCGGAAGCACATCCAGCAGGACAACGTCATCGGCGTGCTGACGGCCAGCACCCTTCGAGACGCCGACAACCAGAACGCCCACTGGTTCGATGACACGTACCAGGGTGAGCTGATCAGGGCCGCGTTCGAGGAGCGGTTGATCGGGCACGTCGAGACGTCGCCGCCCGAGCCCTACGTCCCGCCCGAGGTCATCGAGAAGAAGGTACGCATATCGTTCAGCTATGGGCACGGCGGCATGCAGAGGCCGCTCTACAACACCAAGCCCGACTTCAAGGCACCACGAGGGACCGACGTTTACTTCGCCGGGACGACGTGCTATGGACGACTCACGCCGACGCTGCATCGCTGGGCGTGCGTCAAGGAGTTGAAGGAGTTCTCGAAGCACGCGAACACGGAAGTGCTCGTGTCGCCTTACCGCAACGTCGAGCTGGCTGACTATCGGCGGCGACTCATGGACACCAAGATCGTCGTGGCCCCGTGGGGCTACGGTGAGCGGACGTTCCGTGAGTGGGAAGGACTGCTCAGCGGTTGCATCGTTGTCCGTGCCGACACGTCGTGGGCAAAGACGTGGCCCGACATCAATGAGACCTACCAAGGGCTCGCATGTCGACCTGACTTCGCTGACCTCGGCACGGTGCTGCAAAGCGCGTTAGCGGAGTGGGATACCTACGAGGAATATCGCGAACATGTTTGGGACTTGCTGCGTAATCTTCGTGAGCCCGGAGAGACAGCAGCGCACTTGGCCGACGCGTTTCACTACTTCGGAGAGATGCTATGAAAATATCCATCCTGCTCACTCACTGGCCTCGGTACGTGTCGCGGTTCCAATACTTCACACAGGTCATCGGATCACTCAAGGCGTTCTTGCCTCGATCAACGACGCAGCACACGTTCCAATACTTCGTCGGCCTGGAGACTCACGAATGCCATTCAGAAGCCTTGCTCAACGCAGCGTTGAATTTCTGCGACGCTACGGATGTCTTGCCGCTATGGCACGAAGCCCCGCCCTCGTTGGCCGGGAACTTCAACAACGCCGTCGCGTACCTCAACACCGACTACTTCATCTACGTGCAAGACGACTTCACGCTCCGTCGCGAGCTGGTACTGGACACGGACATTGCCTACATGGAGTCGCACAAGGACGTCGGCGTGATTCGCTACAACGCGGGCGGTAGCTCGCTCGCGTCGTCGAAGGTCTTGGAAGGCGAGGATTTGTATACCCTGCGGGAGTTGGTGCCGGACTGCCCATATTACTGGAGTGATCAACCGTACCTCATGCGCAAGTCCGTCATGGAGTTCTACGGGCCTTACCCGGAGAGCACGCGGGACGTGATCCAAGAAGTTGCCATGAACAAACAGGTCAAAAAGGCCGTGCGTGAAGGCAATCAGGGCCGTATTCTCGTCCGAGGTTACGCGGAGCCACGGCAAGCGCGGCACCCGTTCTTCTTCCACGTCGGGAATGAATCGTCCATGACGGAGAAAATAGAGGCGGCAGAGGCACGAAAAGCCAGGCAAGCTGCGCAAGCCGACAATAAGGGTAACAAATCCGTGTAGCAAAGGCAGTGAATCCCTGCTACGATATGGGTAACCAAATGCTTTCGAGTCGGTCACGACACTGACCGGTTAGAGGGCTGATGTTTGCAACGAGTGGAGATGTCGGCCTTGGAAACCGCATACTGGTAAAGGCCAAACTTGCGGGAGGAGGAGTGGCGAATGTGTCCATAGATGTCGCCACAGTGGAGCCCGTGCTTCAACGGGTGCCAGGTCTCGGGGGTGGGGAATCCGAGGGCTCGAAAGTTTGGGTTACGCGGTCCCGAGGCAGGGAGGCCGGTTTATGGCACAACTAGATCCTTTGCACACCTTCATCGCCGCCTTCGTTATTGCGTCTCTGGGCGGTCTTGCCGGGCTACTCCATGGGAATCAGGAGCTACGCCTACGCAATGTCACGGCGGCGATGCTCTCAAGTGGCCTCGCCGGGCTCATTCTTGCCCTTTTGTGGTATAACTGGTTCCATGGGGCGGGAAACATCTATTTCCTGCTGGGCCTGGCGGGTCTGGCTGGTATTGGAGGCATGACTGCGGTAGACTTCATTATTAAAATCTTCAAGGGCGAGAGGGTTCTGGGTATCGACATCTCGTTCAAGAAAAAGAAGAAAAAGAAGAAGTCTGACGCGGAACAGGCAAAAGATATAATCGACGACGAACTCGACGACGAGGACGCCGATTAAAAGGAGGGCAAGATGTCTACACCTCAACGGCGGTTTGCGGCATGGAGCGTGGCGATTGTCGCCGTCTGTGCCGTAGCGTGGCAGGGCACAGTGTTGCAGCGTGCCCAGGACGCTCGCAAAGAGGCCGTGCAGCGATGGGAACTCGCAATCGACGGTTCGTGCAACGGCATGTTCGATTGCATTGTCGAGGAGACCGGGACGAACGCCTGGTACAGCCCACACTTCCTGGAGCTGCTCGGAGTCGAGACACTCGATACGGATCTCCACGAAGGTTTCTTACCGAGGATCCACCCAGACGACCGCGAGCGTATCGAGGGACTGCTGGAAGAAGCAGTCAAAGAGAAGAAGCAAATACGCACCGAGATGCAAGCGAAGCGATCCGATGGTGCGTATCGGTGGTTTATGCTCACCGTCAATGGGACACACAACCACGTCCAAAGAATTAGCGGTTCGATCTACGACATTACAGACCACAAGCTAGCCAATGAGCGTGCCGAGCTGATGATGCTGTCAGCGCCTGAAGCGACGATCGTCTGCGACGCAGACGGGAAGGTCGTTGTGTTCAATCCCGCTGCCGAGGAGATGTTTGGTTTCACCGCCGACGAGATTCTCGGGAAGGGTATCGACGGCATCGTGACGCCGAAGTACCTCAAGGAGCATGACGAGGTTTTCGCAGAAGCATTAGAGCGACTCCGCGAGGCCCCCGACAACTGGGAGATTCGCAAGGCGGACATCCGTGGCGGTGGCGTGAATAAGATGGGCAAGGTGTTCCCGATACGACTCTGCGTCCGTGGCATCAAGTACAGCGGCACGATCGAATTCATCGCCAGGATCACCTACGAGGGTTATCCTCCAAGTGAGGAGCCCGAGTCGCCGCTCATAGCGTTCCCGATGCCGGAGTTCCCGCCCAAACCGGACATTGGGCGTCCACTACCCACACATCGACCGTGGCAACAGGTCAGTCCCAGATGAGCCAAGAGATTGGTCAAGCGATAGCGTTGCTTTCCGAGTCAGCCGAGAAGGCGGCTGCCGCTCCTACGACATCCTACGGGATGAAGGGCAAGCTGTATCTCTCGAAGTCCGGTTGGCTGCTGCTGCACGTACCCAACTCGTTGGTGCGAGGCGCATTCGACGCACTCAACGAGCCTGGCGTGACCTTGCCGGACCACGAACACGGCTTCAATGCACATATCACCGTCATGCGACCCGAGGAGATCGAGGAGCTCGGCGGGGCTGACAAGGTCACGGAGCGTGGCCAGGAGTTCTCCTATACGCTCGGCGCTGTAAAGTCGGTCAACCCAGCAACGTGGCAAGAGATGAGCCGCGTCTGGTACATCGAGGTGAAGTCGCCCGAGCTGAAGAAGCTGCGGAAGACCTACGGCCTGACCGCCTTGCCCAACGAGAACAAGCACGAGTTCCACATCACGATTGCTACGCGGAAGAAGGGGGTGCTCGGGGCAAACGTCCAGAGCAAGGCAGCGGCGGTCTGGTCGCTCGATAACCCCCGACTCGGTGGAACGCAGTATGCAAACATCTCCGACGACACACCGTCCGGCACGCTGCCGATCGAGGGCGACATCTACTCGACGGCTGCCGTGCTTCGCAAGGGCGACACGGGTGCCGTGTTCAACTTGGAGACAGCGCCGGAGCACCGGCGAAAGGGACATGCCCGCGAGCTACTGCGATCGATCTTGAAAGACGATCCAGCCAAGACGATGCTCATAGCTCCCGGGCCTTATCAGGATGAGCCGATGTCGGCGAGGAAGCTGCACCGGTTCTATCGCAGGGAAGGCTTTAAGCCGACCAAGGATCCCGACATGGTCGCGACGTTCCGCGAGCTGGGTGACCTGAACCCTGACGAGGATGTCGACGTGATGATGCGAGAGGCACCACCCGACGTGCTGCAACAGCTCAAGGACGCCAAGTCCGCCAGCGACGCCGGGAACTACACGATGAAGCACCGTATCATGTCGCAGCTACTTCGACAGAATCCCGACGACTTCGTGATCGACAGCACCGTTGGCAATGTCCACGGTATCACGCATACGCCTACTGGCTTCAAGATGCACTTGCCGACCAAGCTGACCGGCCAGTTGAAGGCAGCGAGCTTCTACCTCGACGCGCTGAAGCAGACACCAGTCTCAATCAATACACAGCAGGGGCCATTACAGAACGTGATGAGCCATCTGCAAAAGGCATACGGTCGTGGCACCCAGAAGATCCGGGAGGCCACGACCTGGGATCGCATGCAGAACACCATGGATCCCAACCGCTCGATGCGGCAGTTATCCGGTTACCTCGCTGGCACGCGGAAGCCGATCGTACACCACTGGCTCGACCGCGCGTTGCAGGGGGATGTCCAAGTATAGGAGTAAACATGCGGCGACCACGTCGACAGCGGCAGTTGAAACGTGCTTACAAGACTCTCACCCCCGCAGACCGTCGACGTGTGGATCGACACTGGCTCAGAAATCACTGCCGCTGGGTCAGATCGAGGTTGCGTGCGGCCCTCAATACCCTGTATGATGAGCGGTGCCGCGTGCTGGACGAGTCGGGTCCGCCGCCGCAACAGTATCCCAACTGGGTAACTTGCTGGATGATCCAATGAACGTACACGACCTACTTGACCGTGCGTGCGAACTCCAGGAGTGGAAGGCGGTGCCAAGCCGCGTCGCCGGACTCATCAAGGAAGCGGAGCCCACGGTCAGGACGCTCAAGAAGGTCACCAAGCTCCTGCCTTGCACGCCGGGGCACGGGTACGTCTTCTGGCACCCCGAGGACCGTATCCTTTGGGCTGTCCTTGGCGACGGCGACGATGACCATCACCAGAAATGGCACAACGCGCTGAAGGCCGTCAAGGGCGTCAGCTCGGTCAAGGTCGTTGCAGAGACGCACCCGAAGAATCAAGAAGACTGGATCATGGTCAAGCGGGGAAGTGCCCCGCTGGGTCTCATCGGGAAACCGCTCGAATGGGGCGGCAAGCTGACCGGCGGCGCGTCGCCGTTGACCAACGCTCTCGTCGGTAGCTTGCTTACCGGCGGTCTCGGCTACGGAGCCGGTTGGCTGTTGGAGCATCTGTTACCCGAGCGATTCATCGAGAAGGGCAAACTCCGCCGTACACTCGGCGTCGCCGGGGCTGGCATGGGTGCCGTCCCAGGTATGTGGCAGTGGGCTGCCAACGCGGCGAATGCGAGGCAGGCAAAGAAACCCATGGGCATCCGCTCGCTGTGGACGCCGCACGAGGACGTGCCAACTGTCGGTGGTGGTCTCGAAGCCGCAGCACACACGAGTGGGCCGCAGGGCGGCGAGTGGGACTTCAACACTGGCCGCGTCAAGACGTCAGAGCTTCAAGCATTTCGTGAGAGCCTCGACCTACCTGAGCTCTCGGAGCAAGATGCTAGGATCATCAAGCTCGCGATCGGGCCTTACTACGGCACGCCGTACGAACATAGCCGCCAGGCAGGCGGAGTCGGATTGAAGTCGGTGCCGATGGACGCGTTCAACCAGGCCGTCTGGAACGACGTCGAGCGCGGCATGCGAGGCGGCTCCAACCCGTTCGGGACCAAGAGCCCGTGGGGAGACAATACACAAGGGATGCACACAACACCCGCTGTTGGTGCTCTGGCTACCGGCATGGTCGGCGGCGTGCAGCAAATGCTGGGCAACCCGCCATCTGTTCCGCTCACGCACCTAGCCAAGGGTTTCGTGCAGGCCGGTATCGATGCGACCGCTGCCAAGTTTGGTGCTGGCATGCTCGGCGCGTTGGCTGGTGTTCGGCAACCCGTACTTAATAAACTCCAGGACATTGGGCTCTGGGGAGGTTTACTCCGAGGCACGATGGCCTCTATGCTTGCATGAGAGGATAATGAAATGAGTCAGCGACCTATCGAGAACGAGGAACAAGGCAAGGCGTGGTTGGAACACTACGGCTACGAGAGCATACCGGACTTCAAGAAGAGCGTGGGGCTGGGAGAAGGCCCGCACCTCGGCAACAAGGCATTAGCTGCAATGAACGCATTTCGCTGTGGAACCAAAGACCGTGGCCCCGAGATCGCATCCGTGTGTATGTGGCCCGACGATAAACGCCAACTGACGTACTACCACGGACGCGGCTTCAACTTGTTCAAGCCGTTGCTCGGCCACGCGGACGGCAAGAAAGCATCTGCCAAGGTGCTCGCTGACGCCTTCATGGTGTGGTCGGCAAACTGCCCGTTCCTGTTTACCCGGTCGCACGACGTCATCAACGCCGACATCGTGATCGGCGGCGGCTCCACCGAGGCGGATGGCTTCGACGGGCCAGGCAACGTGCTGGCGTGGGCCGATCGCCCTTGCGGTGCGGTTCGCCAGTGTCGCTTCCTCTTCGACACGTCGGAGAACTGGACCAATGCAATCGGTGATCCCGGCCCTCCGTTCCCGGCGCTCGCTGTGGCCTTGCACGAAATTGGTCATCTGCTAGGCTTGACCCATAGCGAGGATCAGAATGACGTCATGTACCCGTTCTACAATCTTGCTGCGGATGCGCTGGGACCGGGCGACATTACGAGGATCCAGGCTCTGTACCCGACGTAGGGACAGGCCATAAACACTAGTGTTACTCTTTTTAGGAGACCCCCAATGTCGGAAAACGTAAACCCCGACGACGCTGCCATGGTGATGGCAGGCTTTGGCGACCGGATCAAAGGGATTCGGGACATCATCGACTTCATCCGCAAGTTCGACTTGTCCGAGATCGGCGACCTGATCACCGCCGTGAAGGCCATGATGGCGGCTGAAGGATTACCCGCCCAGATCAAGGCCGCGATCAACGTCCTGGATGTCGGAGCCGGTATCACCGAGACCGACGTTGACGATCGGATCGTCGACATCATCCAGAAGGTCGCCACCGATGACATGATCGAGGTCATCGTCAAGATCATCGACATGATCAAGCCGCACGCCGCCGAGGGCGTCAGCGCGATGCAGGCGTCTGTCACGCCCATGGCCGTCGAACAGGCTGCCGTCGAGGCGAAGGGCATTCCCTGGAATCTGCTCGTACAGATCGCCATCGCTATCTACGAACTGTTGAAGGACATGGACATCCTTCCGGGATAGACATGGCGTAATTCACACCGGGCAGCCCGAGCGCTGCCCGGTGCTGTTTCTTTTCTTTAGCTATCGGAGGCTCCAAGATGGGACGACGATACCGCCTACCCAAGTTCAAGGTTGGCCCGCAAGTCTACATGTATAACCAAGTCAAGGACAAGAAGCCTTGGAGCTTGGTTGAGCGAAGCGTGCCCGAACACTGGGCCAAGACGCAGGGCGAAGGTGTCCGCGTGGCCGTCCTCGACACCGGACTGTGGAAACACCGCGACCTTCCCGAGCCCGCGTTCGCCAAGAACTTCACGGACTCGCCGGATGTCTACGACGTGCAGGGCCACGGCTCCCACGTCGCCGGTACTGTCGGAGCCCGGCAGGACGGGGCGGGCGTGGTCGGCTGGGCACCCAAGTGCGAGATCGGATGCTGCAAGGTGCTCGACGACGAAGGCACTGGCGACTCGGACTGGATTGCAGACGGCATCCGGTACGCGGTCGACCAGGGCGCTCACATCATCAACATGTCGCTGGGCGGCGGCCCGGATGACATCATTGCCGATGCCTGCCGAGACGCAATACAGGAGGGCGTCTTTGTAATCTGTGCGGCTGGCAACGAAGGCGACATGGGTGGCATCAACACCATCGGTTGGCCCGCCCGACTTCGCGAGACGATCGCGGTCGCAAGCTACCGACGTGACGGCAAGATTTCGGACTACAGCTCTCGCGGTCCCGAAGTCGACGTCGCGTTCCCCGGCGAGGACATCCTATCCACATGGCTCGACAATCAGTTCCGCAAGATTTCCGGCACCTCCATGGCGACCCCGGCGTGCAGTGGCTTGACCGCCTTGATGCTCGCCCGTCACTGGGAGGTCGAGAAGAAGGGCGAGCTGAAGACGCCGATCCGTAACAATACGCAGCTCCGTGAGCACTTCAAGCGGTTCGCCCTGGACAGGGGCGAGGAAGGCCACGACCGCGACTTCGGCTGGGGTATCCCAGACGTCGGCGGGTTGATTACGGACGAGAATGGCGTGAAAGCCGCCGCCTCGGTGCTGCCAGCGATTGCAGCAGGCCGGTTCGGAGTCAAGCCTCTACATCACGACGGTCGTGATGGCTTGTTTGTTTGGAACCTGATGGAGGAGTGAAAGCGTCCGTTGATCACACGCTTATCGTTAGATGAGAAGCAGCATGGGCGGCCAGGCAGAGGCCGCCCGTGTTGTTTCTACCCTGTTTGGGGGAGCGGCGCGCAAATGCCTACGGACGATTGGTGTGGCATTTCCAACAGAACTGCGGTATCATACCCCCATACCCACCTGTCGAGGTGATTTCGCTTTATAGGAGCCGCACGATGCCAAATAACGGTGCCGACACTCTCACGGACGTCGAGAAGACCATCTACGAAGACGAAGATGGTTGCACCTCGTTCTCCGTGAAGAACAAAACTGACTCTGCTGTCAATGCCCTGATCTGTGTGGAGAGCTTGCACGGCTCCGAGTGGTTCGTCATCGAGCCCGGCGACGCGCACACCTTCCGCAGTGGTGACCGAGGTATTACCAAGGTCAACGGTAAGACGGCGAGCGGAACAGCGAACATCTACAAGGGAGTTGTCGCAATTACCGACTAATGTCATGGGAAACACGGGCATGGGTGATGATGGGCTAGCGACCGGCGCGGCAGTACGCAAGCCGGTGCCACTGGCGGGACTGCCGCCGTGGAACCCTCGTGACGTGGCTAACCTGGCGGCATGGTTCGATGCAACTGATTTGTGCTCGATCACGCACGTCGCCGGTAGCGTCAGCCAGTGGAATGACAAAAGCGGCAACGGCTACCACGTCTCGCAAACGGTCGGGGCGCGGCAACCGCTGCTCAATACGCTGAACGGTCGTTCGGCGTTGATGTTCACCCGAGGTAACAACCAACACCTCGACGGTGTGAGCTGGGTGATGCAGTCGCCAACGGTGGTTTTCGTCGTCTACCAGTTTGAGGCTCCGTTGGTCAACGACTACCAACGAGTGTTCCAGAGCATCAGCAAGGATAATATCCGATACCAGAAGCGCTCCGGCTCCAATGGGCACGGTCGTCGGATGCACGAGAACGTCGCTGTTGACTCCAACCCATCTGCAATGACCACCGAACCCGAGATGGCCACGCTCGTCTACAATGCGGCCAGCAGCGTGATGCGGATCAACGGGGTGGAGATCGTGACTGGCGACGTCGGCACGAAGACACCATCCAGTAACGGGCTGTCGATCGGTGCCCAGACCGATGGTAGCATTGCGTTCGGTGGCACCGTTGGTGAGTTGATCTGGTACGACGGGCTCCTCGACACTGGCGAGATCGCGGACGTTGAAACGTATCTGAAGGACAAGTGGGGTTTTCCTTGAGGGTAAGCCATGGCAATCGAAGCCTACGTATTTGCGGATGAAGCAGATGCCCAGACTGCGATCGGGGCCATCGAGCAAGTCATGCGCATGTTGCTCTCTCAGATCGGGTATCACATCGACGAGAACGGCAAACTGATTGGGCATCTTGCAGATACAGGGCAAGAGAATCCCGAGGCGGCGAGGACGGATCACTGGGACATCCCGTTGCAACTCTCGGACGGTCGCTGGCGTGTCGCTTCATATCGGCATCTCTTCACACGCGAGATTCCAGCGGGCCACAGCGACCCGCCGGTGATGATGCCGCTCTGGCAAGTCATCGATTCACATATTCCAGTGCAATTCACATACGAGGATATTTCGGGCCTGCTGCCGCCGCAGCCGCCAGAAGACTAAGGAGGTCGCCACGATGGCCGACACACAACGCACAATCGCCGAGTTGAAGGCGCTCCTGGCCGACAACTGTGCTGGCGAAATCTCCCCGCAGGATCTGCGGGATCTCGTCGAGACCTTCGACACCAGCGCCGGGATGTACTATATAACAACACCGGCAGTAACTGACCTTGGCTCCCCATTGTCGCCGGGCGATTACACTAAGGTGCTTGGTACAACTACGGCGATTGCCCTGAAGCGGTTCACGCACTCCAATAACCGTCTGACGTACACCGGGGCGGCTACCGTCAATGTCCTGGTCCAGGTGGTGACATCTGTTCGGTGCCAGTTTGGCGGTCGTGAGATCGGTATGAAGGTAGCGAAGAATGGCGTGGTTGTCGACCACTCCGAGATCCTCCGAGATACGGGAAACAACACGCTCGGCGCTGTGTCTACCATGGCGATGGTGACGCTGGCGAACGGTGACTACATTGAAGTCTTCACGGCCAACAACGACGACGACAAGGATGTGACGTACGAGAAGATGGTCGTACGGGCTGTCGGTCTCCCCGGTTAGGAGTTAAGCGATGCCTCAGTGCCCAGCATTTGACTGTGGCTTCGACTGCGGCTTCGAGGTCGCAGTTCCGCCGACAGACATCACGTTGACGCCGCAGAACGTCGACGAGAATGAACCTATTGGTACCACGGTCGGCACCTTGGAGTCTGACGACCCGGTGCCAGGTGACACGTTTGCCCTGGTTGCTGGGATTGGCGACTCGGGTAACGCCTCATTTACGATCGTCGGTGACGAGCTCCGCACCGCCGAGGTCTTCGACCACGAGGCGCAGGACACCTACAGTGTCCGTATCCAGGTGACCAACCCGTATGGCTTGTCGTTCGAGAAGGCGTTCACGATCACGATCGATGACGTCAACGAAGGCCCGACCGAAATCTACCTGTCGCCGTCCGACATCGACGAGAACGAGGTGCTCGGGACACTGATAGGCACGTTCACGGTAGACGACCCCGACTTCGGGGATATTGCGAACTTCAGCTTCGCCTCCGGGACAGGTGATGATGACAACGGATCGTTTGCACTGGCTGGTACCACACTGGAGGAGCTGCGGTCGAACGCGGTCTTTGACTACGAGACGAAGGACTCATACTCTATTCGGATTCGTGCCACCGACACCGGGGCGCTCTGGATGGAGAAGGCGTTCACGATCACGATCAACGACATCAACGAGGCTCCGACCGACATCACGTTGACCAGCGCCGACATCGACGAGAACCGCGCTGTCGGTTCGGTGGTCGGTACGTTCGCGACGGAAGACCCGGACATCGGCGACAGCCACACGTACTCGTTGGTAGCTGGCACTGGCGACACGGACAACGCCTCTTTCAACATTGTGGCGCACGCCCTCACTACAGCGGAAATCTTCGACCACGAGACCAAGGACTCATATAGCATCCGCGTGCGGTCGACGGACAGCGGCGGCCTCTACTTCGAGAAGCAGTTCACGATCACGATCAACGACGTGAACGAGGCCCCGACAGCCGTGCTACTCGACAACGACTCGGTCGAGGAGCAACTCCTGCCAGGCGAACTCGTAGGCACGCTCTCATCCGTCGACCCGGACGTAGGGGACACGCACACCTACACTTTCCGCAACTACTCGTCGTACCCGGACAACAACTTCTTCGACATCGTTGGCGACGAGTTGCGAACTGCCGCTGTGTTTGACGTCGGCGTGCAGGACACCTACGTCATCCGCATACGCAGTACGGACTCCGGCGGCCTCCGCAAGAACCAAACCTTTACGATCACAATCCTGCCGACAGGCGCGGGTAGCCCGATCCTTACCCTGTCGCCCCAGGACGTCGACGAGGGTTTGCCTATCGGTACGCTGGTGGGTACATTCAACGTGACACCTGGTGTCCCGGACCCGCCGTACACCTATACGCTGGTGAGCGGTACTGGTGACGACGACAACGGCGAGTTCCAAATCTCTGGTGACCAACTGCTGACGAACGTGGTGCTCGATACACCATTTATTGGCGGCGACTCCCGCGAGATCCGTGTCCGTGTCACGGACAACAGCGGCGACTTCGTGGAGCGTGCGTTCACGATCACGATCAACAACGTGCTCGGCCCGCCGCTAGGTATCAAGATTACGCCCAACAGCATCGAGGAGAACAACCCGTCGCCCTCAGTGATCGGTGACCTCGGCGAGCTCGTCGACGACGACCCTACCGATCTGTTCTTCCTGGTGCCCGCCACCGAGGAGTGCCCAGACAACGCCCTGTTCTGGATCGCCGGGCATGACGTGCTCACGTTCGAGGTGTTTGACTATGAGGCCAAGTCCGAATACTGCCTGCTGGTCCGCATCGTGCGAGGCGCATGGGAGTTCACCGGCCCCGTCATCATCAACATACTGGATGTCGACGAAATAGGGGCAAAACCCGGACCTGGGTCGGGGCAGGGCACCCGCGTCCTGGTTATCGACCAGAACTCGATTTATCGTAACCAGTTAGGCGAAATCCGAAACACTATGGACGAGGAGGGCCGTTTCCGCGTACACTTGGACGGTACGGGACGCTTCCGCCGGACTAGGCAGCTACCGTTGCTGTACCGAGATCAGTTGAAGATCGATCCACGACCGTCGCCGTATGCGACCGAAGAGCCCAAATCACTTTAAGACTGAGGACCGAATCTCTATAGAGGAGGAGCCAAGATGGCCAGTCCATTCGTCGCGGGAAACCGCGTTATCGTTACGTCTCAGAAATCCGAATACCGCAACCACACCGGGCGGCTTATGACCAATGCCGATGCACAAGACATGCACTGCATTCGGATCGACGGCTTCGCCTACGGTCGGACCTGCGCCCACTACCCCAAGATCCACTACGGAGAGTTGGATCAACAGGTAGACACGCGCACTCCGCCGCTGGAGTACCCGGACAACCCGTAGGATGACTCATGGCTGGAAAGCCTGCCTGGGCTATTGGTGCCCGACAAGGTCCGCTTCGGCGGCACAAACGAATGGTGTTCTTCGCATGCGAGGGACTTATCGCCATGTACGACGAGAGGAACCCCGAAGAGGAGGTCTATCTCGTCGTCACGCCTGGTGAGTTCGAGGAGCGTGCGCACGGCCTCGGCACCTGGGCCAACGAAATGGGCAAAGGTGACGAGAAGTGGATGAAGCAGGAAGCTCGGATGGGCAAGCAGGCCGCCAACGACATGTTGGAGACCGTCAAGGAGGCCCGCTACATGGGCGACCCGAGTGACCCGGCTGTCCGGGCGTTCTGGGCTCGGCATCGTCGCAACAGTAGCATTCAGATCAGCCTCAGTGCTGGTAGCAACCCCGAAGGCTACCCCGAGCTGCCTGACGTCGATCGTGGTCCGAACACGGGCCGCACCGCAGATCCCGGCGAGCCGCTTGGCACTGTCCTCGACGACCCCAACCGGGTCCACAAACCTCCTCGCCGCAAGCCGCGAGGCGGTGTACTCATTATGGATGACCTTTTGTAAGGAGCGGCACGATGTTGTCTCCCCGCGAAGCCTTCAAGTTTGGATTCCTGCTCCGTTGTGCCGACGAGGGCCTCGACGAAGCCGAAACGCAGCAACGTATCAAGCTGGCGTCGCTGTTCATCGACAACGTCCAGGATCCCGGCATCCACAAGCAGGCCATGGGAACGCTAGGTAAGCTGCTCGGCGGTAGCGCCAAGTTGGGCCTGCTCGGCATGGCGGCTGGCGGTGGCCTCGGCCTCGCCGGTGGTTACATGGCAGGCAAGCTCACGGACAAAGAGGTCGACCCGGATGACATCAAGCAACAAGAACTAATCGCAGCGTATCAGCAAGAGGCTGACAAGATCCGCCGCAATGCGAAGCTGCGCATGTATCGTAACCAGCAGAAGAGTACGCGATCACCACGTAAACCGTCGCTAGGATTAGGATGAAGAAGAACGATCGAGTCCGCATAACCAATCAGAATAGCCAGTACCGCAACCACCTCGGCACTGTGAAGCGCGTCGGTAGGGACTTTATCTGGGTCCGCATCGATGGTCACGAGCGGGCCGGGGAGCTGCCGTTCAAGAAGAGCGATCTAGGTACGACGACTTTTGAGGAGGCATGCACCGACTTCGAGCCGCAGTTACTGGAGGAATGATATGCCGCGAGGCAGTATGCTGAAATTCTTCCAGGACTCGGGCGGCCCCGACAGCGAGCACGGAGCCAACCTCCACTGGCCCGGGACGCCGGACGGCTTCCCATACCGTGGAGACGTAGCACCACACCTTCGCCAGGAAGAGGCGGAGGTGATGCCGTTGGCACTCGACTTCAAGTCAAAGCTATTCGAGATTTGGAAAGAAGAAGACAAGAAAGCCTTTGACGACGTCATGGATCGGATCGTCAACGGCTGGTACATGCAACACAAGCGGGAGAATATCAAGGTCGACGGACAGGTACTCCCCGCGATATGGCTTGAGTGGGTCCAAGTCTACGGTGAGACGCCAACCGGAAAGAATCCAGGAGCACAAAATGGGAACGGAACTACAGCCACGATCCGCCCGGGAGATCCGCCGAGGAATATCCACGCCGCAGACCAGATGCGTCAAGTCGTCCGGGGCAGGCCCTAGCCCGCAGGCTGCTCTGGATCGTGCCGCACTGCAACGCGTCCTGGCTATCGGCCTCGGCAGTCTCGGTGTTGGTGCGAGCGCTCGTGCATTGCTCGGCATCCGCAACATGCTGACCCGTAAAGGCCCTGGCGTGGCCGAGTCGTCGAAGGTGCCCATGTCGGTGCCGATCCCCGTACCGCCCACGGAGAAGCAGAGCGTGGCACCATTGGAGGAAGCTGCGGGGCTGTTGAAGGAGGCCGACATACGCTGGTGGCAAGTCCCAGCGGGTGCTGCGATCGGAGCTGGCGGTGCTTACGGTGGCTGGAAACTGATCGACTCGTTGATGGACTGGCGGCGTAAGAAGGAGCTGAAGGGCGAGCTCGACGACGCCCGTAACGAGTATGAGGACGCCATGCAGCAGCAGTTCGCCGCTGCCATGTCCAAGCAAGGCGAGGGTGCGTTTGGCGGGTTGGACAAGGTGTTCGACAAGCTCCACGCGCCAATGGAGAAGCTCGCGAACAACCCGTGGTGGAAGCCCGACTGGGCACCGAGCTGGAACAGCATGAAACGCACCGCCGGGGATGCGACCAATCTGGGGCTGGGTGCTTTGCTTACCGCACTCGGCGTGACGACCGGTGCAGGCGGGCTCGCTGGCTGGCACCTGGCCCGACGCGGCAGCAAGGGCAAGGCAACGGAAGAGGCCATGAAACTGCGACGTATGATGCGTCGGGCACCACAACCCATCTACGCTTATCCAACCGAAGTCGAGGAAGAGGAAGAGATTGCATAGTGTTCTTCCCAATACGACTGCTCCCGCGCAACCGAGTTATCGCGACTTCGGCGATGCTGCCGGTACGCGAACGCGGTTGTTCGACAGGGTGCATAAAGCGGCCAGCGAGTTCGAGCCGATCTCGAACCAGCGGTACTCGATCGCACTGAGCAACGTCGGCTACAGCGGCCCCGACAAGTACACGACCGGCGACCAGAAGAAGGCCATTATGCAGGGCCGCACGCTGGGTCGCGAGCTGCGAGGCACCTGGACGCTCACCGACAACGAGACTGGCGAGACCCTGGCAACGAAGAAGGCCAAGCTCGGCATGGTCCCGTACATGACCAACCGTGGCACGTTCATCAACAAGGGCAACGAGTACACGATGGCCCACCAGATGCGGCTGCGTCCGGGCGTGTTCACTCGCGTCAAGGATAATGGCGAACTGGAGAGCCATGTCAACGTGATGCCCGGCAAGGGACTGTCGCACCGACTCTACCTCGACCCAAAGACTGGTGTCTTCCGTATCCAGGTCGGCCAAGCGAGAATCCCGTTGCTCCCGCTTCTCAGGTCCATGGGAGTTCGCGACAAGCAACTCCGTGAAGCGTGGGGCAACGACTTGGCCGCCGTCAACATGGAGAAGGAAGACCCGCAGGCGATCAACAAGCTCTACAAGCGTATCGTCAACAGGGGGGAGCTGAAGGATGAAGACTCCAAGCGGCTCGCGCTTGCCAACGCCTTCGAGGCAATGGAACTCGACCCCGAGGTTACAGCTCGCACGTTGGGAAAGGGACATACCAATCTCACTTCTGAGGCGATACTTGACATCACGAAGAAACTGCTCGCCGTCAGCCGAGACGAGGACGAGCCCGATGACCGCGACCACCTTGCCTACCAGTACATGATGGGGCCAGAGGACGTGTTCGCGGAGCGTATCAAGAAAGCACGAAGCACACTGCGGCGTGTGCTGTGGAAGGCAGCGGCGAAAAAGAACTTGGATAACCTCCCCGCCGGTGTCTTCGATGAAGCGTTCAACGCCGGTCTTATGTCAAGCGGCCTGGGGATGCCGCTCGAAGAGATCAATCCAGCGGATCTGTTCGACCAGCAGAGTCGCGTGACTCGTATGGGTGAAGGGGGAATCCCATCCAACGATGCAGTACCCGAAGAAGCGCGTGCCGTTCAGCCCTCGCACTTCGGCTTCATCGATTTCCTCCGCACACCCGAGTCGGCTAAGGTCGGCGTTGACCTTCGCATGGCCAGGGGAGCAAAGAAGGGCGACGACGGGCGAATCTATACGCCGGTTGTCGACGTCAAGACCGGCAAGCAAGTCTACAAGACGCCGCAGGATCTGGCAGACGAGGCCGTTGCGTTCCCGGGCGAGCTCAAGCGTGGCGAGAAGATGGTCGCGGCAATGGTGGGCGGCAAGGTGAAGATGGTGCCGCGCGACAAGGTGAGCTTTGCCGTCCAGCACATGGAAGACACGTTCAGCCCGCTCGGCAACATGATACCGATGAAGTCCCTCGTCAAGGGCCAGCGTGCCGTCATGGCAGCTCGCATGTTGACGCAGGCATTACCGTTGACGAACCCCGAAGCACCGCTGGTCCAGAGTGGAATTCCTGGTCAGGACGACAAGAGCTTCGAGGAACACTATGGTAACCAATTCGCTGCCGCTCGTGCTGATATTGCTGGTCGCGTGGTCGATGTTAGTCCTACTGGTATCGTGGTGGAGGGACCGGGCGGTAAAAAGCAAGAGGTCGAGCTCTACGAGAATTTCCCGTTCAATCGCAAGACGTTCATTCATCAGACGCCGCGAGTCAAGGTCGGAGACGCGGTCAAGCCAGGACAGTTACTCGCGTCGTCGAACTTCACGACGGACCAGGGAGCAGCAGCGCTAGGCAAGAACGCTCGCGTTGCTTACATCCCATTTGGCGGCCACAATTTCGAGGATGCGATCGTCATCAGCAAGTCGTATGCAGACCGGATGACGTCCGAACACATGTATCAGCACTCCCAGGAGTGGACCAAGGAACACAAGACAGGGAAGAATGCGTTCATGTCACTCTTCCCGACCGAGTACACACGGGCCGAACTGGAGAAGTTCGGCGACGACGGTATTATCAAGCCCGGCACCGAGGTGAAGAAGGGTGACCCCCTGATCCTCGCGGCCCGCCAACGCGAGCCGACCCGAAAGCAGATGCTGCGGCGACGAAAGCCGACGTTCGTGAATGAGACCATTGTCTGGAACCACGAGGCCCCTGGCATCGTGACCGACGTTGACATTACCGACAAGGGCGCTAACGTCATAGTGAAAGGTACGCAGCCGATGGAGGTCGGTGACAAACTCTCTGGTCGTTACGGCGACAAGGGCGTGATCTCCCGGATCGTACCTGATGACGAGATGCCCACCGGGCGCGACGGGCGTCCGTTCGAGGTACTTCTCAACCCTCTTGGTATCATATCTCGGACTAACCCGTCGCAAATTATAGAGACGGCCCTCGGCAAGATCGCAGCGGTCACCGGGAAGCCGTACAAGATCAAGGACTTCGAGGACATCGACGACGCCGTCGAGTACGCCATGACCGAACTGCGTAAGCACGGCATGGACGATATGGAGGAGATCATCGACCAGGAGACAGGTCGCAAGATCAAGGACGTCCTCGCCGGTAACCGCTGGTTTATGAAGCTGCACCACACCAGCGAGTCGAAGGCACAAGGTCGCGGTCTTGGGTCGTACACCGCAGAGGGTGCTCCTGCCAAGGGCGGCGAGACCGGGGCCAAGCGGCTTGGCATGCTCGAAGTCAACGCGTTGATCTCCCACGGTGCCACCGACGTCCTGCGTGACGCAGCACTGGTGCGTGGTCAGGCGTCGCCCGAATACTGGGCACAGTTCATGTCTGGCTACAAGCCACCGACTCCCAAGGTTCCATTCGTCTACCAGAAGTTCGTCAACCATCTCAAGGCTGCTGGCATCAACGTGGTCCGTCAAGGCACGGCACAGCACATCATGGCGATGACCGACAAGGACATCGGCGAGCTGGCTGCTGACCGCGAGATCCAGAACACGGATACGGTCGACTGGCGATCCGGCCTGAAACCCAAGAAGGGCGGCCTGTTCGACGAGGCACTCACCGGCGGTCACAACGGCACCCGCTGGTCCTATATCAAACTCGCCGAACCGATGCCGAACCCCGTCATGGAGGAACCCATCAGGCGGTTGCTGGGACTGACGCAGAAACAGCTTCATAACGTGATCCTCGGTAAGAAGGAGCTAAACAAGAAGACGGGGCCGAAGGCGATTCAAAGCGCCTTGGCCAACATCAATCTCAAGAAGGAGATCGAGCGAGCCCGCATGGAGATCAAGGGCGAGAAGAAGACAGCCCGCGACGCCGCCATCCGTCGCCTCGGCTACCTCCGCAGCGCGGAGCGACTTGGCATCCATCCGAAGGACTGGATGCTGACGAAAGCACCTGTGCTGCCCCCGGCGTTCAGGCCAGTGTCTACGATGGGTCCGAAGAAGCTGCCCATGGTCGACGACGCCAACTACCTTTACAAGGAGCTGTTCGACGCTAACTCCGGTTTGAAGAGTATGGGCGAGCAGCTAGGTGATGACGTCGGCGAGGAGCGGTTAGCCACTTACCAGGCGCTGCGTGCCGTGACCGGGCTGGGTGACCCCATCCACCCCAAGAATAGAGAACGTAACGTAAAGGGGATCTTGAAACATGTCTTCGGTTCTTCACCAAAGGTGGGCACCATGCAGCGGCGGCTGCTCGGTAGCTCCGTGGACCTGGTGGGACGCTCTGTCATTACGCCGAACCCTGAACTCGATATGGACGAGGTTGCTATCCCAGAGGACCGTGCTTGGGAAATCTACAAGCCGTTCGTCGTCAGGAACCTCGTCAGACGCGGCCAGTCGCGACTCGCGGCTTCAAGGGCCGTTAAAGAGAGATCGTCGGATGCTCGGGAAGCGCTCATCGATCAAATGGAAAGTAGGCCAGTCCTCATCAACCGAGCCCCAACACTCCACCGCTACGGAGTAATGGCGGCCTGGCCTCGGCTCACGAAAAATCATACACTTGAAGTCAGCCCCCTGGTCGTCGGCGGCTTCAACGCAGACTTCGACGGCGACCAGATGAATTACCACGTTCCGTCAACGGACGATGCCGCGATCGAAGCGGCGGAGAAGATGCTTCCGAGCAGGAACCTGTTCTCCGCCTCCAACTTCAAGGTCCACTACAAGCCGTCACAGGAATATGTCGGCGGCTTGTACGAGGCGTCCGCCCGGATCGACAAACAGAACGCACCGCGCGTGTTCGCCAGCGTGGAGGACGCGATACGAGCCTATCGTCGCGGTGACATCAACATTGACCGCAAGGTCGAGATCGTCGGCCAGTAGCCACGGAGGAATTCGATGTCCGAGCAAGTAAGACTCAACCCGGTGTTGCAGAGCCTAGCCACCCGGAAGGTCTGGCAACAGGCCAGTGAAAAGCGAGCGTTTCAACCGCCCGCAGGCGGAGCTCCTCCGATGGACCCCGCAGCCGGTGGCGCACCACCGATGGACCCAGCGATGGCGGGCGGCGCACCACCCATGGATCCCGCAATGGCAGGCGGCGCGATGCCTCCAATGGATCCCGCAATGGCAGGCGGCGCGATGCCTCCAATGGATCCCGCAATGGCAGGCGGCGCGATGCCCGGCATGCCACCCGGCGGAGCAGCAGCTCCCGGTACCGATCCGATGACGGGCCAGAAGATGAAGCCCGAGCAGTACATGCAGATGCTCGACTTCCGGCTCTACAACCTCCAGCAGCAAGTCACGACGCTGCTGAACGCCATGGACATCAAGATGGATCCGGGCGTGCTCGTCACACCGCCTGGATCTCCGATGGGACCACCGCCCGAGGCGGCGCTGCCGGGTGGTCCCCAGGATACTGGGCAGGGTGCGGGTCAGGGCGGCGGCCCTGGCAGTGCCATCTCTCCGATCGAGCCCATGCAGGGTGCCTCGCCAGAGCTTGCGGCTGCTGGTGGTGGCGGAGAGCCTGCTCCGAAGATGGCCCAGGCGTTGCCGCCCGAGGTCGAGGAGTTCAAGAAGGAAGCCGCAGCCAACGCCCCTGACGGCTGGAACGTCGTCATGGTCAAGGCGGGCGAAGGAATCGCACAGGGCACCGTCGACGAGGAAGGCCCGGTCCACTCCTCGCCGCCGAACAAGGCCCTCAACAGCGGCGGCCACCCCGGCAAGCGTCCGAGTACGCAGTCGCTCTCGGCTGGTGGCAGCAAGGATCCCAAGTCCCGCACCGAGGCCGGTGACTCGATGGGTCCAGCCAACAAGTCGGCTTCCGACTTCGCGGCCAGCCTGGCAGATCCTGAGCGAGCCGAATCGTTCATCGGCGACCCGATTGACCCGGACGTCGTGGAGCAAGAGGCACCCATTACGACCAAGGCAGCCGCCACGGCGGCTATCTACAGGAGTCGCACGCAACACACATGAGACTGATCGTCCATAACGAACTACGGGAACCCCGGGTCATCGACGCTACTCGCGTCATCATCGAAGATGACCTGGGGAATCCCGTGTGTGCGGCGGTCCAGTTCGGCCCGCCGCCCGGCGGTATCATCGTTGAGACTGCTGACGCGAAGAACTGGAATCAGGTTCTGAGGAACCTCGGCATCGACAAGACGGTCGTTGTCACGGACATCGAACAGAAACCACTCGACCAGATCGTATTTGAATGAGCGTGTTACGGATCATCCTTGCTGGCGGCGATAACGTCCGCGTGTTCGACACACGCGATGACGCGATCTGCAACGTCATCGAGCCAGTGGACTACATCCACATCGACATGCAGCTTAACTACAGGGACATGCTCCGCGTCTTGACGGCGCACGCAGACAGGGCGAAGGACGCCATCCTTCTCTCCGGGCGATACAACGATGCCGTGACCGAGTTCTTGTCATTCGCCACGGACTGGACGATCGTGATGCCGGAAGCGGAGCTGACGCTGTTGCAGAGACGCCCGGACAGGAGCGTCACGGTCATCATACCGACCATGAACTGCTGCCGTTACGACATCTTCCACTATACGATCTCGGAGCTGATGGCCAGTGGCGACGTGCGGCAGATCGTCGTGATCGACAACAGCGAGCACTTCGACCTCGTTCCGCAGCTACGGCACTACGAATGCCCGAAGCTCGTCGTCCACGTCCCGACCAAGAACATGGGCGTGAACCGCTCGTGGAACTGGGGCGTGGAGAACACGCACACAAAATACTATCTGCTGATGAACGATGACATCCTGTGCCACCGCGACGTGATCGCCGGGACTATCGACTGGATGGAGAAGCATCCCAACTGGGGTGTGGCAACTGTCACGCACGTCGACTGCACCCGCGACCAGTTGACGCAGGACGTGATCGAGGAGTACGAGTCGAACATCCTGACGCGGACCAAGCCCGAGGACTGTATTGGTCATTGCGGTGCGTACATCTTCGGTCGCAAGGAACGGTGGAAGCCCATCCCGCAGATGTTCCAAATCACCAACGGCGATGATTACATCGTGTCGTCGCAATGGGGCAGTGCTCACGGTGCCAAGTTCGAGAAGTGGGTTGCACCACTCGACGGACTGTACCTGGCGCATGACCGCTCGATGACACTTCGACAACACCGAAACTGGATTGGCGAGCACGCCGGGCTAGATCGGTTACTGTTTAGCGAAATGGGATCATGCTGAAGACTACTGTCGGCCAACTGATTATCAACAACGCCTTGCCCGAGGACGTGCGCGATTATGAGCGTGTCCTGGACAAGAAGGGCGTAGGAAGCCTGTTGCAGGAGGTGGCCGAGAAGTACCCCGACCGGTATCGAGTGATTGCGAAAGAACTCGCCGACATCGGAAGAGATTCCGCGTTCACTACCGGTGGCCATTCGTTCGGGCTGCGGCACCTCCGCAAGTCCCTGGCGAGCGAAAAGATGCGGACGGAGCTGGGCAGGAAGCTCCAGCAAATCTACGCGAGCAATCTTCCCGACGACAAAAAGGAGGCGAAGATTGTCGAGCTGGTGGGCAGCCATCAAGCACAGCTCGCAGATGACGTCCTTGAGGAAGCGAAGGCCGTCGACAATCCACTGGCGAGGCAACTCACTGGTGCCGGTCGGGGAAACAAATACAACCTGAATAGTCTGCTGGGTGCGGACATGTTATACACGGACCACCGTGGCAACATCGTTCCAATCCCCGTCCTCCGTAGTTATGCACAGGGACTGCGACCTCACGAATACTTCGCAGGGTCGTTCGGTGCGCGGAAGGGCGTGATGGACTTGAAGGGTGCAACGCAAGATGCTGGCTTCTTCGCCAAGCAGCTTGTGCAGGCAGCGCACCGACTGCTTGTTGAAGACGAGGACGACCCCGATGCTTACGACGAAGAGTCACCTCGGGGTCTACTTGTCGATACGAATGATGCTGACAACGAAGGTGCTTACCTTGCCAGACCGATCGGTGGTTATGCGCGGAACACAGAGCTGACACCCCGGATACTGAAAGAGCTGCGGGAGGATGGACACGAGCAGATTCTTATACGAAGCCCCATGGTTGGTGGACCGGCTAGTGGTGGCGTATATTCCCGTGACGTTGGTCGTCGTGAGCGTGGTGGTCTTCCTCCTCGGGGCGACTTTGTTGGAATTGCTGCTGCACAAGCACTTGCAGAGCCTGTTACGCAAGCCCAAATCTCGTCGAAACACACTGGCGGCATCGCTGGTGCGGCTGGGGCGGGCGCGATCAGCGGATTCAAGCATATTAACCAACTGGTCCAAGTCCCTAAGACCTTCCGAGGTGGAGCAGCTCATGCCCAGGCAGATGGTCGAGTCGAGGCCATCCGAGAAGCACCCCAAGGCGGACAGTACCTCACCATAGGGGGTGAGGATCATTACGTCGGCAAGGGGTTCGAGCTGAAGGTCAAGAAGGGTGACACAGTCGAGGCCGGAGATGTGCTCAGCGAAGGGATCCCCAACCCTGCCGAGATCGTACGGCACAAGGGGATCGGGGAAGGCCGATCGTACTTCATGCGAGCCTTCCGCGACGTTCTGGACGCCTCTGGCACCTACGGCAACCGGCGAAACATCGAGCTGATCTCCCGGGGCTTGATCAACCATGTCCGCCTTACCGAGGAGATGGGTGATTGGGTACCCGATGACGTGGTCCCGTACCAAGTGCTGGAGTCGTCTTGGAAACCGAGGCCAGGAAACGCCGTCATGCCGATTAAGTCGGCTGTTGGCAAGTATTTAGAGCGGCCAGTGCTGCATTACACGGTTGGGACGCGAATTCAGCCGTCAATGCTGGCAAATATGCAGGCCGCAGGCATCAAAAACGTGACCGCACACGCCGAGCCGCCGCCGTTCAGGCCCGAAATGATACGGGGTATGGCGAATTCCGCCCATGACCCCGACTGGATGACGCGGATGCTCGGATCGTACCAGTCTAAGAGCATTTTGGAGGGTGCCCGCAGGGGTGCCATGAGCGAAGAAGCGGGCACCAGCTACGTTCCGGCGTTGGCGTCCGGCTCAAGTTTCGGTAGATTAGGGCTAAGCCAGGGCTGGGACAAGGACCAGCAGCGGCCTGCCCAGCAGGGTCGTGCCGGACAACCGATACACTAAATCTGGGTGGTGTTATGTCGAGCTAAGTGCTACGATAGCACTGAGATACACGACGTACCTTCATCCACGGATGGAGTTTTTGCCATGAGTGCAACTCTAAAGCGTACCCAGCCGTCGATCCCCGAGTGCCTCCGCATCATGGAGGGCTTTGTCATCAAGCAAGCCGAGCTTGGTGGAGACGGTCAAGACCAACCGTTCGAGCAGGCGTTCTCCAACCTGGCGCACGCCTACCTCCGCGACAAAGCTCCGTCGCTGCTCGACCACGAGATGGGCTTTCAGCTCCTCGACCGGAACCAGGACAATACCAAGGCCATCGGCGTCTTCGGGTTCAAGGTCGGGTCGCACATGCTCTTCGCCCCAGTGTTCTTCCTCCAGGGCGATCTCAAGGGGCATGAGCTGCTCTACATCAAGAACCAGGACATGTTCGTGCCGATGAAGGAGAACTGGCTGAACTACATCCTCAACCGCAAGCCGAACATCCTCGGCGACGCAGTCTCTCGCAACAGCGCAGAGATGGGTGTGATGCAGCCCGACCTCAACCGCCTCAGTAAATCGCCGTGGAAGTATGCGTCGGCTGCCCCGCAATGGGTCAACGACGTCATGCCGAAGCTGGCGCACACGGCACTGACGGACGTGTCCACGGAGCTCGACGAGTATGCCAAGACAATCAATCTACCGCGCTTCGCAAAGATGGCGTCGCTGGGACAGTTATCCTGGCTCGTCGACACATGCCAGCGCCACCCGCGAATCGCACAGGCCGTCGTCGAACACCACGGCAGCCTCGACTTCATCCACGAGGGTATCCAACGCGCCAAGTCGGCAAGCGTCCTCTACGACAAGCCAGCCCAACGACAACAGCCGATCATTGGCGGCTCGATACTGCCAGATCCGAATGAACACCCGATCAAGACCGGGCAGTTGAAGATCGTCACCTACGAGGCCACGCAGAAGTCAGACCAGCCACACGGTCTGACCGAGGAGAAGGCCGAGCAGCTCTTGCAAGATGGGTTGTTGATCGAAGACAACCGTGAAGGCGACGCTGTCTCGACGCCGTACAACGTGCAGACCGAGCAACGATTGTGGAACCCGCAATGCACGGGCCTCTACGAGGTGCTCGTCAAGCCAGGCAAGTTCGAGCGGTGCTACGTCGCCTTCCATCCGCATGGTCCGGCGTGCCGCAAATTGTTCTGCACCGTCGTCCGCGTCGACGAGGGCGATCGTAACTGGCTGAACATTCATCCAAGCCGAGTCTGGTGCTCGGCGAAGATCGAGGGCGAGGATTACGATAACTGGTATGATGGGCTGCCCGACCCTGACTCGCTCCCGACAAGTGACAGCTATCGGGGTGGCCGTATGATGCTGATTGGTCCCCGTGGCAATGCCACATTGCCGTTCCGGGCCAAGAAGACTCTTGGTGACGCGTACGGAGAGACGTCCTATGACGTCGACTTTTCCGACCACTGCGAGTACGGCCTCTCCGATAGTGTCCTACACCCGACTGGCCGCGATCACTACCAGAAGGACTACGGTGCGCTGGACGACTACGACTCGTGGCGTGACGGCCAACGGGTTCACCTCGACGGCAAGGAAGGCACCGACCTCCGATCGTCCCGAGGCGACGTCTGGATCCCGAAGGGCTACAAGCTCTTGAAGGTCGAGCCGTCCGCCGAGGACATGAACCGCCGCAAGCAGGAGAACAGCGACTGCTGTATGCCCTGCGACCCCGGTGGTGACTCCCGAAGCGAGCCTTCCCCGATCCGGCCTGGCAATATCATCGACGCCGAGCTGGCGATTATGACCCAGCTCTCCGAAACCGATGTCCGTGCCCGCACCAAGGACGCGGTCGAGATCGACGGCAACCCGTACACGTTCAACGAAGCCCTCATCGATCTCGTCGTCAACAAGGGGCTCCGCGAGGGCGTTGCTCGTACGATCATCAAAGAGGCCATCGACAAGCGAGGCAAGCCGCACAAGTTCCACATCAAGCTGGCAAGCCCGTACGAAGGCGACCCGTACCTGACTCCTGGTGCTGCCGCTGCGCCGGGCTTCCCTGGTCCCGAGACCATTGGCGGAGCCAACATGATGGGCTACGACGGTGCGACGCAGGGTCCGGGTGAGTATATGCTGCCCGTCGAGGGTCTGCGAGCCGAGGGTAACAATCGGGCCGTCTACGACGTCCGCCCGGACGCTACCGGCGAGCCGATGGACATGGACACGATCCAGAAGGCCATGGAGAGCGGCCAGCAGGAAATCTTCGACACGGCCATGATCGGCTCAATGTTGAAGGCAGTCCGTGACGATACAATGATCGACCGGTACGTGCCCGACCTCGTCAAGGGTATGGACCGCCTCGGTCGAATCCTGTTCATGTTCTACTGGCACGGCGACACCTTCGCCGACCGCTATGGAAAGCAGGACATGCCCGAACTGGAGGACAGTCTCCGTAACGCCTTCGAGATGATGGGAGACGTGATCCTCTTCTTGAAACAGAAGACCATCGAGCCTTACCCCGAGGAAGACAGCGTCGACCTCGACCTGGGTGCGGCGGCGAGCGTCTAAGGAGACTGATCCATGAGCATGATTCCGTATGTGGTTTCCAAGAACGTCCAGGTCCAGGGCGATCAGGAAAACATCATCGAGCTGCCGTTCCCGCAACGCGGCGTGGTTCACGGTTGGTGCGTCCATCAGATCGGCGGCACCGACGCAGCAGGTAACTTCGAGCTGCTGATGAAGGATCCGCGCATCAATCGCGAGGCGTCCGAGTCATCTGTGTCGTCCGGTATATCCGGGTCGTCACTCGGTGGTGTGGCCTATACTGAGGATGTGCGTGTCTACAGCGTCTTCGGGCGCAAGACCTTCAGCGGCGGGCAGCGAGACTCGGACTACGTCAACGTCTACTCGCCGTTCGAGAATCTCGACAACGGCCCGACGAATCGTCGGAGAATACTCTACCTCGTAATGAACATGGACCCACCGGCGGAAACGATGGTGTTTCAGGTTCTGTTCCAGTGCATGATCCCGCTTAGCTAATGTTAGTCGACTGCCTACGCGAAAACCCGTTTCGTCCCGCCCACTGGCGATGGCTCCGCGCCCAAGGTATAGCCAATGGCAGCCAGCCTCGGTCCACGCGACGCATGGATGGCCCTGTCGGCTATCGCTGGATCAAGCGGGCCGCCAAGTTCAAGCAGCGGTATGACGCGTGTGAGACCGAGATGGATCAGGTCACGCTCTCCAGGCAGATGCCGGATCTGTTCTGGGCTCACCATGCGTGGTTGCAAAACAAGCTACCGACGCGATGGCACCTTGAGGCCCACATCTTGGCCCGTGCCGACGACTGGGAGATCGGCTTCGCGGCAGGACTCTCGCCGGAGATCGTGGAAGCCTACGAGGCTGTCTTCTTCAACGTCCGCACGAAACTCAACCACAGGAACTACATCACCCATCAGGTCATCGGCCCGGGAGTGCAGCGGGGTCTCTACGAGCGCGACTACGACGTGCTCTGGAAGCTGTACGGCTACTTCTACGGCCCGCATGTCCTGGAAGCGATGGCAGGCAAGTGTATCAATCCGATCTGGTGCAGCACGCCAGACACGGTCAATTCCTCTTATCAGGACGACGCGATCGGCACGCTCAAGATGAAAGCGGCGATCGCGGCCAAGACGATCCCCGTCACATTCAACACGCAAACTGAGCTGTTGCATATCTTCACGAAGTTCGTGGAGGTGGAACGGACCACGGACAGCGCTGGGAAGGCCCAGGATCAGATCCTGGAGCACATCTCGGCGATGATGACCAACATGCCGTTCAACATCGGCGGTCGCGACCCACAGCGGGGCCAGATCCCGATCGAGCACAACCCGGCACAGGCATACAAGAAGACGGCCATCGAACTCTCGTTCGAGGAAACGATGGCCGTGGCAACTGGCACGCCGGTGCCTGATGCCGACCGTCTCGTGGACCTATCTTTCCCGCCACCCCCCGGCCTTGAGGAGGACGCAGGAGGCATTGAATGAAGAAGATCAGTAAAGCCGCAGAGAACAAGCTCATCAAGGCGATCGAGAAGACCGCCGTGCTTGTCAACGACGGAATGGATCCGAGCAAGGCCATCGCTAAGGCGGCCAGCGAGGACGGCATTCCGCCGGGCAACATCAACTTGATGGTCCACGCCTACAATACTGGTCGCACCACGCGGCAGCGACAGTCGGGCGAGGATGCTCTCACCAAGTCAGCCGACTTCCCCTTGGCGGACGCCAGCAAGGTGCTGGATCTTCTCTACCCAGAGAACGTCAAGACAGCGGCGGCTATCGAGCAGAGCACGATCGTCTCGACCCAGTACGCCATTCCGCCCACGGGCCTCCTCGAACGTCGCGAGAAGCGAGCCATCCGGCAGCGGAAGCTCGACTGGACGATCGGCGAGGTCACCGAGGCCCCTGCACCGTATCCGACCGACCCGAAGGAGCGGATGAAGCGGGCCTACGCCAACGCCGAGAAGCTGCGGCGGGAGAGTGACGAGCTGCGTCGCCGGATGTCCTCGGCCTTCGACAAGATGGCCAGCACGTTCATGGACCTGACGAACTACTTCCGACAGCCTGGTGGCTCGCCGATCCCTGTGGTCAGCGAGACGGCCTTCCTGTTGCACGGCGACAAGGGACGGCAGATCGTCGACGAGGTCGTCAAGGTGACACCAGGGCTGGCGAAGATGTCCATGCACAAGGTCGCCGCCGTCGTCGACCAGACCACCGACAACGAGTGCTACGCACTGATCTCGCAGTTGCTCGACGAGATCGACTTCTACAAGGAAGCCAAGCGGAATTACGAGCAGCAGGCGAAGGAAGCAGCGGAGAGTTCGGAGGCTCTCCTCCGCCCTTTCGTCGAACGACCCCGGTCAGTCCTGGAGGGATACTTGCAGGATTCTGAGAAGGAGGCGGGCATGTTGTTCCCGTCGCTGGTCGGGGCGTCGGCACTGAAGAGTTTGTTTGGTGGAGCAGCACCCAGTGCTGCCAAACCTAAACCAGGGGCAGTCCAGAAACAACTGGCGGAACTAACAGACCCGGAGCACGAGCAGCGTCTCCGCAACATCCAGACATCGGCGATGCTGCAAGACATGATGATCAATGATCCGGTCATCTCCGGGTATGACCCAACGGAAGCCACGGATGCTTTCAACGAGATCGTACAGACAGCTCCCCGAGCTGCGAACAAGCGAGCCATCATGCAGTCGCTCATGCGAAAGCGGCTGGAGCAGGGCACGTTGGACGCGTTCGAGGTGCAGCAGTTGCTCGACATGGAAGAGAAGCAGCAGAAGATCGACCGACCACCAACGACAGTAGGAATGGGTGATGTCTCAGTTCTTGCCTAACGTAGAGAATGCGGATCACGCGGCGGCGATCCTGTCGTTGCGTCTTTCGATTGCGCAGCAGACAGGCGGCGTCACGAAAGAGGCAGGCTGGAAAGAGAACGTCGACACGTTTGTCCAGAACCTTATGAAGCAGAAGGACGCCTTGCTGGCGAACCTGAAGCGAAAGCCCGACCTCACCGGAGATGCCCAGAACTATTGGGGCAACGTCGGCTGGGAGTCGCTCCGCAACGCGCTGATCGGTGCTGGCGTCGGCGGTGTGGGTGGTGTAGCGAGCAGCTTGTTCTCGAAGCGACGCAAAAAGGATCCTTGGGGCAAGTTGTTGCGAGGTGCGTTACTCGGAGCCGCTGCTGGTGGTGGCGGTACGGCTGCGTACCGAGGTGCAGAATACGCTCGCCACGGCGGCGCGGCTGCCGAGGCGGAAGCCAACCGGCTTGCAGACGAGAAGGCCGAGGCGGATTATCAAGCTGCCGAGGCAGAGGCACGTTCCGCAAACAAGCAGCGAACGCAGCAACTCGCCGCTGGGGCGCAAGGGAAGCCCGCAACTCGTGGCGGGAAGCCAGCCATCACGCCGGGTGTTACGACCTGGGGCGGCAACCAACCCGCACGGCTCAAGCGTTTCCTGGGAGCCCGCGAGTTCGGCGAGGGTGCCGAGGAATACGCCCAAGGCAGCATGCAGGACATGTACGGCCCTGACGCCGGTGTCTTCACGACAGCGGGTGCTATCGGTGGTGCTGGCCTCGGTGCAGCCATCGATCCCGCCATGCGACGTTGGAACGCAGTCAAGGAGCTCGCGTCGCGGAAGGATCCGGGTGCTGACCTTGGCAGGAAGAATCTACCGCACAGCCGCGTGAAGAGTCGGATACCTAAGCCGATGCGAGGTAATAAGGGTAAGTCCCCGACGAAGGAAGTCTTGCAAGGTACCGTGGGTCGTGAGTTCTGGCGACCCTGGAAACGTCTCACATACATGGGACGCGTGCAGGGTGTGCCGGGTTACGATTTGAAGAGAGCACGTCAGCCAGTGACGGCGAAGCGTCGTATCGGTGGTCAAGGATTGCCAGCATTGCTCGGTGCTCTTGGTATGTCCCAGTTGGGTGCCAAGATCGATGCAGCGAGAGCTGGAGGCCCATAAGCGAGAAATACTATGAGTCTAATCAAAGTCATCACCCCAGGCGCGTACGACTTCAGCGAGCCCATCGCTGAGATGGTCAAGGTCTCCAGTCGCGGGCTCCTGGGTGTGGACAAAGCCCGATTCGAGAAGCGTGCGGGTGCGCGGTTCGCACACGAGTTCGCCAAGCTGGCGGGTGAGCTGCATCCCGACGAGACGCCAATCCACCTGTTGGCCATCGGAGCCACCGAGGACTACGGTGCAAACCGAAACGGCGATGGCTTCCGTCGCTTGATCTGCGAACGCTACCATCCGACGTTCGTCAAGCACGCTCACTTCTTCCGGGACCACAAGAACAAGGATCCTCGCAAGTGCTACGGCCACGTCAAGCTGTCGGCCTGGCACGACCCCATGAAGCGTATCGAGCTCATCGTCGCGCTCAACGGGTCCGAGGCAGCCGCCAAGAGGAACGGCGGGATCTTCGCCGACAAGGAGATGCAGAAGCTGGCCTCGGGGAAAGAGATCCCCGTGTCGATGGCCTGCCGCGTCTCCCACGACGTCTGTTCCTACTGCGGCAACAAAGCACCGAAGCGAGACGACTATTGTAAATCCGCCGAGGACGGCGGCATGTGCAAGGCAGGCGGCCTGTGCAACAATATCGGATCGCTGGTCGAGATCGACGGCGGTATTCATCACTTGCATGCCGACAACCCCGATCCCGATTTCTTCGACATCTCCCACGTCTTCCGTCCAGCCGATCGGATTGCCTACGTTTCCGGCATGATGAAGGCTGCTGGTGCGACGACGGTTAGCGGAGCTGAGCTGGCCGAGGTCATGGGAGTGTCCCTGCCCTACGAACTGCTGGTCGACAAGACCCAGCCGTCGCATGTGCAGCGGATGCTCAAGGTGGCTTACCAGCTCGCGGACATGGAGGCCGATTTGGTCGCGGGGCGGCTGTTCCCGCACAACGATTTTGCGGGGGCGTTCGCTCCGAGCGTCCAGCAAACCGACTCATTGCCCCAATGGGGTCGCGAAAAGTTCGCGCACACCCTCCGGGCGATGGCCGACGCCAGGATCGCGTTGCCACTGACCACCTTCATCGAGCTCGTCACCGGGCAGGAGAAGGATGCGGCAGCCGGTACGGCGGAGATCGTGAGCCGAGAGTTGCCGGGGATCTACTCTCGTATGCTGACAAGCGGCGACCTACCCGAACGGGTGGGGAACTGCCCTTATATCCCTGGTCCTGTTGCTTCGTCGGATCTCCGACTCTGGGCGGAAAAACAGGCTCAAGCGCTTTCTATCAAGGAAGCGCATGTACGTCGCCGCGTGACCCAGGCGGCGTTGCGGCAAGAGGTGCCCGCCATCGATCGAGCGGCCAATATGGAGAAAACGGCCCTCGATTCCGGCCCAGCCGGGAAGCTGGCGGAGGAGTACGCCCTCTACAAGCTCGCATTTCTGGGGTCAATTCCAGAGTCGGACGATGAATTACAGTTGACACAGGGTATGGTCTTGCTGCAAAATTACGCGAAGTAGGACATTAACGTCCAGCATCGTGGTAAGACGCCCGAGCGTCAAAGGAGTTGACTAGCCATGTTAAAGACCGCTTCTGGTGAAACCCAAAAGGGTTCCCTATTCGGTGCTCTCCGCAATCTTGCGGACGAGATCAAAGAAGAAAAGACGGCGGCTGCGGAAGGCCAGGTCAAGGCGGGTGAGACGCCGACTCCTCCTGATCCCGGTGGTTACCAAGGGGCTTCGACCCATCCAACCACCAACGTCGATAACTCCGCTCAGACTGCCACCGAAGGCGCGCGTTCGAGCGAGAACACCTCCGACGTCAAAGCTGATCAGAAGGAACCGGCAGTCGACAACACGTCGGAGGCCACACCGAACCAAGACGAGCAGGACAGCGTCCAGCTCAACATTGGTACTCAGCAGTCGGCCACGGGCGAAGATCCGTCAGTCGAAGACGACTACAAGGGCGAGAAGGACGATCCTGGATCGTCCATGCCTGCTCGGACGGACAACAACCCGGAAAAGTACGGCTCTCTTTCTTTCAAGGAAGCACACAGCCGCTCCACCACACTCGCCAACGAGCTGCTCGCGGACCTGGCAAACGGGTACGGCGAACAACTTGAAAAGGGTGCGGAGAGCAGCGACCCAAAGTCTCGTCCTGAGACCAGTGCTCCTATGACTCCGGCAGGCGGCAGTGCCGAGGGCGAACACGTTCAGCCCGGCGGCGGCGGTGCCACCAAGTCGGAGAAGAAGAAGGAGAAGGACGCCGCAGCCCAAGAACCGCCCGCCGGTATCGATGCCGAGGCGTTTCAGAAGGCATCGGCAGCCGTGGGTGGACAGCCACAGGTCGAGGAGATGCAGGCGGGCTACGAGTTGGCCGCCGCTCTTGGCATCTCCAAGGAAGCTGCCGCCCAGAGCGTGACCGACACGATCGCTGCGACGATCCAAGACGCCCAGCTCGATGCCGACCTGTTCGGCTCGTACTACTCGGCGTTCCTGGAGAAGCAAAGCGCGGTCCCGCCCGATGAGGAGGGTGGCGAAGACCACGGAAACCCTAACGACGCGTCGTCTGGCGCAGGCGAAGCTGCTGAGCCGATGCCCGAGGACATGGGAGGTGAGATGCCGCCGGAGATGATGGGTGGTGCCGAAGAAGGCGGCCCGTCCCTCGGCGACTTACTCGGCCCAGGCGGCGAAGGTGGCGGCATGGAAGGCGGCATGGGCATGGAAGGCATGCCCGGCGGCGAGCCCACCGAAGAAGAGGCGGTAGCCGAACTGGCAGCCGCGCTCGACGAGCTGGGCATTCCTCTCGAAGCACTTGCCGAGGCCGGTGGTGGCGGAATGCCTCCCGAAGGCGGCGGCGAGCCTATGATGCCTCCGCCCGAAGGTGGCGGCATGGAAGTCGCGGCGTCGGACAAGTCCACGCCCACCGAAGGACAGAAGTTGGCATCGGCCATCCAACGCTTCAAGCAAGCTGGTAAGTACCAGTTCAAGCAAGCGAACGACGGAACTCGTGCTCGTGCGATCCGGGACATAATGAAAGGTTATCTCCAGGAGATCATGGGCTGACCCCTAACGTGTAACCACCAGACTGTTCTGGGCAACCAGACTGTCACGGAGGATTGACATGAGTGATTCTGCTACCCCGATGACGATTCCCGAAAAGGTGATCGAACACATCGGTGTTTCTCACGCCGCTCTCGAAAAGGCTGCTGCCGATCAGCAGGCTCTCGAAGACACGCGTGAGAAAGTCGCTGCCCTCATTCCGAAGGCGGTCGACGCGGCAGTCTCCGGGGAACGCATCGAAGATACCCCGGAGCAACGCCAGAAGCTCGCCGAGATCCTTGCGGATCCCGTCGCAGCATTGGAAATCTTCTGCAAGGTCGCGGTCCATCGGAACGCCGCCGAGCAGACACTTGGCACACCTGTTGACGGAGCCGTCAAGACGGCGGGCGCCAACGGTAACGGCCAGGGCTACGACAGCCTCACCAATCCGAATGTGGGCGTCCGCACGACGATGGTGAAACAGTCGGACCAGCGTTTGTTTTCAGCTTTGGGATTGACCCCACCCCAAGATTAGTAACTCACTAGGTTCCCAAGTGTTGGGGCGGGTATCCCAGTGAATTTCCCAAAAACACGGAGGTCAAGCAATGACTGCTCCCTCTCTCATGTTCGAGCATGGTCTCGACATCGCCAAAGGTTGGTTTGAACCGGCTGCCCTGGACTTCGCTGCCAAGCTGTCGGAGAACGTAACCTTTGAGGTGCCCCGAGGTCGTGTTGTCCATGTGAACAACCAGAACGAATTCGAGATGGGCGTTGCTGGTACTCAGATGGGCATCTTCACTCTCAACGGGAGTGAGGACTACGACGTCTCGAACCCTGGGACGACTCCGGCAGGCAACTTCATGCACCAAGCGATCGCGCCAACCGGCGTGATGAGTGGTTTGGTCGCAAACGGTGCCTACGAAATCGAGTCGACCGAGTTCGACGACAATCAAACCTATCAGGCGAACGAACTGCTCACAGCGACTGCCGACAATACCACGTTGGCAACTGGTGGTGTCCTCACCAACCAGAACGCTGTCCAGTACGTCAATCCGATCTGCGGCGTGGTGTCACGCGGTCGGTTTGTGAACGCCCACGGCGTGCCGGTTCTGGCCTTCTGGCCGGAGTGGTTGCCCGCCGAAGTGGCACCGTAACAGCTTCTTCATCAAGTGAGTTAAGACAACTCGCGAAGGCAAAAGACATTCAATCTAAGGAGGTCTCAGATGCCAACCCAAACCGAAACCCAGTTGCTCAACGAAACGCTGTTCGAGCAGTTGGACACCCCGGGGATGGAGAAGCAGGCGATCGATGCCGTCAATGACTTCACTCGCACAAAGATGCGTGAAGACGGTTTCTATCGTCGCATCCTTCCCCCTCTTCAGATTTCCAACGACGAATTGGACAGACAGGTCGACACGGACAAGCCCGTCAAAGTGGTCGACAAAGAGCCCGACTCGCCTGCGGCAATCAGCATCCCGTTCGCCACGTTGCCGACGAACGTCTACATCCGTGGCCCGCGTTACCGGGTCATGTTCGACAGAATCGTGACGCCGCGATTCACGAAGGACGTGGACGAGTTGAGGACGTGGGTCATGGACATCCGCCAAGTGTTGTCGGACAACGCGATCAAAGACATGCTCGCGGAGGAAGACAGCAAGTTCATCGCCGCCGTCAACGCAGTGATGATCGGTGCGGACACGCCCGTGCCCTACAACGGCAACGTCGTTCAATGGGAAACCATCGAGGGCGGGATCACCCGTGAAACCTTGCTCGACGCGTTCAAGATCATGCCGCGCGGCCCCAGTCACCTGGAGGTCCACACGGTCCTGATCAACAACGTGACGATCAAGGAAGTAATGAAGTTCGGACGAGACGAAATGGGCGGTGACTTCTCCGAAGACATCATCCGTAACGGCTGGGCCGAATCGAACTTCATGGGTGCTCGCTGGATCATCACGATCAAGCGCGACCTCGTCCCCGACGACACGATTTTCATGTTCGCCGACCCGAAGTTCATCGGGAAATCTTACCTTCTGGAAGATACCACGATGTATATTCGTCGCGAGGCGTACATGCTGGAGTTCTTCGCTTACCAAACCGCTGGCGGCAGCATCGGTCACTCCGGTGGTCTCGCCAGAGCCGACTTCGCGTAAGTCAGGTGAGGGAATACCGTAGCTGACCTCGGGTTCGCCCGAGGTCAGCATCTCGCTTCGATCACTTTCGAGAGAGAAAGAAACATGTCCGATCAAAATCAAGCACCCCAGGTGCAAGACCCGGACACGGCGTACGCGATGGTACACCAGAAGGTGTATACTCCCGTCTTCTTCACCAAACTGGCCAACGACTATGGGTTTCGACCCAAGACGGACCAGGAAGCCATGGAGATGCTTACCATGGCCGCCCAGCTCCGTGAAGGTTACGACCAGGAGATGGAGAAGTCAGCGTCGGCTCAAGGCAGCGTCTTGGCCTCGGCCCATCAGCATCTCAACGGCACGCTCGCCGAATCGGGTTTCGATCCCGGCGGAGTCACCGACGAGATGATCTACAAGGCCGCGTCCGAAGTCGCCTTTGACCCCGAAGTCGCCAACGCCGTCCTGAGTCTGCAAGTCGGTGCTGCTGCCGCAATGCAGGAAGCAGGGCAGTAACCAATGACCTTGTGCAGCCACTTGGCTGGACTCATATAAGGAGGAAACGGCAATGCAAGATGCCAATACCGTGTGCCTTTACACTACGCTGAAGAACGTCAGCGGCACAGAACGAGTCTTCGGGATGCTCGGCGCTCGTGGGATGCGACTCGCAGCCGACGAAGTTGTCACCGTCCCGGGGAATATCATCACTGCCTTGGGCATGGGTGGTAAGTTCTCGCAGCGGAAGTTCCAAGCGCTGGAAAGGTCACTTGACGAAAACGGCTCTTTGCAGATCATCAGCACGCCCGCCGTGCATCTGTACGATCCCATCCAGGATCGAACGCGGCAGCTTGCACTCCAAGGCGGTGTGTTGGGACTGGTTGACCCCTGCTGGTACTCGTCGGGCTCGTCCGACTTCTCGGCAGCGTAGGCCAGACCACAAAGAGCTACACCTATTCGATAGGCCACAAGCGGCGGCCCCTCGTGGCCGCCGCTTGTTTCTTTAGGAGGCGACGCCATGGCAGTCATAGGCACACCGATCCAAACCTGTTGTGACGCCACGGACGCAGTCCAGGAAGGCGTCTCTCAAGTCCCGTGCGACGAGCAGAACCAGGTAGCCCCAGACATCTCGCGGTACTACAGCGAGCTGGTGCTGTCCCGGATGCGATCCGTCCAGGGCAACTGCGGCCAGGAGCTGGTGATCAACTGGCAGATGGTCGACCTCATGGGTCACAACGTCAACCTCGAAGAGTGCTGCGGCCTGTCGAGCGGGTCGAGCTTCTCCTCGTCGAGCGAGCCCAGCAGCATCTCGATGTCCAGCGACAGCGTCAGCGAGAGCAGCGAGTCCAGCGAGGCCGAGGAGATCCCGTGCATCTGCTTCCGCATCCGCGAGAACCTGTCGCTCGGTTGCTTCCCGGAGCCGCCGCAGACAGAGTACGAGGCCACCGTCGTCGATGCTGCCACCGGCAAGATCAAGATCACGCTGCCACCGAACGCAACCGGCGTGCCAGGTGTCTACTTCGCAGAGGCTGCGGCGGTGGACAGGCGTGGCGTGATCATCTTCACAAACGTGTTCTACGTCATCCTGAACCGTGGTCAGTTCGGGTCCGAGCGCCACATGCGGGGCGGACCACCAACAATCCAGGAGATCCGACTGCACCTCCGGGATAGCTCCCCGGCAGAGAGCCTGCTCCTGGACAACATCAAGTTCGACGACGCGGAGATCGCCTTGGCCATCTCCCGTCCGATCGACTACTGGAACGAGATTCCGCCGCCGCTGTCACCCCGGATGACAACCCAGAACTTCCCCTGGAGATACCACTGGCTGGAGGCGATCGCGGCCAACCTGTTCTGGATGGTCGAGGAGAATTTCCGAGCCAACAACTTGACATACTCGGCGGCGGGTGTTCAAGTGAACGACCAGGACAAGGAGCCAAACTACGCCCGAGCCGCTGAGCGCAGATGGGCCAACTGGGTGAACTTCGTCAAGAGGCAGAAGTCATCCATCAACCTTGAACAGTGCTGGGGAGGGATCGGATCCAGCTATGCGTTCGCCAGAGGCACATACTACGGCAGGGGCTATTAGCATCCCGTTCTGCACAGTTGCTGGGCTCGTTGACTGTGCTGAAGCCCGAGGCATCTGGACCTACTGGGAAGGCGACCGGCCTGCCATCAATGATGTCGTCCAGATCAACGACGAGCCGTTCCTCGTCACGGCTGTCTATACGCTCAACTGTAGCAACTACGTCAATGTGGTGCCATTGTGGGAGTGGCCAGAGCGGCAGCGCGACTTCTTCGACATCTCCCGGGTGACTCAGCCTGCCGACCGGGCCGCGTTCCAACACGGCCAGGCCGACCGCATCCGAGGCGTGCGTGCAAACCAGGTGATGATCGACGATGTCCAAGAGATCGATCCTGCGGTCCTGGCCCGTGTCCGTGGCGACTTCGCAAGGGCAGGCACCGATGTCCGCTTTGAAGACATGGAGATCACGGACGTGCAAGAGTTTGTCGACGATGACGGTGTTCACCGCACCAGCATAGCCATGCGGGCCACGAACCCAGTGCCCGGCGAGCCGTTCACGATAGCCTTCAACCTCCAGCCCACGCCTGGCGAGCCGAACCGCAACGGGGACATCTTCGAGGCTGGTGCCTACGAGATGCAGTCTACCGATGTCGAACTGCTCGCTGTAACGAGAGTTCCCCATGGCACTCAGGCCACGACGACGCCCAGGCCATCCCAGGTAGACGAGCGTGATCAGCATCCCAATAGTGACTGAAAACCACCCACAGTGGGAGTTTATCAACTGGGTAGACCAGCAACCGCCCGTCCGGCAGGGCTGGACCAGGACGCTCTCCGTACAACCGCTGTTTGTGCTGGGCCGGGCAACCCCTATAATGCAGTACCATGTCAGCGACCAGCCAGATGACAACGCCGATCAGTATACCGTTCACGACGATTGAAGACCCGCTCTTCGATTTCCAGCGTGAGCTGCTGCGTATGCTCAACATCCCCGACGACGACGTCGTGCTGGCGGGGCGGCAGTCGGGTCGCACGATGGCAGCAACACTGATGTTCGCCTCGGCCTACGGTCGCACAGAGCAGAACAGCGTGCTGGTCAACCGACAAACCCTG
>Ga0180438_10000870_pt1 | contig 55327 bp, 37 predicted proteins | sample SS_ome_12_FD_132455 | JGI IMG/M metagenome (GOLD analysis project Ga0180438, IMG submission 132455) | Hypersaline lake sediment archaeal communities from the Salton Sea, California, USA - SS_3_D_2 metaG | ecosystem: Environmental > Aquatic > Non-marine Saline and Alkaline > Hypersaline >... | reverse complement strand
CTGACTCCTGACCCCTGACTCCTGACCCCTGACTCCTGACCCCTGACTCCTGACCCCTGACTCCTGACCCCTGACTCCTGACCCCTGACTCCTGACCCCTGACCCCTGGTTCCTGGAGACTTCCCGATATGACCGAGATTGCCAAAACCGTCGTATTCGTCGTGGTGGGCGTGGCGGCGCTTGGACTGGCCTGGACGGTCGATCTTGCCAACCGGCCATCGGAGTCGGCCTTAAGCGGCCCGATCGCCGTGGGCAAGCCACTCTTCGAGGATTTCGACGCCCTGAAGGTGACCGAGCTGGAGATCGTCAAATGGGACGAGGAGACCGGCACGCCGCGGTTCTTCAAGGTGGCCCAGGTCAACAACGTCTGGTCGATCCCCTCCCACTCGAACTACCCGGCCGACGCCAAGGACCAGCTCAGCAAGGCGGCCCCGAGCGTGATGGGGTTGAACGTCGTGACGTTCGAGAGCGACAGCCGGGGCGACTTCTCCGAGTACGGCGTGGTCGATCCGGCCGGCGAGAACCTCGAGCCGGGCACGACCGGCGTGGGCACCCGCGTAGTGATGAAGAACAAGGAGGGCAAGGATCTGGTCGCGCTGGTGATCGGCAAGGAGGTGCCCGACCGCAGCGAGCTGCACTTCGTTCGCCGCGTGGGCGAGGACCCGATCTACTCGGTCAAGGTCGACCCGAGCAAGCTCTCGACCAAGTTCCAGGACTGGATCGAAAAGGACCTGCTGAAGCTGAGCACGTGGGACATCAAGCAGATCCGGGTGCTCGACTACTCATACGATGAACTGGCCAGACAACCGCGGATCCGGGGCCAGTTCGCCGTGGAGTACAATGACACGGGCGACACCCGTTGGAAGCTGCTCGACAGCAAGATCCTCAACCCCGAGACCGGTGAGTGGACCGATCGCACGCTGAGCGACGAGGAGGAGCTGAACGCCGATAAGCTCAACGACATGAAGTACGCCCTGGACGACCTGGAGATCGTCGACGTGGCCCGCAAGCCCGCCGGACTAAGCGCGAATCTGAAGAGCACCGGTGAACTGAAGCTCGATCCGGAGGCGCAGCTCTCCCTGGCGCAGCGGGGATTTCACCTCGTGCCGTTCGGCAGGAACCAGGTCGAGCTGCTCTCGAACGAGGGCGAAGCCCGCGTGGTGATGAAGGACGGCGTGCAGTACACGCTCCGTTTCGGCGAGATCGTCGAGGATACCTCCGGCGGCGAGAAGAAGGCCGACGAAGAGGAAACCGGCGAAGAGAAGACCGAGGGGGAAGGCGATGACGAAACGGAGAAGGCCGACTCGGACCTGAACCGCTACATCTTCGTGATGGCCGAGTTCAACCCGGACCTCATCCCCAAGCCCGAGCTGGAGCCGCTGCCCGAGCTGCCCGAAGGGGCCGAGGATGCCGGCCAGAAACCCGACGATCAGCCGCCCGGTGACGAAAAACCGGACGACAAAAAGCCGGCCGGTGAAAACGTCGATGAGAGTAAAGAAGCCAAGCCCGACGCCCCGGCCGAGACGCCCGCCCCGCCGGCCGAGACGCCCGGCGCCCCAGGCGAGGCCGGCACCGAGGGCGAGCCGGGCCAAGAGCCCGCCGGCGAGCCGGCAGACAGCGCGGAGCAGCCGCCCGCTGCACCCGCCGAAACGCCCGCAGCGCCAGCCGAGACGCCCGGCGGCGCCCCGGCCGAGGCGGCACAGCCCGCCGAGCCGGCCGAGAGCCCGGCTGAAACGCCCGGCGGCGAAACGGCCCAGCCTGCCCCGGAAGGCGAGGAGCCGGCCGAGACTCCCGAACCCGAAGAGAAGAAGCCCACGCTCGAGGAGATCAAGAAGGAACGGGAGCGGATCGAGAAAGAGAATAAGCGAAAACAGGACGAGTACGACAAGAAGCTCGAAGACGGCCGGAAGAGGGTCGATGAGCTGAACGCCCGCTTCGCCGACTGGTACTACGTCATCTCCGACGAGGTCTACCAGAAGATCCACCTGAGCTTCGACCAGATCGTCAAGGAAAAGGAGAAGAAGGACGAAGACAAGGACGGCGAGGACGCCGGCGGGAAGACCGGGGACGCGGCGCCCGGCGACGCCGATGCCGGCGACCACGACCACGGCGACGACACCCCCGGCGATGAGCCGTCTTCCGAGGAGAAACCCAAGAACGTCCTCGACGAGCTGAAAGGGCTCGAAGAAGAGGGTCCCGGCGGCGCCAAGGAATAGCCGCGCGTTGTGGCCGGTCTCCTAATTCTGTTGTTGTGGCCGGTCTCCCGACCGAGCCACTCCGGCGACCGCAGGTCTCCGAGCCCGCGGAACACCTCCCCATCTTCCTTCGGCGGGGTCAGGAGACCCGCGCCGAACCGGCCCCCCGCCGAGCCGACGGCCGGCGCCTTCCCCACCCGGCCGCCGCATTTCGCTTGCCTCGGCCCCTCGTTTCCCGTTAGGATGGGGGGAGGGATGGAACTCCTCGGGCGCCCGTTGCGTCCAGTTTTGGAGAGGAACCCTCCTTCTGTTGCCTGGAGAATCGAGCCATGAGCCGGTCGAGCAGGACCTCGGGGCCGCAGTTCCGCGCCGACCGCCCCGGGGAGCAAGAGGCGGTCCGGACCACGATCGTCGGCGGGCGTCCGCCCGGGAGCGGCAAGCCCCTGGGGCCCATCCCCCGCGGGATCGACGTGCTGGTCAAGAAGGCCGCGGTCGATCCGGCGTTCCGGGCCCTGCTGCTTTCGGACCGGGCCCGAGCCGCTGACGAGATCGGCCTTGCCCTCGACCCGGCCGAGGCGGCCATGCTCGCGGCCGTACCCTCGGCCCAGTTGACGACGATCATCGAGCGGACCACCGTGCCGGTCGAGCAGCGTCGGGCATTCCTCGGCAAGGTGGCCGCGGCGATGCTGGCGGTCCTGGGGGCGGGCGGGGAGCTGGCGGCCGCCGGGGGACTGGCAGTTTCCGGTGGGGCCGCGGGCGGCATCATGCCCGACCGGCCCATGCCCGCGCCCACGGGGAGTCGGCCCGACCGGCCCCCGGTGGTCGAGGGAATCCGACCCGACCCGCCGCCGAGCAGCCCGCGGCCCGAGACGCTTCGCCGCGTGATCGCCGTGGTGGCCCGGCAGCTCGGCGTGCCCGATCACAGGCTCTCCCCGACCACGCGGTTCGACGCCGATCTGAAGATGGGCGCGGCCAAGCGTGAGGCGTTGCGCGGGGCCCTGGAACGCGAGTTTTCGGTCGCGCTGTCGCCGCGGGGCTTCGGCGAGCTTCCCGACGTGGCCTCGGTAGCCAAGCACGTCGAGGCCGTGTCGGCCGTCTCGAACCGGGTCCTGGATACCGTGGCCGGTCAGCTCGCGGTGGCCCGGGCGACCCTGACCGGGAAGACCTCACTGGAGGGCGACCTGAACGTCACCCGGCTCGAGTTGGCCCAGCTCCGCCGGCGCTTGGCCAGCGGGTTTCGCGTCTACCTCGACTGGGACGAGTTCAAGGAGCTTAAGACGGTGGGCGACGTGGTAGACGTGGTGGCCCGTCAGGTCGCCAAGCGCCAAGAAGCGGCGGGCGCCGGGCAGCAGCCGAAGCCCCCCTCGCCCGTGTCGCGGGGGAGCCGTCCCGATTTGCCGCCGATGAGCTTCGGGATTCGTCCGGACGAACCCCGCCCGATCGGAGGGATTCGGCCGTATTGAGCTATGCTCTCCGTTGACGTCGGGGGCGTTGCGAAGCAGGAGCTTCGCAACGAGAGAACGGTCCATTACTCCGATACTCCATCACTCCACGGAACTGCCGTGTCTGCCGACCTCACGCTCGTGAACCTCAACATGCTCTTCATGCGCTACGGCGAGGAGGTCGAGCGCGAGCTGCACGTGCCGTTGGGGCCGTTGTATCTGACCCGGGCGTTGGAGGACTCGGGCCTCGCGGTCGACTTCCGCGACTACCAGTGCGTCGACTCCGACGAGCCGTTCGACATGGACGTGTTCCTCGACTTCCTCCGCGAGCCAGGTCCGGTCGTCGGCCTGAGCTGCATGGCGAACCTGCTGCCGTTTACGATCCTCGCAATGCGGGCATTGCGCGAAGCGTACCCCGATCGGAAGTTCGTCCTTGGCGGGGTGGGGAGCAAGTCGGTCGAAGAGAAGATCCTCCGGCGGTTCCCGTGGATCGACGTCATCTCCCGCGGCGAGGGGGAGCGAACCGGCCCCGAGCTGCTGCGGGCGCTGCTCGACGACGGCGACCCGGCGGCCGTCGACGGCGTGTCGTTCCGCCGCAACGGCGAGATCCATCACACGCCCGACCGGGAGCGCATCGCCGAGCTCGACACGATCCCCTTCCCGGCGTTCGAGAAGGTCGACCTCGGGCGTTACGCCGGCTACGGGATGATGACCAGCCGGGGGTGCCCTTACCCGTGTACGTTCTGCTCGGTCGCCCCGGTGTGGAACCTGAAGAGCTACAGCCGCGGCCCGCAGAACATCGTCGACGAGATGGAGTTCCTCAACCGCGAGGCCGGGGTGGACCTGTTCCTCTTCCAGGACGAGTTCTTCGTCTCGGGCAAGCGCCAGGTGATGACGTTCTGCCGCGAGCTCGATCGTCGCGGTCTTGCGGTGCAGTGGAAGGCGTTCGGGCGCGTCAACCTGGTGGACGAGGAGATGATGCGGGCCATGGCCCAAAGCGGCTGCGTCGAGCTGCGGTTCGGCATCGAGTCGGGGTCCGACCGGGTGCTCTCGGCGATCAAGAAGGGCTTCACCGCGGCCCAGAGCCTCGAGGTGGTCCCCAAGGCCGTGGAGATCTTCCCCCGGGTCGATGCCTTCTTCGTCTGGGGGTTCCCCTTCGAGACCATGGAGGATTTCAACCAGTCGCTCTTCCAGATGGTCTCGTTTCGGATGATGGGGGCGCGGATCCTGCCCAGCCTGCTGTCGCTTCTGCCGCAGACGGAGATTTACCGCGAGTGGAGCCGGAAGGTCGAGCTGGAGTTTTGCCCCTACCTGTTGCCCGAGTTCGTCTTCACCGGCCACGAGGTCTGCCGCGGCGGCGTGGTCGAGCTGCCCGAGAAGCACCGCGAATACTTCGACCTGATCCTGGCCAACCCCGACGTCTTCCCGGGCTTCTATCACATCGATCTTAAGGGCAACGTCCTGCCCAAGCTCGAGCTGCTGCGCCAATTCGGCTTCTACCCCGAGCCCGAGCCGGACGAGAAGGCCGAGAGCTGCGGAGCCCACTCGCCGCGGATCGAGCCGCAAGAGCTGGCCACCCGCGCGGGGCGGTAGGATTGAGCGGGACTTGAGGGAGTTGAAGTAGGGTGCGTGCTTGCACGCACGTGCGGGATTCGCGGCGCAGGCCGAGCGTGGGTGTGAAGCACCCGTCCTACAAATACCCCTCCCACCCCCGCCGCTTTAGCTCCTCGACGACCTTGCGGATCGCTTCTTCGTCGTGCTTGTTGGCCACGAGCGTGGCGTCGGGCGTGTGCACGACGATGCAGTCCGTTAGTCCCACGGTGACGATGAGGTGATCGTCGGCGCTGCGCACAATGCTGCCGGTGGTTTCGATGCCCAGGTGCTTGGCCGCTACCGTGTTCCCTTGCTCGTCGGTGCCGCGGAGCCGGGCGAGCGATTGCCAGCTTCCCACGTCGTCCCACTCGAAGGGGGCCTCGATCATCAGCACCTCGGCGGCCCGCTCCATCACGGCGTAGTCGATCGAGATGCCCTTCATGGCCTCGAACTCGCGGCGGAGCACTTCGTCGAACTCCGAGGAGTCGGCGGCGTCGGCGATCCGCCCCAGGCCCTCGCGAATCTCCGGCTCGTGTCGCTCCAAACCGTCGAGGATCGTTTGGGCCTGCCAAACGAAGATGCCCGAGTTCCAGAAGAAGGTCCCCTTGTCGAGGTAGCGTTGGGCGGTATCCGCATCGGGCTTCTCGCGGAACTGGCCCACGCGGTGGACCGGCGGCGGGTCGTCAAACTGGTCGGCCACCTTCGACTCGAGCGTCTCGCCCTGTTCGATGTAGCCGAACGACTCGGCCGGGTAGCTGGGCCGGATGCCGAACGTCACCAGCCGCTCCGGCTGCTGGTCGACCAGGGCCTCGGCAAAGCGGATCGCGCGGCGAAAGGACTCGTCGGGCGAGATCACGTGGTCGGCCGGCATCACGGCCATCACCCCTTCGGGGTCGTCGCGAACGATCTTCGCGGCGGCCAGGCCGATGCACGGCGCCGTGTTCCGCTTGCACGGCTCAGCCAGGATCGCCTCGCGGGGCAGCTCCGGCAGCTCGTCGGCGATCTTGCCGGCCAGCGAGGCCGTGGTCGAAATCACGATCCGCTCCGGCGGAACCAGGTCGCCCAGCCGGTCGACCGTGGCCCGCAGCATGGTCTGCTCGTCGGTCATGCGCAGAAGCTGCTTGGGCTGCGCTGCCCGGCTTTCGGGCCAAAACCGCGTGCCGGTTCCTCCGGCCATGATGACGGCGTGGAGCATGGTGACTGAGGGATTAGGGGCTAGGGATTGGGGGTTAGGGGTTGTAGATCGGGGGTCGGAGATTGGGTGGCTACCCGGTAATCTCTTTAGGTTCTCGGGGGTCAATAGCCGCGGCCGGAAGGCCGCGGAGGGTCGCATCTGCGACTCGGCCCCTCACGGTTCGCTCAGGCTCAGTGCCCGTCCACAGCACGGGAACCAGACTCGTGGCAGACTCGAAGTAAGGCGCATTCTACCGGAAGTACCTGACCCCCGTCACCCGGGGTCCCCGCCCCGATCTTCTCGGCGACCTCCCCCGCGCCCGGTTTCTTTGGGAGTATCCCCCACCACTCTGGGGCAGGCGACCCGCGGAGCCGTATACCCCGCCAATGCAGGAATCTGGTACAATGCGCGTACAGTCGACTCTCGGGAGACAGGGCCATGACCATTCGGACCCCCCAGTACCGAATTGAGCGAAATCCCCGCCGGCGCCCCGGCGGGTTTACGCTGGTCGAGCTGTTGGTGGTGATCGCGATCATTGGGATCCTCATCGCCCTGCTGTTGCCGGCGGTGCAGGCGGCCCGGGAGTCGGCCCGGCGGACCCAGTGCGCCAACAATCTCAAGCAGATCGGCCTGGCCGCTCACGGGCACCACGAGACGTTCGGCTTTCTGCCCGGCGGCGGCTGGGGGTGGCGGTGGACCGGCGACCCGGACCGCGGGACGGGCCGCATACAGCCCGCCGGCTGGAACTACCCCTTGTTGCCCTACCTCGAGCAGACGGCCCTGCACCAGCTCGGGGCCGACAACCAGCCCGACACGATCACCGACCAGCAGCGCGACGGGGCGCTACAGCGGGACCAGACCCTGCTGAGCGTGTTCGTCTGCCCTAGCCGCCGGGCGGTGCGTATGTACGTACGCCCGCGGAACATGAGCTACTACAACGGCCGGGCCGTGTCCCGGGCCGGCGCGATCGACTACGCGGCCAACGCCGGCGACACCAACCCCCGCTGGTACTCCGGCCCGGGGAGCATCGCGGCCGCCGCCTCGTTCAATTGGAACACCAACGGGGCCCAGGAGAACACGGGCATCTCCTACGCCCGGAGCGAGATCCGCTTCGTCGACATCCGCGACGGGTCGAGCAACACCTACCTGGTGGGTGAAAAGTACCTCATGCCCGAGAACTACGCGAGCGGCATGGACTACGCCGACGACTTCGGCATGTACGAGGGCTGTGCCCACGACACCTACCGCTGGTGCCAATACTACGATCCGAGCAACAACCGCGGAATGACGCCGCTCCAGGACACCCCCGGCCGGGACGAGCACAGCCGTTTCGGCAGCCCGCACCCCGGCGGCTGCCAGTTCGTTCTCGGCGACGGCCGCGTGGTGTCGATCCCCTACACCGTCGACCCGCAAACCCACGCCCGGCTGGCCCACCGGGCCGACGGGGAGCCGGTCGACACGGGTGCGTTTTGACTAGGGAGCATGAGTCAGGGGATCTCAAAGCCCCGCGACTGCGTCGCGGGGGTCAGGGGGCGGGCGTTGCCGCGGCCGCCATCCGCTTCTCGAACCCCCGCCACGCTTTGATCGACCGCTCGAGGTTCTCGCGCCGGTCTCCCTTGACGTTGTAGCACTGCAAGCCGACCGGGCCGGTGTAGCCGAGGCGGCGGAGCGTCACCAGCACCTCGTACACGTCGAACGAGCCGCGGTCGAGGGTTTGGATGAGCCGGTCCCAGCCCATCGCCCGGGTATCCCCGGCGTCGGCCCCGTTGATGCTGACGAGGAAGAGTCGCGGCATCGCCCGTTTCAAGAGCGGCTCGAGGTTCTTCGCGTCGTCGAGCTTCAGGAAATGGCACAAATTGAAGGCCACGCCGAGATTCGGCCGGTCGGCCTTCTCGGCCAGACGCAGGGCGTCCTCGGTCTTCGCCACGTAGAACCCGACGTGCGGGTACAAGACCACGCGAATTTCCGACCTGCCCGCCATGTCGGCCACCTCGCGGAGGATCTTCACGGCCTGCTCGTCCCGCTCGTCGGACGACGGCTTGCCGCCGCGTAAGGTGAGCCAGATCGCCGTGGGCCGGCCCTTAAGCAGCTCGATCGCCGCGGGCAGGCCGGGGTCGTAGGCTTTTTCCGGGTCGTCGACGTTGGCCCCGACGTAGGTGCTGAACATCTTCAGACCATGTTCGTCGAGCGCGGCCAGCATCTCGGGGATGCCCCCCGTGCCCGTGTAGCCGATGCCGTCGTAGCCCAGCTCCTCGAGCATCTTGGCCTGCTCCTCCGGCGAGAGCACCCCCCGTCCGGTGCCGTTGTCGAAGGCGAAGAAGGGGTTGGTCAGCTCGAGCTTGCCCGGAGTGTCGGCGGCGAACAGCGGCGCCGCCGCGATCCCGGCGAGCAATACGAGCGAGCTGGCGATAGTGCGTATCATGCGATGCTCCGTTGCTGGTGACGTGCGCTTTTCCGAAGATTGCGCGACCGCCCGTCGCGGCTTTATGGCAGAAACTCCCCACTTCCGACTTCTTACTTCCCACTCCCCACGGCGGGCAAGCCCGCCCGCTACGCGTGGCTAACTGGTGTGATGCACCGGCTTGAGGATCGGCTTGTCGATCATCGCGTTTGCCGCGTCGTTGCCCTCGAATACTTCCTTCACCGGGTCGAAACGCAGCTTCTCGCCGAGCTGGATGGCGATGTGGCCCAGGTGGCCCAGGGAGGTGACGCGGTGGCCCACCTCGGCCGGCTCGAGGGTCTCCTCGCGGCTCCGCACGCAGTCGATGAAGTCCTGCTTCTCGCTCTTCAACCGAAACTGCTTGTCGTCGGGCTTCAGCTCCAGGGTCAACAGCGACTTGGGCTCGGCGTCGAACTCGCTGAACCCGGCCCGGACCCAGCCCTCGTCCCCCTCGATCACGAAGTACGGCTTCTCCGTGCGATACGTCCACTCCAGCCCGTCGGCAAACTTGTACTTGCACTCGAACTTCAAGAGCACGTTCCAGAAGCTCTCCGGCTGGGGGTAGGTGCCGGTGGCTTCGATTTCGACCGGGCCGGTCCGCTCGGTGTCGGTGGCCCACATCGCCCCGTCGTTTAGGTGCGTGCCCCAGTTGGTGATCATCCCGTCGCAGTAGTAGAGGTGCCGCATCCAGCCCGGCCGGGCGTAGGACTTCGGCGTGTGGACCCGCTTCTCGGTGTACGGTGCCCGCGGGGCGGGGCCTTGCCAACGCTCGTAGTCCAGCTCCGGGGGCACGGACATCTCGGGCTGCGGGGGGCAGCCGACGTCGCTGCCGGGCACGCAGACCAGCACCCGCTTGAGCTTGCCGATATAACCGTTTCGCACCAGCGACGTTGCCCGGTGCGCCGGGCGCCCGCTGCGGAACTCGCTATCCACGCGGAACACCCGCTTGTACTTCCGCGCGGCCTCGACGCACTGCTGCCCCTCGCGGATGGTCCGAGTGATCGGCTTCTCCAGGGCCACGTCCTTGCCCGCCTTCATCGCGTCGAGCGCCATGGGCACGTGCCAGTGGTCGGGCGTGGCGATCATCACCGTGTCGACGTCGTCGCGCGCCAACACGTCCTGGTAATCGACGTACTTCTCCACCGCCGTGAACGTGCCTTTGGCCCGGCCCGAGTCGTACTGCTGCCGAATCCGGCCCACGGCGTTGTCCAGGCGCCAGGAGTCGACGTCGCAGACGGCCAGGGCCACCACGCCCGGCGTGCGCACGAAGAGCGGGATGTTGTGGGCGTTGGTCTGTCGCCCGCAGCCGATGAAGGCCATGGTGACCCGTTCGCTGGGCGGCGGCACGTCGGCGGCGCCCAGCACGCTGCGTGGCACCAGTGTGGGCGCGGCCAGCGCGGCCGCGGCAGTGCCCTTCAAGAAAGCCCTCCGCGTGAGGTTTCGTTTGTCTGGCATGGTTCTTCTCCGAATAGTTCGGGCGGGTTCGTGTCCCATTTTCATCGGGCGCCGTGCGGAAGTCAACCTCTGGGTTGCACACCTTCTCTGTAGGACGGATTGCCCAGTAGCATGGGCCCCCGGCCCGTGGGGGACCGAAACACGGGCCGGGGGCCCATGCTACCAACATGCGCGCACGGTGCGCAGAAGCTGCAGTGCAAGACTCTGATCCTCCGTGCAGTGTTCTCACACTGGACGGATTGGGCAATCCGTCCTACAGCATTGCTGCCGGTTCAGCCCCCGGTCCGGTTGCGCACGTACTCCATCAGCATCAGCACGTTTTCCGGCGGCGTTTCGTAGGGCAGCGCGCCGGTGCCCATGCAGACGTTCTCGCGACCCTCGGCCATGCGGATGATCCGGTCGGCGTCGGCGCGGATCTGGTCCCGGGTGCCGCGCGAGATCAGCTCCACGTCGCTGTTGATGCGTATCCGCACGTCGGTCCGGTCCCAGACCTTCTTCATGAAGGCCTCGCGATCCGTTTCAAACGGGCAGACCAGGTAGCCGGTGCCGGTCTCGAGCATGGCGTCGACGATGGGCGTGGTGTCGCCGCCGATGATGCAGGGGATCGGATGCCCCACCACTTCGCCGATCCGCGCCATGATGCTCTTGAGTGCCGGCAACTCGACCTCGCGGAACGACCGCGGTGAGAGCAGCGGGGGGCAGGCCGCCGACTCGAAAAAGGCCACGTCGACGCCCGCCGCCTTGAGCCCCTCGGCAAACGCCACCTGGCCGTCGACCAGGTGCAACAGCGCCGCCGCCACGCTCTCGGGCTCGGTCGCCACGTCGAACAGCAACGTCTCGAACCCGACCAGGTTGCTCGCGATCGAGAAGGGGCCGCTCACCGGCACGCGGATCACCGCCTCGGGGAACTCGGCGGCCAGGCGCCGGGCCACGTCGATGATCACGGGAATCCGGCCGTCGCGGGCAGGGTCCAACGGCGCCAGCCCCGTCAGCTCCCGGGCCGAGCCCAGGATCGGCTTCGCGATCGCCGGGATCCCCACCCCGCCCGGCTTCTCGACCACGCCGCCGTACGCCTCGGCCTCGAGGTTGTAGATGTCGATGCCGGGCATCACCGGCGTCTGGCGATAGGTCCGGTACGCCTCGGCGTGGGCCTCGAAGATCAGGTCGCCGTCGCGCGACACCTCCCACGGCGTTCGCCCGATGATAAACGCGGCGTGCTCGTAAACGGAGGGGGATACTTCCATCGCAACGGGGCTCCTTTCTCGGTCAACTCACTGGTCAGGTCAACGGCACCATCAGGCCGTCGTAGGCCAGCTCCATGCCCGGCGGCAGCGCGGCGCTGGTCGCGGCGTGCTCCAGGCTGTGGCTCATGTGGGTAAACAGGGTCCGCTTGGCGCCGACGCGCCGGGCGGTCTCGACGGCCTCGTCGAAGCTGAAGTGCGTGGCGTGCGTCTGCGGGCGGAGGCAGTCGAGCACGAGCACATCGAGACCCATAAGCCGCTCCATGCTCTCGGGCGGGATCCCGTTCGTGTCGGTGCAATAGGCCACGTTGCCGAACCGATAGCCCAGCACGCCAAACCGGCCGTGCGTAAGCGCCAGCGGAATCGCCGTGGCCCCGAGGACCTCGAACGGCTCGCGCTCGACCCGGCGGAACACGAGCCGGGGCACGCCGCCGGCCGGAAAGGCCCGGGCGATCGGGTCGAAGGCGTAGTCGAAGACCCGGCGTATCCGCTCCTCGACCAGGTCGTTACAGTAGACCGGCAGGTCGCGGTCTAGATACCGGGGAAAGATCCGCAAGTCGTCCAGCCCGAACAGGTGATCGGCGTGCTCGTGGGTGTAGAGCACCGCATGGATGACCCCAATCCCCTCCCGGAGGAGTTGGAGGCGCAGCTCGGGCGGGGTATCGACCAGCAGGTTGCCCTCGGGCAGGCCCAGGGCCACGCTGCACCGAGTGCGGTGGTTTCTCGGGTCGTCGCTCTGACAGGTGGGGCATGGGCATCCGATCATCGGCACCCCGTGCGAGGTGCCCGTCCCCAGAAAGAGGAGGCTCCCGCGAATGTCGCGACTGATCGGCAAGCGGGTCAATACGCACCTCGGACGTGCGAATAGTCGTAGGGCGGACCTCCGGTGCGTCAACGTGACGGACCGTGGGCCGATGAATGCGACGGACCGGAGGTCCGTCCTAGGGCCTTGGCCGCGGCCCAGGGCGAAAGACTACCCCAGGCGCGGTGGAATTGCCAGGTGCCGCCCGGGAATCCCCCTATTGAGCTGGAGATCAACCAACCTACAGAGGGGACGCCGAAGGAACAAGCTTTCTTGACCGACCGTAGCGCAGCGGGTAGATTGCGACATGTAGCGGAATGCGCCCAGTTTTGGGCATAACCCCCTCTCCCGATGGGGTTTGGGCGTCGTCGATATGAGCGGACCCTGCCCTCTGGCCACGCGGAATCCCCTCCGAACGGCTACGGGCCACCCCTTTCACTAAGCAGACCAGCCTTCCAGCCGAGTGCCATGGAAGAGACGTTAGGACGTATTGCGGACGGCGTGGGCGGCTTTTTCAATGGCATCGCCCGCGGGATCGAGCGCGGCATCACCGGGCTGTTCGGCTCCTCGAACGCGCGGTTTCTGAAGAAGCTCCAGCCGATGGTCCAGGCGATCGGCGAGCTGGAGCCGAAGTACCAGGCGTTGACCGACACCGAGCTCAAGGAGCAGACGGCCAAGTTCCGCAAGCGCCTGGCCGCCGGCGAGACGCTCGACGATCTGTTGGTCGAGGCGTTTGCGGTCTGCCGCGAGGCGGGCCGGCGCGTGCGGGGCATGCGGCACTACGACGTGCAGCTCATGGGCGGCGTCGTGCTGCACCGCGGCAACATCGCCGAGATGGTCACCGGCGAAGGGAAGACCCTGGTGGCGACGCTGCCGGCGTATCTCAACGCCCTGGCCGTGCCGGTCCACGTGGTCACGGTCAACGACTACCTGGCCCGGCGCGACATGGAGTGGATGGGGCCGATCTACATGGCGCTGGGGCTTTCGGTGGGGGCTATCCAGAGCAACATGGAGACCGCCGCTCGCCAGAAGGCGTACGAGTGCAACATCACCTACGGGACGAACAACGAGTTCGGCTTCGACTACTTGCGTGACAACATGCGGCCCGCGGCCAAGGGGGACGACCGCTATCCGAAGCACATGCAGCAAGTGCAGGGGCCGCTTCGCTACGCGATCATCGACGAGGTGGACAATATCCTGGTCGACGAGGCGCGGACGCCGCTGATCATTTCCGGCCCGGCCCACGACGACGTCAGCCGCTACGCCAAGGCCGACAAGATCGCCCGGCAGCTCGTCAAGAACGTCCACTTCGAGGTCAAGGAGAAGGAGCACTCGGCACATCTTACCGACGAGGGGGTGCGGGCGGCCGAGAAGTTGGCCGGCGTGGAGAGCTTCTACACGGCCGGACACATGGAATGGCCCCACCTGATCGACAACTCGCTGAAGGCCCACCACCTCTACAAGCGCGACGTGAACTACGTGAACAAGGACGGCGAAATCGTCATCGTCGACGAGTTCACCGGGCGCCTGATGCCCGGGCGCAACTGGAGCGACGGGCTGCACCAGGCCGTCGAGGCCAAAGAGGGAGTCCGCATCAAGGAGGAAAACCAGACGCTGGCCACGATCACCCTGCAGAACTTCTTCAAGCTCTACGACAAGATCTGCGGCATGACCGGCACGGCCATGACCGAGGCGGCCGAGTTCTGGAAGATCTACAAGCTGGACGTGATCGCCATCCCCACCAACCGGCCGCTCCACCGTATCAACAATCCCGACGTGATCTTCCGCAGCGAGCGGGAAAAGTACGTCGCCGTGGCCGACGAAATCGAGCGGATGCACAAGTGGGACGTGATCATTACCGACAAGGGCGACGAATACTGGGGACTCATCCAAAAGGAGAACGACGAGCGGATCGAAGTGACGCTCAAAGGGGAGAAGCGGCCCGAGACGATCCCCAGGAACCGCATCAAGGCCATCGAGCCGCGCGGACGGCCGATCCTGGTGGGCACCGTGTCGATCGAGCGCAGCGAGCTGATCTCCGACTTGCTCACCAAACGGGGGATCAAACACCAGGTCCTGAACGCCAAACACCACCAGCGGGAGGCCGAGATCGTGGCCCAGGCGGGGCGCAAGGGCGCCGTGACCATCGCCACGAACATGGCCGGGCGCGGCACCGACATCATCCTGGGCGGCAACCCCGAGGCCATGGCCTGGGCCCAGCTCCAGGAGAAGTACGCCACCCGGCTCGACGTCCCGCCCGACGAATGGGACGCCCTGGTCGCCGAAATCGAGCAGCGCGAGCAGATGAAGGCCGAGGGGCGCGAGGTGGCGGCCATGGGCGGCCTGCACATCTGCGGCACCGAGCGCCACGAGGCACGGCGCATCGACTTGCAGCTCCGCGGGCGTTGCGGGCGCCAGGGCGACCCGGGCAGCAGCCGCTTCTACCTCTCGCTGGAAGACGACCTGATGCGGATCTTCGCCGGCGAGTGGGTCAAGAACATATTGACGCGCCTGGGCATGAAAGAGGGAGAGGCCATCGAGAGCCGCATGGTCTCGCGCCGCATCGAAGGGGCCCAGAAGAAAGTCGAAGAACGCAACTTCGAGGTCCGCAAGAACCTGCTCGAATACGACGAGGTGATGGACGAGCAGCGCAAGCGGGTCTACCGCTACCGCCAGGCGATCCTCGACGGCACGAACTGCAAGGCCCTGATCATCGAGATGATCCACCAGCAGGTCGAGCATTACCTGGACCAGTTCCTCGACAAGGACTACGGCACGGAATCGTTCGCCCGCTGGTCCGGCAAGGAGCTCTCGGCCGAGTTCGACGCCAAGGACTTCCGCGGCATGGACTTCCAGGGGGCCGAGCGGTTCGCCAAGGACGAGGCCGAGCGCATGGCCGAGGGCCAGGTCTACGAGGCCATCGAAGAGAACCTCGACGAGGAGATGGACCCCCGCGACTGGAACTGGGAGGCCCTGGCCAAGGGCTGCAACACGCGCTGGCACCTGAACCTCCGCGATCGGGAGCTGAAGAAAATCGGGCGCGACGACGTGGCCGAGTTCCTCATCGAGCGGGCACGCGAGGCCGTGCAGAAGATCGACCTCTCGCCGGGCGAGCGGTTCCTGGACCCCGACTTCGGGCTGCGCACGGCCTGCGGTTGGGTCCGCCACAAGTTCGGCATCCAGATCGCCCCCGACGATCTCGGCGACGTCGAATCCACCCCGCCCAAGAAGATCGCCGAGCTGGAGCCGCCGCAGCTCAAGGAGCTGGTGCGCGAGCGGGCCGAGGCCGCCTACCAGGAGAAGGAAATCGAATACCCGGTGATGGCGGGTCTCTACCACTTCACCACGCGCGACCCCGGCGGGCACAAGCGCTACGACCGCGAGGCCCTGGTCGCCTGGGCCCGAGAACGCTTCGACGCCCATTCGCTCACCTTCGAAGACTTCAAGAACCGCCAGCGCGACGAGATCCGGGCTTTGCTGGTCGAGCACAGCCGCCAGTTCGCCGAGCGGGGCAAAGAGGCCATGGCCCAGGCCCGAACCAAGCTCGAAGAGTTCTTCGACACCGAGGGGAGCGAGCAGCGCACCCTCCGCGAGGCCGCCAGCAACGGGCGCCTCCGCTCGCTCGCCGATTGGCTCGACCTGCGGCTCCAGGTGAAGCTCTCGCCCGAGGACCTCTCGGGCCTCTCGCCCGAACAGCTCGAAAACCGCGTGATCGGGGCGGTCGAAAACGTCTACCGGCCCGAGATGCGGAAGATGGAGCGGGCCCTGGTCCTCCAGCTCCTCGACTCCGCCTGGAAGGACCACCTGCTGACGATGGACCACCTGCGCAGCTCGATCGGGCTGCGCGGCTATGCCCAGGTCGACCCCAAGGTGGAATACAAGCGCGAGGGGATGCGCACTTTCGACGTCATGTGGGACTCGATCGGCGAGCGGGTGACCGACCTGGTGTTCCGCATGGAGCAGCTCGACGAGAGCTTCGTCGGCTCGACCTGGACCGAAAGCGAGGCGGTGCACGAGGACCCCTCGGCCGGCGGTATCGCCGACCAGCAGCAATCGGCCATCGACGGCACCCAGGCCGACCGCAAGCCCGAGCCGATCCGCAACCGGGCCCAAAAGGTCGGGCGCAACGCCCCCTGCCCCTGCGGGAGCGGGAAGAAGTTCAAGAACTGTTGTATGCGGAAGGCGGGATAGCAATGGCCATACCAACCGTATACATCGAGACCTCGATCCCCAGCTTCTACTACACGACGCGAGATGACCCGGAGTCGGTCGCCCGGAAGAACTGGACACGGCATTGGTGGGATTTCAAACGCGGGGAGTACACGCTGGTTACCGGAGCTGCCGTCCTCGACGAATTGAAACGCGGAGAGTACCCCAGCAAAGACCTCGCTGTGCGCTTGCTCGACGGCATCCCCGTTCTGCGCACGGAGTTGTCGATTCGCGAGATCGTTCGCACGTATATTGACCACGGCCTTATGCCCGCGGATCCGGCCGGTGACGCACTGCATCTCGCGTTGGCCTCGTATTCCAAGTGCGACTTCCTGCTTACGTGGAACTGCAAGCACCTCGCGAACGCGAACAAGTTTCAGCATATACGCCAGTTGAACATCATGCTGGGGTTGTACGTTCCCAGCTTGGTGACGCCCCTCGAGCTCTTAGCAGAGGAACCCTAGAATGAACCCCGACCCCATAATTGATGAAATCCGTGAGGTGCGGCATCGCGTTTCCGAAGAGTGCGGCCATGACCCCGATCGTCTGGTCGAATACTACAGAGAACTCGAGAAGAAGGAGTACAAGGATCGTCTCTTCAAACCGGCGACTCCTCAGCCTACTGAACACCACGAGTGACCAGGCAATTCCGTAAAGCCAGTTCGACCGGGGAAGGAATCCCCCCGTGCCCTACCTGTTAAACCTTTTCTACCTCCTCCTGCTCGTGGCCGCCTCGCCGTGGCTGCTTTGGCAGGCGGTTCGCAAGGGGAAGTATCGCGAGGGATACGCGGCGAAGTTCCTCGGGCTGGTCCCGCGGCGGACTTCGGCAGGCTCGGGCAAGAAGTGCGTGTGGCTCCATGCGGTCAGCGTCGGCGAGGTGAATCTGCTCGCGCCGCTTTTGAAAGAGATTGAGCGGCAGCGGCCCGATTGGGAGTGTGTCGTTTCGACCACGACCATGACCGGCTACGCCCTGGCCCGAAAGAAATACGCCCCCCGCACCGTGTTCTATTGCCCGTTGGACTTCTCCTGGGCGGTGAACACGGCCATGCGCCGGGTGCGGCCCGACCTGCTCGTGCTGGCCGAGCTCGAGCTGTGGCCGAACCTGATCCGCGCGGCCCGGCGGCACGGGGCCCGGGTCGCCGTGGTCAACGGGCGCCTGAGCGAGAGCAGCTTCCGCGGCTACCGGCGGGTTCGCTGGCTGGCGTCGCGGCTGCTGCGGAAGATCGACGTGTTCGCCGTGCAGGACGAGACCTACGCCGAGCGGTTTCGCGCGCTGGGGGCCCGGCCGGAGGCGGTCCGGGTGACCGGCTCGATGAAGTACGACGGGGCCCGAACCGACCGCGACAACCCCGAGACCCGCCGGCTGGCCGCCCTGGCCGGCTTCGCCCCCGACGACGTCGTCTTCCTCGCCGGCAGCACGCAGGAGCCCGAAGAAGCCGCCGCGCTGGAGGTTTTCCGGCGGCTCAAGGACGATTGGCCGGCATTGAGGCTTGTGATCGTCCCCCGCCACCCCGACCGCTTCGACGCCGTGGCCCGGCTGATCGACGAATCCGGGCTGCCCTGGATGCGGCGGAGCGAGCTGGGCGGAAAAAGGGGACGGGACTCTTTTGCCGGAACGGCCCGAAGGGTGCTTCGCACAAGAGAGTCCCGTCCCCTTTTTCCGGCGGACGCTCGTGTTCTGCTGGTCGACGCGGTCGGCGAGCTGGGGGCGTGGTGGGGTACGGCGCAGATCGCCTTCGTCGGCGGCAGCCTGGGCAACCGCGGCGGCCAGAACATGATCGAACCGGCCGCCTACGGCGCGGCCGTCTCGTTCGGCCCCAACACCCGCAACTTCCGCGACGTGGTCTCGGCCATGCTCGACCACAACGCCGCCGTGGTCGTCCACCACCCCGACGACCTAACCGCGTTCGTCCGCCGCTGCCTCGAAGACCCCACCTTCACCGCCGCCCTCGGCCGCCGGGCCCACGATCTCGTCCAGTCGCAGCTCGGGGCCACCGAGCGGACGCTCGCCCTGCTGGCCGCGCTGGTCGCTTCCCGCCAATCCCACCGCCCCCCCAACCGCGCGGCGGCGTAGCAGAACGCCTCAGCGTTAGCGTCTTGACCGGCGTCTCGTAACGTGGGAGAATCAGATCCGTGAAGTGCAGGGGACCCTATCGATTGCGAGCTCGAATGTCATGTAACTCGGGAGACCGATAATGAAAAAGTCCAGGATTCTGACACTCGTTGTGCTGTGCGGGTTGCTGATTGGGGTGTACTCGCTCTTGTTTTGGCCGAGCGAACGGCCTATTACGGAAGCCCAGGAACAAGTCAGTGTTCAGATCGACGACTCCTCCGTGGTTGCCACGTATTCCAACCTATGCCGCGTGACTGCCACGCGCAGAGAGGTGTTCTTCGACTTCGCGGTGAGCGTTCGGTCGGGCAAAAGCGGCCAAGCCCAAGTTCCCATCAATCGACGCATCGTCACGAACCTATATACTGCGAAGCGAATGCTACACGCCATGAAGTTGACGGTGCAGCGGCATGAAGCAGCGTTTGGGGTCCTCCGCGGCCAGGACGGTAGTAACCAAGACAGTGAAGAGGTGGAACTCGATGCTTCCCGCGTACTTCCATCCTACGCCAATTTCTGCAGGGTCACCGGTACGCCCGAAGAGCTGATTCTTGATTTTGGCTTGAATCCGCAACCGTTTGGCGTGCCTGCAAAACCGATTCCGGTACAGTGGCGAATCCTGGCCAATTTCTTCACCGGCAAGCAGTTAGTGCTCGATCTGGAATCGGCGATCAAGCGATATGAAGCCGCACATGGTGAATTGGAAACCGATGTCCGGCGCCGGCTCAGACCGGAGGCGCTCACGCTACCAGAGCAATAAGGGCACAGCAAGCAATGGGATGAAACGCCACCTCCCGGGAAACACTGGCGATTGTGGACAAACCATCCAGTTTAACCGGTGAGGTGGCGTTTCATCCCATTACTTGCGTTGCCGGTTGGCACCAATAGGAGATAATGTGGCACGCCCTCCCGCAACAAGCACGTTACGAAGGTCGTTTGTAGCAACGGTCATTTCCTCGGCCAATCTCTACGCATCTGTCGAATCATATCTCCCACATTCGTACGATGGCTTTTCGACGAACCCGTTGCATCCGAAGCAGGCGCGAAGAGTGGTGGCGCTGTCGTTCCAGTCCATGGTTGCCGCATGGGAGGATTTCGTTCAGGGGCTGTTCGTGAGATACATGGTGGGCGCCGCGTCTCCGTCCGGATACCGCCCCTCGCTGCGCCTAGGTACTTGCAGCTCCATACGACATGCTGTTGAGGTATTGACCGGCCAGCCGGGCTTTGACCTCACGCGCCGCTACCTATCGTGGACGAAATGGTCCGATGTGACTGCCCTGGCGAAGCTTCATTTCACGGGCGGTCGACCGTTTACCTCTGTCCATGAGGATCTCATCCAAGCCCTAAACGATGCGCACGTCATCAGAAACCGTGTTGCGCATACATCGGCGAAGGCCCGCAGGGACTTCCTACAGGTTGCCAGGCGTTTCTTGGGTTTGGCAGCCGACGCTCGTATCGGCCAAGGGTATGACGTCGGCACGCTGATGATAGAGACAACCGTGCGTGGGTTTGGCAAAATGGATAGGGCGGACAACTACTTCCTGCAGTACTGCAACCTGTACTGCGACCTCGCAGACGTGCTGTGCCCATCGCGGGAAGAATGAAGTCCCAATGGGTGCATGACGCGGACCGGGACACGCGGTCGGCCATACAAACCGGATTTGCGGCTCACAAGGGAGTCGGTGTATCAACGCGGCTAGGGCAATGTCCCGGACGCTTATGCGGTCGTTCGCTAGCCGGCCGAATATGCCGACGCGGATGGTTCGGCCCGCGGCCTTGCCCCCCAAGAAGACGGGTAAGCCCGATGGCGCGCCGCCTTGCGAAAACCGTGCCGCCCGGCGTATAATGCTCGGTTTCCGCCCGGAAGGGGCTGGTTTTCATCGGGCGATACGCGAGCGAAGGAGGGTTTCCCGTGGCGAATGGTAGATACCTGTTCACCAGCGAGGCGGTCAGCGGCGGGCATCCCGACAAGCTGGCCGACCAGATTTCGGACGGCGTGCTCGACGCCCTGTTCGCTTTCGACCCCTACAGCCGGGTGGCGTGCGAGACGATGGTGACCACGGGCATCGCGATCGTCGCCGGCGAGATCACCTCGAAGGCCGTGGTGAGCTACCCCGACGTGGTCCGAAACGTGATCCGCGAGGTGGGCTATACCGACGAGGCCATGGGCATCTCGGCCGATACCTGTGCCGTGCTGCTCTCGATCGACCGGCAGAGCCCCGACATCGCCATGGGGGTCGACGACGACCCGCAGAAGGGCAAGCAGATCGGGGCCGGCGACCAGGGGCTGATGTTCGGCTACGCCTGCGACCATACGCCCGAGCTGATGCCGCTGCCGATCTGCCTGGCCCATCGGATACTCAAGCGGCTGACCGCGGCCCGGCAGAGCGGCGAGGTCGATTGGCTGCGGCCCGACAGCAAGAGCCAGGTGACCGTGGAGTTCGACGGGGCCCGGCCCGTGCGGATCGACACGGTGGTCGTCTCGACCCAGCACAACGCCGAGGTGTCGCAGAAGGAGGTGCGCGACTACGTGATCGAGAACGTGGTCAACCCCGTGCTGCCCGAGGAGCTGATGACCGGCCGGATCACTTACCACATCAACCCGACCGGCCGGTTCGAGGTGGGCGGGCCGCACGGCGACTGCGGGCTGACCGGGCGGAAGATCATCGTCGACACCTACGGCGGCTGGGCCCGGCACGGCGGCGGGGCATTCAGCGGCAAGGACCCGACCAAGGTGGACCGCTCGGCCGCCTACATGGCCCGGCACGTGGCCAAGTCGATCGTGGCCGCGGGGCTAGCCGGGCGGTGCGAGCTGCAGTTGGCCTACGCCATCGGGGTGGCCGACCCGGTGAGCGTCCACGTCGACACCGACGGGACCGGCAAGGTGGACGAGGAGCGGCTCTGCGAGGTCGTGCGCGAGCTGTTCCCCCTCTCGCCGGGCGGAATTATCGAATACCTCGACCTCCGCCGGCCGATCTACCGACTGACGGCCGCGGGCGGGCACTTCGGGCGCAGCGAGCCGGAGTTCACCTGGGAGAGCACCCACCGGGCCGCCGAGCTGGCCGAAGCGGCCGGGGCGGAGAGCCTCGCGGGCGTGAAGCGGTAGGACAACGAAAAAGGGACCTGGTTTATTTTGTGGGAAGCACCCTTCGGGCCGTTGAAGGAAAAATAAACCAGGTCCCTTTTTCGTTGCGCAAGGAACGCCGCCCGATGGTCCAGCGCGCGATCACCGAATCCGCCGCGGCCGGCGCCGAGCCGGCACGCTCGCCCGAGGATGCCAGCGCCGCGGTCGACTTCCTGGCCTTGGCCGCCGCCATGGTGACCGGGCTGCTGCTGGCCCTGGCGGGTCTGGTCCTCTTGCGCCGGCTGGCCGGGGCACTTGATACTCCGTTGCCCGCGCCGGTGCTGGCGGGCGCCGGCGTGATCGTGGCGGCGCTGGCCGCGGGCACGCGGCTCGCCTGGCGGCGTCAGTCCCCGGGGCGCCCCCCCGTTCCGGCGGGCCGTCTGATCGAGCTGGTGCCCGGTGCCGCCCTGGTCTTGCTGGGCATCGCGTGGAGTCTGCCCGGCACGTCCGCCTACGGGCTGGGTGTCCTTTGGGGGGTGATCTTCTTGGAAGAAGTATGGTCCTTTAAGGGGGTTCTTCGTGGCCGGAGCAGCCGACGCTCCCCTCCGGCCGAGGCGCGGCAACCGTCCGTAGCCGTCGATCAGGTTGCACCCCCCACGAAAGAGTTGCCTCTTCACGGCATTCCCAGCGGGGAACACCCGGCCGACGACGTGCTCCAGCAGCTCACGCGCACGCGCCAGGCCGACGGCACCGATCGGCTCGGGGGCTGGGTTCGGGCCCGGTTCGGCCCGGGCCAGCGGACCGAGAGCGTTCACTTGGCGTTTTGCCCCCCGTTCGAGCGGGTGCCCCGGCTGGAGGTCAGCCACCGCGGTGGTCCGCCCGTGCGCGTGAAGACCGGCCAGCTCCTCGCCCACGGTGCCCGGCTCGACCTGAAGCTCGCCGCCACGGCCGAGCGGCCCGAGTGGGTCCTGCTGGAGTTCACGGCCGAAGAGAAGGGGGTCAGGTCTTGACTTGTAACTCTTCGCTCGCGCTACCGGCAACGGTGAGTACGAGCGAGGACGTGCGAAGAGTTTCAAGTCAAGACCTGACCCCCCTTTGCCCCGTTGACGAACTCGGCCGGAAAAGGCAAAATGCCGTGCTGAGCCAGGGCCTCCCGATTCCGCCTGTTGCCGAACGGTGCCGTATTCCGTTTCGCGTTCGGGACGAACTCGAGGACGTCTAGCTGGCAGTTTCCCCGGTCCTCTCTTGTTGCGAAACGGATGAATCGATGAAGAACATCTATGTCGGGAACCTCTCGTACGACGCCACCGAGGACGACCTGCGCCAGGCGTTCGAGGAGCACGGCCAGGTCAGCTCGGTGAAGGTCATCACCGACCGCGAGACCGGCCGGCCGCGCGGGTTTGCGTTCGTCGAGATGCCCAACGACGCGGAGGCCGACGCGGCGATCCAGGCCCTAAATCTCCAGGAGATCGCCGGCCGCGCCGTGACGGTCAACGAGGCCCGACCCCGGACCGAGCGGCGGGGGGGGGGCGGCGGCGGCCGACGCGGCGGCGGGGGCGGCGGTCGGCGCTGGTAGTGCCAAGCCGACCTAGCCCGTAATTTGAGAAGCCCGCGATCGGGGTGCGCGCCGAGGAACCGGCAAGTGCGTGCTCACGCCCGTAGAGAACTGCTTGCTCGTCCGTCGATATGCGTTGCGCCGGCAATAGCGTGCCGCCTAAGCGCTGGCGTGAGCAGAAAGCCCGACATTTACTATCATCTCTGTTTGATGTAGCTTGCCCTCGAGTTCGTGAAGCCTTACCTCGAGCTCCAATCTCGACACATCATCCACGTCAGCATGTTCGAGAAATTGTGAAACGCGTTGAGCCAATGTGCGGAGCGATGCTCCTAGAGTGTGGAAACTCTGCTGCAACGCGAAGTACTCCTGTTGAACGACATGAAACTCCGGCGAGCCGAAGGATGCCTTCTCGACCTCGTCACGCAACTGGCGCATATGCTTCTGTATTGGCTCCAGTTTCGAGGAGTACTCTTTGAGTAATGAGGCCGCCGTTTCGGCGAAACGTCTGTTTTCCGAGCAAATAGCGTCGTTCATGATCCTGCTTCCCACTGCCTCAGAGCATCCAGCGATTCCCAAAGGCGTCGAACGGACGACACCCTGTACTGCTGGTCATAACCGGCGACGGTCTCGGCGAGCCTCTCGCCGACGCCCGTCACGAAGTTCCTGATCACCAATGACCCGAGAATCAATTCGTGTCTGAAGTTACTCCGGCCCTTGTGATCGGCTATCTCGCCAATCTGGTCGGCATATGGCCCTTCCCGGTAATGGCGCTCCACTTGCTGGTTATCGTTCCACCATAGGTCCTGTTTCGTCACGAGGGTGACAAGCCAACACTTGCGATCACTGGCCTTGATGTGCGGCGAAAGACGCTGCAATACATTCACTTCCTCTGCTCTCGACGCGTCGAGGTAGGAACGAAGGAACGCTTGGTCATCACCCGCATAGAGGTGGTGGTGCTTGTAGCTGATCAAACCAAGGGAGTGATAGCCATAGGAGCAAACCAGAATTATGCCGTGGTACTCTCCTGCGGAAAGCGAGGACTCAATGTCGTTCCAGGTCGGGTCCCTGCGATGTTTCTGGCCGGGAGGAACTACCAGTCCAACCGCTGGATCATCCTTCAGTGAGTAGTGTTCGATTTTGAGGCTTTCGTCGTACTCGCCGGGCATGTCGAGCAACGGGTCGTAGTTGCCGGACAGTATCCTGGCCGCGGTGGATTTCCCCACGCCGCCCGGGCCAATGATGAGCAAGCTCGAACCGGGCTGATCCGGCGGATTGCGACTCGACACGAGCCACTCACGGATCTCCTTGACTCGATCAAGGACCCAGTCCTTGTTCCTCCAAAGCCACTGCACGACCGGTCCGCCTTGCTCACACATGTCGTCCCTTCCTCCGAGCCCGGCAGGGCGGCTGCTCGCAGCCACCGTCCACGCCGGCTGACCAGAGCGTCGGGTGTCGTCGCCTTGGGTGCGTGCTTTTCACGCACCCTACGCTGCTAACCCCCTCAATTCGCCCGCGCCACCTGCCGCAGGTTGAGATAGTCGATCGTTATCGCGATCGCCTCGTCGAGGTAGTAGTCGCGCTCGATCCCGTTGTTGTTCGGGTCGTTAAGCTCTTCGAGTTCTTCCTGCTCTTTCTTGTCGGCGTTCAGCTCGGCCCGCTCCTTGAGGAACTTCTCCTCGTTGAGCGTGATGGTCTTGCGCGACTTCTGCTCCTTGTACTTGGCGATGTCCTTCAAGACGTCCCGGAAGTCCTCCGACTCGGCCACGCGGCGCTGCGAGAGCTGGATGAGCTGGGTCCGTAGCGCGTCGTCGAGGTAGCCGGTCCGCTTGAACTCAAGCGGGTCGACGCGGGCGAACTTCATGGCGTAGTCGAGGTCCGACTCGCTCACGTCGAGATGCGTGGTGATCGAGGGGAGCTCCAGATCGCTCAGCACACCGCGGTTCTGGGTGCTGTCGCCGCTGGGGCGGAAGAACTGCTGCATGGTGATCTTCAGCGCCCCCAGCGAATTGGGCAGCAGGAAGAGTTGCCGCCCCAGGTCGGTGAGGCTCTGCACGGTCCCCTTGCCGTGGGTGGCGTGGTCGCCGACGATCAGGCCCCGGTGGTAGTCTTGGATCGCTCCGGCGAGGATCTCGCTGGCGCTGGCGCTGAACTTGCTCACGAGCACGACCAGCGGCCCGGACCAGGCCATGCCCGGGTTTAGGTCGTTGTAGGCCTGAGGCCCGCCGCTGGTCCCCTTGACCTGGACCACCGGCCCCTCGTCGATGAACAGCCCGGTCAGGTTGATCGCCTCGGTGAGCGACCCGCCCCCGTTGCGCCGCAGATCGAGCACCACGGCGTCGACCCCCTTCTCGCTGAAGTCGTCAAGGATTTTGCGGACGTCGCGGGTGGTGCTCTTGAAGTCGGGGATTCCCTGCCGGGCCCCGGTCATGTCCATGTAGAAGCTGGGTAGATCGATCACGCCGACCTTGAACGGCGTGCCGTCGGCCTTCTTCCCGTCGGTGAACACCTCGCCGCGGGCCTCGCTGTCGGTCAGCTCGATCTTGTCGCGGGTGATGTCGATAACTTTGCGCTCCTTGGTGTCGCCGGTGAGCACCTCCAGGCGGACGACGGTGCCCCGCTTGCCGCGGATCATCTTCACCACCTCGGAGAGCTTCATGTCGACGATGTCGACGATCTCCCCCTCGGGGCCCTGGCCCACGCCCGTGATCTTGTCCTCGACCTTCAGGCGCCCGTCGCGGTCGGCGGCGCCGCCGGGGATGATCTTCTTGACGACCGTGTAGCCATCGACCGACTGCAGCGAGGCCCCGATCCCCTCCAGCTCGAGCCGCATCATGATCTCGAAGTTCTCCAGCGTGCTGGGCGACATGTAGCTGGTGTGCGGGTCGTACGCTCCGGTCAAGGACGTCAAGTACATTTCCCGCAGCTCTTCTGCGTCGGTCTGGTGCAGCCGCTTGGCGATGCTGTGGTAACGGCGGTGGAGCTTGTCCCGCGCCTCTTGCCCCTCCATCTCGTCGACCTTCAGCACCAGCAGGTCGTATTTGATCCGTTTTCGCCAGCGGTCGCGGGCCTCGGCCGCGGTTTGGGGGTATCGGGTCATGTCGGGGTCGCTGATCATCTCCTCGTCGGCCGTGAAGTCGTGCTCCATGTCCAACAGCTCGTCGATCAACTGCACCCGCTCGTCGACCCGCTGCAAGAAGATCTTGAACACCTCGTAGGCAAAGGCGATGTCCCCCTTGCGGGCCATGTCGTCCAGGTCGTCCTTGCGGCGCTCGAACACGTCCACGTCGGACTGGTAGAAGTAGAGCTTCCAGGGGTCAAGCGACTTCAGGTACAGCTCCAAGCACCGCTCGGAAATCTCGTCGTCCAGCTCGTGGCCCGAAAGATGGTCGCGCTTCAAGAGCGACACCACGGCCACGGTCACTTGCCGGTCCTCGGCGGTCGGTCCGATCGGGTCGGCCAGCACCGCCGGCCAGGCACCCGCGACCACCAGCAAGCCAACCGCCCAAAACGCCCACCCGTGGCGTGTAATCCGTGTCTGCCCAAATCTCATGCCGAATGCCTCACCACCTTGCAGGAAACGGGAATGTGAACTTAACTTCCATCGGCCAAACGGTTTAGCCTACTGGATCATACCGTGGAAACCCGGCTGAAACAAGGTCGGCAGTGCCCGGGGGGGCTGTCCCTCTCCCCTGAGAAGGGCAAAGGTTCGGCGCTTCCCTCCGAACGCGGCGGATTCTACAATCGACTTTTGCGGCCGGCCGCCCCCGACGTAGCCCGCCGAAGCCCCCACCACCTGCCCACCAACGCCGCCACCCGCCCATGAGACGATTTGCCCAGCCGATCTGTTTCCTTGCGCTTCTGACCCTTCCGAGCGTTTCGACGGCCCAGGAGTGGACCCGGTTCCGCGGCCCCCACGGGTCGGGTGAGTGCGAGGCCACGACCATCCCCGTCCTCTGGACCACGGCCGACTACAAGTGGCGCGTGAAACTGCCCGGCCTGGGCCACTCCTCGCCGGTCGTCCGGGCCGACCGGCTGTTCGTCACCTCGGCGATTCAAGAGGACGGCACGCGCATCATCCGCTGCCTCGACACGGCCGACGGCCAGATGATCTGGAAGCGCGACTTCCCCGCCGCGACGTTCGATCTGCACAACTCCAGGGCCTACGACTGTTCGAGCCCGGCGGTCGATGAGCAGCACGTCTACATGATGTGGGGCACACCCGAGGAGTACGCGGTGCTGGCCTTGGACCAAGCCAAGGGGGAGGTGGTTTGGCGGCGCGACCTGGGACCCTTCGAGGGCGACCACGGGTTCGGGGCCTCGCCGATCGTGGTGGGCGAGTCGCTCATCGTGGCCAACGACCAGAGCGGCCCCAGTTGCCTGGTGGCCCTGGACTGCCGCACCGGCGAGACCCGCTGGACAGTCGACCGCCGCACGGCCAAGACGGCCTATTCGACGCCGTTCCTCTTCCAGCCCGAGGGGGGCACGCCGCAGTTGATCTTCTCCTGCACTGCCCACGGCGTGAGCAGCATCGACCCCGCCACGGGCAAGCCCAACTGGGAGGTCGCCGATCTGTTCGGCGAGCAGCGCGTGGTCGGCTCGCCGGTGGCCTGCTCGGGGCTGATCTTCGCGTCCGCCGGGTCGGGGGGCGGGGGCAAACACATGGTCGCCGTCAAGCCGGGCGACCCCGCGCGCGGCACCGACGCCCAGGTCGCCTACAAGCTCGACGGCTCGCTCCCCTACGTCCCCACGTCCGTGGCCCGGGGCCGGCTCCTGTTCACCTTCGCCGACTCGGGCGTGGCGACCTGCCTCGACGCCCCCACGGGCGAGGTCCTGTGGCGCGAGCGGATCGGCGGCAACTACTTCGGCTCGCCGGTCCGCGTGGGCGAGCGGATCTACTGCATCGCCCGCGACGGCACGATGGTCGTGCTGGCCGCCTCCGACCAGTTCAAGCTCTTGGGCCGCATCGACCTCGAAGAGCCCAGCAACTCCACCCCCGCCGTGGCCGACGGCGTGATGTACCTCCGCACGTATTCGCATTTGATGGCGATCGGTGGAAAGTAGCAGGCACCACTTCTGGATCGACGTCGGCGGCACGTTTACCGATTGCATTGCGCGGATGCCCGACGGGCAGCTTCGGCGCCACAAGCTCTTAAGCTCGGGCGTCACCAAAGGGGGCGCCGCGCCCGGCTCCGATCGATCGCGGATCGTCGACCCGGCGCGGCAGAGCGATCCCGAGCGGTTTTGGCACGGATACGTGCTGCGGTTGTTGGACGCCCGGGGCGGCACCGTGGCCGAAGCGCGCGTCGAGCAGTTCGACCGCGAGACGGGCACACTGTACTTGGAGCCTATCCGAAAAGGGGCCAGACCCCCTGGGCTTAAGGGGTCAGACCCCTTTTCGGATAGCCACCTCGCCACCCCCCTGCCCCGTTCGCCCGAGGCGGGCCAGCCCTACGAGCTGGCTTCTGACGAAGAGGCCCCGATCGTGGGGATGCGCTACCTCTTGAGCCTGGCGCGCGACGCCGCCCTGCCGCCGGCCGCGGTGCGTCTGGGGACCACCCGGGGCACGAACGCGCTGATCACCCGCCGCGGCGCCAACACGGCCCTGGTCACCACGCGCGGCTTCGGCGACGTGCTGCGCATCGGCTACCAGAATCGCCCCAAGCTCTTCGAGCTGGCCGTGTGCAAGCCGGAGCCGCTGTTTGCCGACGTGGTCGAGGTCGACGAGCGGGTGGCGGCCGACGGCGAGGTGCTCACGCCGCTGGACCCGGGACCTGTTAGGTCCCGGCTATTGGCGATGAGGGAAAGCGGCGTCGAGTCGCTGGCGGTCTGTCTGCTGAACGCCTACGTCGAGCCGTGTCACGAGGAGCAGATCGCGGAGATTGCCCGGGAACTCGGGTTCGAGGAGGTCAGCTTATCGCACCGGGTGGCCCGGCTGGTGAAGATCGTCTCGCGCGGCGACACCACCGTGGTCGACGCCTACCTGAACCCCGTCTTGCGGGCGTACGTCACCGGGCTCCGCCGCGCGATCGGCGACGGGCGCCTCCAGATCCTCACTTCGGCCGGCGGGCTGGTCGACGCCGAGCGGTTCGTGGGCAAGGACAGCATCCTCTCGGGCCCGGCCGGCGGCGTGGTGGGATTCGCCCAAGTGGCCCGGGCCGCCGGCTTCGAGCGGGCCATCGGCTTCGACATGGGCGGAACCAGCACCGACGTCTCGCGCTACGACGGGCGCTACGAGCTGGAGTACGAGACCGAGAAGGCGGGTGTTCGCGTGGTCGCCCCCATGATGGCCATCGAGACCGTGGCGGCCGGCGGGGGGTCGATCTGCCGGTTCGACGGGGTGCAGCTCGCCGTGGGCCCCCAAAGCGCCGGCGCCGACCCCGGCCCGGCCTGCTACGGGCGCGGCGGGCCGCTCTGCGCAACCGACCTGAACTTCTTCCAGGGCAAGATCCTGCCGAGCCATTTCCCGTTCCCGCTCGACGCCGCGGCCGTGCGCGCGCGCCTCAAGTCGCTCCGCGAAGAGGTGGCCGCCGCCACCGGCACCCGCTACCAGCTTCACGAGCTGGCCGAAGGGCTGCTGCGCATCGCCAACGCGAACATGGTCCAGGCCATCCGCTCGATCTCGATCGCCAAAGGGGCCGACCCGCGCGAGTACGTGCTCGTGGCCTTCGGCGGCGCGGCCGGGCAACACGCCTGCGCCGTGGCCCGCGAGCTGGGCATCGCCCAAGTGCTGATCCATCCCGACGCCGGGATCCTAAGCGCCTACGGCATCGGCATGGCCGACGTGGTGCGCCACCGCTTCGCCGGGGTCTACGAGCCCTACAGCGAAGAGTGTGTGGCCGGGCTTGAGCCGCTGTTCGACGAGCTGGCCGAGGGCGGGCGGCGCGAGGTGCTCGCCGAGGGCGTGCCTGGCGAGCGAATTGAGGTCCGCCGGTCGCTCGAGCTCCGCTACCGCGGGCTGGAGGCCACGCTGAACGTACCCGAGCCCGCCGTCGGCACCTACGCCGGTGCCTACGCCGCCGAACACGCACAACTCTACGGCTACGCCCACGCCGGTCGCAATCTGGAGATCGTCGCCGCGCACGTGGAGGTGGTGGGGCGCGCGGGGCACGAGCCGCCGGCTCGGCCCGAGGCCGAGCGGTGCCTGACCGTGCCCGAGCACTCGGTCGACGCCTGGTTCGACGGCCGCCCGCACCGCACCGGGGTGTTTGCGCGTGCAGACCTCCGGCCGGGTCACACTTTCCCAGGCCCGGCCGTGGTCTGCGAGCCGAGCTCAACCACCGTGGTCGATCCAAGCTGGGAGGCCGAGGTCCTTCCCGGCGGCGAAATCCTCCTGTCCGTCGAAAAAGGGGACGCAGCTATTTTTCTCGGAAGAAATAGAGCTGCGTCCCCTTTTTCGCACCCCGACCCCGTGATGATGGAAATCTTCAACAACCAGTTCGCCGGCATCGCCGAGCAGATGGGGATCACGCTGCGGAACACCTCAAGCAGCGTGAACGTCAAGGAGCGGCTCGATTTCAGTTGCGCGATCTTCACGTCCGAGGGCGACCTGGTGGTCAATGCCCCGCACATTCCCGTACACCTAGGCGCGATGAGCGAGACGGTCCGGGCCGTAGTGGCTGAAAACCCCCGGATCGGCCCGGGCGACGTGTTCGTGACCAACGACCCGTACCGCGGCGGGGCCCACCTGCCCGACGTGACGGTCGTTACGCCGGTGCACGACCCGGCCGGCGGGCGTCTGCTGTTCTTCACGGCCAGCCGGGCGCACCACGCGGAGATCGGCGGGATCGTGCCCGGCTCGATGCCTCCCTTCTCGAAGAACCTCGCCGAAGAGGGCGTGCTGATCGACAACTTCAGGCTCGTCGACCGCGGGCGCTCGCGACTCGACGAGCTGCGCCGGGTGCTCTCGGCCGGGCCGTATCCCAGCCGGGCGGTCGACGACAACCTGGCCGACGTCACCGCCCAGGTGGCGGCAAACCACCAAGGGGCCCGGGACCTCGGCCGGCTGGTCGAGCGCTACACCCTGCCCGTGGTCGAGGCGTACATGCGTCACATCCAGGACGCGGCCGAGCGCAAGATGCGGCGGGCCCTCTCGCACCTGCCCGACGGCGAGCGCCGCTTCGCCGATGCGATGGACGACGGCTCGCCGGTCGCCGTGGCGGTCACCATCGACGGCGACCGGGCCGCGTTCGATTTCACGGGCACCGGGCCGGTCGTGCCGGGCAACCTGAACGCCAACCGGGCCATCGTGACCGCCGCCGTGATGTACTGCCTGCACTGCCTGATCGAAGAGGACATCCCGCTGAACCAGGGGGTTTTGGCCCCGGTGCGCATCGTGCTGCCCGAGTGCCTCTTAAACCCGCCGCGAGGCCCCACGCCCGAAGCGTGCGCCGCCGTGGTGGGCGGCAACGTCGAGACCTCGCAGCGCGTGGTCGACGTGATCCTCGGCGCCCTGGGCCTGGCCGCGGCCAGCCAGGGGACCATGAACAACCTGATGTTCGGCAGCCCGACGTTCGGCTACTACGAGACGATCTGCGGCGGTGCCGGGGCCACGCCCGGGCACCACGGGGCCCACGCCGTTCACACCCACATGACCAACACGCGCCTGACCGACCCCGAGGTGCTCGAGCAGCGTTACCCGGTGCGCGTCCGCGAGTTCTCAATCCGCCGCGGCTCGGGCGGCGGGGGAAGACACCACGGCGGCGACGGCGTGGTTCGCCGGATCGAGTTCCTCGCCCCGCTCGACGTCTCGATCCTCTCCCAGCGCCGCGGCCCCTATCCGCCGTTCGGCCTCGCCGGAGGCCAGCCCGGCGCCCTGGGCAAAAACACCCTCCACCGCGCTGACGGCACCACCGAGCCCCTGCCGGGCCTGGCCCAGTTCCGGGCCCAACCAGGCGACGTGCTCGTGATCGAAACCCCCGGCGGGGGTGGCTTCGGGTAGGTCCCGCTCGCCGAGCGGGACCCGGCTATGGATCCTGCCGCTGTTCGCCGCCGTGGACATGGAAGCCGATCTTCCGCCTTGGCGGTTGCGGCTTCTCCGTCATCCGCTGGAGCACTTGCGTGATAATCTTGATTTGCTCGTCGTGGAGCTGGACCGTCTCGGCGAGCCGCTGGAGTTGTTGGATAAGCTCGCCGGGTGTGGCCAGGAGCCGTCGCACGCGAACGAAGGCCCGCATGATCTCGATGTTCACCCGGACGGCTCTCGGCGAACGGAGCACGCTCGACAGCATGGCAACCCCGTGTTCGGTGAACGCCCAGGGCAGCTTCCGGCGCCCGCCTCGGGCCGGTTTTGATATCACATTCTGTGATATCAAAGACGTAAACTCTTGCCGTGTAAGCTGATATGCAAAATCACGAGGGAATCGGTCGAGATTCCGCTTGACCGCCTGGTTCAGCGCCGTAGTGGTTACCCCGTAGAGCCGCGCCAGGTCCGCGTCCAGCACCACGCGGTGCCCGCGGATGACATGGATGACTTCCTCGACTTCCCTCGGGGCCACGAGGATTCCGGCGATTTGCTTCTTCTTGGCCATGCCAAGAAGATACAGCCTTTGCGGGCAAACTCAATCCCCCTGACCGGACGCGACCCGGACCGGAGGCACGCCGGCGTGGCGGGGACGAGATCACCGTCGACCGGCATCGTCGACCAAGAGCACTACCCTCCAAATGGCCGGGGGGATATGGATCGCGCAACACACCCACGCTAGAATCTGCAAGCGAGCAACAGCGACTGCCAAGCCCCATGACCGCTCAAACGGTTTGGTTGCCGTTGTGTTGGCCGTGCAAACCCCGTATCCATGAGGACCATCAATGGCGCTCCATCGACGTGGCGAATACGAGTACGGGGACAGCCAAACGGACATCCGTGAAGAGTTGTTACGCTACAGCGATGCCAACGGCTACATTGCAGAGCATTCTGCCGATGCTCGTTGTGTTTGTGGGAGCACGCACTTCTCTCTTCGCATAGACGACAATGAGGGTGCGGCCGTACGCATCTGCACGGCGTGCGGGAATGAGCATCCGATCGGCGACAGCGACGAATACTTGGAAGAAAGCCAGTTGGAGGAGTGCGAGTGTCCGTGTGGTTCGTCGGCGTTTGAGATTACGGTCGGCCTGGCTCTCTATGCCGAAAGCGAAGATGTGCGGTGGCTATATGTCGGATGCCGCTGTGTAAACTGCGGCCTGACGGCTTGCTACGGTGACTGGAAGAACGAGTACCTCGACTATCGGGACCTACTGGCCCGCGTGTAGGGATGCAGCCCTGCGACGATCTGCAATCATGAACGCCCAAGCCCAATCCCTCTTGCAGGCCGCACTCGCGCTGCCGGAGACCGATCGCGCGGAATTGGCTGCGTCGCTGATCCATAGCCTGGACCCAAAGATGGATGAGGATGCGGAGGCGGCCTGGTCTGCCGAGATCGAGCGCCGGGTCGAATCGATCGACCGCGGGGAGGTCGAGCTGGTCCCCTGGGAAGAGGTGATGCGCGAGATGCGCGAGTCCCGCGATGGGTAAGCTCCGGCTCCAGACCCTATTCCACTTCCCTCAGCGCCGCCAGCAGCCGTTGGATCTCTTCCCGCGTGTTGTAGTGCAAAAGCCCGATGCGCACGAGGCCGTCCGGCTCCAGGCCCAGGGCGTCGGTGAGCGGCAGGGCGTAGAAGTTGCCGTGCCAGACGAAGATGCCGTGGTCGGCGAGGTGGCGGGCAAGGTCGCGGGGGGTGAGCTGCGAGTGGGTGACGGAGACGGTGGGCACGCGCTCGTCGAGCCGCCCCGGGTCGGTGATGCCCCAGACGCGCACGCGCCTAAGCTCCGCAAGCCCGACGAGCAGCTCTTCGATCAGCTCGCGCTCGTAGGCGGCGATTGCCCGAAACGCCGCGCCCAAGGCCAAGCGGCGCGACCACGCCGCGGGGTCCACGCGCCGCCCCAGCTCGGCCAGGTAATCGACCGCGGCCAGCGTGCCGGCGATGCCCTCGTGGTTCTGCGTGCCGGTCATCCACCGCCCGGGGCTCTCGTCGGGGGCGGGCCGGACCTTGTAGGCGGGCAGCGTTTCCAGCAGCTCGCTTCGACCCCAGAGCACCCCCACGTGCGGCCCGAAGAACTTGTACGCCGAGCAGACCAGGAAATCGGCCCCCCAGGCCTCGACGTCCAGCAGCCGGTGCGGGGCGTAGTGGACCGCGTCGAGGAAGACCATGGCCCCGGCGTAGTGGGCCGCCTCGACGATCTCGGGCACGGGGTTGATCGTCCCCACCGCGTTCGAGGCGCAGGCCACGGCCACCAGGCGCGTGCGCTCGGTGAGCTTCGACTTCAGGTCGGCCAGGTCGAGCGTGCAGTCCTCCGGCCGGATGCCCACGTGGCGCACAGTCAGGCCGGCGTCACGCGCGGCCAACACCCAGGGCGTCACGTTGGCGTCGTGGGCCAGGCGCGTGACCAGCAGCTCGTCGCCCGGCTCCCACGTGCGGGCTAAGGCTCGGGAGAGCGCAAAGGTGAGGCTGGTCATGTTCGCGCCGAAGACGACCTCGCGCGCGTCCTCGGCCCCGACGAAGTCGGCCAGCCCGCGGTGGGCCTCCGACAGCAGCGCGTCGCTCTCGCGGCTTGTGGGGAAGACGCCGTCGTGGTTGGCGTTGGTGTGGGCCAGGTAGCGGGCCACCGCGTCGATGACCCGCTCGGGCACCTGGCTCCCGGCCGGCCCGTCGAAGAACACGGCCGGCTCCTGCCCCACGCGGCGCGCCAGCCCGGGGAACTGGCGCCGGCACCAGGCGACGTCGAACGAGGCGGTTTCGGCGTCTTGCATGTCGCCATGATAGGCGATCGCGCGGGCGCGCCAACAGGGGTCGGCGACCTCCGGTGCGCGGCAGCCTGAAAGCCGCTGTGCACCGGAGGTCCCCGACCCCTTGTCCTCCGATCGCGGCTCGGAGACACGACGCCCCGCGGACTACCGCCCGCGGCTACGAACATGCGTCGAAGCACACACTGAAGCCTCGACCGGAAACTCGATCCTGTCTTCCCCTTTTCCCGCTTTCCTCTTTTTCCCCTCTCCGTCTCCCCCTCTTCCCTCAGAATTCGTCGTGCGGCCGGTTCTCGTCGGGCTTCTTTTCGTCCTGGACCATCTTGTTCTGTTGCAGCGCGTCCTTGCGGTACAAGGGCATGTGGCGGTAGTAGACCTCGAGGGTCATGGCGGCCATGGCCGTGCAGTAGAGGCGGCCGCCCTTCTCCGAGTGACCGCCGCCCATGTGCCAGCTCCCGGCAGTGTGGCCGTTCTTCGACTGCATACCCACCAGCCCGTCGCGGGTGCGGGGGTTCCACCGCTTCCACTCGTCGCCGCCGTAGTGGTGCAGCACCTGGGTGGCGTAGTAGGTGTAGTACATGTTGTTCAGCGAGGGCCCCGCCGCGCTCATCTGCTGCACGCCCTGGGTGATGCCCGGGTGGTCCGGCCCCCAGCCCATGTACATCCGGCTCAAGAGCCCGATCGCCTGGGTGGCCTGGGTCTTTCGGCTCGGGTCGGTGTAGCCGTAGTCCGCGCCGTAATCGTCGGTCTGCACGCCGTTTAGGTACCTCGTCGCGCCGACGAAGCAGTTGGGGTTGACTACGAGGTAGGCCATCTTGCCGCTCAGCAGCGCCATGAGCTGCCAGCCGACCACCGAGGTGTCGCCCGGCTGGCGGGGCTCGTAGCGCCAGCCGCCGCCGACCGGGTCTTGAGCGGACATGATGAAGTTCAACGCCAACTGGGCGGCCTGGCCCAGCCCGGGCACGTCGACCGGCTTCTGCTCCTTCTCCATGTCGTCGTGGGGGCTGGAGTGGCCGTCGAGGTCGTACTTGGGGGCCTTCATCCGGGCCATGTCGACCTGCATCGCGTAGGCCTCGCACAGGGCGATGGTGGCCAGGCCGTGCGAGTACATGCGCCCGCCCGGCTCCCAGAGGGAGCCGCCCTTTTGGGGATCGATCTTCATGCTGCGGATCAGGGCGTTTAGGCCCATGCCCACGGTGCGCTTGTACTTGCCCACCTGGTGCGTTTGGCCGGCTCCGAGGAAGGGGAGCACGCCATAGGCCGTGGCGCCGATGCGGGCCTCGGGCAACGAGCCGGGGTTCGGGCATTTGCCCTGACACGTGGGGGCAAGCTGGTGGTTGAACGACCAGCCGCCGTCGGGCAACTGGTGATCGGCCAGCCACTTCAGAGCCAGGTCGACGGCCTCTTCGCTCTCCTTGGTGGCCCCGTTGCCGATGGCGTTGCCGCGCCGTCCGCCGCGCCCGCCCATGCCCCCGCCGGTGCCGTTTAAGCCGTAGCCGTCTCCCCGGTTCCCTTTGCCCGTGCCGCGCTGGTTCAGCGTGCCGGTGCCGCGCCCCAGCTCCGAGGTGAGGTCGTTGTAGGGGACGTGCTCCAAGCTGGTCTCGACCAACAGCTCCGGCCCTGCCGCGTTGATCCCCTCCATGGCCGGGGTGTCGTCGATGTCGGGCTCCAGCGCGTCGATCTCGAGACGATCGACGATGTCGCCTCCGACCGGCTTGATCTCCGGCCCGACGATCTCGAGCTCTTCGAGCTCCTCGATGTCCTCTTCCGAAAGGCTGTCGTCGAACGAGACGAGGCTGATCTGGTTACTCGTCTCCGAGAGCATCCAGAATCCCAGGATCACGATCAGGATGATGTGGAACAACATGCTCACCGCCCAGCTTCGGTGGTTCTCGAGGAACTCGCGCCACCAGAGCGTCACGGCGCCTTCCTCTTCAAGCTGCTCGAGCTCCTCGCGCACGCCGACGGCCTTGCGCCCTTCCTTCCAGCCGTGCGATTGGACGCGGGGGCCGCCGGGCTTCTTCACGTCTTTCAACAAGATGGGGGCCGCCTTGCCGGCCGTCGCAGCGCTCGCGGCGCCGGTGGAAGGCGCGGCGGCGGGGCCCGGCGTTGCCGCCGGCGCTGCCGACGCAGGCGCCGGGGAAGGCGAACGCCCGTTGCCCTTGGTGCCGGCGCCGGTCTTGACTTGCGGCGCCGGGGCAGTGGAAGCCGCTGGGGTAATCGGCACCGGGGCGGGCGCCGGCCGCGCGGTGGGCCCGACGGGAATCGGTGCCGCGGGCGCTGCCGGGGCGGGTCCCGAACCGGACCCCACCGGGATCGGGCGCGGCGCTGGCGCGCCGGGGGCCCGGCCGGCGCTCGATGGGCCCACGGGAATCGGCGCCGGGGGCGCCTGGTTCCGGGAAGGGGTCGGCTCTTCAAGAGGTTCCGCTTCCAGGGGTTGGGCCCTTAAGAGCTTGCCCCCGCTGCCATGGCCGCCCGAGCTCGTTCGACCTGCCATTGGCCACGCCCCCCTTCGCTTTGAGGTCCGAAGAAGAAAAAGGGACCCGGTCTACTCTGTCCGAGGCACGCTTCGAGCCATTCAAAACAAGAACGAACTTGGTCCCCCAGTTCTGACGGGGCTACACCTGTATGCCCAGTATACCAGTACACCGCTATTGCGGCCACCCTGTCAAGAAGTTCTCATCGGCATGACAAGGTGTCGCCGCGACGGGAGGCGGTGCCCACCGGCCCATTCGGCGCGATTTTCCCCAACGGAATCCTCGCCGCATCCCGTGCAGCGCATCCCGGCCAAGCCTTTTGGGTGGGCCGTGCATAACCCCATAGAGTGGCGGGTTTGGAGTGCAGCGGCTCGTCGCCGCATTCCAAGACGGCGCCAGCCCGGTTCAGAACCGCGGCAGTACGCCTCGGAGTCGGTCCATCCAGCCGGTCCGCTGCGAATTGGGCTCGGCCGCCTCCGGTGGGAGCTGCTCGGGGGCGCGGGCCACGGGAGCCAGGGCCTCGGGCCCAAGCGGCAGCTTCTCGGCCAACAGCCGCGGCCAGTAGCTCTCGAGAAGCTGCACGCAGTCGCCCACCTGCCCGTTGTCCAGCGTGACCTGGGCCAGAGTGACCAGCTTGGCCAGCTCGCGAAGCTCGGTCTCCGTGTAGACCAGGTCGTAGAGCGCCACGTCATCCACCCAGACCTCGCCGGGCCCTTGCAGATCGACCCGCACGCGAAGCTCCGCGAGCCCGTCGAGTGGCAGGTCGTAAAGGGGGAAATCGTACCGGCCCCACTCGGTTCCGATGGGCACCACCTGGTTGGCGACCGGGATTCGCCCCACTTCGGCGTAGCGGTAATAGGTCCGGCCGCGGAGCCGGCCTTCCAACGCCAGGCGCAGCGAGGGCTGGCGCGCGGCGTCGGCCACCCTCAGCCACACGGTCAAGAGCATCCGGCCGGAGGCGGGCGGGGCGAACGGCCGGCTCACGAGGCAGGCCCAGCCGCTTGCCGCCGTGATGTGGACCGACTGATTGCCCGACTGTGCCACGCTCTTGTCGGGCGCAACGCTCAGCCCGGGCCGCTGCGCCGTGGCCCAGCCGGGCAGGGGCTCCTCGGGCCGCGGGGGCTGCTCGAAGCCGGGGTTTTCGAGGATCTCCAGCGGCGGCGGGTTGCGCAGGGCCGCGGTGCGGGCGCCCCACGCCTGGATCTTCCGCCCCAATTCGGCGGCGACCGCCGGAGACAAGAGGACTTGTGGCTGGGCCAGCGTCACGCCGGGATCCGACAAACGCACCGCCACCAGGTCGTAGGGGGCCAGCTCCACCGTCCACGACGTGCCGCCCGCATCGCGCCGTAGCGCCGCGACCTGGCGCAGCCCCGTGAGCTCATCCAGCCGGCAGCCGGGCGGTGCATTTACCCTTACCGCGGCCGTGGCGGCGAACGGGCCGTCGTTGACCGCGTAAACGTAGGTCGCCCCGTCGTAGGTCCCGTAGCGGAACGTGACCGGCTGCGCCGAGTCGGGCCCGCGCCGCTGTCCGGCCTGCTCGAAGCGGATCGGCGGGAGCTGCCGGTAGGCGGCCAGCACCTCGCGGAGCGACTCCTCCTGGCCCATGGGCAGTAGCCACCCGCCGTCGGCGATCACCTGGCTATCGAGCGCCGCCAGGCTACGCACGAAGCGGCGCCGGTTCGCCGAACCCGAGGGGACCACCTCGGCAAACAGCTCGGTCATGGCCGGCTGGAAGGGGCTCTTGGCGTCGAACGAGGGGACGCGCGTCACCAGCGGCGGGTGAAACGCCAACGTGCCCGATACCGGCAGCCCCCGGAAGACCGCCTCGGCGTCGGGCATCCGATCCAACTCCAGGGCCGCGGCCTGCGCGAGGAGCGAACCGCCGGGCCGAACCGTCCGGGGACGCAAGAGCACCAGGCCGGGCGTGTCCTCGTAAAGCCGGGGGTCGATGCCCACTTGGAGCAGGGCGTCGGCCAGGGCCATGCGCTGCGGCAGGGCCGGACGCAGGGCGGCCTGGAGCTCGGGGCCATCGAACGTCCCCACCCCCGCCATGTAGAGCCGCGCCGAGGCGTCGGGCCGCTGCCGTGTGACGGTCCGCTCGAGCTCCGCGTACAGCGCGTGGTGGAAAGCAGCCAACTGTCGGGCACGCCATTGAAGCCACGCCCGGCGCTGCGGTCCCAGCAGCGCCTCGGCGCGCTCTTTGAAGCGGCCGGGCCCTGCGCCGGGCAGCGTCACCTGCGTCTCCTGCTGGAAACGCCCGATGGTGGCGTCGTCCATCCCCCACTGCGGGCCAGGCAACTGGGCATAGCCGTGGGCCGAGAGCTGCACCGCCAGCCCGGCAAACGACGGATGGCCCGCGTAACGCCCCACCAGCTCGCGCACCACGCCGAGCATCGCCTCCTGAACCCGGGGGTGCAGCACGTTGTAGTAGGGGGCCAGGCCGCGTCGGGTCGGATGCGTCTGGCACCACGTGGCCCCGTCCGGCCCGATCCACTCCAGCCCCTCCGCCTCCGGCCCGCCACGGCGCCGGATCGCCTCGAGCTCGGGCAGCGGAGCGGCGAACTCGATCGAGGGGACCAGCTTCATCCCCTCGCGGTCGCAGAGGCGCAAGAGCATCTCGAGCACGTCCTTGCGCACCGGGTCCTGGGCCGTCTCGAAGAAGGCGCCGGTGTCGTAGCGGGGCGTGGGCTCGGCAATCGCGCTGGGATAGATCGAGCTGCCGTCGGCCAACACCGAGATCATCAGGCCGTTGTAGCCCACGTGACGCAGGTACTCGATCAAGCGCGAGCCGCCGTAGTAGAAAGTTCCCCAGTCATCCAGGGTTCGCCCCACCCAGGCGCCCATCGAGCCGGGGGCCGAGAAGTTTTCGGGGAACAGCGGGCGGTCGTAGTAGGCCAGCAACAGGCGTCCGGGCTGGTCTGGCGGCGGGACGCCCGCGGCAGGCGGCAGTTGCCCCCACCCGCTCAGGACCCGCAGCTTGCCGTAGACCGCCGGTGATCCGTCGCGGCGGTTGCAGAGCAAAACCACAGGGGCGGGGGTCTTCGCGCGGGGCCAGAAAAGGAGCCGGTGCTTCAGACGCCGGGGGCCGCTCTCGGGGAGCCACGGCCGCCCCACGTCGATCCCCGAATCCAGCGCGATCGGCAAAACGGCCCCGGCCGCGTTCACCTCCAGGATGCTCACCCCCAGAGTCTGCTCCACGTCGTCGGGGTATTCCACCTCCAGGACGTGCGGCTGGCCCGGCGCCGCGACCGGCAGACGATATGCCTCCCAGCTCGGGTCCCCGCCCGAGGGGCTGGGGCCGAGCTGGACCAGCGGCCCCAGGGGATGGCGCCGGATGGAGGTGCTTCCGCTGGTGAGCAGTCCCGGCCACCGCCGCTGTATCTGGGTGATCTCCTGCAACTTGTCCAGGTGCAGGCGCTCCTGCAACTTATCCAGCCCGAGCTTCTCCAGGCCCAGCTTTTCCTGCCAACCGGGGTTGGCCGGGTCAATGTCCTCGCCGACCTGGCGCCACTGAGCGGCGTCGGCCCGCGGCGGCGTTTGCGGAGAAAGCACCAGGAGCTGGATCGTCCGCTGCGTGATGGTCCAGTCGCGCGCGAGCGGCCGGCTCACGGCCCGCTGCCAGTCGGGCTCCTCGGCGGCCGTGATCACCACGTCGTAGATGCCCTCCTGCTGCGGCACCTCCAAGCGCACGGGGATCGTGCCCGGGTCGTCGGCCTGGATCGGAAACTGCTGGTAGGAGATCGCCGTCCCGCCGCCCGACGGGGCCAGACGCACCTCGACCCGCACACGACGGTTGGCTGGCACGCGCAACAGGTGCGGCTTGAGCGTGAAGCGGAACTCCGCGTCCTCCGGCCGACCGGGCGTAAAGATCAGGTGGTCCCGCGGAAACGCCACTCGCAGCCGATCGCCCGGCGCACGCCGCACCAACAGCCGGTTGCCGTTCTCGTCGAGCGGACTGCTGTGGACCTCGTCGACCAGCAAGCCCAGCGGGATCTCGACCGAGTGGGGGCCCGACGGGTCGTCGGCCGCCTTGAGCTGGACGTGGAGCGTGGCCGAGAGCGGGCCGGCCAGCAGCACGTCCACCGCGTCATAGGCCCGGGCACTCCGCTGGCGGATCAAGAGGCGGTTGGCCGTCTGCGGCTCGTTCAGCTCCAGCCACAGCGAGCCGGGCTCGTCGGCTTCGATGCCCAACGGCTTGGGTTGCGAGAGGACCCCCTCGCTCAGCCAGATCGCCCCCTCCCAGAGTCGCTCCCGGCCCCCACCCCAGGCCACGCGGACCCGCATCGTCTCCTGGGCAGCCGCCTGGCCGAGGGCCAGCAGCACGAGGCCCACGCCCAGCGCATACCAGCGCCGCAGTAAGGGCGCGGTTGCGCGCCCGGCCGGGGGCGCGCCGAACCGGGCCCTTGCGCGCAGTGACTGCAACGGGGTCGGACGTCCATGTCCGATCATCAGCGGTCCCGCTGGGTACGCGGAGCTGTGGCCTCCCTGCCCGGAGCAAGGGGGCGCGGATTATATCGCCAACCCCCAACCGATAGCTACCCCGGATTGGAGCATTCTGATTCGGAAATTCGGGCAATCCGGGCGGCCGGGCCAACGTGGACGCCCGGTTCGTGGCCGTGGCACTGGCGACCGACTTCACCAGCAGCAATCTGGCCGGTGGCAGCCTTGTCGCCGACCACGGCTTCAACGTGCCCGAAAAGGGGCATCCGTCCGGCGCTCAGCTCCGGTCGGCCGGAGGGCCGGAAGCGTCGTCGACGCCGTCGATGTAGCGGCGCAGACGCTCGAGTTCGTCGGTGACGTGGCGGAGCTTGAGCATGTTCTCGACGCGCTTGACCAGCTCCAGGCGGTTGATCGGCTTGCTCAGAAAATCGTCGCAGCCGGCGGCGACCGCCCGCTCGATGTCGCCCTGCTCGTTCAGCGCGGTGACCATCAAGACCAGGATGCCCTTGGTGGCCGGGTCATGCTTGAGCTGCTTGCAGACCTCAAAGCCGCTGAGCTTGGGCATCATGATGTCCAGCAGGATCAGGTCAGGGCGGAACTCGGCCACCTTCCGGAGTGTTTCCCGCCCGTCGACCGCCACGGCAACCTCGCAATCGACCTCGCCCAAGTAGGCCTCGAGCAGCTCGACGTTCGGCAGGTTGTCGTCGGCAATGAGAATCCGTCGCTTGGGCATCGGGGAACTTCCACTGCGTTTGGGGGGGCCGTGCGAGAATGTCCAGCCGCTGATTATAGGCGTTTGCAGATCGGGCGGGTAGACCACGCCCCCTCCTCATTTCACCTCTTCGGGGGGAACGCCGGTCCGGTAAACTGCCGCAACATCTTACATAATAAGGAGTTGCGGCGGATGCCTCCTCGCGCGTGACCCTCCATTGGGACCCCGGACGCAGCCGGCCGGGCGACCGTCCGCCCCGTTTTGGCACGACACGCACAAAATCCTTGCATTGGGCGCACACCACAATTACAATCTGGAACGTCGACGAGTCTCTCCCCGGTCGGGCCGGACGGCCGCGCCCGGGAGTGGAAGGATAGGGTGCGCGCGCCGCACCGAGCAAAGGCAAAGGAGGGTCGACGAAGCCGACAAAACGCCCAAGGGCAATCCGACGAACGTGGCAACGTAGGAAGAAACCAAGAAAGAAAGGCCCGGACCGATGAGATTCCCCACCCGCTTTTGCTCCGTATGCCTCCTCCTGACCGCGGTCGCTTTGCCGGCGTCGGCCGGGCAGATCACCGACTGGTCTGCGGATGAGGGCGCCGACGTGTTCCCGCCCATCCACATGATGCTGAACAACGACGACAACCCGGACTTCAACAATTATTTGTTCATCTCGAAGGTGTTCGAAGACAACACGCCGATCGACATCGAGTTCACGGTCGAAGACACCCGCGGGGTGACCGAGTACCTGGTCCAGGAGACGGTCGACAACGACACGGGGGTCGATTGGATTCAGTATGACGTGTTTCTGGGCTTCGGGACCGGCGACGATTTCGACCCATCGCCGGCGGGCGACGGCCTGGACTTCGACATGCCCAACCTCGACTTCAGTCCCCCGCCCCTCTCGCAGGCGTTTGCTACCACGCACAAGGCGGAAGACGCGATCACTTGGACGAACGGGCTCCACAAGTCGGCGGCCAAGAACTACAGCTTCCGCATCGACGTTCCGGACGGGATCACGAGCTTCACGCTCAGGCAGGTACCCACGGCGGTCCCCGAGCCCGGGACGTTAGTGCTATTGGGGACTGCGCTGGTGGGGCTGGCCTTCGGGCTGCGGCGCCGCCGGGGCGCGTGAACGACCCGATCAAGACACTCACTCCAAGAGCCGCCGGGCCGCCCGGCGGCTTTTCTTTTGGCCGGTCCCCAAGAGCCGTGAGACGGATTGCCCAATCCGTCCGATGCGCTGGGGGACCGCCGGCGTACGGCTGGAGATCTCACCGTCCGTGACGTCTGCCAAAACCCATCGCACGCAGGTCTGAGCCCGTAAGGGACGGATTGAGCAATCCGTCCTACGGGAGAAGTCCGCAACTGGCGGGCTATCTCGATGTCCTCAACACATCCAGGGCGGGCTGCCAGCGGTTCTCGGCCGCCTCTTCCAGCCAGCGGCGCTGCTCGTTGGGGTCTTCGCACTCGATGCCCAGATCGTACATGGCGGGCACGTGCCCCTCCTCGGCCGCCTTGCGCAGCCATCGCCGCTTTTCTTCGGCGTCGTCGCAGCACCGGGCCAGCTCGTGCATCGCCAGCACGTAGCCCGCCTCGGCCGCCTCGCTGAGCCACTGCCTCCTCCGTGCCGGATCGTCGCAGCAGAGCCCATAGTGGTACTTGGCCGGGACGTGACCTTCGCAGGCGGCCTCGCGGAGCCAGCGGTGCTTCTCCTGCAGGTCGTCGCACTCCAGGCCGTAGTCGAGCATGGCGGGGATGTAGCCCTGCCGCGCCGCCTCCCCGAGCCAGTGCCGCCGCTGGACCGGATCGTCGCACTCCAGGCCGTAGTGGTACTTGGCCGCGACGTTGCCCGACTCGGCCGCCTGCCGCAGCCATGCCTTGCGCGAAAGGTGGTCTTCGTTCTGGGGGCCGGAGGTGTCCATTCGTCGCAGTATATGGGCTACCGGCCGGGTCCACAAGCCAGGGCAGCGCCGCGGCCGGAATGTAGAGGCGGCAGTTCGTGACGCCCCCTCTTGCGCCGCCACCGGCCGCAGCTACCGCTACTACTGCGCCCGGTGCTGCTCTTGCGGAGCGTCTTCGGGCGGCTGCCGCCCCTGCTTGAGCAACGTTACCGCATTGCCTAAGTCGTTGAAGTCCACGCCGTCCATGAAGGTCCTCATCAGCAGGATGCCGCGGCCGCTGGCCCTTTCGAGATTTTCGGGGTCGGTGGGATCGGGGAGTGAGTGGGGGTCGAAGCCGCGCCCTTCGTCGCGGATGACGAACACGGCCTTCTCGGGCGAGAGCTCCGCCCGGACACGGATCCGCCGCTCGCAGTAGGGTGATTGGTGCATTCGCTCGTGAACCATCTCATGGTAAGCCCGATCGTCCTCCTCGCGAAGCTCGGAACCCACCTCGAGATTGCCATGGTAGAGGGCGTTGCAGAGGGCCTCTTCCAGTGCCACGCCGACCCGGGTCCGATCGGCATCGCCGCAGAGTCCCAGGTGGCCCAGGGCGTCCTGAAGGTAACTTACCAAAGGGCCAAACAGGGCGGAGTCGTTCTCCAGCACGAACTCGCAGTCGCTCCGGGCCAGACGCCTCATCAGCCGGCTCAGGTCGCGCTGGCGCGCGGAGACGCCCAGCACGCGGCGCACGGTGCCGAGCAGGTCGCCCGGCAACTCCCGCTTGGGGACGTAGCTGGCCGCGCCCCGCCGCAGCGCTTGGGCGGCGATCTCCTCGCTCCCTTTCGACGTGATCAAAATCACCGGCACCAGAGGATGCTTGCTGCGAACCTGCTCGACGAGCTCCAGCCCGTCGACCTCGGGCATCATCAGGTCGGTAACGACCAGGTCGGGCGGCGAGTCTTCGATTCGGCGCAGCGCCTCGGACCCGTCGGCGGCGAACTCGATCTCGAACTGCTCGTCCTTCTCGAGCAGCTTTCCCACGAACTGCCGATCGACGGCCAAGTCATCCACGACGAGGATCTTCGTCATGCGTGCTGCCCTCCCAGAACGAAAAAAGGGACCCGGTTTGCTTTGTGCGAAGCACCCTCCCGGCCGTTCCGGCAAGACAAACCGAGTCCCTTTTTTCGTTGCCCTCAACTCGATTCCGCAACGTCTTCCTCCCCGAGGTACTCCCCAAGCGCCTCGTGAAGTCGCGCCATCTCCTCTTCAAGCGATTGCAGGATTCCCCCGGCATTGTCCAGATCGTTGTTCATGCCCATCATCTCCAGTTGGTAAGCATACTCGAAAGGCATCTTGGCTTCAAAGTAGCGGATGGAACCTTTCAGCGTGTGGGCCGAGAGGCGCAAGGCCGTGGCGTCGCGCCGGGCCAGGGCCCGCCCGATGTCCTCCAGCAGTCGCGGCGACTCCTCCAGCGCCGCCCGGGCGATGTCCCGGAGCAGCTCCTCGTCGCCCCGCACGCCGGCCAGGGCCGCCTCCCAGTCGACCGGCCCGGCGGCGGGTTCGGGAGCCGGCGGAGGCGCGGCGGCGGGCGGCGTTTCCCCTTCAACCGCGATGGTTGTCCCGCTCTCCGGCGCCGAGGACGCGGCCTCGCTGCTCGCGGACGACTCCCGACCCTTCGTGACCGCGGCCAAGGTCCTGAACAGCTCCTGGGACCGGATCGGTTTCGACACGTAGTCGTCCATGTCCGCTTCCAGGCACCGTTCGCGGTCGCCCTTCAGCGCGTGCGCGGTCATGGCGATGATGGGCACGCGCCGGCCGGTCTGCTTCTCCCGCAGGCGGATGGCGGCGGTGGCCTCGAACCCGTCCATTTCCGGCATTTGCACGTCCATCAGCACGGCGTCGAACTCCCGACTGGTGGCGGCGTCCACCGCTTCCTTGCCGTTGTTGGCCACGACCACGTGGTGGCCCTGGCGCCTGAGCAGGGCAGTGGCCAGCTTCTGGTTGACCAAGCTGTCCTCGGCCAGCAGCACCAGAAGCGGGCGGCCGCCGGCCGCCGCGGCCGGCGGGACCGCTTCCACGCGATCCAGCTCGCTGGCGCCGATGGCCATCATGATCGCGTCGAACAGCTCCGACTGCTTGACCGGCTTGCGCACGTAGCAGGCCACGCCCAGGCGTTCGCAGCGCTCGACGTCGCCGGGCTGGTCCGAGGAGGTGAGCATCATGATCACCGTGCTCTGAAGCTCCTCGTGCTGCTTGATCTGTTCGACCAGGTCAAAGCCGTCGGCAACGGGCATCTGCACGTCGACCAGCACGAGGCGGAAGGGATCGCCTTCGCGCCGGGCCTCGTGTAACAGCGCCAGCGCGTCGGCCGCGCTCGAGGCGCTCGCGGCGCGCGTGCCCCAGCTCGTCAGGATTTCTTCGAGGATTCGCCGGTTGGTGGTATTGTCGTCGACCGCGAGCACGCGCATGCCGAGGATCGCGTCGGGCCGGCCGGCGGACGGCGGTCCGGTGTGCTCGGCCACGGTCTCGAAGCGGGCCGTGAAGTGGAAGCGGCTGCCCCGATCCACCCGGCTTTCAACCCAGATCCGCCCCCCCATCAGCTCCGTGAGCCGGGCGCAGATGGCCAGTCCCAGGCCGGTGCCGCCGAAGCGGCGGGTGGTGGTCGAGTCGGCCTGCTCGAACATCTCGAAGATCGCCGCCAGCTTGTTTTCGGGGATGCCGATCCCGGTGTCGCTGACGATGAAGTGCAGCACGACCTCGTGGTCCTCGGAGGAATCTCGCTTCACTTCGAGCACGACCTCGCCGCTCTCGGTGAACTTCACGGCGTTGCCCACCAGATTGACCACCACCTGCCTGAGGCGCACGCGGTCGCCGAGCACCATTTCGGGCACGTCGGGGTGGATCCGGCAGGCCAGCTCGAGCCCCTGGGCGTGGGCCCGAACGGCCAGCGACTTCATCGTGTCGCCGAGCATCTCCCGCACGTCGAAGACCGACCGTTCCAGCTCTAGCTTGCCCGCTTCGATCTTCGAGAAATCAAGGATGTCGTTGATCACCGAGAGCAGGGCCTCGCCCGACTCGCGCACCACGCCGAGAAACTCGCGCTGCTCGCCGGTTAGCGGGGTGGAAAGCACCAGCTCGGTCATCCCCAGGATGGCGTTCATCGGGGTGCGGATCTCGTGGCTGACGTTGGCCAGAAACACGCTCTTGGCGCGGTTGGCGGCCTCGGCGGCCTCCTTGGCGGCCCGCAGCGCCTCGGCCGCCCGGTGCCGCTCGGTCACGTCCCGCGAGATGCCGAAGGTGCCGATCACCCGGCCCCGCTCGTCGTGAAGCGGTAGCTTCGTGGTCGACACCCAGGTCGCGGTGCCGTCGGGCCAGGTCTCCTTCTCCTCCTTGTCGACGATGGCCCGGCCGCTGTGCATCACTTCCAGCTCGTCGGACCGGGCCTGCTGGGCGTGCTCCTCGGTGAACAGATCGAAGTCGGTCTTGCCGATCGCCTCGCGGGGGTCGGAAAGGCCCACGTAGTCGGCCATGGCCTTGTTGATCCGCGTGAACCGGCTCTCGGCGTCCTTGAAATAGATGTTGTGCGGCAGGTGGTCCATCAGGGCGTGCAGCAAGGTCCGCTCCTGCTCCAGGGCCGCTTCGGCCGTCTTGCGCGCGGTGACGTCCCAAAACATCCCCTGCACGCCGATGATGCGCCCCTCCGCGTCGCGCAACGGCGCCTTCAGCACGTGGACGTAGATCAGGCTGCCGTCCGGGCGACGGTGCTCCTCCACGTCCTCGAGCACCTGGCCCGTTTCGATCACGCGGGCGTCGTCGCTACGGTACTTCTCGGCGTACTCGCGGGGAAACAGATCGGCGTCGGTCTTGCCCACCAGCTCGTCCAGCGGGCGCCCCACCGTGTCGCAAAACCGCTGGTTGGCGAACCGGATCCGCCCTTCGAGGTCTTTGCGGAAGATGTTCAACGGCAGGCTCTCGACCAGCGAATGGTGCAGCGCCTCCGTCTCGCGAAGCGTGTGCTCGAAGCGCTTCCGCTCGGCGATCTCCCGCTGCAGGTCCTCGTTGGCCGCCGCCAGCGCCGCCGTGCGCTGGGCCACGCGCCGCTCGAGCTCGCCGTAGGTCTCGGCCAGGCGGTCGGCCATGTGGTTGAACGACGCGGCCAGCAGCCCCAGCTCGTCCTCCGAGCGGACCTGGGCACGGGAGTGCAGGTCCCCCTCGGCCAGCGCCGTCGCCTTGCGCGAGAGCTCGAGGATCGGCCGCGTCAGGCGCCGCGCCAGAACGAACGCGACCCCCACCCCGCCCACGAGCAGCAGCCCTTCGATCAGCAACAGCAGGCGTCGCAGCCGGGCGACCGGCGCGTAGGCGTCGCGGCTGGGAACCATGGCGACCACACCCCACGTTCGGCCCGCCGTCGGCTGGTACCCCACCGGGGCGTAGGCGGCCAGGACCTCTTCGCCGCAGACCTCGCTGGTGCCGTAGCCCTGCTCGCCGCGCAGGGCCGCCTGCATCGGCGGCAGCTCGCCGATCGGCGGCGGCACGTCGGCGCGCCCCGACCGCGGCAGCAGGTAGCGGAGCCGGCCGCCGACCTGCGTGCCGACCAGCACCTCCCCCGTCTTGCCCAGCCCCGTCGTGTCCGAAAGCAGCTCGCGAAGCGGTCCCACGTCCAGCGAGACCATCACCACGCCCAGCAGCTCCCCCACGTCGTTCCGCGCCGGGGCCGCCACGTGGATCTGCAAGTTCCCGTCGACCTCGCAAGGGACCCCCAAATGCCGGGCCTTCTTGCCCTCCAAAAAGTCCCCGTGCGTCGAGAAGTCGGTGTCGTAATACGCTTCGTCGGTCGATACCAGCACGCGGCCGCCGGCGTCGGCGATCCAGATCGCCCGTTGCTCCGGGTCGCTTTCGAGAGCGTCCTGGAGTATTCGGCCCGATTGCTCGCGAAACGCGGGTTGGTCGATCGCGCCGTCGCGGTGCTCCACCAGCAGCTCGCGCAGGCGCGTGCGGCTGGCGATCAGACCGATCTGGTGCAACTGGTGCGTGGCGTAGGTCTCCAGCCGGGTCCGGCGGTCGGCGGCCACCACGGTCAAACGCTCGTGAATCTGATCGCGGAGGATGCCCCGGGCCACGAAATAGCCCACCGCGCTGACCACGCCCGCGCAGAGCACCACCAGCCCGGCCACGAACAGGGCCTGCTTCCACAACAGCGACCGGCGCGCCACCGGCGGCGACGGCAAAGGGCCGCCGTCGGTCCCGGGCCCGGCCGTCGCCTCGGCCGCAGGGCGGGCGGGTTCACTCTCCGGGGGAACTGCCAACCAACCGACTCCTCAACGCGCGATCTCCGGGCCCGGGGCCAACTCCCCCGCACGCCGCACGCACGCTATCGGCGGCGACCCCGGCACAATGCCAACACAACCACCATGATAGCACTGCCTCCGGGTCGGCTAAAGCCCCTTCAGGGGGGGTCGGACGGGCGAAAAGACGGCCGCCCCCGGTTCGTTCCCGTTCTGGACCTGGGGTTTGCGCAAGTCGTAACAGTAAACGCCGTCGCCGCCGCGGATAAGGAGCCGGCCGTCGACCACAGGATGCGCGCACGGCGGGTGGTACGACGTACCGTGGGCATGGGGCGGCGACCAGGGCTCGCCCAGCGGCTCGAGCACGCCGGCCTGAGGATTGGTGCGAAATACCCAAAGCTCCGTGGCGCTGTGCGAGCCGTCGCGGTCGACCAGCAACAGCCCGTCGGCGTAGGTCTGCGTGGCTCCGGATTCGCTCAGCCCGTTCTCCGCCTCGGCCACGACCCGGCCGGTGGCCACCTCGATGCACAGCAGCTTCGGGCCGATCAGCCGCGCCAGCAGGTAGCCGTCGACGATCGACGGCGGGTTCTCCTTCCACCAGCCGAGCCGGACCGGCAGCGTCCAGGCGTGCCGGTAGCCCTCGGGGCTGATCCGGAAACAGGCCATGGCCGCCGGCTCGGCCTTGCTGGGCACGGGCGACTCGCCGTCGGCCGGCGCGCGCACCATCAGGTAGTCCCCCCAGATCGAGAGCGACTCCCGGTTGCGCCAAATCCCCTCGGTGATGGCCCAGCAGACCTCGCCCGTGCGCGGCTCGACGCAGACGATCTTACCCGGGCCGTTCTCCTCACGCCCGGCCGTGCCCGAGATGACGTACTGCTGGCCGCCGTGCTCGTAGCGAAGCGGCGTGGCGTCTTCGGCCGCGGCCTGGGGGATGAGCCACAGGCGCCGGCCGGTGGCGGCGTCGAGGGCCAACAGGCCGCAGGCGCCCTTGCTCGTGAAGTCGGGCATGACCAGCGCGCCGCCGGCCACAATCGGGGCCCCGCCGAAATCGCGGTTGAACTTCAGCTTGCCGTACGCCCGTTCTTTCAAGGCCGCCCGCTTGGCCTCCTCGATAGCGAAGTGGCGCGGGCCGATGCTCGATTGCCAAACCTCCCGCCCGGTCGCCGCGTCGAGGCAGTAGACGCGCCCGGTGGAGCCGATGACGTAGACCTTCCCGTCGTGCCAGCAGGGCGTGGTGTTGCAGGGCCCGGCCTTCGAGTCGTGCCAGTTGGCCCCCGCGCCGGGGTAGCGGGTTCGCCAGAGGGTCTGCCCGGTGCGCCCGTCCGTGCAGGCGATCACGTCATCGGCCGCGATGCGCCACAGCTCCATTTCCCAAGGCGGCAGCGGCTTGCCCCCGGCCCGCTCGCGCCGCTGTGCGAGTAGCTGCTCGTCGACGGCCTCGCCGCTGGGCAGGAAGCAATAGACGAAGACGTTGCCGCCGCCCACGACCGGGCTGGCCCCGCCCGAGCTGGGCAACAGCGGCAGGCGCGTGCCGTCCGCGGGGATCACGCCGTAGCGCGGCGACTGGGCCTTGCCGCTGCCGAAGCGCTCTTGGCTCTTCCACACCAAACGGGCATCGCGCAAGTCGTCGACCAGCTCGTGGGCGCAAGGCTCGGCCGCGAAGTTGCAGCCCGGGCCGTGCCACGTGGGCCAGCTCTTCGAGGCGTCGAGCGGGTCGCGTTGCCGGCCGATTTCCTCCCAGGTGACGAGCCGGGCGCTGGCCGGCACGGCCGCCTCGCCCGATTTGCAGGTCACGCCGATCCCGTCCCCCTCCCGCGTAAGCTCCACGTCCAGAAGCCGGCTCACGCGGGGCGTGCCCATGCCGCGGGCCGGGCCGCCGCGGGTCTCGTGGCTTAAGAGGATGCGGCCCGCCCAGCCGTCCCCGCGCCGGTCGAGCAGGAAACCCTCGGTCACGTAGGGGTGATCGCCGGGCACGAGAAAGCTCTGGGTGATCTCCCCCTGGCGCTGCATCAGCCGCACCGTCACGACATCCCGGGCATCGTCATCCGCGGACAGAGTGAACTCGATCTCGATGAGTGGCTCGTCGAAGCCCGATTCGTAGACCGGCTCGACGAGCACGTACTCGGGCGCCGCCGGCTCCGCGCCGCGGGCCGTTGCAGTTCCGCCGGTCAAGACGGCAGCAGCGATCAGAAGGAGCACGGTTCGGGCCGCGGCAAGGGTCCTCTCGGCGCAGTTCATGGCTGGACTCCGTCAATAAGATTGATGCACAAGACCGAAGTCACGGCGTCACATCGCCGGCCACCATCTTACCCAGCAGAAACGCGGGACGCCACGCCGCCCGCGAGGGGGCAACCCGGGCCGCCGCCCGGCTCCCACGGCAATGCTGGACAACCCCCTGGGATTCGCGCAACATTATAGGTCGGGCGGGCGAGGACCGGACGCGCGAACCAGGAGCGAAAAGATGAGCCGTATCGAGATGCTCCCTTGCCGCGGGGGCCGGCTGCGGTCGCTTGCGGTGTTGGTCGCCGCGTTGAGCGCCGGGCTGTGCGGGCGGCTTTGCCCGGCGGCGCCGGAGCCCGCGCCGCCGCGTGCCGCCGGCAAGGAGAAGCCCAGCGTCGTCCTCATCCTGGCCGACGACCTGACCTATCGCGACGTGGGCTGCTACGGCAACTCGCAGGTGCGCACGCCGAACATCGACGGGCTGGCGGCCGGGGGCATGCGCTTCACCAACGCGTTTACGGCCACGGCCATGTGCTCGCCCACGCGGCAGCAGCTCTATACGGGCGTCTTCCCCGTGCGCAACGGGGCCTATCCCAACCACAGCCGCGTGAAGCCCGGCACCAAGAGCGTGGTCCACCATCTTCGCGGGCTGGGCTATCGCGTGGCGCTGTCGGGCAAGACGCACTTCGGCCCGCCCGAGTCGTTTCCGTTCGAGCGGGCGAAGAAGCCCGAGCAGTACATCGAGGAGGCCGGCGCGGAGCCGTTCTGCCTGGTCGCGGCGTTCGGCTCGCCGCACGTGCCCTGGCCCAAGGCGGAGGGCTACGACCCGGACGAGCTGAGCGTCCCGCCCTACCTGGTCGACACGCCCGAGACCCGGGCGGCGCTGGCCCGGTACTACACGGAAATCACCATGCTCGACGGGCAGGTGGGCCGGGTGCTCGAAGCCATCGAGCGGAGCGGCCGGGCGGAAGACACCATGGTGATCTTCACCAGCGAGCAGGGCGCGCAGCTCCCCTTCGGCAAGTGGACCTGTTACGATCTGGGGCTGCGCGTGGCCCTGATCGTGCGTTGGCCGGGCGTGGTTGCGCCGGGCTCGACGTCGGAGGCCATCGTGCAGTACGTCGACGTGGTGCCGACGCTGGTGGAGGCGGCCGGCGGCGACCCGCGGCGTTGCGATACCGGCCTGCCGGGCGGCCCGGACGGCGGGCGCGCCTTCGACGGGCGGAGCTTCCTGGGCGTGCTCAGCGGCGAGCGCACGGAGCACGGGCGCTACGCCTTCGGCGTGCAGACGACCAAGGGGATCATCGACGGCAAGCCCTACCCGGTCCGCTCGGTCTGCGACCGGCGCATGAAATACATCCGCAACCTCATGCCGGAGGCCACTTTCCAGAACTACCTGATCCGGCAGAACATCGAGGGGTTCTGGGACTCCTGGGTCGCGGCGGCCGAGCGCGACGAGTTCGCCGCCCGGCGCGTGAAGCTCTACCAGCACCGCCCGGCCGAGGAGCTGTACGACCTGGAGCGGGACCCGTTCGAGCTTACGAACCTGGCGGAGCGGCCGGAGTACCGCGAGAAGATGGACGCGCTGCGCCGGGTCCTCGACGGATGGATGCAGCAGCAGGGCGACCGGGGGGTGGAGACGGAGCTGGGCTACAAGCGGCGGTGACTTGTTCGGCAGTTCCAAGCACGACTTTCATTCCCGTTTCTCAGAAAGGATGGTCCCATGAACGCTCGTCCCACCACGGTCGCGGTTTTCACGTTCCTCGCCCTTCTCGCTGCGGGCCGCGCCGGCTATTCGGCCGAGTCGGCAGCCGGGGCCGAACAGCTTGTTGCCCCCGGCGCCACGGTCGAAAAGCTCGCCGACGGCTTCCTCTTCACCGAAGGGCCGGCCTGTGACGCGGAAGGGAACGTCTACTTCACCGACATCCCCAACGAGCGGATCCACAAGTGGTCGGTCGACGGCAAGCTCAGCACCTTCCGCGAGAAGAGCGGCGGGGCGAACGGACTGTACTTCGACCGACAGGGGAACCTGCTCGCCTGCGAAGGTGGCAGCCGCCGCCTGACCTCCATCTCGCCCGACGGCAAGGTGACCCTGCTGGCCGACGGCTACCAGGGCAAGAAGCTCAACAGCCCGAACGACCTCTGGATCGACCCCAAGGGGGGCGTTTACTTCACCGACCCGAGATACGGCAACCAGGAGGGCCTGGAGCAGGACGGGTTCCACGTCTACTACCTGCCGCCGGATCGCAAGGGGCTGGTCCGCGTGCTGGACGACCTGGTCAAGCCCAACGGCGTGGTGGGCACCGCCGACGGCAAGCTGCTCTACGTGGCCGATGCGGGCGACTCGAAGACCTACGTCTACCGCATCCGGCCCGACGGCTCGCTCGCCGACCGCAAGCTGATCGCCCCGATCGGCTCCGACGGCATGACGCTCGACGAGCGGGGCAACTTGTATCTGACGCGGGGCGCGGTACACGTCTACGGCCCCCGCGGCGAGAAGCTGGCCACGATCGAGGTCCCCGAGGCCCCGGCCAACGTCTGCTTCGGCGGCAAAGAGCGGCGCACGCTCTTTATCACGGCGCGTAAGGGGCTCTACGCGGTTCGGATGAACGTCCGGGGGCAGTAGACCGGTAGGGTGGCTGCTTGCAGCCGCGTACATGGGTGTAACCGACACGCGCGTGCGTGCGAGCACGCACCCTACTACGCCCGCCAGGGCTCCCGTTTGGCCCAGGCCCGCATCCGGTTGGCCTCTTCGTCGCCGACGAACGTCTCGGTCTTAGGGTCGATCGTCACCTTGCGCCCGAGCATCCAAGCGATGGCCGCGGCGTGGCAGGCGATGTGGGTGTGACGCATCACGTCGGGGTTCGCCGCGGTGGGTTTGCGGGTCTTGATGCAGTCGAAGAAGTTGCGGGCGTGGCTGGCCGGGTGGGTGCCGCGCTCGGCGGCGAGGTTCCGCTCGGCCAGCAGTGACTTCGGGTGGCACTCGATGCGCCCGCTGTCGCCGGTTTCGACCCAGCCTTCGTCCCCCTCGAACCGCACCGGGCAAGTGCCCAGCCCGAGCCACTCGCCCTCGCCGCGGAAGCCGCCGCGCCGCATCACCAGCTTCACCCCGTTGGCGTACTGGGCGTGGATCGTGCCGCCGTCGGGCTCGTAGGTGATCGGCATGGTCCCGTCCGCGTCGTTGGCCCACTGGCAGAGGTCGACCGTATGGGCACCCCAGTCGAGCAGCGTGGCCCCGGAATCGAAGTCGTAGTAG
>Ga0180438_10000869_pt1 | contig 55341 bp, 80 predicted proteins | sample SS_ome_12_FD_132455 | JGI IMG/M metagenome (GOLD analysis project Ga0180438, IMG submission 132455) | Hypersaline lake sediment archaeal communities from the Salton Sea, California, USA - SS_3_D_2 metaG | ecosystem: Environmental > Aquatic > Non-marine Saline and Alkaline > Hypersaline >... | reverse complement strand
TCATACATCCAGGGGACGCCGCCCTGCTCCTTGGGGAGCTTCTTCAGCTTGTTCAGCTCCCGGTGAAGCTCCATGGCGCTCGGAGAGCGCTTGGTGGCCTGGTAGCTTTCGATCTTCTGACGAAGCCCCCAGTTGAAAGCCCACCGAGCAGCTCCCGCGTGCTTCAGGAGCAGTGTTCGCTGGACGTTGTTTGGGTCCAGCTCCACTTTGTACCCACGGTTGACCTTCATCTGGTGTATACTATCCGATATTGGATAGTACCATGCAAGCAAAAAGGCAAAGAAAGCACCGCAGCACCAAGATGGTCCAGAAGTGCCTGTACTTACCGGAGGAGCTGATGTTGGAGGTGGATGCCTACGCTCAAGCCCGAGGTGTCAGCCGCAATGTGGCCTTTGAGGAGCTTCTAGCGCTCGCCCTCAAAGGCTTTGATGGTGTACCAGCCTCTAAGGCCATGGTCCTTCAAGCTTTCAAGGCTGCCGGCTTTAGCAGGTTTGAGTAGCTTTTGGTAAGTTCAACCCCAACTGTTGCGAACCCCAGGGCGCGGTCTATCCCCGCCTGCGCGGGGGGAGGGTAGGGCTTTTGCCAAACACCTCACGTCTCAGCCTACCAGGGCAGTACCGCCTTGCGGCCTCCCATGTACCGTATCCTCGGCAGGCTGGGCACGGCTCAATGGTAGGAAGCTCCAGCAGCTTCCGCGGCGGGCTCCCCGAGCCCTTACAGTGGGGACAGTGCTTAGGAGTCTCCGTTGGCGTGGCCACCGTTTACCTCCGCGGCCCCTCGGGCCTGCTCTCTACCCTTGATAAACACGACGAGCTTAAAGGCCACCTCTGCGCCGTAAAAGCGCTGGACGGCCTCGATGGGGGCCCGGTAGATAGTGTGCGAGTCGGACCCAATCAGTGCCGCTCCCAGCTGAGACATGATGCGATAGGAGGTTCCGGCGCTTACGCGGAAGAAGTCCTGGAGCTCGCGGGGGGTAACAAACTCTACCGAGTCCTCCACGGGCCTCTGCGCCTTTGCCCTCTCCGCGGCCTCCAGACGGCGCCCAATCTCCGCAGCGACCGACACACTCCGGCTATACCCCAGCTTCTCCTGCGCCGCCTCCTGCAGCTCCCTAACCAGGTCGTCGGAGCTGACGTCCATAACATCCACGGTCCGAGAGGTTCCCTCCAGCACCTCTAGCGGACGGGGCCTGCTCTGGGGGCGGAGACGGGGAGGTAAGGGTCCCAAACCGAGCCTTCGGGGTCTATCCCTATTATTCATGGGGGCCTCCGTCGGCTGAGATCCAAACGTAAGGCATCCCGCCCGGCAACATAGGCCAGAGCGCCTTCGGCGCGCAGAAGCCCGCTAGGCCCAGCCCTATGCCGAGCAAGAGCAGGTCCTCCATCGAACGGTGGAGGCCGGTCCACTGCTGCCCGTCGTGGGTGTTGCACATCTGAAGGAAGGACATCCCCCCTCCCTTATCCTTGCGGAAGCTGTCAGGCAGCTGCCCGAGAAGGTCAAGGACATCTGCCCGGTGGCCCTCCAACCGCTTGGGGTGGAAGCCGAAGGTGGCCGTCACACCCTGCACCATCACCGCGTCCTCTGGCGGACGCCTCTCATCATCCAGGTCCGCTGTCCGATACAAGCAGTCGCGCACAACCGCCTGCACATTGTCTGCTGTTAGCTCCATATCCTCTCTCCTTCGTCCCGTACCTAACCAGCCGCGCCAGGAAGCGCGGGGAAGCATGTTGTGACCTGCTCCGCGATCACAATCTCACGTAGCACGCGGATACCAGTGATCGTGAGCTCCTCCCCATCAGACCACCAGCCGCCGCCAAACACCTTGGGGAAGGCCAGCACGCGCTGAGACATACGCTCAAGTATCTCGGGTGGAGGAACGTCCCGTAGAAACATTGCTGTGCTGCAGTAGGCGGCAAAGCGCATCACCTCCTTGAAGGGCGCAAGCCCTTCCTTTCGGGCCTGCTTAACCTGCGCTCGGCGGATGTGAGGCTTCCCCCACTCCGAGTCGGGGTAGATGGTTCCCGCGCTGCTGAAGTAGCCAGGGGTGGGGTATATGGTGCACGTCCTGCAAACGCCCCCTTCATCGGGGTAGTTGCTCCCAAACCGCTGATACAGCTCGTGGCAGAGCTCAGGGTCCTCCTCCCTGGCCAGCTCAGCTAGGTCTCCACCCACACCGCAGTCTCCCACAAGCCCCGTAACGTAGGCAGTCATCGCTCGCTCGTAGTTGCCCGAGTAGAAGGGAGGAGAGTCCACCACAAACAGCACTCGCTGCGGGCTACTACCGGGACGATTAAAGAACTCCTGAGTAGGCATGCTACCCCCCCTTCCCCTCGTGAAGACGCTCCGCAGCGCGTTTCGCGATCTGCCTAGCCGTAGCCGCACCGTACTCTCTCTCGATCACCTCCACAGACACACGTATCGTGCGCGGTCCGACGCGCACGACACCAAGACGGTGCGCAAGCCTATTAGCTGTGGGAATGCTCAGGCTGAAGAACTCCGCAAGGTCCCTAACGGCAACGTACCGGGGCGGTATGAGTGCTCGCTTACTTTTCATTAGCTGCTCCTTCACGACCACGTGGTCGCACACAACAATACCCTATAGCTACTCGATTGTCAAGAACAGTCGGCTTTGGGAGGGGCCCGAGAAGGCCCCGTCTACCAGCTCTTGGGCTAACTTTAGGAGCACCTCTCCATGGCACCTCATGCCCTTAGCCACATCGCAGAAGCACCCCAGCGTCCGTCCGTGGAGCTCTTGGACTCTTTGGCGATACTCAGGGTCCTGCTCTATCCGCTTGCGGGCATAGACCTCGAAGCAATCTATCGTTTGCCCTTTGCGATGGCGCTTACCGCAGACACGGCAGCGCTCTCCAATCCTGATAGGGTTACCAAAGTAGCCATCATGGCCTCGTCCGGCCCGTCCGATGTAAACGTCGCACGGCTCCTGCCGGATGTTAACGATTCTGCCTTTGGGGATCATAGGATGCTCAGGCAAGAGTAGACCCACACGCTTTCATCTGGAGCGAGCGCGGCACGCAGCGCGCTCCTGCGAAGGACGGCTCGCTCTATCTCGACGAGAGCGAGAGCGTCGGGGCCCTCCCCCTCCGCTGAGTCTTCCGCCGGAGCCTTGTTAAGCATCTCGCCCAGGATGTAGCCGTTCTCCTCGATGCGGCGGTCTTGGGTGTAGGTGGAGTGGACAGCGCAGCAGGGGTAGAGGGCCACACGACCCCGAGAGCCGCGATCGTTCCGCCACCGCTCCCACAGCTTGTCTACCCCCTCAGCTCCCGCTAGCTCCTTGAAACGCTCTGTGGGTGTGGTGTGCTGCGTGTACTTGAAAGGTCCCCCGCATTGCGGGCAGCAGCGCCACGTAGGGTCCGTTTGCGGATGCCCGTCGCGGCACGTGGTCCCGTCCTTGTCCGTCTGCCAAAGCTCGTGTACCGCCACCGGAAAGCCTACTATCAGTCTCGCACTGTACGTTACGCCCATTGATCTATCCTCCGTCCTTTCATTACCCCCACAGTCGTCGGACCCGCGCGGCCTCATTGGCCAGCGCGCGACTTTGCTCCACCTGACACCGAGCACACAGCCGCGAGCGCCACTGCGCAGCCCGCTGACAGCCTCTTACCGCGCAGGGGGGTAAGGGCTGGCTCAGCAGCCGAAGATGCGCCTTGATGGCATCTGGAAGCTCCCAGCGGCTATTGTCCGTCATAGTGAGTCATCCTTGTCCGCCATCACACCACCTCCAGCAGCTCGGCGCCCTTGACGTAGAGGCCCTTGCTCGCGAGGAGCGCATCCCACCGCCTTTGAAAGCCGATCGTGCTGGGCTTCTCGAAGAGGCCGTGGGCCTCCGCTTTGGCCGTGACGGCCTGGAAGCGGGGCACGTCCGGATGGTCCGCTCGAAGCATGGTCTCCTTGCGGTGGAGGATTGGAGCGTTCTCGGGCTTGTACTGACGCCGCGTCACCTTTCCCGTGGCCAGGTCGACCGAGACAGCCTCCGTGAGGCCGGGGAAGGCATCCTCAAAGAAGGTCGGGTAGCGCAGCAGAGATGCCTTCATCGTCCGCTTGTCGAGCTTGATTAGATCGTACTCAGGGAAGCCCGCCATCGTGGTGACGGCCAGCAGCAGGGAGGTAGGGATGGCGCCCTGCGCCGAGCGGTGCAGGTAGATGCTCGTGCCGACGCGCTTGCCGGCCTTAACCTTGGCAACGAGTGCTTGATAGGTCTTGAGAGTCATAGTCATCGCGTCCTCACCCCTCACGTGTGAACTCTCTATCGCGCGGCTCGTCGTTTAGGGCCAGGAGCCAAGTTGGTTGGTTCCAGCCGAGCTTGGTGGCCATCTTCCCGAGCATCACGCGGGTCTGCAGGTCGACGTCTCGCCTCGGAGGCACTCGGATAGGATTGCAGCCGCGCCAGATGCGCGTCTCGGTGTCTCTGAGCGAGATCATCCAATAGCGCTCAGGACCGACATGGAGGAAGCGCATGGTCAGCCCGTGCTTACCGAGGGCCTGTAGACCCTCCGTCCAGTCCTCCCCAATCCCTGGGAAGCCTATCTTAGCCAAGACGTGCTCTCCCCCATCACATTCGTTGCAGGCCGCGCCGTAGATACCAAAGAAGCTGTAGCCTTCGTAGTCCATCTCTCTGTCCTCCGTCCGTTGATCTAACCCCTAGACCCGCTCCTCCTCTACAGCTTCGCGCCCGAGGCCCGGATGACCCGGAGGCCATCGATCGTGACCACCTCCACCGTCTCGAACAGCGCGGCAATCTCGGGCACGTACGAGGCGAGCTTACGGTGCTCCTGCCAGCCGTCACGCGTGGCGCGGGAGCGGCCCGACCTGTCCCCCTCGTAGACGGTGAAGTAAGCCGTCTTGGCCCGAGAGGCCAGCCAGATAACGCTGGCGCGGTGCTGGGGCTCCTTGATGACATTGAGCACGTTGCTCACGGTCGCAGTCTCTGGCCGCTGGTCAAGCAGCACCTGAACAGCCAGCTGGTTGTGCTCCAAGCCCCTGTTGTAAGGGTCGAACACAACGCTCCTTGCGCCTGCAGCCTCTACGAACGCAGTCCCGTCGTCAAACCGGCCCCCGCCTAGGTCAACATTGACAGACCGCGCTCGGATAACCCCTCCGCGCACGAGGGCGCGCAAAAGCGCGGGCACCTGCTTGCGGGAGGTCCGGGCTGAGGTGATGGTCTGGGCGGCGGTCGGTGTGGCGTTGGTCATGTGCGTCGTCTCCTTGGTGATACCAACGTATCACATAGTCTGGGATTGTCAAGAGCCTATATCGCTCATCACGATCTTTACCCGCTCGGAGGCGGTTCTACGCTACACGTCTGGCGGCAAAACAGGCGGCGCAGAAGGCCGATCACGCTGTCCCCGCTTACGGCCTCTGTGGTGTTCGTGTTGGTGGCAGGTACGACACAGCCACCACACCTCCTCCGTCTTGGTGTAGTCCTCATGATGACGCACAACCCCAGGAGCTCCGCAAACACCGCAAGGTTTTGGGCGCGGGTTGGCTCGTTGGGCTCGCTGATAGAAACCCATCCATGAGGCAGTCCCCGGCTTAGGCCGCGACAGGTTACTGCAGCGCTTAGAGCAGTACCGATTACGCATCAACCGCACCGGGCGACCGCACAACAAGCACGCGGGCCGGGGCTTCTTGCGGGCCTTGATGCGGCACACACTGGAGCAGAACATGCGGTTGTTGCTCTTGAAGTCTGCGAAGACCTTCTTACACACACCGCAACGCGTCTCGACGCTTCCCCCCTCCCCCCGCGCGCGACTCGCCGCCTTAGCTGAACACTCTTTTGAGCAATAGCTCGTTCTATTCTGAGGCGCTGTGAAGCGGCATCCACAGAAGCCACACTCCTTGCTAAAGGGCGTGCCGTAAGCATACATCAAAGAGAGCAAAACACTCAAACAGTCTTCGAGGCTATAATATCTCCGAGGACCAACCTAACCCGAGCTGTCGCGGTCTCGTGGTGGCTAGCATCACGCTCGATACCAACGAAGCGCATACCCTCGGCGAGGGCGGCGTGCGCTGTGGTACCGCTCCCTATGTAGGGGTCTAAGACAATCCCTCCTGGAGGAGTCACCATTCTGACCAACCACCGGAACAGGCGCAGAGGCTTCACGGTTGGATGAGGGTTGTCCAACCGACCGTCTAATGTACGCCCCCGAGGACTTTCCTTCGGGCAGTAGAGGAAGGGCGGGTTAGCGGCCTCAAACTGAGGGAAGAAGCGTGTGGCTGTGCCCGCGTCCGCGTACACACGAGAGTTGCCGCCCCCAAACCAAGACTCACCGTGGTTATCCCCAGGGTTCTCGTAAGCTTTTGACGGGTCCGCACGGCCTGTTAATGTCGAGGGTCTTTGGCCGGACTGAGTCGCCAAGGCACGCGCTGGGCAACCTTCCACGCACGCCCAGTCCTCCACGGCTTCCTTACCATCCGCATCCTTGTGGGCGGGCTTATCCTTAGCTGCTGTGGTGACCGAGCCCCACCCCTTGTATTGCTGCCCCACCCCTGCCTTCACATCCCCGGACTTGTTCCGAACACGCTTGACCCCGAGCTTCCTACAACCTGGCGCATGCTGCAGAGTCATGTTGGGGGGCCACCGGCCCCCCGCATGAGGCGTAGCCCGCTCGCCTGACCTGCCCTCCCCCGTCTTGAACCCAAGGTTGCCGCCAGGGTTAACCCCAAGAGCCGACTGTGGCACATCCCACCCGTCCCCCTTCTGAACCGCCACGCGGCAGACGTCCACGTTCAACGCCCCCGTCCCGTGCTTCATCACGTTGTCGCACACACGCCCCTCTAACGGCTTGCGGAAGACGAGGATAGGCTCCCAGCTGGGGGCTAGGGCGGTGTTCCACCCCTCCCACTTAGGAGCCTCGAAGATGGAGCGGCTATCCGCAATAGCCTTTCGGACATTGATGCCCTTCGGCATCCCCTCCCGCTGTATCCACAGCAGTGCAGGATGCATCTCAGCGATCGTGTCTCGGCACTCGAACCCCACAGCCCGCAGGCCAATGGAGAGTAGGTCCCAGGAGCGTGTGCTGGAGAACATGAGGCAGTGCGCTCCTGGCCGCAGCACGCGGTAAAGCTCCCTTAGAATGGGGACCGAGGGCAGGTCCCAAGCCTCCCCCATAAAATCTCCCCCAGTATCCAGTCCTCCCCCCGTCAGGTAGGTGATGATGTCCTCCGCCGTGGGCTCTCGGTCTCCCAGGCCGTACGGCGGATCTGAGATCACCGCGTCGATCGAGTCGTCCGGCAGCTCCCGTAGCACCCGCAGACAGTGTCCAAGATGAATCTTGTCTAGGTAGTCGTCCAGGTCTTTTCGGCTGTCGTCCATAACCCCCACAGCCTACCAAGATGGTACCAGATTGTCACGGTAGGGGCTGCGTGTGGTAGGCTCAAGTAACCGTGGTAGGTTCATCCACCTCATACATCGGCAGGTGCTGCTCTCAACTCTATTGCAGGAGGGGTGACGAGAGTCGTAAGATAGCTCCGCTGCCCAGCAGCCCTCACCTTCTAAGAGGTTGTGACTCAGACGGCAACGCTCCTAGCCGAAAAGCCCACGCGGGGAACATCACTTTATGGCGCTTATTGCCTATAACAAAACAGGGGATCCAGTAGCCTTAGCGGCAGGCAATCCTCCCCCAACTCTCCCCGCCAGCCCATCACCCCCTGATAGGGGGGGCGGTGTCTACACCACGCTAGCGCTTAAGGACCTAAGCGCGACGGACTACGACGCCATTCAGGCTCAGATCTCCGCCGGCACCATCGAGCTAGAGTGGCTTGTCCGGCGGGAGTACTCCCTGGCCGGCTCAGACGGCGAGCTGTGCACCGCGGACACCCTAGCAGTTGATACCCAAGGTCAGACCACCGACGAGCAACCCCTTGATCTGTTCAAAGGCTTGGTGGCCGACGGCTCTGCATGCCTCTACCGAGCCTTGGTTATCGCCCGAGATACTGGAAGTGGTGGGTCAAACGCCTACCTGGTCGTTGCCCGCGTTTCGCGCGTGGGCAGCAGCGCGCCCACACTAGGCGACGCCAGCCCTTCTCACCTATTCACGGACGAGGCGCACCTTCCGTGGAACGCTACCTGGGTAGTAGGGGCAAACAACGTCATTCTCCGTGTAACCGGCGAAGCTGGCCACACAATCCGGTGGTCAAGTCGCGTGGAGCAACTACGAGTCAGCTAAAAGGAACACCATGGCAGTTTTACACCGGCAAACAGTTGGAAACGTCTACCTCCTAGAGGTCGATGCCGACCCGAACGGCAACGTTACCGCGCCCAAAGGGTCACTAGCTCTCGACTCTACGAACGGGAAGAGCTGGACCAACACAGACGCGGGCACCACGTGGGCAGATGTCAGCAGTCCCGCCTCGGCCGTTCTGGAGGCCGACTACAACGCCAACACCGTGCTAGCGGCAACCGACGACGACACACCTGTCGCTGTAACCCTAGCCGCAAGCACAATCTTCGGCCGCAAGGCGTCCGGTGGGCCGGCGGCCATGACGGCGGCCGAGGCGCGCACAGTCCTCAATGTGGAGGACGGGGCAGCCGCGGACCAAACGGGAGCCGAGATCAAGACAGCTTACGAAGGTGAGGCGGATACGAACGCCTTCACCGACACCCTGCTGAGCAAGCTCAACGGCATTGAGGCCAACGCAACAGCCGATCAAACAGGGGCGGAGATCAAGACGGCATACGAAGGTGAGGCGGATACGAACGCCTATACTGACGCCGAGAAGACCAAGCTCAGCGGTATTGAGGCGAGCGCCGACGTGACCGACGACGCTAACGTACGCTCAGCTCTCGCGGGGGCAACGGCGGCCATCGCGATAAACAGCCAGGACCTTACAGGCGTGGCCGAGCTCCAGCAAAAGGATCATGCCGACTTCGCGGGCTCCGACCGCTTTGTCACCACCGCGGCAGTACAGACGACCGACGCGACGCCCACAACCCTACTATCCTTAGCCCTCTCGGACGATGCGGTTTACTGGGTCGAGGCCAACGTGTGTGCTCGCGGCACCACCGGCACCGACGAGAACGCCTACAAGGTGTTTGCGAAGTTCTCCCGCCGCTCTGCAGGCTCCGCCGCCCTAGGCAGCGCAGGCTCGGTCAATCTGTTCACCGACGAGGAGGAGCTGAGCTGGAACGTTGCGTGGATCGCCTCGGGCAACAACGCAGTGCTCCAGGTAACCGGCGAAGCCTCGGTGAGCGTCAACTGGACAGCCTCCGTCTCATACCAGCGCGTTAGCGGCAGCTCCTAAAGGTTACCGTAGGGGGGAAGCGTACCAGGTGTGGTAGCCTAGATAGGCTATGGCAGGGGTCATCTACTTCACACACCTACATCCCGATCGAGTCCGGCTCTACACCACTGCCTTGGAGGGGCTCGACGTCGAGCTGATAGCCATCCACCGGTGGGGGCGCAGCTCGGCCTACACGCAGCTGGCCAAGCAGCTACGCACCAAGCACGGGAGCGTTATGGCAGGGCTTTTGGCGGAGCACCCGCCAAAAGCTCCCGAGACAAAGTTCATGGGAGCTTGCAGCTACAGCGCCGGCTACGGGCTGACGCGCGAGCTGCTACGGGATGGTCGGCCGTGGGGAGTCGACCTCGTCGTGAGCATCGATTCCATCTACGCTGGCGAGGACGCGGACGGGACCGCCTCGGACAAGGACCTGGCGGGTTTCGCGGAGTTTGCCCGAGATGCGCGGCAAGGTGATGGGGTCTTCTGGCTGGGTCATGGGGACGTGCCGGTGCACGGCTATGCCTCGACGACGCAGGTAGCGGAGGAGCTGCGCCGGCTTGCTGGAGAGCCGGAGGGAGGCTTTCACATCCAAAGCTTCGACGTAGCCCACAATGAAGGGGCGGAGCACGCACTAGCGCTGACGCAGTGGGGACCAGAGTTTCTTGCCCAGGCTGTCCGGGCGCTCCAGGACCAGCTAACGCCGCCCTCCTCGTATGTCTACTAGCGACCGCGTGGTCGCGACCTGCGACCACAGTGTGCTCAAAGCTCATCGAAGCAGAGCGACGCCGGGGCCCCAGCCTTCACCTGCCCAACCGCGGGCCTTGTGTGATCGTAATCGTAGCAGTCGGAGGCGGCCAAGCTTGCGGCCCGGCCCAGCTCCCCGCAGCTTATGGTAGGGCTGTACTGAAGCAAAGCCCGGAGAAGAGAGACGAGGTGGGGAGTGTGTAGCCGGTCCACCGCCAGGCTCACCGACGCAAACACCTTCCCATCCAGCTCTACCGGGCGCGTGATGGGCGCCTGTTTCTTCGGAGGAGCCTTCGCCGCCGCTCGGCTGAGCGGCTCCGTCTTAGGCTCAGGTGGAGGGTAGAGCTTGCGTATATGCGCCGCCAAGCGCTGCCTAATGACCTCCGTCTTCGGCCCCCTCTTACGGGAGGCGTTCAGCCGGCTGTAGTCGTAGGCATCCCCAGCCGCGCAACGCTGCAGATACTCCACCACAAGCCACACCAGGTTGCTCATATAGGAGGAGGATGTGCGCCCCACCTTCTTGTCCGGGTTCTTCTTGTCCCAGTTACGCGCCGCGCGTAGAGGGTCCTTAAAAAAATCCTCGACGGTAGGCGCATAGCAGCTCCACCGCTGCCCAGGCTCCCAGCTGTACATCAACGTCAGCGCCTTAATCGACGAGCACGTGGACTGGTAACGGCCGTCGTTCTTCAGGTGACCTAGCCGGTACATCTGGGCAAGCCACGCATGCAGCTCTATCAGCGTATCTACACGAGGGTTAAAGGTCGGGGTAGCCTGCGACACCATCGCATCGTAGGTCTGGCTATCCGAGCCGTTTCGGATTACCTTACTCATAACCGAGTCTCCTATCGCTATACGGGACGGTTGAAAGAGCACGGTCTGTGGCGGACCGCGCTCTTTCTTTTTATCGCGACTCGTCTACCCGCTCAACAGATTTTGGCTGCGCCTAAGCAAAAGTTTTCCGCAACATTTTGAGACAAAAACGCGGAGGGCTGTGCAGAGGCGAGAACCGGCTTGTTTTAAGCTACTTTCGAGCGTTCACGACGGAAACGGGGAGCACCATTAGGCCGTTGAGCCAAAACGCGGGCCTTTAGAGCGCACGGCGAAAGGCTATCTCGCCGTCTATGATGGTCATCACAGCTGCGCCGACGAGCGGCTCGCCGACTAGGGGGTGGTTGGCACTCTTAGAGTAGAGGTTCTCGGGGGTTAGAGTGTAGGTCAGCTCGGGGTCGATGACGCAGAGGTTAGCTTTACCGCCATCCCGTAGAAGAGGGGCAGGGAGGTTCAGGATGCGAGCTGGGCCACAGGTCAAAGCACGCAGCACTCGATCGAGAGGTAGAGCGCCGCTAGCAACGAGGGGTAGCAGTGTAGGGATGACCAGCTCGAAGCCGAGCAAGCCGGGCGGGGCCTCCGCTATGGGCCGGCTCTTCTCCTCCGCAGTGTGAGGAGCGTGGTCGGTCGCAATGGCCTCGATATCCCCCCGTTTGAGAGCTTCTCGGACCGCCACAATATCCTCGATGGCCCGCAGCGGGGGGTTGACCCGTGCAAGCGCTCCGTGGCTCTTAATGTAGTCCTCGGACAGCCGCAGGTGGTGGGGGGTAACCTCAGCGGTCACGTCAACTCCACGCTCCCTAGCATCCTGGATGAGGCGCACCGCGCGCCAGGAGGAGACGTGAGCAATGTGGAGGAAGCCGTCGGTCTCCTCAGCGAGGACAAGGTCGCGAGCAACGATCACATCCTCCGCCACCCTTGGGCGCCCCGGAAGCCCGAGAGTCCGGCTATGCTCCCCCTCGTTGACGACCCCTCCAGCAACCAGTGTGGCGTCCTCTGCATGCTGGATGATGGGGGTCCGTAGGTCCTTGGAGCGGCGAAGCGCCTCTCGCATGATGCTCGCGGACATCACGCAGTGGCCGTTGTCCGAGAAGGCCACTGCCCCCGCTTTCTTTAGAGCTGCCATGTCGGTCAGCTCCTCCCCCTTCAGGCCCTTAGTAATGGCGGCTATGGGGTAGAGCTTGACTCCTCCCAGCTTCTTAGCACGGGCCTTGAGAGTTGCGACCTGCTCCGGGCTGTCCAGCGGAGGCACGGTGTTCGGCATGCAGCAGACAGCACCGAAGCCGCCCGCAGCCGCCGCCTTGAGGCCCGTCTCCAGCGTCTCCTTGTGCAGCTGGCCAGGGTCGCGCAGATGCGCGTGAATGTCGATGAAGGTCGGCGTCACCCATAGCTTGCCGTGTCCCTCAATCCAGATGTCCGCGCCTCCCTGGGGACCAGCGCTCCGGACAACGTGGTCCCCTATCCCAAACATCACACCCTCTTTTAAGGCTACGTCCGTCACCCGGTCCGTACAGGACAGCGGGTCCAGCACCCGCACCTTTTTGATCACAATCGTGCTCACATCGTCCTCCTATGCCTCGCCGCCAGCGACAAGGCGAAAGCCTATGATGTCCTCGTACTCGGTGGAGTACGCCCCATCCTTAGCTGGATACCCGTGTCCCTGCTCCTCCCAGGAGTGCCCGAGGAGTGGGCGCATCATAACTCTTAGCCCCACCGTGTGACGGTTTAGGTCTGGTCGGCCGCAGCCTCGGGGCTTGGGCTCTGGGTAGATCCACTCCCCTCCCCAGAACGACCCACCCCGCACAAACCGCTTGGGGCCTACAAGCCCAAGCCCAACATGTCGCTGAGAGCGGTTGCCCTGCACAGTCTGTGCTGCTACGCGCAAGCCCTGGATAAGGCTTCCGTCGCTCCGCTCCTTACACACCGAACGCACGCGGACGGTCCCGCCTCCACCCCCGACGGACCTGACCCAGCTATTCCCCCTAACAATCGGATCTAGAGCTAGCCGAAAACCTTGATCATGAAACCGCCCGCGATGGCGCCGAAACGCCCCGTAGAAATACTCAGGGCGGGTGGGATGGCCTCCACCGCGTGCGCTGTTAACCCTATCGGGGTCCCTCCGCACTAGCCGAAAGCCTAGAGCGCCGGCCGGTACACCCACAGCAGGGTTGAAAGGACGGTACCTCGCGGCAGACGATCGGAGGCGAGGATACCACGTGTCTCCCGTATACCAGCTGTCGCCGCGCCTGCTAAGGTTATGAGCTAGCCGAAAGCCCGCCGTGCTCCCCAGATAGCTCCGCTCTGTGCTACCGCGGTGCTCAGGCGGCCGGTAGCCCCAAGCCCCTCCGTGCTGATAACAGGACCCCTTGTTGGCTGCCTCGGGCACCACTAGGCGGAGGCCACCGAAGCTGCATCCTAGTGGACGCGTCACGCCGTCGCGGTAGGAGACGTGCTGCGTGAGCTCATCAGCCGCCCAGGAGCTGCCGCGGACGTGGCCGATGCTGCTGTCTGGGCTAGGAGCCCACATCAGCCGAAAGCCTAGGGTCAACGTGGACTGGTCAGGGGGCTGAGAGCCCCGCGGCAGGTGACCACCGCGAAGGAGATCGTGGGGGTAGGAGACGTAGCTGCTCCCAATAATCCCCCGCCGAGCTAGCCGGAAGCCGCCTACAGCACCGAGGTTTGCTCCTTCAAACCTGTTGAAGCGCCGCGAGCCCGTACGGGGCTTGTTGTGCAAGCTACCGCCCCGCAGCGGGCGCGGAAGCTGACCAAGCACTCGAAAGCCTCCACTACGGAAGGGACCCATAGCCTCGGAGCGACCCGCAATAGGAGAGGCGTTCATTCGCCCTCGTGCGGCCCAGCTCTTCACGATTCCAGCTAGGCGAAAGCCCACCATCGGCCATCCTTCCAGAAGCGGGAAGCGGCGAGAGGCCGGCGGCTCCTGATACCTAGCCTTTACTGCATAGGCGGCGCCGCCCCGCGAGGTGTTACCAGCGAGCCGAAAGCCAATGTCCTCAGTCCTTCGGCTATCATCGCGACGAAAGGGGGGCCAACGCTCAGCTCCCCTTGCGTGCCGCTCGTCGCACAGCTTCGAGCTTCCCCGTAGAGTGTGGTTGCCCGCGAGGCAGAAGCCTATGTCCCAATCGTTCTCCGCAGCACACCCAGCATCAGGACCCGCCTTCTCATAACCTCTCACAGGCGTCGAGGACCAACCTCCCCCGCGAGCATCGCAAGGGCCGGCAACGCGCAGGCTGCAGGCGTCGTGGCCTCGACCGTGGACTGAGCGAAGAGGGCCGTGATTAGATGCGCGTAGCACTTGCAGACGTCCCCAGCTCGCGCCCCGCGGGGAGTGAACCACTAAACGCAGACTGGACGCCATGCCTGCTTGCCCCCTCCCATTACCGCGGGTGCCGCTATTAAGCAGGTCGGGGAGAATGCTTGCAAAGCAGCCCCCACGGCTACCAAGCTTCGGGGCTACCAGCCGGAGGCCAGCTAGGAGCCAATTATCCTTCAGCAGGAAACGCAGCGACGCCGGAGGTCTAGCGTACCTGACACCGGACGCTGCGCCACCTCGTGTGGTGTTGCCCGCAAGCCTAAAGCTCTGGTCACTTCGAGGATACCACTCGGTGGACACATACCCCATCCGTCTTGGGCCGCTCTGCGCCGTCTTTCGGACAGTAAAGTGACTAGGGCGCATCAGGCGAAAGCCCCACGGTGCAGTATAGGCGGAGCCGCGCCTACGCATCGCCGCCTCCCCTCTCCAGGTGCTCACGTCTTTGAACCTGCTACCCATGCCGCGCAGCATGCCGGCAACGCGGAAGCCCTGCTCATTGTCCCCAAAGGCGTCGATAGGCTCCTCCGCAAAGTGCCAATCTAGGCTACAGCCGTCGTTGTACCAGCTACTGCCCGAGCGTCCAGCCTGCCGCACGACGCGAAGACCACCTCCCATCACACTACGATAGGTGGGCGGCTTAGGAAAACGGCCGCTAACACGCTGAGTCTGCCTACCCCAGGAGGTGCCCCGAGCAACCGGCCCCCCAATAGGAGGTCCGATAGCACGGAAGCCTGTCTCCGCGCTAGCGTCCGTCGAGCTGCGTATCTTGGGACTCTCGTCCGGGGGGTCCTGGAAGCTGGTGCCCAGCTGAAGCATGGTAGGACCACTGCGCCGCGAAGCCGCTAGGCGAAGGCCCTGGAGGCCCACACTATCCTTACCCTTCGCCCGAGAGGGTACGCGGTAGGATATGTGATCTAGCCGATCGAGAGGCCACGTCTCCCCACGCAGGACTCCCCGAAAGCCTATCTCGCCGTCCGCTCGGGGCAGGCTAGCCACACGCGGAGGAGCTGCAGGCTCGCCGAGGTCGCCGTCCTCCCAGCTGCCCTCACCTTTGATCGCGACCACCGGGTGCCAATCGCGCGCTAGGCGGAAGCCCACAGCCTTGGTGCCGTTCCTGGGGTAAGAGCCGCGTAGCCGGTAGCAGCTCTGAGCGGTGGGGAGCACGCCACTATCACCTTTGATAGTCACATACCCTTTTCGACCTTCCGCAAGGCGACGGCCGCCGGCCTTCCCGCTACGATAGGTGGACTGCTTAGGAAAACGGCAACGGACGCACTGAGTCTGCCTACCCCTGGTGGTTACCCGAGCAACCTGCCCTCCAATCGGAAGCCCAATAGCACAAAAGCCCGTCTCCGCGCTGGACCACCCGAGAGTGCTACCAAAGTTGCCGGCCCTAAGCTCTGAGCCCCGCACGGTGTGGCTGACACGGAGGCCGGCAAAGCCCGCGCGACCGCCCGGCCCAACACCCGCCAAGCTCATACTGGATCGCAGCGAGGACACTGTATCCGCAAAGCCTCCTCCCCGAGCACCAACCAGGCCCGACAGGGAGCAACGAACACCACAGCCCCAGCCGTGCTCGATCGGCCACGTATCATGGCGGTAATCCCCCCGACCGTCGCCTTGCGTCGAATTATAGAAAGCGCCGCCGCGGCTTAGAGACCGAATGCGAAGTCCCGCCGCCTCGTCGCCTCCCCAGAAGGACGTACGCTCGGAGCCTCTTGTCGGGTCCTCAGTCCACGCAGCGCCTTTGATTGCGTGCTCTAAAGGGTCCGGCTTGCCGGCCAAGCGTAGGCCCTGAACATCAGACGCCCAGTTGGGATACCAGGACAGGCCGCGGTTACAGCTGTCCCGCAGCTCATTGTCGGGCTGCCAATGGCCTCCGCGTGTTGGATAGCTGTAACCGTCCATAGGGTCCGACAGACGCAGCCCCACAGCCTGCCCTGTCGTCTGCTGCGGGTGGCCGCTCCTTGCAAACGCCGAGTAGATGGTCCACCAATGGCCTCCGCCGCGGAAGACTGCATGCTCCTCCACCCCGTCCGTAGGGTCCGCAAGACGTACTCCGCGATCGTCTGCTGCATCCTCCTCCACCCGACGCTCCCCAAAGCTCCGCAAACGGCTCCCGACGGGGTACTGCCACGAGGAGCCTCGCCGGCCTGCTAGCTCATCAAACCAGTCGTCTAAAGGGTCTGCAACACGCAATCCCTTGGACGTTCTCTCTGTCGGAACCATGGCCACGCCGCGCCTATGCGTAAGGGGGTCTCCCCACCGTTGCCAGCTTGTGCCGCGCGACAGCACCCAAGGCAGCGCGTCAAAACCACCGTCCAAAGGGTCGGTAAGCCGGAAACCGTTGTGATCTCGGGCGCGATCCTCCAGAAGCGCGGTCCACTGCGGAAAACCCGCCTCGTACCACCCCTCGGGCTTCCAGGAGGGTCCTTTAACACGGCGCCAGCCGTGCCACGTCCTCGGGCTCAGCAGAGAACGCAAGCCCACATAGTTAACCGCATTAGTAGTCTGATAAAGCCAAGGATCCAGCAGCCCCCTCGTTGAGCTTTGGCGCGGCATATAAGTCCACCCGCTTGCGCCGCGATGGCACGGTCTGTCAGCTTGCAACGGCCATCGTGTGGCTCTGTCGGGTCCCTCGATGGTGGGGTGGATAGGCGGTAGGTCTAGGATGGTCTCGTCCTCCACCTCAAAGAGAGCCTCCACCATATCCGTTTCCTCTTCGCCAGCAAGCTGTAGACCGCCTTTGCAGGAGAACCCTCCCCCTGACCCCTTCTTGCCGCGCGGGAGCCGTAGAGACGTGCTCACGCGCCAGGAAACAGGCTCCACGGTGTCTTTGAAGGGGCCCGAGGTCCAATGAGTCCGTCCGTCCCCCCACGAGTATTCGATCGTGGGCTGCTCTCGGTGAATATCGCCGCGCCAGTCGAGCCGCTCGGTGCGCTTGGCAGAGACATCGAACAGGACCGAGCCGTGATGGCCTCCCTTCAGCACCCCACTGCGTGCCTGAGCCCCAGCTCCACCTCCGGCGGGGGCTGCTGGTGGTGCGCCCCCCGGTGCTGCGGGGGCTGCGCCGCCTTGACCCTGACCACCTTGCGGCACAGCCACGCAACGACCACTCTCAACCTTCTTGCGGTAGGCTTCGGCATCGTACACATCCTCGGTCCATTCCCAGACGTTGCCCGCGAGGTCATAGATAGGCTCGACCTCGGCAACAATGTTGCCCTGCGCATCCACCATCTCGCGCGGCGTCGCCCCTTTGGGGTAGGATCCGACGGGAGCCGTCCCCTGCTCAAACGACCGGTTCCAGCACGCGTGCTCCTGTGTGGGCTCCTCATCACCCCACGGGTATCGACGCCCGAGAAGGCCACGGGCTGCGTACTCCCACTCCTCCTCAGTAGGGAGCCGCAGGCCATCCGCCCCCTCGACTCGCTTCACCTCGTCCCCCTCCCGCTCATAGGCAGGTGTTAGACCCCAGCGCGAGGATAGCTGATTGAGGAAGTCGATCGCGTCATACCAGCTCACACACTCGACGGGGCGGAGGGGGGAATCTGGGCGCCCTTTGAAGTGCGACGGATTCGTACCGACAACGGCCTCGTAGAGGGCCTGGTGGACGGGCGCGCGGCCGATGCTGAAGCTGGGCAGAATAACGTAATGCTGAGGGCTCTCGTCAGCGTGCCCCTGCCCCTCGGGCACCCCCATGATGAAGCCGGGCTGCGGGGTAGGCGGGAGGCTCACCATCGGCACGTCCGTGACGATCCCGTTGCCGTACAACAGCGGAGGAAAAATAGGCAGCTTGTCCGCCACCGGCAGCAGTGGGTTGGTGTCAGGGTGGTGCTCCGGCGTGCGTATGGGCATCGCCCCGACGATCGCGTCAAGAAACACGATCGCGTCCTCCGCCGCGACCCACGGGGTAAAGCTTACGCGCACATCCCCGACAGCAGCGCTCCGCGCTGTCGCGTCCAATATCAGCCGAAGCTGCAGCTCGGCACTCGGCGCTGGCGGCGGCGACGCCTCGGGCAGCTTCTCCCGCACCTCCTCGGACAGGTGAGCCTTGAGCGCGGGCCAACAGCTGCCGCAGAACACCCAGCTCCGGCGCCCGTTGCGGGTGTGCATCAGAAACAGCCCCGTGTCCCCCACCCCCAACGGGCCATTACACAGCAGACACGCCGTGTCCTTCTTCGCGGGGCGCCGCGCTAGCGTATGCGTCCCCGCCTCAACTCGCGTAGCAATCCCCGCAGCGTATTGTTTAGCCGTCTTAGCCATATCGTCCTCTCAATAATCCTGTCGTCCGAAAGATCCCAGTCAGAGCAGCAGGTCAAGCATCGCGACCCTCTGCGACCACGTGGTCGTCAAGCTGCTCTCGAACCAACGCCCTCCCCTCCCGCCGCTGCTCCCTACCCATCGCACGGCGGAGCCTCCGCCTCGCGCGTCGCGACATTCGCCCACAGCTGTAGGAGTACATCGAGCGATCGTGTATGTCGTGCATCCACCTCAAACGTTGATATCGTGGCGTCATCTAGACCCCAGCTCCTTATCCCACGCAACGCAGGACTCCTTCGCACCCGTCGCACGCCCGTGGAAGGGGCTGCTAGCACACACACACATGTGGGCCTTCATGTTCTCCCACCAGTGCCGGCAGGTGTCGCACGATCGAACGGACCTCCGGTCCGGCTGCCAGCCGGGGCAGGAGTTCGAGGGCCTCATAGGCATATGGCCCGCATCGGCGGTGCAGACCGAAATACCTCCGTCGGAACCCCACCAATGGCAGTCTGCGCAGGTGCCCCGTCTTGCCGGCGTACTGCGGGGGACGGGGGCGCAACCATAGCTCTCCCCCATCCCTGACCGTGAGCAGGCTTTGGCGGCCTCCCAGCCCGCCTTAAACGCAACGGCTTCACTAGCCGGGGCCGCGGACTCCCGCCAACGGAGGTATGCTCGCTCCCAATCGTTATTCGCTGTCATCGGCTGCCTCCTTGAGCTGTCGAGCCTTCTCGCGGAACGCGGCGTCCTTAGCGGCCCACTGCTCCGCAGCCTTCTGCGCGTCCTCCTGCGACGAGGCAGTTCCCGAGGCTAGGGGAGCGTCCGAGACGCGCATCATATTCCACACCTCCCACTCCCACACCCCGTCGAGGTGCTCCCAGCACGTAAGACACACTCGGACCCCCTCCGCCCGCCAATGATCCTTACCGTCTTTGAGCCACCCCCACACCGAGGGGAACTCGGGCACCATCTTGAAGGGCCGCTGCCACTCGTGGTCGCAGGCGTCACACCAGAAGTCCGCCCCTGTCGGCAGCTCCTCGTCCTTATGCGACCAGTAGGAGCCCATATCTGTGCCACTCACCTCACCACACAGGGGGCACTCATCCTCCACCACAAGAGAGCGCACGAAAAGCTCCGATACCCGTGGGTAGGTAGGTCTCTCTGGCTCCTCCAACGGCGTCGCTGCCGTCGTCCGCAGCTTCTCCAACGCCGCTATCTGCTTAGCTCGCTCTATCGCTGTCACTACACACCTCCTAGCTGGTGCTGACAGTTAACCACATCGTCGAGCGATTGTCAAGAAACCGTCATTCTGGCGCCCAGGTGCTCATCACCTCGCGAGCTTTGTCGGGGTGAGGCGACCACACGGGGGGTGGTGCCCGAGAAGGTAGCAGCCCAGCTCCTCAAGGCTAAAGCCGCCGCGACGCACGATCTCCCCCAAGGGCTGACCGTGTAGCTGCGTGTAGGTCTCAAACGCCTTGGCGCCCATCTCCCAGGCAACGGTGCCTCCCTCCAGCAGCGGGAATCTACGGTTGCTCGCGGAGTCCATCGACGATCCTCTTGACGGTCAAGGGCCCCCCATACACGAAGCCCGTGTAGAGCTGGACAAGAGAGGCGCCGGCGTCGAGCATGTCGGCCGCGTGGTCGGCGGTGGAAACTCCCCCTACCCCTATTATGGGGAGCTTGGTGAGGCCGCGCAGCTCTCGGACCTTCTCCAGCGCTAGTGGCCGCAGAGGCTCGCCGCTTAGGCCGCCTGATAGATATTCCTCGGGAGTACGGGGGCCTCCACACCCCTTAGCGTCCTCGTACAGCAGGTGAGGACGAGCAGTGGTCGTGTTGCCCATGGTGATACCGTTGGCACCCGCACGCTCACAGACCGCTACGGCTGCAGCTAGCTCGTCAGAATCAAGGTCTGGGGCAAGCTTGACGATGAGCGCAAGGTGCGGGTAGGCCGCCTGCCGCTCTCGGATGGCACCGAGAAGGTCCGAGAGAGCGCCGGGGTCCTGGAAGGTGCGCCCGTCCTTCGAGTTAGGGCAGCTCACGTTGAGCACCACCGCGTCCACGTAGGCGGCCAGACGGTCAAAGGTGATGACGTAGTCATCGACGGCTAAAGCTCCCGTGACATCAGGATCGGGAGTTTTCGCGATGTTCGCGAAGACCGGGACGGGCCGAGGCTTAAGCCGCTCCAACCGAGCTGCAACAGCGTCGGCTCCGTCGTTATTGAGCCCCATGCGGTTGATGATGGCCCGAGAGGCGGGGAGCCGGAACATGCGGGGCTTGGGGTTGCCTATGACGGGCCTAGCGGTAACCGATCCGATCTCAATGAAGCCGAAGCCGAGAGCCGCTAGAGCCTGAACGTGCCGAGCGTTCTTATCGAACCCTGCGGCAAGGCCGACGGGATTCTTGAATCTCACCCCAAAGGCTCTACAGGGCCTGTAGGAGGCGCACAGACGCCTTAGACGAGGGTCGACCGACGGTAGAGCCGTCGCCACCTCCAAGGCCGTTAGAGCCAGGATATGGGCCGTCTCGGGCGGTATCCTGAAGAGCTGCTTACGTAGTGCGTGGTAGATCATTCCTTCTGCTCCGCCTGCTGTCGCTTGGGAGCTGGATAAGCCCAGCTCCCGGACATTCTAGGGCACGTTCCCGTGCGCGCCCATAGGCGCCCTCCAGCTTGTGCGGAAGAGCCACCACAGCCCCGTCACTGTCCGAGAGGCATCTAAACGCGCCGGACTTTAGGATAGCGCCGATCATGTCCTCACGCTCGATCACCGCAAGCTCCGCCACCATAACACCTACCGCCTGCATCTCCTGCTCTGTTAGCGTGTTACTCATGAGTCAGCCCTGTGCACACTTGTACAAGTGCAATAGCCATGCATCATCCGCAGTCTGATTCTTTTGGGGCGCCGGCGTCCTTTTGGGACACTCTCCAGATACATGCGGCGTCTGCACCTCGTGTCCACAATTCGTACAGACCTCCACCTTATCGTAACCCGTGCTGATGTCTTTATAGGCACGGACGGTTCCGTGTGTTGCCATGATCTCGCTCACCTTTCTCCTTGCGACCACGTGGTCGCTCGTCTACCTGTTTCAGTAACCGCTGAAGCTCCGGGAAGGGCAGCTCTTCCCTGACGACGTTCGCTGCACCCTTCAACAGCTTGCGCTTCGCGGACTTTGATCTCACGTCCTCCGCCGCCTCCCCCAGCTCGAATATGGCCCCCCACGCATGATAAGCCCGCTGCCACAGATCGCTTTCGGTGCTCATGCCCGAGAGATGCTTGTGGAAGGCTGGGAAGGTATCGGGGTCAGCAATCACCCCCATTCCCTCGGCCTGCCCAATGCTACGAACAGCGCAGCTCAGTAGTCGCGTGCGGCCAACCCCCACACGAGCCGCTAGCCACAGCATCCAGTCCCCTTGCTTGCAGGTATCCCAGGACGTCTGAAGGTCGGGCTTATCCCGAGCCCAATCGAGAGCCTCCTGGCAGGCCCCTAAGCGCCTCAGCTCTCGGATGTGCTCTCCCTCAAGAACGCTCATCGGAGGCCCTCAGCTCGTGATATCGATCACGGTTTGGACGCGTACAGTGGCCTTCTTGGCCGTCATAACCACGAAGGGTGGCGCGTCGTCGTCCTCCTGAATCGCCTCCACAAAAGCCAGCAGCGCGTCCTTGTTCTTCGTAACCCAGTGCTCCGTGTGATGGTGGGTCACGTTGTGCGCTGGGTAGCCGTGGCCTGGATGGGTCCGAGAGCGCTCGTCGCCCGGCACGTGTTGGGTAGAGGTCTTGTAGATCAAGACCGTAAGGTGCTCTCCGTCGGGGATATCAGTCGGCCCCTTGACCTCCTTCATCAGCCCTATGCTCGCCGCCTTGTATTCGTACGTCATCGATCATCCTTTCAGCTTCCGTCGTCCTCGTCCTGGTACCACTGGGCAGCCTGGTGCCCGAAGCTCTTGAGCCCGAGGAAGCGCCTAGCTGTGTCGAGGTCTCGGGCAAGCGCTTTCAGCGAGTCGAGCCGCATCTCCGCCCCCACCTCGTGCCCACGGTCCAGCTCCTCCACCCACTCCTCCAGCGCTGCCAGCACCTCCAGCTCGCGCCGGCGAATGCGACGGTCCGGTACCAGCTCCTCCAGCTCCCGGACCACCCGTGCGTAGCCCTCCAAGCCCAGCACCGCCATCCCCTAATCATCGCCGCGGTAGATGGCCGTCTTGACCTGCAGCTTCGCCTCCCGCAGCTTGTCCGCTAACGGGTGGTTGCGCAGCTCTCGCTCAAGCTCCGCCAGCACGTCGTCCACCCCGTCCAGGTGTCTTGTGGTCATGGCCCACCCTACTACGTAGCCGAGGGATTGTCAATCAGCTCGTAGCGGGAGAAGGCGGCGGGGCGCTCTGGGCGCGCTGGGTAGGCTGTCAAGGTGATATCGTCGCATGTAGCCTTTGACAGGTGGCCTTTGGCGGCGAGGGCGCGAACGCTGCGGGAGGCCGCGCGTTCGTTAGGCGCAGCGCCAACGGAAACCCAGCGTGTGTGTAGGGGGTCCCAGCGTGTGATGCGCCACATGCTAATGCTCGAACATGTAGGTGCGGCACAGTGAGCAGCGACCGTCCGAGAGGTGCTCGGAGCATCGGTGTGTGGGAAGCCAGTCGCCGGGGCGGCTAGGGCCGCAGGGTCCCTCGTGACCTTTCGGTCGGGAGCAATGGGCACGGCGTGCGGGCGCCCCCCTCTGCGGCGGGCAGTGGGCCCCGAGGGGGTATTGCTCCATGCAGGAGGTCGGCTTGCCGTTGTCGTCGCGCAGATGGCGCCCCCATTCGCCGAGAACGGCGTCCAGAACGCCTTTGAGCTCCTTGGAGCGGGTTGGGGTCACCCAGCCCTCAGCTAGCTCTGAGAGGGCCTCCTGGGCCTCGCAAACAGTGGGGTGCTTAGCTCGTTTGAGATCGTCCATCGTCTGTCCTCTGTCGTCCTTCGCTCAGCAGGGCCTCCCGCTCATCTCGGCGCCCTCGTATCAGGGCCTCCCCTTTGAGCTGCCGGGCAGCTCGGGCGAGGTCGATGCGGTTCTCGACCACGAGCGCGCCCTCAGAGGTGGAGAGCACGTTGGCGCAGCCCCGCTCCCGCTCGTGTGAGGTGGGGAGTCGGACCCGCAGGGTCACCTCGATGGTGGGGGGTGGGGGTGGCTCGGTAGCACAGCACCTACAGCAGAGACCGTCCGAGAGGTTCTCGGTGTAGGTGCCGCATCTCTTGCACGCTGAACGCATGCCCCATGCTAGCACCCACGCACCCCGCGGGTCCCTCTCACCACCCATACTTTTCGCGGAGACGCTCGAATGTCTCTCGGTCGGACTCCTCCTGTGCCCTGCGGCTCTCCTCACGCCAGCGCTCACGGACAAGCTGCGACACCTCGTCCGTACCCACAGCATCGAGACGATCGACACGGTAGACCTTCAGGGCATGCAGAAGAGCACTAAGCATGTCTGCTGCAGCGTGCCTCTCGATCCACCCACACACTGCCTGTGCCGCCGCCTCCTCGGGATTGTCTGCCACCTCCTCGCCCACGAACACCCTGTTACTCAACAGCTCATGCCGCGGACCTGATGCTACCATCACATACCTGCTCATCAGTTCACTCGTCCTTACTCCCCCCGCCTCGTCCACGCCTCCCGAATAGAGGCTTCACATCTCTTGCAGACCAGAAGCAATCCCCGTGCGAGCACTACGGCTCCGGCGTTTCACCTTGGCAAAGCCGCGCGGCCTGCTCCTGCGTAAGCTTCTCGAAGTGGGGAGGCGGATCTTGTCCGGCCTATGCCGACGGCGCGCCTCGGCCTTCATCTCATGCTCCCCACCATAGAAGCGCATCCCCCCGTGATAGAATGAGCAGGTCCAGGGATCGTGAGGCGTCTCCTTGAACGCCTCCCCATCCCCATGCTCACAGATGATGCTCAATGCACGCGGATAGCCTTTGTATGTCTTCGCCATTGCTTATTACTCCTATCTAGTTGCAGGGCACCAGGTGGCGCCAGCCGTTGGCCTTGGCGCGCTCAAAGACCGCCCGAGATACCTTCACGCTGATGGTAGTGAGGTGGGTATCGCCTAGCTCGCCTTGCGGACAGAGCTCCGAATAACAGCGCCCAAAGACGTAGCCGCGGGCACGGAACTCCGCTATCTTCTCCGCCTCCTCGGGATACTCGTCGAAGTGCTCGATAACCTCACCAAAGATCACAAACCCTAGGTCCTCACGGACACAGATAAAGTGGTCGCCGTGCTTGAGATCCTCCACCTTGATGTGGTGAGCTCTAGCCCGCGTGCGGGCAACCTCCTGCGCTCCGATCTCCTCGGCCATGATCTCATCCCAGCCGTCATACCCTTTAATCATCGTCGTCGCTCCTTCGCTCCTTCATCAAACAAGAGATAAGAAAGCGGGGCGCCCCGGAGGCGCCCCTAAGCTAAGGCTCGCTAGGAGGTAAAGAGGATCGGAAACCGCCCCTTAAGCTGCCGACTGTACCGCACGAGCATACGCTCGGCAGCGCGCGCAGCATTATCGTCGTTCAGGTCGAAGTCGAGCAAGAGCTGGGCGCGGATTGCGTCCGGCTTGTTGAACCCGTGGTTGTCTTTCGAGACCGCTCCATCACACACTGACAGCATGTACTCAAAGGCACCTTTGAGAGCCTTGCGGACCTCGGGGGTGAGCTCTAGCTCGGGCACATCCTTAGTGCGAGCTTGCTCACCCTTGAGGATATAGGCCACCTTCTTTGCTTGCTGGGCCTTCGCAACAGCCGCCTCGGCCTCTTTGACAGCCTGAGCGCGTGCCTGCTGCTCTGCCTCGCTCTCCTGCTTAAAGGGGCTGGAGGGGGCCTTCTGGGGCTTGGGAGGAGCAACCTGGATGGTCGCCTCGACCGCGGCCTCAATGAGGCGCTGCTTGGTAGAGAGAAGCTCAAGGACGCGCTGGTCGAGGGGGTGGTTGGAGACCATCCGCACAACGTTGATAGCGTCGGCCTCCTGGCCGATACGACGGACGCGATCGGTCGCCTGACTGTTCATGGCGGGGCGCCAGTCCTGGTCGACGAAGATCACATGACTGGAGCGGGTGAGCGTAAGCCCAATACCTGCGGCGGTGATGGTGCAGGCAATGCCTTTGCACTCGCCACGCTGGAACTTCTCGACGTTCTCGTGCCGCTGCTTGGCGGGCATCTCGCCGATAACATGGACCCAACCTTCACGCTTGGCGAGGGTCTCCACAGGCTCGCGGTGAGCACTGAACACCACGACGGGGGTCTCAGAGCTCTCATACTGCGCAACCAGGTCCAAGAGAGCTGGGATGCGAACGCAGGCGAGGCGTTCCCGAAGCTCGGAGAACCGCTCGAAGGGAGGCAGCGCACCGGGCCCTTTCCCCTTCTGACCGTCCGAGAGCGTGCGGCCGCTGTCGGTCTCGATGAGCTTGATACCCTCGGGGGTGGGGAAGTCCTCCGCATCGATGAGCGCGTCGAGATAGACCATCAGCATGTCCCAGTCGTGGTCACCGTGGATATCCCAAGAGATGCCCATCGCCAGTGCCTGAGCTCGGGTGGAGGCCAGCTTGACGTCCCCCACCGAGCCACACCACGCGGCCCACGCTGTGTCTAGGTCCTTTTTGAGCTTCTTGTCGAGGCCGTTGACCACAAGGTCTGTGGTGGTGACGGGGGGCAGGTCGGGAAGCACCTCGGCCTTGGTACGGCGCAGCATCACGCGGCGCAGACGCTCCGGCACCTCGGGCTCCGGGGTCCCGAACTCCCAGCCTCCCCACCGGCCCGGCTCAGCGTTGAACAGCTGCGTGAACTTACGCCACGAGCCAAACACGTCACGCGCCATCTGCCCGGCGTCGAGCATCCCCCAAAGGTTGTAGGGGTGGTTCATTAGGGGGGTCCCGGTGAGGAACCACGTGGAGGCGCACGCCCCAGAGATAGCGCGAACGGAGCGGGTCCGAGCAGCCCGGTAGTTCTGGACGAACGCGGCCTCGTCCACCACCAGATTACAGCCCACAAGCTCTGGCGCGATGGCCAGCTTCTCCCCCTTCTTCGGTGCTGCGGGGAGAATCGCGAAGTTGAGGATTACAACCTCACCCTTACGGGGTGCTCGAAAGGACTTGCGGCCCTGCAGCACGACCGGCTCTAGGTCCTTACGCCACCGGCGCACCTCAGCGGCCCAGTTAAGCTTGACGCTCGCCGGGCAGATAACGATCGCGCGGGCAGCCGCGGGCAGCGACATGAGCGACTGGGCCGTCTTACCGAGACCCATATCGTCAGCCAACAGGGCTCGCTTGCGGCGCGAGAGCCACAGAATACCCCGCACCTGGAAGGCGAACATACCAGCGGCCACACAGGCGAGCCGCAGCCCCTCAAGGTCCTTCGGCTTCTCCCGGAGCTCGGGGGCAACGTCCAGCTTGAGCTTGTCGGCAAGCTCAAGCACGCGCTCGCGGTCGGCCATGTCGAGGCTCACCTGCCAAAAGAAGCCCTCGTGGTCCCAGCGGGCGCCGGGGAAGCTGCGGAGCAAGGGCAGATTCTTAGGCTCCTTGGGGGTGAAGACCTTCCCGTCCGCAGTCAGGACGCGCTTAGTAGAAGTAGGTTTAGCGCCAGCAAGACCTAGCTTGCTAGCGCAGACAGAGGAAAGGCAGGAGACGGCCCAGTCGCCGCTACCGTTGCGGCGGAAGCAGCGGCCCCCCTGCTCGGGGACGGCGACGCCACAGGCGAGGCAGGCGCCCGCCCTGCGGTTGGGGAAGCTACGAATGTTCTTGGTGGTGGTCTGTGCGTTGGTCTTGGTCATCGGTTCTCTCCCAGCTGAGAAAACCATACGACCTGCTAAAGCTATTGTCAAGAAAAAAGTGAGTACACTCTACACGCTTTCTTGAGGCAGCTCCTCAGCGAGCACCATCCCGATATCGGTTAGGCGCCAGCGGGTGGTGTGCTTGATGGCACCTTTACAGGGCATCTCTACCTGGTCGCATTCAATCATCCGGCGGCGCTCCAGGACGCGGAGGGTGGTGCGCCAGATGCCTTTGAGGTCGCCTTGCAGAAGCCATGCGGGGCCTAGGCGGCGCAGGACTGTCTGCTGGGCGGGAGAGAGCATCGAGATGACCTCCTGACGTTGCTTAGGTGTGTGGATAGGGAGGCGTTTCTCGGGCCGGAGGTGGGTTGTCCAGCGGCTCGGCTTGTCCACAAGCTGGCCCGCGAGACGCGCCCAGACGCGCGCACCTTTTGGTGTGGCGCGCCAGAGCACCTCGCCCGAGCCGGCCGCTGTGTGCTGGCGCTCTGCCAGCTCCTTACGCTCAAGCGCGCGTAATATATCCGGGCGCAGAAACCAGATATCTGCCGCTGCAACCCATCCGTCCTTTAGGTGTCCGAGAGCGCGCTCCTGCGGAGCGGTCACGACAGCCTCAACCTTCTTCCATCGTGCCATACCCCCAAGCTTACCCCAGCAGCCACGGGGTGGAGCACTCGTCGAAAAAAGCGGGGCCGGGGGTGAGGGGGGGAGGGACACCCCCGGCCCCTCGGAGAAAGGAGTAGTGCTTGGCTATAGCTTGACGGAGCGGAGCTTCTCCGGAGAGAGGAGGTGATTAGCCTTTACCACGATCTTCAAGTCTGTGTTGGCCTGCTTGGCAAACGCCTCGGCGTTGCGGAGGTCCTTCGACTCTAGCTCGATGTAGCGCGCACCGCCCATGTACTCCCACTCGGCAGCACGGTTGGCGAGCTGGTCTCGGATCTTCTCAAGCTTTGGGGGGACCTCGATGCGGCCCACGGCGTGAGGATGCATCCCGCGCGGTATCATCAGCTGGACAACCACGTGCCCGATAGGCTTCCCGTCCACCTTCTTCGACACCACCTTCTCAGCAGCTCCTATCTGGGACGGTTTGATCTCCATCGGAGGCTCCTGATAGCTAGGCGTGTAGCTTTGCTGCCCTATGAGCCGCTGCAGCACCTTGTACGCAAAGTCCTCGACCAGCTCGGCAGGCTTCGCCGCCTCCGCTTGCTCCCGCTCCTCATGCTTCTTGCCCTTGCACATGGCATTGAGCGCCCGCTGCGCCCCTTCCAGAGCATCCATCGCTGTCCCAAGCTTGCGCTCTACCCGCTCGACCGCCGTCCGCTCCCGCTCCTTCATCTCCGCGCTGGAGCGCTTACGGAGCGAGGCATTGACGCGGGCGATGATCTCGTTGGCGCGCCCCAGCGCCCTTTTCATCGTCTCCTCATCCCGATAGAGCGTCATACGCCCCTCGGTCACAGCAGACTGGGGCTCCGCAGGTGCAGGCGCCGCGGAAGCCTCCTCGAACTGCCCGCGCTGAAACATGACTGGGACGCCTCCAAAGTGCTTGGGGCGTAGCCCCATCAGGCGCCGTTGGTCCTCAGTCAAAAGCGTGTTGTCGCTCATGTGTCGCTCTCCTCCGCAGTCTCCGGCTCATCGCGAGCCTCGTCGCTCTCAGGCTCCTCCACCAACAGGGCCTCGTAACGCCCACGTTGGAACATAGCCGGAAGCCCTCCAAACTCCCCCGAAGAGATACCCATCAACCGGCGCTGGTCCTCAGTCAGTAGCTTGCTCTTCATCACGATCCTCGCTGCTCACCATCCTAGCGCTTTTCGGGGAGTTTTACCACGCCCCCCTCATTCCTCCTGGTGGCCCCGGTTGCACTCCCACCCCAGCTGCGTCTTCCACATGATGCCCCCACAGTCCTTGCACGTGCGCCTGGAGGTCTTCGGCCGCACCCTGAACGCCACCGCAGGCGTCCGGGAGGCAGCGGTTGCCCCGCCAGGTCCCAAACGCTTCTTGAGGCCCGCTGTAAGATCGTCGGCCCCCTTCTCAGCCTGCTCCCGGTAGAGCAGAGCATGAGCAGCATCAAGGGCCGCGGCCACGCGCAAAAAGGCGCCATATAGGCTACCTCCCTCCCGCTCACCGCACTCCCACAGCGCCCGCGCGTGAAGCTCCGCCAGCTCATCCAAGGTGAAACGCTCATACCCGTCCATCACTCACCCCGTTCCGCTAAACTTAGACAAATTGACATCTGATGTTAGCTTCCTGCCCAGAGGGTAGTTTCGCCTCGCCCTTACGGGCAGGGCCAGAGCTTCCCTGGCGACAGGCTGACACCGCAGAACTTGCGGCCAAAGATTCTAGGTTACAGGCAGCGTTCAGGTCCCGATCCATCTCCAAGCCACACACTTCGCATCGGTAGGTACGCTCTCCGAGACCCAAGGTCTCTTTGACGCGTCCACACCGCGAGCATCGTTTGCTGGAGGGATAGAACCTATCTGCCCTGACCAAGGTGGTACCATACCACCCAGCCTTGTATTCAAGCTGTCGATGTAGCTCCGAAAGGGAAGCATCACTCAAAGCTCTCGAAAGCCTACGGTTCTTGAGCATCCCGGAAACGTTCAGGTCCTCTATCACAATAACACCCACCTGCTTGGCTATCGCAGTGGTTGCCTTGTGCAAAGAATCTCTTCTGATGTTGGCTACTCGGTAGTGCTGACGAGCTAGCTGGTGCTTGGCCTTCCTTCGGTTGTTTGATCCTTTCTTTCGTCGGGAGACGGTCTTGGATAGCCGGCGAAGCCTCTTGAGGGCACCGCCCAAAGCTCTAGGGTTCTCGAACACCTCGCCCTCAGAGGTCACTGCGAGATGTGAGATACCAACATCCACACCCAGGACACCAGACAACGGTTTAGGGTCTGGTCTATCCTCCTCGACAGAGAGCGCAACAAACCACCGCCCCGCCCGCTCTGAAACGGTCGCTGAGAGGACCTTAGCCCCAGAGGTCGGCAAGTACCCCCGCTCCTTCAAACGAAGCTTACCAAGCCTTGGGAGCTGAATATGAGCGCCTTCAGAGCTAACCTTGATGCTCCCCGTCAGAGTGAAGCCCCCAATGCCCTTGTGACGACTCTTGAAGCGGGGGAAGCCCTTTCGCTTAGCTCCTTGCTTACACCGTCGGAAGAAGCCCTTGTACGCCTTGTCTAGGTTCCTCAAGCTCTCCTGGGCGGCACACTTTGAGACCTCGTACATCCAAGGAACGCCCCCTTGCTCCTTCGGAACCTTCTTGAGCTTGTTAAGCTCCCGGTGAAGCTCCATGGCGCTCGGAGAGCGCTTGGTTGCCTGGTAGCTATCAATCTTCTGACGAAGCCCCCAGTTGAAGGCAAACCTCGCTGCTCCAGCATGCTTCAGGAGCTGTGTCCGCTGAACGTTGTTCGGGTCCAGCTCCACTTTGTAGCCACTGTTGACTTTCATCTTGCCTACTACCTAGTCTAGTTAGTATGCTGAGCCATGCAAGGAAAAAGACGAAAGAGCCGCCAGGGCGTGGAGATGGTAGCTCGCAGCCTTTATCTCCCAAAGGATCTGATGGAGCGTGTCGACCGCTACGCTGAGGTCAGAGACATCAGCCGCAACGTAGCCTTCGAGGAGCTTCTAGCGGTGGCAGCTGATGGCCCCGAGGCTCTTCCCATCTCTCGGGCAATGTTACAGCTCGCTTTCGAGGAGGCGGGCTTCAAGCGGTTTGCCTAAGTTTGCCTAGATTTGTCTAGGTTTAGGGCCAACTGTTCCTATCCCTCGAAACATCGTCTTGAGCTCATGGGGCGCATACTTCCAGCCCCAGTCCACAGCCCGCTTGTACGCTATTGCGATCTCCCGCTTGCTCTTGGCCTCCTTTGGGTCGACGTAGCCAACAAACCCCAGCTGCCCCAGATAGGCCGCATAGGCCGCCTCCAGCTCCTCCTGCAGCGGCCCCTCTATCTGCGCGATGTCCACACGGTAACCCTCCTGACGCAGCCGGTCACGCAGCTCTCCGTTGATCCAACCAGGGCATATCGAGACGCGGTGGGTATCGGGCTCAGCAGCGGCCCGAGAGAGTAGCTCTCGCCCGCGCTGTGCGTGAGCAAGCAGGTAGCTCGGGCTATTCCGGCGTTTGCTCTTGAAGTAGCGCGCCGGGGTAACGTCGGTGTACAGCCGGTCGGTGTAGACCCCCACCATCACGCCTCCTATCGGGCACCCTCCCCCGGCGTCGTCCACCTGCGCCTCTAGCAGGTGAGCGTGCTTGGCCATCTGCTCCTCCCGCGTCCCGTCTACCAGCTCCTGCAGTGTGGGGAAGTCGTTACACTCCAGCCGACGTGCATGGGCCTTGATAAGGAAGTTTTTGGAGGCGAGGCGCCCATCCCCCCGCTTGGCGAGGAGCGTGCCGCGGATGCGCGCCTCCGGCAACGGCAGCTCCTCAATACGACGCCGGAGCTTCGAGGACAGCGCTACCGACATACACAGAGCGCTCGTCGGGAGACGATTCGAACGTTTAGCCATCGTCCTTGTCGCGCTCCCGACGCCCTGGCCCTTCTTTAAGCTCGCCAAACCCCTTAGCCGTGCTGTGCTGCTCAAAGTAGCTGAAGAGCGCATCCATGTCGTTCTGGAGACGAGGCTCTCCACTCTGGGGCAGCTCCCCCACGTCTCCCAGCACCCGCACCGTGACCCGAGCATCGGTGTGGGGGGTGTAGCCGAGCACGCCAACCAGATCGATCGTATCCTCCCGACACGCCTCCGCGAGCGCAGTGTCAAGGACCTTAGCGCAGGCCCTGAGACCCTGGCGCGCCTCGGATACACCCGCCCACACAAAGCTCTTCCCGATCTCGGCCATCATCTCGTTAAGCGGGCGCGCGGAGCCGCCTCGAATCACCTCCGCGACAGCGCTACCTAGCAGCTGCAGGAGCACCCCCGGAAGCGCTCTCTCGTCGTTGAGCGCCGTCTGCGCATTGCGAGCCGCTCGCGGGGGATCCCAAGCAGGAGGCGCTGCTGGGATCCTAGCCCCGACCTTTCTGATCTTCTTGCAGACCTCAAAGACCTCGCCTATCTCGAACCCCTGCGGCTCATCCTTTAGCCGCTCAGCCCGCTCGTCATAGCCCTTCAGCTCTGCTATCCGCTCCGTCCGCTCTCGGAGACCAGCCCCCAGATTCCCAAAAACGCTCACCATCTCCTCGTAGCTATTGATACGCCGGGGCTCATCCGCAGGCCCGCACTCTCCCCGTCGGCGCTCCGCCGCCACAAGCTCGCGCTGGTAGGCACCAACCTCCTCGGGGGTCAGGTTAAGCGCCTGCCGTACCGTCTCGGACGGCACGCCTATGGTCCGAGACAGCAGCATAAGCGCCTCCCTAGTCCTAGCCGTGGACGCACAGCTGCCGCTCTCCAGCTCCTGGGCTCGGCGCACCACGTCTAGCGCCTCCGTGACACCCTCCAGCTCATCATCGGATACCGCCGGCCCCTCATCCTGCAGCGGGGAGGGGTCAACAGCTCGTCCCTCCTCGCGGAGCCGCTCACTCGCCTCTACCTTCCGCCACACATCCAAGGCACCTTTAAGGCCCAAGGGGTCGGCATCGTCGTCCGAGAGGTTAACCGTCCTAGGCTCTAGCACGATGCTGTCAACAGGCCCGAGCACCTGCTCACACAGCCTGTTCCACAGATAGACTCTCGGGCCCTCCCCAGGCGCATCAAAGCGCAGGTATCCTGGCCGCTCCAGCGTCGCGAAGAGCCCCAGGTCCGTCGCCTCCAGCAGAGTTTGCAGCCAGCTCCATACGTGCCACTTGAGCCCCACCCCAAAGGTGACAGGCACCCCCGGATGTGACAGCGCCTCGCGAATAGCCGCAACCGCGAGCGTGCGCCACGACGCTTCCATTGCGGCGTCGCTCCGCAGCAGCCCCTCCCACATCTCGATAAGCCGCTGATCGCGCTCAAGCGGCCTGTAATCCAACACCTCGTCGTCTAGCCTACTCATACGTCCACCTAACCTCATACCTTGGCGATTGTCAATCACCTACCACCTTGGAGGCGCAGGCCGCTAGCTTCCGCTCAGCCTCATCAATGTACGCTCTCGCGCGCTCGGTAACCTCACTAACGCCGCACTTACGACACTCTCGGACAGCCTTGGGGATGTTTAGATGCTCCTGGACCCCAAAGGGGAAGTCCCCAACGGTGAAGCTGGCCCGAAAGTAGGCAAAGTCGTGCTTGCAGGTGGAGGCCATCACCCTTCCATAGCACGCAAGACCTGCTTTAAGCGCCTCACGAGATCATCCTTGCTCCCCAACCACCGTACGGTTGGCTGCTGCCACGCCTTCTGGATAAGCTCTAGGAGCACCGTCGCCTCCTCAGCTGTAATCCAGATAGCGTCGCCGCTGTCCTCACATACCCGCAGCCGCTCCCCGACAGGAGGCTCAACAGAGCCCCTAAGCAACAGCCCCACCTGGTTAGCATCAGCTCCCACAGCCACGGTGGAAACAAGTCTCCATCGAGTCACTCCCCGGTCGTCTATGATCTGATCACCTTGCCGCAGCTCTCGGGGTAGACTGGACCGCTTGACAACTGCTACGACGTGCCCGGCACGATGCACCGAGGCTTTTCCAATAACCTCCATCATGGCTCCCCCTCCGGTATCCTGAGCCTGATTGTGATGCTCTCAGCGGGCAGCTGCAGCACGATTGCCGCCTCGTAGTAGTCCACCTCGTTATCCCGAACGTTGACCCGCTCACCGCACACGCAGCGGATTGTCGGGCTAAGCACCACCGGCAGCGAGGTCACGTGCTTGCAAGTAGGACAGAGCACGTGAATCATCCTAATCGGCTCGGGCACGCCGTAGCCCCTCCTCAATCCCCTTGGTGTAGGCCACATCGATACGCTGCTGATACTCGGCGCGGCTCATACCGCCAACCTCACTCCGCAACGGCTTACGCGGCGGCTGGTTGGGGAGCACCCGTGCTGACAGCACAGAGCCTACATGCCGCGCCTCATGCTCCTTGGGCTCCAAGCTCTCCAGGTTGGAGTAGCGGTTGTTCCACGGGTTACCGTCCCGGTGGTGGGTGTGCATGCCCCTCGGGGTCTGTGTGATTAGCCGATGCAGAGGGATGTAGTCGCGGCTCACCAGCACCAGGATATGGCCATCTGAGCCCAGCTTGAGCTGGGGCCGCTTATCACCCCCACATTGACCACAAGCCCCAGGCCCCAGCAGCAGCTCGTCGCAGTCCGGATTAGCACACCTGTACAGCTCGAACTTCGGCCAGCGATTGCGCCACCAGCGCCGCCAATGAGGCGGCAGCATCCCCTGCACCTCATCACCATCCAGCGGCGCGCTCTTATGCGCCAACGTCCGAAGGATGTAGGCCGCCACCGAGCGGAGCCCCTCCGCCGTCACATCCCCGTGGACGACCGGCCGCAGCCGCTCAGTCGTCACCGCCTTTCGGACCGTCTGGTAGGTGACTCCCGCCGCCTCGGCAATCATCTTCAGCGTGTAGTAGAACGCCACCTCCCCCCGCTCCTCGTGCCGCGGTAGCACCTGCCGCGGGTTCTCTCCAGGCTTCAGCATGTCTTGCTCCGGATGCATATCGTCCCTCCAATCAACCGCACCGTCCGCTGTACGTCAACAATTGTAGTGGTTACCTGAGAGGAGAGCAAGCTTTAGCGGTGGCGAATCTCCAGCCGCTGATTGCCCGCGGCGCGGTCCCAAGCATCCTCGATGGTGTCGACCTTCAGCAAACGGGGAAGGACAGTATCCCAGGCCGTGGTGCTGTGAAGCTCAAAGTCGTAGAGGAGCGCTGTAATCCCGTGCAGAGGAACCGTACCTTTGAGGTAGCCAAAGCTGATCGCTACTCCCACACGAGCAACGTCTGACCAGGGAAGGCGCCGCAGCCCCTCCACCACACCGACGCGCTTCCATCCAGTAGCCGAGGGGTCGCGGAGAGGGTCCTTTCCTCGACCGTGGCAGCACCCCTGACCGAGCGTAAAGCATTGCATGAGGTCTGGGCACCTCCAGAGCAGCGAGCCCTTAGAACGCCATCTGACATGGCTTAGCCACGAGCCATCGATGGGGGCAGCACCGCAGCCTTCCTCGCCGACCAGGTCGGAGTGGTAATCGATGTTCTCAAGATGAGTGCAGCCGCTCTTATCGACGTCCGAGAGGAGCTGCTCATGAGAGCCGACAACAAGCAGCGGGACACCAAGCCCGAAGACCTTGTTAAAGAAGGCCGTGACAGCGGAGCGCTGCGTGTAGAAGGACCAGTAGTCTAGATCGATCGACAGGTAGGTGCTCATCCTCAACACCAACGCTTACAGAGTTCCCCCACGCCGGCACCACAGCGGCGACAGGGGACATCGGTGGGCTGCCACACCTTGTACCCGCAGCGTCTGCAACAGGCGCACGTTGCCCACGCCTGTTGCGGCGCCTCTCGGATCTCGACCCAGTAGTGACCCCTCAAGCGGCAGACGAGCCGCAACCACCAGCCCCGCATGCGGGGGACGCTGTAGTCCGATACCTCCACAGGCGTCCGATAGGGGTTCCCGGCCGACGCGGCGGTTCGATAGGCACTCATCCGCTTCTCCCCTCGCACCGCTGCCCTATTGCTGCACCACACCGGCTGCACGGACAGCGCATCCGCGAGATGGTTGCATCGGCCTCCAGCATCCCACAGCGCAGGCACACGCGATCGACCCCCCATCCCGGCCCCTCGCGAGCCCATTGCTCCAGCCAAGGCCGAGACCTCTCACAGAAGCCCCAGATAAGCTCCCACCGATGCCCCCGAGCCCAGCAGACGGGGAGGAGCCACCAGCGTTTGAGTGGGGTCTGGTCCACCTCCACAAAAGGTGTCCGATAGATGCTCACCGCACCATCGCTGGGGGAGGCGGCCACCGTCGCGGCGGTCGACAATCGCGCCCTCGGGGCGCTCCACAGACGGTGCAGGGGCGCTGAAGGATAGACGTCGTTGCAGTTCGATCCTGTGTTCCACACACCGCGCAGTCGCGATCCTCACCATATCGACCGCCGCCGGGGCACACGGAACGCTTGACCACCCACGTGTGCCCCCCATGCAGAAAGCACTGAGCTGCCTTGCGCCAGCTCCGCTTTCGGGGCTCACGGGCCACCGGCGCAGGCGGCCGAGGAGCAGCTCGACGGTAGGCGCTCATGGTAGCTTACACCGCACCTCTAGAGCATCAGGCGCCCACTCGATCGCCTCGACGTGCCCAATCCTCTTCCCATTCACCATCACGGCGGCCCCCTCCCACGCCTTCACGGGGTCCGGAATGCTCCGCGTGTCCTGCTCCGTCGCCTCGTGACACCACGCAAACAGGTCCGTGATAGAGAGCTGCTCCGTACACCCTTCCGCAACCTCAACAGGCGACTGCTCCAGATAGTACCTGAAGCTCGTCTCCAACAGTCTACGCTCGTTATCGCTCATAGAGGTAAGCTACCGCATACAATGCTGATTGTCGACGCGACCGCGTGGTCGTCAGACGGCCACAGCGGGAGGTGTGACGGTGAGAGCCTCCTCACCGGGCCATAGGATAGAGGCGGTCGCGTCGAAATCCAGGGAGATGTTGATCCTGAGCTTCACAGCGGTGATGTTGAGGTCACCGTAGCCGGAGTCTAGCGCGACGGTTGCTCGAACCTCGCCTCCTGCGGTGGAGTACTCCTCTATCTCCAGATTCTTAAAGATGTAATCCTCTACTCTTCCTTGCAGCTGGGGAAGCATCAAGCCCCCTTCGTGCTCCTCGGCGAAGGTCTCCACGGTGTCGAACAGGAGCGCCTCGACGTGCTTAAGCACCGCGGGGTCATTTAGCAGCATAAAGAGGGGCTCGGGGGCGATATTGATGGGGGAGTAGTACTCCATCACGACGCGTGACAGGAGCTTGTCACGTTTGAACACCTTCGTGGCTTTGAAGGAGACAAGGTCGGTATAGGTGACCTTGACCGACTCGGTAACATCACCTTCGGTGCGGCTGTCCGAGATCGTCTTGCGGCCCTGGGCCTCCAGGATGGCCTCGGCCAAGAAGAGCTTCTCGTCTAGACGCCGGAGAAGGTCCGCGAGGTAGCGACGGAAGATCGACCGAAACGTGTTCTCGATGCTCTGCGCCACAGCGCGAGCCACCTCCTCCAGCGGAGGCTCCTTGGTAGCCTTCGGAATCTCGTAGGATGGGGGGCTCTCCAGGAAGCGCTTGATGAGCAGTCTTCGCAGCGGGGTAAGCTGCACGGGCTTGATCTTCCGATAGACCTGCTGCTTGCGCGGCTTACGCCTCTTGGGGATGACGGCCTCACCAAGGGCTCGTTCAATGCTCTGTATCGCAGTGTCGACGCTCATAGCTCCTCACTCCTAGCGGTCGCCGTACATTCTCTTCCACTCGGCCGACTGGCGAAAGTCGTTGGCGGCGAAGCGAACACTTGTGCGGGTATCGGGATAGGCTCCCCGGTGGAAGGCAAAGCTGCCGCCCTGCTCCATACCGCCCCAGTAGTAGATCACCTCCTTAGTGCCATCGTCCTTAGCCCGCGCGGTCTTGGCGGGGTCGAGGGCCCGAATGACAGTTTTGACGAGACTCTCGGGCACGTCCCCCTCGAAGTAGTAGACGGGGCGCCCTTTCCCGCGGACACGTTGTGATCGCTGCAGCAGCCACTTTACCACCTTATCCAGGCGCTTGTCCCCTGTGGGGGGAAAGGAGACCCGCACCATCTCCTCTAGCCGCTGTGGACTGCTCCTGTCATGCCTACGCCTTAGCCGCATCCTAGCCTCCTGCGACCTTCTCCAGGGCTTGTCGGATACCCGGAACCAGGTCATAGCCAGGCGCCTCCTCCTTTGGCACCCAGCGGAACTCTGATGACTCCCAATCGATCTTCACCTTACCTGAGAAGCGGGTAGCGTGAAAGAAGGTAGCCTTACCGCCAGGCATTGAGACGGTGAGGAGCTTCCGCATGGGGCCAACACGAATGCTTGCCTCCTCCTCAGCCTCGCGGCGCGCAGTGGTCTCTACAGACTCCCCAGGATCTACATTACCTCCAGGGAGATTCCACTTGCCCGGCATCCACGGCGCGGTCATCCCCCGCTTGAGCAGTAGGACCTCACCCTTGTCGTTCTCCACCACAACAGCGCCGGCCAGCCAGCCGTCCTCCTTCTCGGTAAGACCTGGGTGCCGTTGCGTAAGACCAGCCGCCTCACGGAAGGGTCCGACAGAGAGGATGAGGCCGTCCGTGATACTGACCACCTGCTGGGGCCGCTTAACACCTAGGATCTTATCCATACCTCGCATGCCTGCATGCTATCACAAGCAAGGCGGACGGTCTCGCGCCTTGGGGCCGTGTCTGATAAGCTGGTGACCGCTGTAAGGAGATCAAAAGAGCAATGGGACTTGACAAAGCTGTCTGGAAGCTGACACGCGCGACCGACCTGTGGGTCTTGAGAGAGGGGCTAACCCCCAAGCCCAGCACCACCGCGCTGATGGAGCGCGCCCAAGAGCTGGTGGAGGCCCCAACCGGCAAGCAGCTAGATTACCTCTTTAGCCTGTTCAAAAAGGTTCCTAAGCCTATGTGGGTGCCCATCCTACAGGGGCTTAAGATCCCAATCCCGCCTGACGGTTACAGCTTCTCCTTAGTAGGCGACGACTACCTAGCGGACGTCAACTGGATGTCACACCACGGCGTCCCCAAGCCCTTCGGCTATGTGATCGCCAAGCTCGGCAAGATGCGGCTCAAGCAGCTGTTCGACGAGCTCAAGATGCTTTCGCCCGCATCGCCAGCAGCGCTCGACTTTGCTCTCACGCTGGTCCACGAGCGCAAGCCCGCGGGAGTCATCAAAGCCCTGAGCAACATCGGGCTGAACGTGACGGACGCTAAGACGGTCACAATCGCTGACCTTCAGAAGGTCCCCGCCCCCAAGATATCCGCCCTTATCGACGACCTGAAGCTGCTGCATGTCGACGATGCTTTGATCAACGCGCCGCCTAACCCCGCGTGGCTAACCCCAGAGATCATTGCAGCAGACCCGATGTCCGAGAAGCGCCGGGACATGATCATCAAGCTGCTGCTTAAGAAGGGCCCTGGCAACCCCCCAGAGGTAGCGAAGATCATCCACAGCTTCAATATTCCCTATCCTGGGGAGACCAAGCTGCCGCCCGACTTCAGCACGACAGGCATCAAGCTTCAGGGGCACATATCGAACCCTGCGGCCCGACTGCTCATCCACAAGCTCAAGCGCGTCAAGGACATCTACAAGGAGAGTGAGAAGTACAAGACACAGAAGCGCGCACGCTACGCAGCCGAAGCGGCCTATCAGGCTCTCAAGCGAGACGCGGAGAAGACCGCTGAGGTGCTCGCCTCCTTTGGTGTCCCCTCCGCTCCCAACGACATTCAGGCCCTAACAGTGCTCATTCTTCAGCACGTGCTTAGCGAGGACGACGTAGACAAGCTAAGCAGCGCACTTAATGGGATCAAAGCCAAGGCGGCGCCTGCTGCGCCGCCCAAGCCTGATACACCGGCAGTGCCCAAGGTAAAGCTAAGCTACTTCGAGCTAGCCATCAAGATCGTCGACTCCTTCAAGCTCGACCCCGAGGCTGTCAAGAAGGCGCTGCTTCCTTATGGGACCTACATCGACGACAAGACCTCGCCTCAAGACTTAGAGACAGACCTCAAGAAGCAGCTGCCCGAGAAGCACGCGCCGGCCTTGAAGGCTGCCATAGACGATGTCCTGGCCAAGCATCCCTTATCCCCGGCGGACGCCTACGCCCAAGGATTCACTCTCTGGGGCGCAACGGACATCTGGGACGAGGAGGCGGAGAAGGCGGGCGGAAAGACGATGGACGCCATCATCGAGCTGCTCTCGCCAAAGGCGTTCACTCATAAAGACGAGATAGACGCCGTGCTGCATAAGTTCGGTCTCACGGGAAGCTCGACAGATGCGTGGGGGGCAGACCACACCACCATAATGGCGGACTTTGTCCAGCATGTTAACCCCGCAGACTCGGGCCTTATCTGGAAGGCGCTTAAGAGCGTTATCGAGCCCGAAGGAGCTGCGCCGGCCTCTCCAGCGCAGCTGGCAACCATTGTCGCCTTCGCTAAGCACTACGGCACCTGGCTTGATACATATCTCAAAAAGGCCGGCCTGCCTGGCGCTGACAAGATAGGTGGCCCCGAGGACCTCACCGATGTCTCGGCCACAGCTGCCGCAGACCTCATCCACGTTTTCAAAGCCACCCAAGACGCCCTTCCCGCCACCCGTGAGGCCATCGTTAAGCAGCTACAGCTGAAGGGCGGAGCATCCAATCTGGAGGTGCTGAAGGCAATCGTCGACCTCAAGCTGGCGGACGCCCCCACCGAGTACGAGCTAGAAAAGGGCACCAGTGAAGCGGCAGCGATCGCAAGCGTAAAGACGGCCGCCAAGCTGCCTGCCTTCAAAGGCGACGTAGGTGACCAGCTACTAGCACGCCTGGAGGCCCTCCCCGCCGAAGGGGAGCAGGCCGCGGGCATATTTATCAAGCACGTGCTTGCTCAGACGATCGCCAACAGAGGAGGCTCAGGCAACCCCGCAGTTGTCAAGGTGCTGAAGAGCTTTGGGATGCCTCCCGCGCAAAAGCTCAACACGAAGGATGATTTCCCGAGCATGTCTCTTGTTAAGGCACAGGAGCTCCTAAGCGCGCTGAAAGCAATCCCTGTCCCCAACGAGGCCCCTGCGGCCTCCTACGGCACAGCGCCCGAGAAGGAGAAAGACCCGCTGGACAAGAAGCACGGCGGCAGCTCAGCCAACCAGCTCGCCAACTACATCCTGTACCACTACTCGATAAACCCAGCAGCCACCAAGCAGGCTCTGAAGGACTTTGGGCACCACATGGGCGACGCGCCTATGGATAAGAGTCTCCCAACCTACGTGCTCAACCACCTCCCGCCCTCAGAGTTCGACAAGCTGCACGTTGTGCTCAGTAAGGTGAAACCCTTACTCATCTACCAGACCTTTGGAGGCATCTGGTCAGCACTAGACCTAGCAGCCCAGATCAAAAACGGAATGGCCCTGCATCCAGCCGAGACCAAGAAGGCCCTCCAGGACTTTGGGCACGGTATGGGCGACGCCCCCCTCGACGACACCCTAGCCGATTACATCATCGCCAACGTCCCCAACACACAGTCCGCCCTCTACAACCTCGGGATGGCCCTCCAGAAGGCCCAGGTGAGCCCCTCTAAGATCAAAGCGGGTAAGTACAATGCTCAGGAGCTAGCAAAGCTGGCAGCCGACAAAAACAAGGTCAACCCCGTTGAGACCAACAAGGTGCTTTGGTTCGACTTCGCGATTCCCCTAACGCCGGACAACCCCAACCTAGCCATCCACATCACCGACAAGGTACCAAAGGACAAGTGGGATGAGCTGGGTGACGCGATCAAGGCCATCCCGGACACCTACACGCCCCCCGACGAGCCCGGAACGCCTACACCGGCAGGAGAGCCCGAGGCGGCAGCCGGTGATGTATCGGAGCCTGAGCCCGAGGAGCCCGAGCCCTCCCCGCAGGAGGTATGGGACGAGGAGGCACAGAAGCTCACTGGTGGATGGCCGTCGGGCACGATCGCCTCGATGGCTAAGGGGAAGGCTCAGCACAACCCGGAGGCTGTGCAAGCTATCCTCCAAAGCTACGGCATCACCGTTCCTGTAAGCACGGCCACAGCCGATCAGATAGCCGGGGAGATCGTCGGGCTGGTACCAGCGGCCAAAGCGCCGGAGCTGTGGACCAAGGTGGTCAACGTGATGAAAGCCGCGTCAGCGGCATCTTCAAACATCGATACCTGGAATGGCCTCGCGACCAGCGCAGGCGGTAAAAAAGCGCTCGCTATATTCACCACAGCCAGCCACGCAAGCATGGTGGACAATGCCAAGACCACGGCTACCCTCCAAAGCTTCGGGGTAACGGTAAAGGCCGCCGGCCACGCGAAGACCCAGTTCCTCGATGATCTAGTCACGAACGTATCACCCTCGAAGTCTGCCGAGCTGTGGTACCTGCTCCAGGCCATCGCGCAAGGCCCCCCAGCCGACGATGGGGGAGAGGAAGAGGGGGAAGATGCCACCGAGGCGTGGAACGCCTCCTCTAAGGCCGAGGGAGGCCCAACCGCACTGGAGCTAGCCACCACCATCAAGGACGCCGCCGACCTCGACAAGAAGAAGACACAGGGCCTAATGGTGGCCTTCGGTATGATGGCTGTTTACGTCCTGTTAAGCACGGCCAAGCTAGCCGAGCGGCTCGTGCTGAAGCTAGACCCAAAGCAGGCCAAGGACCTGCTAAGTAAGCTCCAGGCTATCTCTGCGCCAGCCGCGGAGCCCAGCGCAGAGGCGCCCAAGGGAGCTGCTGCCGTCGCCGCAGCGCTCGCCAAGGGAGACCCAATCATCTTCGTGACGGCCGTCTGGGATAAGGAGGCGGAGGACGCTGGCGGGAAGAGCTCCGAGAAGATCGTTAAAGCCGCCAAAGGCGCGGCCTCCAACAATCTAGGGGCGACTAAGGCCGTGCTCCAGGACTTCGAGCTCGGGGATTCGTTCCACGACGAGGACGACCTGATCGAGAAGCTCGTCAAGAATGTGGACCCGGCCGACTCCGAGAAGCTCTGGAAGGCCCTAGAGAAGGTGGCCACAGGACCATCCTTCGCGCCGTTAATGCACTATCAGCAGCAAGAGCTGTACGCCCTCATCACGAAGAAGGGCGGCGCCAAGAACCCCAAGGTCGTGAAGGTCTTAGCGAAGTACGCGATCCCCCTCACCGTCGCATCAGCAGACGACATCCCCGCCGGCTCCACGGGCCTGTCCCAAGAAGAATACAAAGCGGCCGCTGCAGCACTTAAGAAGCTCAAGGTAATGAAGGCAACCAAGAAGCAGGTAGGTGACGTGCTCTCGTTACTTATGGCCATCGACCCAGCCGCGTGGAAGAAGAGCGACCTGAGCAAAGAGTGGAAGCCGAAGGACCTACGGGCGTCCGAGCTGATGAAACGCAGCAGCATAGAGCTGCAGGACCTCGCGAAGAGGATCAAGACCGAGTTCCCAGCAAAGAAGAAAAAGTAGACCTATGAGCCAGCTATCAACAGCTATCCGCCAGCTACGCCGTGAGATGCGCCTGTGGGAGGCCAAGGAGGACAAGAAGGGGTCCGACAAGGCCACCGACAAGCAGCTGAATTTCATCCGCTCCTTAGCCAAGAAGGTGGGCGAGAAGAAGCTCCCCAGCATCCTCAAGAAGGCCAAGATATCCGGAGGAGACCTCGACGCAGCTCTCAAAGGCATCAAGAAGGGCGACGCCGGGCGCCTTATCGGGCTGCTTATGAAAGCCGCGAAGTAGCCTCCTGAAGCGCCGCAACGGGGCCTAGAAGCTCCTCCACAATGTGAGAGGGCACCACCCCGACAGGCTCTGCTGGAGGTGCTGGGCCCCGGTCAGGGGGCAGCAGGCATAGCTTCGCGTCCACCTCTGTCCGTATCTCCTCATCCAGCAGCTGACGCCTTATCTCGCGGCCCAGAATCTCCCCTAGCAGGGAGGGCACTGCGTTCCCTATCTGGCGCTGAGCTGAGCGACGAGAGCCGACGATGTGGACGTTGTCCGGGAAGGTCTGAAGCCTGCACATCTCTCGGACGCTCAGCAGGCGACTGTGCCAGTGAAAGGGTCCGACAGCCGGCCCAGGCTGAGCCTGGATGGTCCAGGATGGTTGGTCCTTCGCCAGCTTGAGAAGGAAGGACCAGTAGCGCTTACGCCAGCCCCAGAGGGGGAGGCCCCCTCCGCGCTCTGTGTGCCAGAGGTAGTTTCGGCCCTCGGGTATCGAGGGGAGCACACAGCCGTAGCGACCACGTGGTCGCAGGTCCTCCGTGGGGTCGGGCGTGAGGTCGCCAATCGCATCCCACGCTGTCCGAGAGACGCCCAGCGGCTCAGGAAAGCTAAACCGCCGTCCATCTCGGGCAGCCACGAGAAAGAGCCGACGCCTCCGCTGCGGTACCCCATAATTCTCCGCGGCGAGCACCTGGTAGGTCGGCGCATACCGCGAGCCCGTCCGCTGGTTGATGCTTACCACCGCGTCGAGGACCATCTGTAGCCCCTCACTCTTGCCCGCATAGGCTAGCCCCTCCACATTCTCCAGCAGAAACACCCGCGGGAGCGCCTCCTCAACCACCCGCAGAAAAGCCCCTAGCGTGGAGGCTCGTGGGTCCAGCAACCTCTTGGTGTCGCCGCGCCAGTAGGAGGACTTCGAGAAGGGCTGACAAGGGGGGCCCCCGGCCACGAGGTCCAGATCTCCCCGTACACACCCCGCCTCTGCCAGCAAACGCTCTGTCGAGACGGTGTGAATGTCCGCCTCCAACACCGGCCACCAGCTGTTGCGCTGTAGGGTGCGACAGCAGTCTGAGTCTTTCTCCACCGCTACACGGGTCTCGAAGCCGGCAGCACCTAGTCCCCAGTCCAGACCACCTCCACCCGTGAACAGGCTAGCCAGCGACAGCATGGTTACGGTACAAAGTTGACCAGATCAACAATCTCGTCCGCCTTATCCATCAGCGCCTGCAGCAGCTCCTCCGTCTTAGCAACAGTGACCTTCCCCAAGGTAGGCACAGGCACTAGGCGATCCACACCATACACCCCCGTGTACGACTGCACAGGCCGGGCATCATACGCCGCCACAATCCGCGTCCTGTAATCCGTCATGATGTCTCGAAGGCCCAGGTCGTGAGGAAGGGAGCCGGCCGCAGCAGCCGCGGCCGCGCGGTTCGCAAGGACCCCTAAGCGGCTAGCAAGCGCCGCCTTGGCGTAGTTGCTCGCCTCAACGCTAGGGTCGAAGGACACTGGAGTTGTTCGAGCTAAGCTGAGAAGGTCCTCCGCGAAGTTGATCGCCTTGTAGGTCTGGTCATGCTCCCCCTCTGTGGTGGTCTCCCAGCCTGACAGCTCACCAGCATAGGTAGCTAGATCCCGCGCCTTCTGATCGTCTATCTCCGAGCTGTAAACATCATCGTACGGCTCACCGATCGCCACAAGGTCCGCGAGTAGCGCATCAACGACATCCTCCTCAAGGTACTGAGTCGAAAGAACTCTCAGCGCGTCGGCGCGCGACAGCCAATCAAGTGCAGCCATACCCTAAGCCTACCACAGGCTAGGTCTGTTTAAGGAGCATACGCAGCTCTGAGCCCCACGACGGATGCGCAACGTTCAGGTCTGCGATGATCTCCTCGCTAGGCTCCGCGCGGACCAGCGCGCGCCCGAGAGCCCTCGCCAGCATCTCAGCCCGAAGCCTCGCCGCACGCTCGGCCTCCCCCGTCTCGGCACCCTTCATAGGATCAAGATGAAGCTCGTCTCCCACACAGCGATAAACCCGCCCACACGCGCACGTCACGGTCATCAACGCGCAGGCGTATTCTGTCTTCTCCCACGGCAGCGCGGCACCACACAGACACCGGTCCCCTCGCGATAGACTCTGCATAAGTCCTCCTAGCGGCAATGCTCAGACAGTAGCCGAAGGTATAGCATGCAGTCGGCACGCAGACCCCAACGGACTAGGATAGCCCGCCGACGCTTCAGATATTCGCACCTAAACGCTTGATTTGAGGGCAGCCATTCAGCCGGCCCTCGCGCTCCACCCCAGCAATCGCCTCTCCTCTCATGGCTGCCCTCCTTCCTTCACCTTCACACGGAAGTGTACGATCGCAATAATGACCACCCCACCCACGAAGAAGAGGGCACCGGGCGCAGCGTCGTTGAGCGCGCTCTTAGCTTCGGTCAGCTCGATCGTCCACGACAGGTTCCCGGTGATACCCATAATGAAGAGGACCATCCCGAGGAGGATGGACAGGGTACCGATACCGTAGCCGACCAGGGAGGCGTAGAAGGCAAAGCGGAGCGCATCGCGCTTCACGTCATCGGGCAGCTTCCCCCGGACCTCGTACTCGACGCGCTCTGTCAAAGGACCCTTATCTGCCATACTTCCACCCATCCTGCCGACCACGGTTGTAGACCGCGGTGAGCCGCTCAAGCTCCGCTACCGTCAGCTTCCGCATATCCCGCCAACGGACACCCAACCGCTTTGCCCATTCCTCTAACGTGACCCCGCGGGGGTCATCGTCCGTGCGCTTCTCCTCAGCTGTCGTACTATGATCCACCTCTCCACCTCTCCTCTTTCCTGTCCCCCTCCACCAAGAAGCGCTCCAGCTCCGCCCCCTTCATCCCATGAAGGGGGCAGACGGGGTTGACCACGGTCAAAGGCTCGTCGTGGTTAACGCCGCCCACCATGGAGTGAGCACAGGTACAGCTTTCCTCCTCAATCCTCTTGCACATAGGTCGTCCCCTCCCGCAGACACTGTGCGGCCCGCTCAATCTGGCGCCCGAGATAGAGCGCGTGGTTGATGTCCGACAGAGCCCAACGGCGAGCCAGACGCCGTTGCAGCGCCAACGGGCTGTCGCTGCGGAGCTCATCCAGCTGCACACCCTCATGCATGTGGCGCAGCACTATCTCACCACCGTCGGTGGTCACCTGGAAGTAACCGTTGGGGTCCTCTCTCCACACACGCTCGGACGACACCACCTCATCATACACGGCTCGCACCTGCTCCATCGCCCGAGGGTCGAGGCTTATCGAATGGGAGATGATCGTAATGGTGCCCGGCTCCTCTCCAGACCGTACGCATAGCCACTCCTGCAGCGCCATTATCCCGTAGGCATTCTGGGGCCAAGCCCTCCCCGCGTTATGGGTCCGAAAGCAGGCCGTAAGATGGAGCGCCTCGGTCTTTCGGGCAAACAGGGAGACGAAGCAGGGCTTGCCGTGCTTTATGAACAGGTCACGCGTGTTGTCCCATAAGGTTAGGTAGGCCCCGCGGTTGGCCTCGTCGAGGCGCTCCACCATCCCCAGCAGAAGGTTGCGCGGACAGCCCTTGTCGGAGGTGAAGTAGGACAGAAGCCGATTCCCGTAGGTGTAGGTGTGCTCACCCAGGTCGGGGTTGAGGATAAAGCGCTGGTAGCCCTCCAGCTCTGCCTTCGTCAAGTTGTTGGCCTGGAGCACCTCGGGGTCCTCCCACCGCGGCCTGTTGATCACAACCTTAACATTCTGAAGCTCCCGCCGCTCCCCCTTGGGGAGGCGTATGTTGCGGCCAAAGCGCACGAGCTTAGCCGTGAGCTGGCGCCATGCCTCGGTGATGCTGTCCGCTACGACCGTGTGCCCTCGCACGTCCGAAGGGTAGGTGTCCACCTCCACACACGGCAGCTCCACATGTCGACGATCTAACCACTCCCCTCTGTGCGGAGCCTCTCGGACCGCCGCCGCAGCGCCCCCCGCCTGCGCCCGAGAGTCCAGGCCATCGAGCCGGACAACGCGCAGGTAGCTAAGCATCTCCGGGATAACCCCATCATCCATCACATAGCGGGTGCCTTTGAGGCGCACCGCTTTGAATTGCTCAGGGTTAGGTACACCCACGTAGGTTACCGACGGCGCGGGCTCCAGCTGCCCCCCCAGAAAGCGCGTCAGGTAGTCACCCGAGCCGCTCCTGTCGGAGCCCATCACCACGACGGTCGATATCTGCGGGTTCCAGCACAGGTTGCGGAGCAGATGCTTGAAGCCCTCGCCGTACAGATTCCCTACGACCGCCACAGGCCCCGTCCCGGACAACCACACCCCCGCATCCGCAAGCCGCGTGATGATACGATCGACCGGAGACCATAAGGTCACGATACCGACCCACCCCTCGGGGTTGATGATCGTCAGCTTGTCCGCAAAGTACCGCGGCTCAAACCTCACCCCAACATCCTCCTTGACGTGATGCCCTTCATCGCCCCCACGACCTGCGTAACCACGTCGTGCGACAGCTTTAACTGCGTACAGTGCTCAACATTGCTTTGCTCGAAGGCCATCGCCCAGTGTTGATCGCGAAACTCGTCCTCCGACTTGTAGCCAAGCTCGTAGAAGATGCCCTTGATGCCCGCGACGGCCAGCAGCTTGAAGCAGACGTAGCAGGGCGCCAAGGTTACGTAGGCCGTAGCGCCCAGCACCGATACGCCCGTCCGCGCAGCCTGCGCGATCGCGTTCGCCTCTGCGTGGGCTGAGCGGCAGTAGTTGTACTTGTCCTTCTCAGGCGCACCGCACGAGCGCCGAAAGCAGAAGGGGGCCCCGTCGGGGCTTATCTGGTCCGTACAGTGCGGAGCACCAGGGACAGCACCGTTGTAGCCGGTCACGAGGATGCGCTTATCTCGGACCAGCACGGCCCCCGTGGGCCGCGAGTTGCACGTCGATCGCGTGCTCGCCGCCTTGGCCATCACCATGAAGTACTCATCCCAGCTTGGCCTCATACCCCCTCCCGAACGTGCTCTCGAAAGCCCTTGTAGTGCCGTTGCTTGTCCTCCTTGCGGCGCCCGCTGACACCGCGGAAAGCAGAGTCAAAGTTGCGATAGAGCGCCTTCTTATCAGCTATCCGACGCCACCGCTTGAGCACATCGGGGGTTATCTCTGATCGCACCTTCATCTTTGCCCAGCAGTCGCCGGGGATGGGGTAGGCATAGAAGGGGAACTCAGCGGGGACTCCCTCCACATAAGCCACCTGCACCTTACGGTGCTCTAGGTAGGCCAGGTAGCAGCGGTGCACACCGTCATTGATGAGGTCGAAGACCTCACCGTTTGCTTCCTCGGACCACTCGACAATGGGGGGCAGTAGGTCCACCACCTCCCCCGTCCGAGAGTGTGTCAAGGTCAGGTAGCCTTCGAGCTGGAGCAGGTTGAGGCCCTTCGCCTCTAGGTGCCAGCGCAGAGCCCGCATACGCTCCAACACCGGGCGCAGCACGTAGTACTGAGCGGCCGCCAACCTCTGGGGCCTTACCGTGGTCAGACAGATGTCCGCCTCCGCATAGATACGCACGCCAGGGTCCCCCGCAAGGGTCACACAGCGCAGCCGCTCGAACAGCTCCTCCGTGGGGTGAGCCTGCACCTCCCACTCGGTCCAGTCCACATCACTCATGCTCGACATCCTTTCGATACTCCACGTACATGTCGATCGCACGACGGATAATCTCCGTCCGCGTCGTCCCATCCACATTCGCTATGCGAACGACCTTGGCGTACACGCTCTCGGTCATCTTGCAGGGGAAGGTCCGAATCTGCTCCGCCTCCGGATCGTGCACCGGCACGCGTGCCCTACCTTTAGCTCTCATCCTAGCCTTCTCCCTTCGATTGACGCCGCCCACCAAAAGCTTTGGACAGCGCTGCCACCTGCTCATGCTGACTGAACATAGCCTCCAGCTGCGCCACGCAGCGCTGGAATGCCTCATGCTCGGCCGTATCCATACTCTCCCGCGCCCCGATAAGCAGCAGGCGCCTCACAGCCTCCACAGCCACAAAGGCCGCTAGGGGGTTGTTACAGCGCTCTAGCTCCACAAGCACCGCCTTGCTGACTGGCTCTGCCTCGGCGAGGAGTGTTGCTAGCCGGCTAGCGGTCAGCATCCCGATACCCCTGCACAGCTTTGAGCAGCACCTCCAGCTCCTTACCACACCGATGCTCTGCAAGTGCCGCGGGGTTCAGCTTAGCAAAGGCGTCCGCGCAGGCCAAAGCCGCCTGAAGTACCGGCTGCTCTCGGGCTGTGTTGTCGCCGACCACCACGGTGCATTGCTGCAGCTCCTGCAGCAGCTGGATCATACGCAGATGCGTCGGGGAGAAGCCCATCCGCTCGCTCCACTGCGCAAGCTCGCGCTCCTGCTGCTGCGCGACCGCCACGGTCGCCTCCAGGACCCGGACGCGCGCCTCCGCCGCCGCCAGCTTCTCCTTAGTCTCGCGCAACGCCCCAAGCTGGCGCTTGCGCCAGGCCGCCCCTTTCACATCCTTCCGCTGACCCATCCTATGCTTCGGTGTAACCATACCCTTCGTCTCCTAAGCCTCACCCATCGGCCCCTGCGACCATACGCTGAGTGGGGGGATGCTACCATCCTCCTCCTCCGACCCCTCCGTGCTGGCCCGCGGAAAGTGAGCGTCCGAAAGCTCACGGAGCAGAGCGGCTACCGCCTTCAGATCTTGGCCCATCCCCTCTGAGACGTACGTCTGCACATGGCGCAGCAGAAGGCGATATGTGTACTCCAGCACCAACACCGCCTCAAACGGGCCGTCCGTACGCGTGACAACAACCCGGCCGATCGCCTCACTCAGCGGCCTAGCCTCCTCTATCCGGGCGCTCACCCAGCCCTCTACGTCATCCTCAGCGCTCATCGACACCACCTCCGGCGCGGACCTCCGCGACCACCTCAGCATAGGCATCCGGGTGATCCATCTCCAGATGCTCGAATGCTAACGCTACTATGTCCCAATACTGGAGCGCCGTCTTCACCGAGCCGGTCTTGTCCTGCAACTGCCAAGCGTTCAGAATACGCCCCAAGGCACTAAGCACCGCCGGGTGGAGCGCTGGAGGGGTATCCTCGGGCACCACCACAGCAGGCTCATCCAGCGCGGTCTCCGCCCGAGCAACCGTCTCGGCCTGAGCCTTAATATGATCCTGGTAGGCTTGCGCCGCATCCCGCAAAGCATCCAGCTGCGTAGGGCGCCGCTCATCCCCAGGGAGCCGAGGGCTCAACGCGTAGTTCACTGCTGCCACAACCACCGGCTTGGTCCTATCCCACGCGCGGCCAAGCTGTTGGATCGACTGCTGTAGCACCTGAGCCAGCTCCGCGTGCCGGAGAGCCTCCGCCTCCTTAAGCCCCACCATCTCCCAGGCTGCGGCAGCCTCTTCAACAAGCCTCTTGATACGGCGCCTATCCAGCTCCGCACGGTCGTCACTTAGCGCTCGGGCGAGCTCCTCCTGCAGCTCGCGACGCTCACACTTGAGCGTCTCCACCTGGTCGCGCAGGCCACCTAGCTCACGCAGAGCCTGTATCGCGCGGCTGCGCCACCTCGCGGCCGTTGTCTCACCCCCAGCTGACATAGCAATCCTCCAGCGCTAGAAACGCGTCCACAGCCTCCTGCTGCTTCTGAGCATGGTACTGCATCTCTTCGATCAGCTTCTTACGGCGAAGCTGCAACGGGCTCGGAACCTCATGCCCGATAGACCGGAGAAACGCGGTGCGTGTGAAGCGACCCCCGTCCAACGTCTCAACCCCCTCAATCGGCTCGTTAAGACCTGGGAAGCTGCGCAGTACATGGCAGGCAACGCCGTCCAGCGCAGACAGCTCCGCCACCCCAAACACCTGGCGCAGCGCCAGGCAGAAGGCATCCAGCTCCTCGGCGCCGTCCACAAACACCACCAGGCTCTGCTCACCCCCCTCCAGCTCAAAGCACACCTCGCCGTAAGAGACCCCCCTATCAGTCTCCTTGTAGTTCCCCGTCCGCACAGCTGATGTGTAGTGGTTCAGCAGCTCCAAGCTCGTCATGACCGCACCCTACCACATAGCCGAGCTATGGTCAAGCGCCGCGCCACTGGACACGGTTGGTGGCCTCGGCCCACAGGCGACGGGGAGCAGCCTTGAAGGCGGCACGGTGGCCACAGCTAGCGCAGCGCTGGTCGTGAGCCCAGTGGAAGAAGGAGACGCGGTTGCAGGCGCCACAGAGGCCCAGGAGGGTGTCGCCCCAGCCGAAGGGGTGGATGGTGCCCGCGGGGGTTAAAAACTCCCCACGCTGCCCACCCAGGCCCATTGAAGGGAGATTGTGGCGGCCCTCCCAAAGGGCCCCGCCGACGATGATGTAGTCCTCAGCCCAACCGGACTGCTCCACCTTTGGGACGTGCTCTGCTAGCTCGTCGAAGACGAGGGTAGCCTTGACCTCGATGAGGGTTGGGCCTCGGGGCAGGTCGAGGACGAAGTCGGGGATGTAGCCCTTGAGGTCGAGGGGCTCGTACCACCAGCGCCAGCCGGCGAGGTCGAAGAAGGCTGCCCAGCGCGCCTCGACGCGTGAGCGGAAGCGGTAGCCCTCGTAGACCGTGGGGATGCCCACCTCTGCCGGGGGCCGCTGCGATTCCTTAATCTCCCTTAGATGCTGAGCACAGACCAGTCTAGGGAGCTTGCCTTGGCAGCAGGGCGCGCCGCAGGCGTAGACCTTCGCGTTGCACCCCTCGTGTGAGCACCGAGCGTCCGAGACCATGACCTACCGTCCGATAGGTCCGAGCATACGCGAGCTAGGGGGCGGGGGGAACCTCACTGTCCCCAGGCGTGCTGCCTACCGCCTCGGGCGGTACTGACTGATGGCCATTCACTAGCTGGTGGCGAATGGTGACCTTGGTGCCCACGTACTCGATGGACTCCCAGGAGACGGTGCGGCCCGAGGCGGCGCACGCCTGCCGAATAAGCTGGCAGCCCTTCCCCTTCTCCCCCTCCCCAAGCATGGGGCCCGTTCGAATCTTGGCCAGCTCGGCTGCAGACATGCCGCAGCCGTCGTCAATGAGCTCGACCGCCAGCGACTCGTGCAGCTGATCGAGCCTCACTACGATATTCAGCTCCGTCACACCAGCTGCTGTCCAGTTGCTCCGGAGATTATCCATAATGACCTCGCGCTTGTGCGGCGAGTAGGCCATGAGCCGCCGTCGGTCCGCCTCCCCGAGCTTGAAGTGAAGCTTCGCCGGAAAGCCTGCGGCCGCTGCCGACTCTCGGACACGGTCGAGGAACTGCTCCACCGTGATGGTCTGCACCTCCACCGCGCCGTTGCGGCGTAGGCGGGCCTCGGTGGAACGGATACGTTGGATCATCCTCAGCGCTGATGCCAGAGCTCGGGTGTGGGGATCGCGCGGGTTCGCAACCATCTCCAACGACCCCACAACCGCTACCAGTAGGTTGTTGAGATCGTGCAGCAACCCCAGCAATTCCTGCCTATAGCTCATCTCAGACATACTCTTCGTAGAGCACATCTGCTGGGTCAGCGCAAGGCGCTACCAATCACCGTCAACCGTGTCTGCCTCCCCCCACGTACAAGGGCCGCACAGCCCTGTCAGAGGCACCGTGGGCACCTGTCCACATACCTCGCACGGGGTATTCCAATCCGGCTTCACGTCAGCGTCCGAAGCAGTGCCCATGCTAGTGTCCTCAAACAATCTGGTAACCTGCAAAGGAACGTAGGGGAACGCGACCACGGGATAGCCACCTCTACCGCAAAGCACCGTTCCTCCATCAGGCATCTGTGCTGCCACCTGGTCACACATACACCTCGGACAGTAGACGTCCCCGTTAACGTTCGGCTCCGCCTGAACCTCACCGTGCTTAGCGCACTTGATCTTCATCTGCCGGGCTCCTTCAGGTAGCAGTGGTAGCACAGCCCTGTGTTCGCAAGGGTCGTCCACTCGTTGCACACGTCGCACCGCGGCCTAGCCCTCAACCACACCTCATGAGCCCGACGAACCGCCGGGCTCCGGATGTGGTCGTAGTCCTCCCTAAGCTCCTTCAGGGTCGCTCTGGCCATCGCTAGGATCCCCCCGAAAGCTACGCACGTCTAGGAGACGCCGTATATCACCCGTAAAGCACCGCACCTCCTCGGGAGAAGCTACCGCAGAGGTCTCGCGCCCATCTGAATCTAGCAGCCCGAGCCGCAGGCTTTTACGGTCTGGAGTCAGATACGCCACCATCTTGAAGCCGACCCCTGGAAAGGTCAGCTCCCTCCGATACTCAGGGTCCACCCGGTACCACGGGCTCGTTGTCTTAAGATACTCTACCTTCTCGTCCTTCGTGATCATCACTAACCCTTTCGTCCGACCCCCCTAAAACTTTATACCGCTCTGCCTCATACATAGCGCTACAGGCCGCGCCGCAGAACAAGGCCCCTGGATATGCCAACGGCTCCCCACAACGCTTACAGCCCCGCTCAGACAGCTTTGCGGCCATGATTAGCTCAGCGCAGCGGACAACCGCCATCTCGCCGTCGCGAGAGGCACACTGCCGCATGTTCTCTAGGCACTGATGCATATAGCCCTCGGGCTCCCGCTGATAGTTCCGGACCAGCGCAACAAGCCATCCAGGCAGCTCCACCTCAACCTTCATCTCGGGCCCTCCTTCCACGCCGCCTGCTCCGCGTCCGACAGCGGCTCTACAGTGATGCGCGTAACGCGACCACCCAGCACGACGTAAAGCTTCGAGCGCGCTGCACCGGCACGATCGGCGCGCTCGACGAACTGGCTCAGAAACCGCTCAATCTCGGGCATCACCTTCAACGGCGGCCAATAGACCTCGCTAGCTGCATCCTTATCCGCTATCGGTATGTCTGTCCTCACCATCACCCATCCACCTCTGACAACTGTTGAAAAAATGCTCGAACTTTAGCAGGTAAACAGGCTTTGACGTCGAGCGCACACGCTTCACCACATACCTCGGATCCCTGCCGTGCACCTTCGCCCCCGTCGCCCCTCTAACCGCGCCGCGTCCGTGCTCCTCTCGGACGCGCTTCACCACGTCCCGGTAATCCTCGTCCGGTAGCACCTCCGCCACAACCAGACCGAAGAGATCACGACCGGCCACACACCACCGGACGCCGATACCCGCCCGCGGAGGCAGACAGCCCCGATGCTTATCCCGAAACTTTGCCGCGCGTGCCCGAAGGTCCGCGGTCTCCGCCTTAAGCTTCTTGATCCTCTTTCGCAGCTTAACGACCAGAGCATCGTTGGAATCTGCCACGTTCGTACAGTAGCAAAACGTGCACTGGTAGTACTCAGGACGCTGCGACCTTCCCTTGTGCCCGCAAGCGCAGACCGCCGGGCGAAGAGCCTTAAACGTGTCGTGGTCCATACCCAACCGTACCCCATAACGAAACGATTGTCAAGCTACCCCCGTGCTTGCTGCTTCTGCCGAAACTCCGCCGCCTTCGCTAAAAAGGGACGGTCTGCTCCTCCTCCTCCCGAACTAAACACTCCACACCCGCCTTAATGCGCTCCTGGTCCCTGTCCGACAGAGAATCAAACAAGTCTTCTAGCTCATCTCGACGAAGCTTCTGGAAGCCCGCGGGCCTCCGCACCCCCGACCGCGCCCAACCTTGTCGTAAAAATGTCATAGGCTCGCTTTGAAACCACCACAACCTTTCTGCCCGTCTCCCCTCCTGCTCAATATTGGTCCTCTCCACACGCTCCAGACGCTCGATCTCCGCGACGATGAGAGCAGCGGCAATGACCAGCTCCCGGCGGCGCTCCAAGCCCTTAGCAGGCCGAGCCACTATCGGGAGCTCGGCAAAGGCGCTGCGGTCCAGCATCTCTCGATAGAGCGCATTCGATTCTGTGGAGGCGAAAAGCGCCGCCGTGTTGGCTATCTGACCC